>MTLD01002621.1_pt3 | contig 13955 bp, 12 predicted proteins | sample 1982471 | NCBI WGS metagenome assembly MTLD01 (sample SAMN05712604, study PRJNA340218) | biofilm metagenome | isolation source: sample SPM anode biofilm adapted to -50 mV | place: USA | collected 2012-02-03
CTACTTCCAGGCCCACGGCGAGGGCGTCTGCGCCCTCAACTTCCTGGTGGACGACCTGGACGCGGCCCTGGCCGAGGCGGTCCGGCGCGGCGCCGCCGTCCGCCAGCCGGCGGAGACCCACTTCCTCGGCGACGGCACGGTGCGCTTCGCCGCCATCCAGGGCGTGGGCGACGTCTGGAACTTCCTCGTGGAGCGGAAGGGCGGGCCCGCCGCCTTCTGGCCCGGCCTGGCCCCCGATCCCGCGCCGGCCCTCTGCGACCCCGGCCTGGTGCGGGTGGACCACCTCACCAACAACGTGGGCCCCGCCGAGATGGATCCCCTGGTGGCCTTCTACGAGGACGTCTACGGGTTCGGCGTCACCCGCGAGTTCCACATCCGCGGCGCCCTGGGCACGGGGCTGGACTCCAAGGTGGTCCAGAGCGCCAACAACCAGGTGATCATCCCCATCAACCAGCCCGCGGACGAGAAGAGTCAGGTGCAGGAGTACGTCACCCGCCACAAGGGCCAGGGCGTGCAGCACATCGCCATGTCCACCAACGACATCTTCCACACCCTGCGCACCCTCCAGGCCCAGGGCTTCAAGTTCCTCCGGGTGCCCGACACCTACTACGAGCTGCTGCCGGGCCGCATCGCGAAGAGCGGCTACACCGTGACCGAAAGCCTGGCCGAGGCCCAGGAGCTGGGCATCCAGATCGACGGCGACGCCAGCGGCTACCTCCTCCAGATCTTCACCGAGGACCAGATCGGGCCCCTGTTCTTCGAGATCATCCAGCGGCGGGGGAACATGGGCTTCGGCGAGGGCAACTTCCAGGCCCTGTATGACTCCATCGAGCTCGACCAGAAGAAGCGCGGCGTGCTGTAGCCTCCCGGCCTGATTCGCTCCTCGCCGGGTCCCGACTCCGCAGGCTCCACCAGAGCCTGCCGACCCACCCAAGCCTGATTCGCTCCTCGCCGGGTCCCGACTCCGCAGGCTCCACCGGAGCCTGCTCCGTCACCCGGCGGTCGCGACCATCGGGCTCGACCAGAAGAAGCGCGGCGTGCTCTGACGCTGCCCCTGTTCCCAGGCCGGGGCCGCCGATCTTTTCCTGGCGGATGGCGCGGATCCGCCACAGGTTGATCCCCGGAGGGCGCGATGGCCACGAAGGGTGTGATCGGGATCCTCACGGGGGGCGGGGACGTGCCGGGGCTGAACCCGGCCATCCGGGCCGTGACCATCCGGGCCCTGGGAGAGGGCTACCGGGTGCTGGGCATCCGCCGGGGCTGGGCGGGCCTGGTGAACCTGATGCGGGACCCCCAGGCGGACAGCGGCGAGTGGGTGCAGGTCCTCACCGAGGAGGTGGTCAACCGCGCCGGGCGGACGGGCGGGACCTTCCTCCACAGCTCCCGCACCAACCCCATGTCCGTGAAGCGGGACGCCGTGCCCGACCACCTGAAGGCCACCTACGCGGCCGAGGTGAACGACCTCGTCCCGGAGGTCCTGAAGAACCTCGATTTCCTGGGCATCGACCACCTCATCCCCATCGGCGGAGACGACACCCTCAGCGTGGCGGTGCGCCTCTACCGGGAGGGGGTGAAGGTGATCGCCATCCCCAAGACCATGGACAACGATGTGCCGGGCACGGACTACTGCATCGGCTTCAGCACCTGCGTCACCCGCACCATCGAGATGATCAACCGCCTGCGCACCAGCGCAGGTTCCCACGAGCGTTTCCTGGTGGTGGAGGTCTTCGGCCGCTACGCGGGCTTCACGGCCATGCTCCCCACCATGGCCGGCGCCGCCAACCGCTGCGTCATCCCCGAATCACCCTTCGACATCGACCGCCTCACGGAGCTGCTGTCCCGGGACCGGGCCCGCAACCCCAGCAGGTACGCCATCGTCCTGGTATCCGAGGGAGCCCACTTCGGGGGGGACAGGGTCTACGCCGACCCGGCCCGGGACGCCTTCGGCCACGCCAAACTCGGGGGGATCGGCGACCTGGTCTCCGCCGAGCTCCAGGCCCGCAGCCCGGCGTACAACCAGGGCCGGACCGTGAACGTCATCAACCAGAAGCTCGGCTACCTGGTGCGGGGCGGCGATCCGGACGCCATCGACTCCATCGTCCCCATGGCCTACGGCAACCTGGCCCTGGACCTTCTCCTCAAGGGCATCCACGGCCGCCTGGTGGTGTTGCGGAACGGGCGCTACGACAACATGCCCATCGACGTGGTGACCGCCAGCAAGAAGCTGGTGGACGTGGAGAAGTACTACAGCGCCGAACGCCTGCGGCCCCACTACCACCACATCTTCGAGATGGGGCCCCTGTTCATCATGACCAGCGACTAGCGGGCCGCCTTCCCGCCCTGGATCCGCCGGGCCAGGTCCGCAGCGCAGGCCGCCAGGTTCTCCCGGCGCACCCGGCCCGCCCGATCCGGCCCCTCCGGAACCGGATGCAGGAGGGGGCGGAGATCCGGGTAGGCCTCGCGGGACCGTGCGACGACCTCCTCATGGCCGCGATGCCGGTCGAGGACCTCCCACCGCGCGTGGAACCGCCAGGGCAGGTACCCCAGTTCCTGCAGGGTGGCCTGGTTCTTCCGGTACTCGATCGGACCATAGACCGCGCCGAAGACCAGGCCCACCCCCGCGCCGATCCCGGGCCCCTTCCAGGAGGTCGGCGCCACGTAGAAGGGCAGGCCGCTGCCGAGGAAGGCGCCAAGAAGGGTTCCCGATCCGATCGAGGCCAGCCAGGTCTTCCCCAACCCCCAGTGCTCGGTCCTATCCGGTCTGCCCGTCAGGGTGAGCCGCAGCACCCGGATGGGCGACTCCCCGGCCTCTGCAGGGGGGGAGGGCGGGAGCCCCAGCCCTTCCGACACCTGCGCCGTCAGCATCTGCGCCTCCTCGGGCGTCATGCCCTCCACCTTCTGAACCAGCTCGATCCGCCGGGCGGGCCGCTCGCGCAGGGCCGTCTCTGGGCGCTTGCAGGCCAGGCCGGCCAGCAGCAGCGCCGGGACGAGCCCGGCGCGGAGACAGCGGCCCAGGGGAAACGCCATGGGAACCTCGCAGGAGAGACGGGATGGAGAGGAAGACACCCCCAGTCTAGCGGCGGTGCCCGGAACCGGCAGGCCGCCCCGCCGCATCCGTTGCGGTAAGGTGGTTCCATGCGCCTCCTCCGCACCCGCTCCCGCGGCTTCACCCTCCTGGAGCTGCTCACCGTCATGACCATCCTGGCCATCCTGGCCACGGTGGGCCTGGCGGGCTACCGCCACAAGACGAAGGTGGCGCGGGAGGCCGTGCTCAAGGAGAACATCTTCCAGATCAACCACGCCCTGGAGGAGTACCGGGCCGACCGGGGCAAATACCCCGCCAGCCTGGCCGCCCTCCGGGAGTACGGCTACCTGCGGGAGATCCCCTACGACCCCATGACCCAGTCCCGGGACACCTGGCAGATCGAGTACGAGCCGCCCGATCCCGACAACCAGGACGCCGAGGTGGGCATCTTCCGGGTGCGCAGCGGCTCCACCGAGAAGGGCGAGAACGGGATCCCGTACAACGAGTGGTGAGGGGAAGCCATGAATGAACGCAGCCTTGGCCGCATCGACCGGCTCTCCGCCGCCCTGCTGATGCTCTGGGCGGGCGCCGCCCTGGGTTTCGGCATCCTCATGGCCCCCGTGCTCTTCCGGGAGCTGCCCAGCCGGGACGTGGCGGGGCGGATCGCCGGCCTGGTGGTGGGCCGCCTCGACTGGGCCGCCTGGGTGGCCTTCGGCCTGGCCGGCCTCAGCTGGGGCGCCCGCTGGATGGCCGAGCTGAAGGAGGACCTCATCGGCCCCCTGCGCCTCTGGAGCGCCGCCTGGCTGGTGGCCCTGCTCATGTGCCTGGCCAGCAGCGCCGTCATCACCCCCAAGGTGCGGGCCATCCGCGCCCGCATCGATGCGCCCATCGAGACCCTGGCCAAGGACAACCCGGACCGCGCGGCCTACGACAAGGCCCACGCCATCAGCCGGCAGCTCTTCTTCCTCCGCATCCTGCTGGCCCTGGGTCTGGCGGGCACCGTGGGCCTCCTGCCCCGGCGTCAGGAGGAGGCCGCGGCGCCGGAGGCCTGAACCCGGTCCCCGTCTTTCAGGCCCGGCGGGGGGTTGAGCACCACCGTGTCCCCCTCCTTCAGCCCCTGGAGCACGCGGACGGCCTGGTTCTCCGGCTCCCCGACCTGCACGGGCTGGAAGCGCACCCTGCCATCGGCCTGGAGCGCGACCGCGAAGGTCCGCCCCTGGCGGAGCACCAGGGCCTCCTCGGGCAGGGCCAGCCGGGCCGGGACCTTCACCTTGAGGGCCACCTGCACGAAGCCGCCGGCCAGGAAGGCGCCGTCGCAGTTGTCCAGGTCCGCCTCCGCCAGCAGGGTGCGGGTCTTCGGATCAAGGGCGCCGCTCACGCGGCTCACCTTGAGGGTGCGGGCCACGTCCGGCCGGTCCGCTGAGCGGACCTCGAGGGGCGTGCCCACCCGGACGGCCGCCGCAGTCGAGGCGTCCAGGTAGAAGTCCACCCGCAGGCGGTCCACCTGGGCCAGGGTCACGAGGGGCTGGGCGCTGCTGGTGGCGCCGCCGTTCTGGATGAGGGCACCGGGATCCGCGAAACGCTGGGTGACCACGCCGGCGAAGGGGGCGCGGACCACCTCGTAGCCCTTGAGCGTGGCCTGGGAGGCCAGCTTGGCCTCGGCCACATGGGCGTCGGCCACGGCCTGCTCCACGGCCTGGGGGCTCAGCAGCCCGTCCTTGCCCAGGGCCCTGGCGCGGTCTGCGTTCCTCCGCTTGTTGTCGGCGTCGGCCTGGAGGGCCTGGGTGTCGCGGTCCGTCTCCGGGGCCTCCAGCACGGCGAGAGTGGCGCCCCTGGCCACGGCGCTGCCCTTGTCCACGGGGATGCTCCGCAGGAAGCCGCTCACCTTGGCGTAGATCGTGGTGCTGGCATAGGGCAGGGCCTCGCCCTGGACCGTCAGGCCCCGGTCGCCGCCCTGCAGGGTCACCCGGGCGGTGCGGACCGCAGGCCCCGCGTCCGCGGCGGCCTGGAGCTGACGGGCCTCCCGGCGCTCGCCGGTCTGCCGCGCCACCAGCAGGGCCCCCACGCCGCCGGCCGCCAGGAGAAGGGTGATGATGCCGCCCCGCTTGAAGGCGGGGGATTCGGGACGCTCGCTCATGCTTCACTCCCTTGCTGCTCTTCCTGGAACCGGCTCTCCAGCAGGTGGGCCGTGGGCGGCTGCTTCCGCAGGAGGCTGTAGAACACCGGCACGATGAACAGGGTGACGAAGGTGGCCATCAGCAGGCCCCCGATCACCGCCCGGCCCAGGGGCGCGTTCTGGCTGCCGGCCTCGCCCAGGGCCAGGGCCATGGGCACCATGCCGATGATCATGGCCAGGGCCGTCATCAGCACGGGCCGCAGGCGCACCTTGCCCGCCTCCAGGGCCGCCTCCAGGGCGCTCAGCTCCGGGCGGGCCACGCGCACCTCGTTGGCGAAGCTGACGATGAGGATGGCGTTGGAGGTGGCGATGCCCACGGCCATGATGGCTCCCATCAGCGACTCCACGTTGAAGGTGGTGCCGGTGAGCGCCAGCATCCACAGGATGCCCGCGAGGGCGCCGGGCACGGCCGTGATGATGATGAAGGGGTCCAGCCAGCTCTGGAAGAGCACCACCATGAGCAGGTAGACGAGGGCGATGGCGATGACCAGGCCGCCGCCCAGACTGGCGAAGGACTCCGTCATCACCTCGTTCTGGCCGCGGATGCGGATGCGGGTGTTCGGCGGCAGCTGGCCCAGGGCCTTGATCCGACCCTGGATGGCCGTCACGACGCCGCCCAGGTCGCGGCCATCCACGTTGGCCATGACGTCCATCACCCGCTGGACCGTGTAGTGGGTGATCTCGCTGGGGGTGCTGATGCGCTGGAGGGAGGCGAAGTTCGCCAGGGTCTCGAACCGGGGCTGGGCCGCCGGGCCCGCGGGCCGGAAGGGGTCCGTCTGGGCCAGGGCCGCGGCCCCGGGCAGGCCGAAGGGCGTGGCCATGAGCTTGCCCGGCGAGTCGTTGCCCCCCAGGGGCGTCTTCACCGCCACCGTGTAGTTCACCCCGTTGGCGGGGTTCAGGAAGTACGAGGGCGCCAGCTGCCCGTTGCCCGAGAGCGACACCAGGAGGCCGTTGGCCACGTCCCGCTGGCTGAGGCCGAGCCGCGCCGCCCGCAGGCGATCCACATCCACCTTGTAGGCCGGGGCGTCCACCACCTGTTTCACCCGCACGTCCACGGCGCCCGGGACGGTCTGGACGGAGGCCTTGAGGCGCTGGGCCAGGTCCGCGCTGGCGGCCAGGTTCGGCCCCTCGATCTGCACATCGATGGGGGCGGCCACGCCGAAGTTCAGCACCTGGCTCACGATGTCCGCGGGCTGGAAGTAGAAGCCGGAGCCGGGGAAGGCCCCGGGCAGCACGGCCCTCAGCTTCCGCATGTAGGTCTCGGTCGGGCGGTGCTCCGGCGCCAGGGAGATGAAGATGTCCGCATCCTGGCTCGTCACGTTGTCGCTGGGCATGAAGGCCATGTTGAAGGCGCTGGGCACGCCGATGTTGCTGTTCACCGACCGCAGCTCGGAGGGCGGGATGACCTGCCGGATCTCCGCCTCCACGCCCGCCACGATGCGCTCGGTCTCCTCCAGGCGGAGGCCCACGGGGGCCCGGACGTGGAGCTTCATGAGGCCCACGTCCACCGTGGGGAAGAAGTCCTGGCCGATGACCAGCAGCAGGCCCGAGCTGATGGCCAGGAAGGCCAGGGCCACGCCCAGCACGAAGACCCGGTGGTGGAGCACCTGGTCCAGGGCCCGGCCGTAGGCCGCCTGGAAGCGGCCCAGGACCCGCTCCCGCCAGCTGTTGAAGCGGGCCGTGCGGCTCTCCGGCGCCGGGTGGTCGTGGGCCATGAGCATCCGCGCCATGGTGGGCACCAGGGTCCGGGACAGCAGGTACGAGGCCAGCATGGAGAAGACCACGGCCATGGCCAGGGGCGTGAAGAGGTACTTGGCGGGGCCCACCAGCAGCACCACGGGGAAGAACACGATGCAGATGGCCAGGGTGGCCACGATGGCCGGCACGGCGATCTGGTGCGCGCCGTCGAGGATGGCCACCGTGAGCGGCTTGCCCATGGCCTGATTGCGGTGGATGTTCTCCACCTCCACCGTGGCGTCGTCCACCAGCATGCCGATGGCGAGGCTGAGGCCGCCGAGGGTCATGATGTTCAGGGTCTGCCCCGTGAGCTTGAGCCCGATGAGGCCCACCAGGATGGCCAGGGGGATGCTGGTGCAGACGATGAGCATGCTGCGCCAGGAGCCCAGGAAGAGCAGGATCATCAGCGACACGAGCAGGGAGGACACCAGGGCCTCCTTCACCACGTCCTGGATGGCCGCGCGCACGAAGTGGCTCTGGTCGAAGTCGAAGTTCAGCACCATGCCCTTTGGGGCCGCTGCCTGGATGGAGGGCAGGATCTCCTTCGCGGCATCCACCACGGCCAGCGTGGAGGCGTCGGCCTTCCGGAGGATGGCCAGGTACGTGGCCCGCTTCCCGTTGACCCGCACGATGTTGGTCTGGTCCGAGAAGCCGTCGTAGATCCGCGCCACGTCACCCAGCAGCACCGGGGCCCCGTCCACCACCTTCACGGGCATCCGCTGGAAGGCCTCGATGGCCGAGGGGTTCGAGTTCGTGACCACGGGCAGTTCGCGGCTGCCCATCCGCGCCGTGCCCGCGGGGGTGATGACGTTCTCCGAGGAGAGGGCGTTCACCACATCCGCCGGACTGAGGCCCCGGGCCGCCAGCTTGGCGGGATCGATGTCCACGGACACCTGCCGCCCCTTGCCGCCGTAGGGCAGCGGCGTGGAGAGGCCGGGGATGGTGAAGAGCCGGATGCGGATGAAGTTCAGGGCGTAGTCGAAGATCCTCTGCTCCGGCAGCGAGTCGCTGCGGGCCGTGAGCTGGACCACCGGGACGTTGCTGGCGTTGAACTGGATGATGGCCGGCGCCGTCATGCCCGGGGGCAGGATGCGCAGGATCGTGCCGCTCACGGAGGAGATCTGGGCGATGGCGCTGGCGATGTCCGTGCCGGGCTGGAAGTACACCCGCATGAGCCCCACGCCCTGGATGCTCTGGGACTCGATGCGCTGGATGCCGCTCACGGTGGTGGAGAGCGACCGCTCGCTGATGGTGACGACGCGGCGCTCCATCTCTTCGGGGCTGAGGCCGTTGTACTGCCAGACCACGGCCACCACGGGGATGTCGATGCTGGGGAAGATGTCCACCAGCATGCGCTGGACGGAGAGGGCCCCCATCAGCAGCACCAGCAGGCAGAGTACAGCGGTGGTGTAGGGGCGCCGGAGCGCGAGCCGGACGATCCACATGGGGCGCTACTCCTCGCTTCCGTCCGCCAGGCCGCCCGATTCCGCCTCCATGCGGTCCAGGTTCGCCATGACCGTCCCCATCAGGACCCGGATCTGCCGCTTCTCCTCGGCGCTGAACCCCTGCTCGATGTTCTCCCGCATGTAGCGGCGGAAGTCCTGCAGGTCACGCACCAGCGGCTCGGCCTCGGGCTGGAGGCGGAAGAGCACCCGGCGCCCGTGGGTGGGATCCCCCTCCGCCCGGATCAGGCCCCGGTCCTGCAGGGTGCGCAGGATCCGGCTGGCGGTGGGCTTGTCCATCCAGGTGCACCGGGCGAGGTCGCCCTGGCAGCGTCCGCCCTCCTCGGCGATGGCCATGAGCAGCTGGTACTGCTGGGGCGAGATGCCGTGGGGGGCGAGCCGGCGGAAGGCCACCTGCCGGAGGCGGCTCTTCACGGCGGTCACGAGGTGGGGGAGACTGGCGGAGGCCCAGCGGTCAGAAAGTTGCATAAGCAACAACTTATCGAATGGGAACATCCACGTCCAGTCGAGGTTTTTTCACGACACCGTGGTCGCCTGCTCCGGCAGTTCCCAGGCCTCCAGCTCCCGGGGCTTCGGGGGGCCGGGGATCAGTTCCCTCAGCCAGGCGCGGATCTCCTCCAGGCCCTGCCCCCCCAGGGCGCAGGTCTGCACGGCGGCCGGATGCTTCTTCTTCAGGTCCAGCTTCTGGGGCCGGTGCAGGCGGTCCACCTGGTTGAGCACCAGCAGCCGGGGCTGGGCCTCGTCGCCCTCGGGGGCGCAGCCGATCTCCCGCAGGGTGGCGCCCACCACCTTGAGGTGGTCCTCCAGATCGGGGTGGGCGGCGTCCGCCACCACCAGGAGGGCGTCCGCGGTGCGGACCTCCCCCAGGGTGCTGCGGAAGGCCGCCACCAACTGGTGGGGCAGCTTGCGGATGAAGCCCACGGTGTCGGCCACCAGGCAGTGGCGAGGCTCCCCGGTGCCTTCCCCCGTCTCGGGATCGAAATCGACGCCCAGCCAGGCCTTGCGGGTGGTGGTGTCCAGGGTGGCGAAGAGCAGGTCCCGGGGCTCCCCCTCGCCGGTGAGGGCCTTGAGGAGCGAGGTCTTGCCGGCGTTGGTGTAGCCCACCAGGGCCACCCGCGGCAGGCCCCTGGGCCGCCCCTGGCGCTGGGTCTCGCGCACCTGCTCCAGGTGAGTCAGTTCCCGCTTGAGCTGGCTGATGCGGGTGCGGATCATGCGGCGGTCCACCTCGATCTGGGTCTCGCCCGGCCCGCCGCGCAGGCCCACGCCGCCCGCCTGCCGCTCCAGGTGGGTCCAGGCCCCCTTCAGGCGGGGCAGCTCGTACTCGCAGCGGGCCAGCTCCACCTGGGCCTTGGCCTCCCGGGTCTGGGCCCGCTGCTCGAAGATGCCGAGGATGAGGCCCGTGCGGTCCAGGCAGCGCAGGTTCGTGAGCTTCTCGATGGCGTTCACCTGGCTGCCGCTCAGCTCGTCGTCGCAGACCAGCAGGCGGACCTCCGATCGGGAGGCCTCGTCCGCCACCGCCTCCAGCTGCCCCGATCCGTAGAAGGTGCGGGGGGCCACGGCATGGCGCTTCAGGCGCCGGCGGCCCGCCACCTCGAAGCCGGAGCTTCGGGCCAACTCCGCCAGTTCCAGGAGATGATCCTCAATGCGCTCCTCCCGGTCCTCGGGCCCCTGGCGGGCGATGAGCAGGCAGCGGGTCGGAGCATCGGTCATGGGGCAAAGCTGACGGCTCGCCGCCCAAGAATCAAGTGCCTGATCCAGAGGACGATGGGAAGAAACAGGAGTCTCCCTCGGATGGCCATCTTCGGGCAGAAAAAGCAGCGGCAGGGTTCGGACCAGGTCCTGGCCTACCTGGAGGAGGCCCAGCGGCTGCGGACGGCCCTCACCCTCCAGGGGCCCAAGGGGCGGGAAGTCCAGGCCAGCCTCGCCCTGGTGGCCGAGGATCGCATCAGCCTGAACCTCCAGGGCCCCCTGATGGCCGAGAAGGGCGCCCAGGTCACCCTCCTGTTCGTGCTGGACGGCCTGCGCATCAAGGCCCCCACCACCCTGCTGGAAGTGAAGGCGGGCGGCGCCGTGGTGGAGCTGCCCGAGGGCCTGGCCCTGGCAGAGCGGCGGAAGAAGCCCCGGGCCCGTCTGAACGCACGGGAGGGCGCCACGGCCACGGCCCTCACGGGCCTCTTCGACGGCGTGGGGGTGTCCGGCCCCATCGAGAACATCTCCGAGGGCGGCCTGCGGCTCCGGGTGGAACGGGCCATGGACGCCAAGACCCAACGCAAGATGCACCTGGGGCCGAACCTGTTCACCGTGGGCCAGGCCCTCATGCTGGTGAAGCTCTCCAAGCTGCCCAAGTGCCCGCCCCTCGAGCTCTCAGGCACCGTGGCCTACCTGGAGGCGGACAGCGGCGGCCTGTGCGTCGGCATCGCCTTCGAGGCCGGCAAGGAGGCCCTGCTGGCGCCCATCCGGTCCCTGGTCGCATCCCGGGCCACGGCCATCCCCACCAGCGTGCCCCCGAAGGCCCGGCGCTCCCAGGAGGAGGCCCCCTCCGCGCCGGACCAGAGTCCCATCGAACTGGCCGCACCCCGGAGCGCCCCCCGGCGGGAGCCGGACCCCCCGGTGCCGGCGCCCGAACCCCCAGCCCCGGTTGCGGAGCCCTCGGCGCCGCCACCCGCCGCCGAACCGGCGCCCGAGACCGCGGACCGCAGCCAGGCCCTCCTCCGGGTGAAGAAGCGGGCCCGCGGCGTGCTCCTGGCCATGCCCGAGGGCCCCGACCGGGACCGCCTCGCGGCCTTCCTGGCCGAGGAGGGCTACGGCCGGGTGCTGCTGGCCGCCACCCTCACGGAGCTGCTGGAGGCCCTGGAAGGCCCCGGCGTCCACCTCGTGCTGGTGGACGGCGGCGTGGCCGAGCTGAAGGGCCTGGCGCTGGCCTCCCTCCTCCAGCACCGCCCGGGGGAAGACCATCCGCCGGTGATCCTGGCCGAGGCCGTGGTGGACACGGACCTGGTGCTGGGCGCGCAGGAGACGGGCGTGGCCCAGATCCTCGTGAAGCCCTACGCGCCCGACGCGGACCTGGCCCGGATGATCGAGGGGCACCTGGGGCTGGCGTAGGGGCCCGGCTACCCTGGTCCCATGGCCCTGTTCGAACGCACCGTCGCCGAGCGCTACCTGAAGACCCACCGGAAGGGGGCCTTCGTCCGCATCATGGTGCGCTTCGCCCGGGGCGGCACGGCCCTGGGCGTCTTCGCCATGGTGGTCACCCTCGCTGTGATGAACGGCTTCCGCGAGGAGATCCAGGCCACGCTCTACAGCGCCACGGCCCACTTCACGGTCTTCCACATCTCCGGCGACATCCCGGACACGGAGGGCACCCTGAAGACCATCCGCGCCGTACCGGGCGTGAAGGCCGCCTCGCCCATCCGCATCGACAAGGGCCTGTTGCGCGTGCCCGGCACCAGCGCGCCGCCCGAACCGGTGGTGGTGAAGGCCGTGGACCCGGCCACCGCTCACAGCACGTCCAGCATCTTCGACTCTGTGAAGCCCGGCCGCGTGGAGAGCCTGAAGGACGGAGAAATCCTGCTGGGGAAGGAGCTGGCTCAGAAGCTGGGCGCACACCTGGGCGACACCGTGGCCGTGGCCTTCTTCCGCCTGGAGCTGGGCCTGGGCGGCCAGCAGCCCAAGCTGGCCGCCTTCCGCATGGCCGGCACCTTCCAGAGCCATTCCTCCGAGTACGACAAGGGCTGGGCCATCATCACCCTGGCGGACGGCGCCCGCATCGCCAAGGCCGAGAACCGGGCCGAGATGATCGAGGTCCGCGCCCGCAGCATCGACGCCATCGGGGAGGTGAAGGGCCGGGTTCTCGACACCCTCGGCCCCGCCTACCTGGCCACCGACCTGCGGGAGACCAACAAGCCCCTCTTCGCGGCCCTCACCGTGGAGAAGTGGGCCTTCGCGGCCGTGTTCGGCCTCATCGTGCTGGTGGCCGCCTTCAACGTGGTGGCCTCCCTGGTGCTGCTGGTGACGGAGAAGCGCCGCGACCTGGGCGTGCTGCTGGCCCTGGGCGCCACGCCGCGGCAGATCCAACGCCTCTTCGAACTGCAGGGCCTGCGCATCGGCGCCGTGGGCACGCTCTGGGGCCTCGTCACCAGCGTGCCCCTCTGCCTGGCTGCGGACCACTGGAAGCTCATCAAGCTGCCCGCGGCCGTCTACGACTTCATCACCTACATGCCCTTCCGCCTGAAGGTCACCGACGTGGTCCTCGTCGCGGTCTTCCCCCTCCTCGTGTCCTGGCTCGCCGCCCGCTACCCCGCCAAGAAGGCCGCGGCCCTGGACCCCGTCGACGCCCTGAGGTCGGAATGATCGGCCAGCCCCTCTCCATCGCCGGCCTGCACAAGACCTACCCCGGCAACGCCCGCCCCGTCTTCGACGGCTTCCAGCTCGAGGTGGCGGCGGGCACGCTCTGCGCCGTGGTGGGCGTCTCCGGCGTAGGCAAGACCACCCTCCTGAACTGCATCGCGGGCCTGGACCACTGGGAAGCCGGCGCCATCCGGGTGGACGGCGGCCCCGTGCCCGAGGGCGCCGAGGCCCGGGCCCTCTACCGCCGCCGCAGCGTGGGCCTGGCCTTCCAGCAGCCCCACCTGCTGCCCGAGTTCACGGTGCGCGAGAACCTGCGCATGCCTCTCCTCATCGACGGCACGCTGGGCAACGGGAGCGAGGCCTGGATCGGCCAGCTGCTGGCCACCGTGGGCCTCGGCACCCTGGGCGAGCGCCTGCCCGGCCAGCTCTCCGGCGGCGAGGCCGCCCGGGCGGGCCTGGCCCGCGCCCTGGTGCGGAAGCCCGCCCTCTGGCTGCTGGACGAGCCCACCGGGAACCTCGACCCCGCCACGGCGGAGGAGGTGTTCGGCTTCCTGCTGCGCCTGCACGCCGAGCTGCGCCCCACCACCCTCCTCGTGACCCACAACCCCGACCTTGCCGCCCGCTGCGAGCGGATCGTGCGGCTGGGCTAGCCCAGCCCTGCCGCCTCGCGGCTGATGCGGGACAGGGCGGCCAGGTCCTGGTCGCCGCAGCCCCTGGCCATGGCCGCCTGCAGGCGGTCCCGCAGGACTCCCGCGAGGGGGAGGGGGGCCTGGAGGCTTCCGGCGGCGTCCAGGGCCAGGTTCACGTCCTTGAGGCCCAGCCGCAGGGCGAAGCCCGCAGGCTCGAAAACACCCCGGACCACGGCGCCGCCGTAGGCCTCCGCCAGGGGCGACTTGAGCAGGGCGGTATTCAGCACCTTCAAGGTCGTCTCCGGGGCCACGCCCGCCTTCTCGCCGAAGGCGATGGCCTCGCTGAGGGCCTCCAGCACCGTCACCAGGAGGGTGTTGCCCGCCAGTTTGAGCGCATGGGCCGTGGAGGCCTTCTCACCCAAGGGGAAGACCCCCTGCCCCAGCTTCGAGAACACCGGCTGGCAGCGGGCCACCTGGGCCCCGGGACCGGCGGCGAGGATCCACAGCTGGCCGGCCTCGGCGGCGGGCGGGCGGCCGAAGACCGGCGCGGCCACGTAGCCCTGGCCAGCGGCGGCATG
>MTLD01000982.1_pt5 | contig 13939 bp, 13 predicted proteins | sample 1982471 | NCBI WGS metagenome assembly MTLD01 (sample SAMN05712604, study PRJNA340218) | biofilm metagenome | isolation source: sample SPM anode biofilm adapted to -50 mV | place: USA | collected 2012-02-03
CCCGCCCGCTTTGTAACGGCTAGAGCCTGATCGCGGCCTGGAGCGCTATGCCCGTGCGGCCGTTGTCGCCGGGGAGCGCCCCCAGCTCTTCGGTAAAGAGAGCGGCGTCAACTTCGAATACGATGAGGTCGAGGCCGGCGCCCAGCGAGACCCAGCCCTTGTTGAGGCCGGCGCGCAGGGCGATGAAATTGAGGAGCTTGAGCTCGGCGCCCGCGTGGAGGCTGTTCCAGGCGGTTTCGACGCCGCCGTCGATGACGCCTACGACATCGTCGATCTCGGCGTACACCGAGGGCGCTACCACGTTGGCGAAGTTGAACTGCAGGGCGGCGCCGGCTGAAACCGTCGGAGCCATGAAATACGGCGTCGTGCCGTCCATGGGCACGGTCATCGAATCGATCAGCGTGCCGACCTTCGCCTGGCCCATGCCGAACTCGAGGCCGTAGTCGCGGACCATCGCGCCGATGGAGAGGGGGCCGATGCCGACCGTGGCGCCGGCGTCGAAGGCGAAGCCGTAGCCGCCGTTGACGTAGAGCTCGCGGATGGTGTCCATCGGGTCGGCGCCGGTGGCGATGGCCGTGGCTATGCCGGAGAAGGGCCACTGGTCGGTGCCGTCGTCGATATTGTAGGAATCGAGCCTGTAGAAGGCGCGCGCATCGGCGCCGATCCTGAAGTTGACGGGCCCGAGGCTGATCGGGAAGGCGATTCCGGCGACCGCGTTGGCCTGTGTCTGGCTGCGCAGCGTGGCGCCGAGGAGGGACTGCCCCGCGGCGATCTCGTCGGTCACGAGGGTGAGGCCGAGGCCAAAGCCCCTGCCCGCCCAGCCGAGGCCGAGGGAAGCGCCCGCGCCGAAACCGTTGTCGACAACCCAGTTGCCGACATAGGAAGCGGTCTCGGAATTGGAAGCCGTGCCGTCGATGATCGCCTGCGCCTGCTCGATGTTCGTTTGAGTCGGCTTGAAATAGGCCCAGGTGGCCAGGTCGGCGATGGTGAGCGAGCCTTCGGGGGTCGCGAAGCCGGCGGGGTTGCCGAAGAAGGTATCGTAGCCGGTGCTGAATACTCTAAAGGAGCCGCCCATGCCCATGGACTTGGCGGTCTTGGGGGAGAGGCTCTGCAGCGCCGTCGGCGTCGCCGGCATGGCGAAAGCCAGTCCGCCGAGCGCCAGGATCAGGATGATGCTGATATATTTCTTCATTGTCATTTCTCCTTATATCGTGTCGCGCGAGCCATGGCTCAAGGATTCGCCGGGATGAACTGGCTCAGATCCCAGCCAGCCGCCAGCATCAGCGCGTTCAAGCCCGGGTCAGTGACGATCGCGTCGAGAAGGGTTCCGGCGTTCGTTATATAATCAGTGATCTCGATAGCCGCGTTGGGTTCGGTCCCAGCATTGATCAGTGCCGCGAGCGCCGTGCCGACTGAAGCATAGCGAGTCGAGTTGTACTCAACGAGGTTGAGGATACGCACCATGGCGCCGACCTGGGCAATCCAACCCGGGTCGATTCCGTTCGGCAAATACCGCCCGACAGCGGGATCGTCGAGCGTCGCTACGAGGCCTTGGATGTTGCCGTTAAGGCCTGCGACACTGTCGATCAGATCGGCGATTTGGACTTCCGTCCATCCATCGGGAAGCGCTTTCGCCGTGCGGGAGGGGAAGAGCTTCACAAAGAGGTTGGTGATCGTGTCGGGGTCGCTGAAGTTGAGGTTGTTGAAATCCAGGGTGGAGATCGCGTCGACGATGTTGGAGATGAAAGTATCGCCGCCCGACATCTTGAGGTCTATCTCGATGATGAGAACCTGGGCGGCCTGGACGGTTTCAGGGGGCGTATCATTCGCCGCGGCATTGTCGATGGTTTCCTGGAGCAATGTCTTCACGGCATCGGCGGTTTCCTGATCCTGCGTGGCGGCGTTGAGGAAGCTGTCCGAGATGCCGCCTTCCTCGAGGCCGGACTGCTCAAGAATCGCGGCGACGTTGTTGTCGGCGACCGCGGTGTTGATTGTGGCGTTCGTGACCTGGCCGAGCCCCCAGGTTTTGAACTGGTTGGAGAAGAGCGCATCGCATGATCCCAATACAAGGATGAGCGCGACCGCGCCCAAAGCGAGCGCTATCTTTCTTACTTTCATTTCGGCCTCCTGCCGCAATAGTCTTGCGCCTTAAGCATACAGCAACGCGGCGAAATAACAAGGGTCATTTGCGCGCGCGCCGAGGCTCAGAGCGCCGCCAGCGAGGCTTTCGCGTCGATGCCGCCAAGGGCGGACTCCCCTTCCAGGACGGCTTCCACAGCCGATCCCGCGGGAAAATCCTGCGGTACGCCTTCCACCCACACTTTCAGATAGTTGGAAGAGGTACCCGCCCGCCCTTCGCCCTGCCTTTCGGCGGCGAGGCTCGACGCGCCAGGCGCGCTGGCTTCTAGGGAGGATACTTCGTCGTCGGGGTCGAGGTTGCCGTGTTTTTCCAGAATGACGGAGACGAGCCTGCCGGCTTGGCGGGCCACGTAGCGCGCCTTCCCTTCCCTGGCGATGGCCGACAGCGCGGCGACGCGCTCGCCGGCGACGCGTTCGGGAACTTTGGGACGCATGTCCCAGGCCCTGGTGCCAGGCCGCGCCGAGAAGGGGAAGGCGTGGATCCAGGCGAAGTCCGCATGGGCGCAAAATTCGAGCGTTTCGGCGAACTCGGCGTCCGTCTCGCCGGGAAAGCCGGCGATCAGGTCCGAGGCGATGAAGGGATCGGCCTTGACGGCCCTGAGCGCGGCTATCGCCTCCAGCACGCGCTCCGCCGCGTAGGGGCGGGCCATTCGGCGCAGGACGGCGCTCGAGCCGGACTGCACCGAGAGGTGGACGTGCGGCTGCACGCGCGGATGGGCGAAGGCCTCGAGAAAGGCGTCGTCGACGTGCTCGGGCTCCCAGCTGGAGATGCGGAAGCGGATGCGCCCGGTGTTCGCCGTCAGGTACGAAAGCAGGCCGGGAAAGCGCAGGGCGCCGTCGCGGTACTGGGCGAGATTGATGCCGGTGAGCACGACTTCGGCCTTGCCGGAGCGCTCCAGATCGCGCACGCGTTCGAGGAGGCGCTCGGCGGGCAGGGAGACCGAGGGGCCGCGGGCGAGGCAGACGCGGCAGTAGGCGCAGCGGTTGTCGCAGCCGTCCTGGATTTTGAGCGAAGGGCGGGAGTGGAAGGCGAAGGTGAGGGGATGGTAGGCGAAGGGGTCGGGGCGGGTAAGGTCGCCCGCGGCCGGCTCCAACGTCTGCCGCCATTCTGCAACCGCGCCGAAGAGGTCGCCGTGGCCTTGCCAGTTTTCCTGGAGCCAGGATGCCAGCGACAGCAGCGCCGCTTTCTCCTCGCCGGGTACGACGAGGGTGCGGGGCTGCACGAGGGCGAGCCCTTCGGGGTCCATCTGCGCGTAGCAGCCGGTGACGAGGACGACCGCGTCGGGATTGGCCGCCAGCGCCTGGCGCATCACGCGCCGGGCCTTCTGCTCGGCCTTGCTCGTCACGGTGCAGGTGTTGATGACGTAGAGGTCGGCCGTCTCGTCGAAGGGGCGGATCGAAGCGCCGGCGCCCGCGAAGGCGTCGGCCACGGACTCGGTCTCCAGCTGATTGAGCTTGCAGCCCAGCGTCCTGAAAGCGACTCTGAGAAGGGTCATCCTCGCATCCGGTCCTGAATGCGCCTTCTGCCCTCAAGGGCGTCGGCGAAATTGGGATTGAGGGCGAGCGCCTTCTCGTAGGCGTCCAGGGCTTGGAGGGGTTTGCGGGCGTTTTCGCGGGCCCAGCCGAGCCGCGCCCACCAGGAGGGGTTGTTCGGATTGTGCTGAACCGCCGCGCTGAAGGCTATGTCGGCGTGCATGAAACGGGCGAGCCTGATATAGAGCTCGCCGCAGAGGAAGAAGGAGAGTCCCGCCCTGGGGCCCTCGGGGTACGTGGCGATGTATTCCTGCAGCATAGAGAGCGCGACGTCGTTCTTGCCGAGGTAGTAGGAGGCTTCGCCGATGGCCTGGGCGAGCCGGGGATCCTTGCGCAGCTCGTAGCCGCGGAGCGCGTAGACTTCGGCCTCGCCGTAGCGGCGCAGGGCGACGAGGCTCCAGGACAGGCTCACGTAGGCGTCGATGTCGTCCTTGACCTCGCCGATCCGGGCGAGGGCCTTGGCGCAGGCTTCCTGGTGCTTGCCCGCCGTGGTGAGCTTGAGTATCTCGGAACCGGGAAGCGAGGCGCCCGCGACGACGGAGTAGCCGGAGACGGGCTGGGCGAAAAGGGGAGCCGCCGCGAGGGCGAGGACCAGGAGCGCGGCGAACGCCGCGATTCGCCGGCGCGGAGCGAGGCGCTCAGGCATGCCCGGCCTCCTCGGTGACGGTTTTGGTGCCGCTGAAGCCGGCCTCGTCCTCGACGACGATTTCGGGCGCCTCGAGCGCCGCCGAGACGACGCTCCCGGCGAGCACTTGTATGCTCTCAGCGGCGACCGCGCTGCCGGCGAGCCGGCCCCTCGCGATGAGGCGCGCGGCGCGTATGTCGGCGTCGACGACCGATTCGGGCGAAAGATAGAGATCGTCGCCGCAGGTTATGGCGCCGGAGATTCTGCCTTTTATAAGGAGCGATTTGCTTGTCTCGAGGGTTCCGGAAAACTGAATATCGGTTCCGAGGACAGTATCGATCTCGTCCTCGTCAATCACGCTCTTCTGTACAGTGGACATGCAGATATATTATGGATTTAGGCGATCAGGGACAAGGGAGCGTCCGCGAGGCTTCGGACGTTCCGCGTCCGCCGGCCAGGGCGAAATAGAGGCTGGAGAGCTGCTCGGGCGAGAGGGCCTCGGCGCGTATGTCCTCGGCGATGCCGCGCTCCGCGAGGGCGGCGCCGAGGCCCGCGGCGAGGCGCGCGTCCAAGGCGGCGAGGTTGTTCCGAAGCGTCTTGCGGCGCGAGGCGAACGCCCCCCTGACGAAGCGGGAAAAACCCTCGCGGTCGGAGGCGGCGACGGGGTCCGGCCGCGGCGCCATGGCGATGACGGAACTCGTGACGCGGGGCCGCGGCCAAAAGGCGGAGGCGCCGATATCGTAGAGTATTTTCCCCTTGCACACCGACGCGCAGAGCACCGAGAACGATGAGTAATCCTTGCTTCCCGGCGAGGCGATGATGCGCTGCGCCGCTTCCTTCTGCACCGTGAAGACCATCTTCGACGGCACGCAGCCAGCCTCGAGCAGGTCGCCGACAATGGCGAGGGCGACGTTATAGGGCAGGTTGCCGAAGATGATGTCGGGAAGTCCCGCCGCGAATTGCCCCTGCCAGGTCTTGAGGACGTCGCCCTCCACGAGGGTGAAGCGGGGGGTGTCTCCGAAGAGTTCGCGCAGGATGCGGGCGAAGCCGTGGTCGATCTCGAAGACCGTCACGCGGTGCCCTTTTTCGAGGAGCAGAGAGGTGATGGAGCCTATGCCGGGGCCGATTTCCCAGATATGGCAAGGTTCCGCCGCGCCGATGGCGGCGCAGAGCTTTTCCCTGGCGTTGCGGTCGACGAGGAAATTCTGGCCGAAGCGCTTGGACATCGCGAGGCCTTCGGCTTCGAGAAAGGTCCTGATGGCGGCCGGGGAATCATAGGCGATCGTCATGGCGTTCCTGGGGTTCGGGATTCGCGCCGCGCCGCGGCGAGAGCGTCGAGCGCGTATTCTAGGTAAGGTCCAGCATACACGAAGAGGGCGAGCGCGGCAATCGCCGAGGAAACGAGGCCTGCCTTGAGCGGCGTGTCCGCCTTGACGGAGGGGCAGAGGGCGCCGAGCCTCATCACCGCGAGCAAGGCCGCGTGCAATAGTTCGTGCCAACGTGAAAGCATGGCCCAGGCGAAGGGCGCCAGTGGCGCGAGCGCCGCCGAAATGAGGAGCGACCACATCAGGACGAGGACGATGGGGCCGGAGAGCGTCGCGGCGACGAGGCCGCCCAGCGCGAAGTAGCCGAAGGCGTTCAGCGAAATCCAGGCCGTGGCGCAGAGCGCCGCGAGCGAGGGCGCGAGGGCTTTGGCCGCGATGCCGGGCAGGCGCCAGAGGGCGGATTCCCAGCGCCCCGAGAGGAGGATGAGGCCGGCCATCGCGGCGTAGGAGAGCGTGAAGGAGAGTCCGCGGGCGTCCCGCGGCGCGAGTCCGAGGGCCAGGCAGAAGACGGCCGCCAGGATCGTCACGCCCTGCTGGGGCCTGTCCGCCGCCCTTAGGGCGATTCCCGCGATGGCCATCAGCGCCGAACGCAGGAGCGCGGGGCTGGCCCCCGCGAGCCAGGTGAAAGCCGCCGCGAACGCCGCCGAGGCGAGATCGGCGAGGTCGGCGCGCTTCAGCATTTTGGCGAACACCAGGCTCATGAGCGAGCAGAGGATCGAGAGATGCTGGCCCGACAGCGAGAGCACGTGGGCGCAGCCCGCGGCGCGGAAGAGTTCCGATTCCTCGCCGCCGAGTTCGTCCACGATGCCGAGGAGGAGGGCCTGCGCGAGCGGAAAGGCGTCTCCCGACACGGCCTCGATCGAATGGGCGACGCTCCGCCTGGCCGAGGCGCGCAGGCGCGCGGCGGGGGACGTGAAGGCGCCGGGCACGAGGTCTTTTTCCGAGGCGTAGTAGAGCGCCTTCGCGGCGTCGATGGCCGAGGGCGACAGGACGGTGACGCGAAGCCCGGCGGGATAGTCGCCGGCGCCGGCGGTCACGAGGAGGATGCGCGGGCTTGTCCGCGGCCGCTCGAGTCGCACCGAGAAGCCGGCGGTTCGGAGCGTCGCCGACGAGAGGGCGATCGTCATGACGGTGTTCCCCGTGGAGGTACGCCGGCTGTCGACGGCGACGACGCCCTCGAACCGCAGGGCTTTGAAGCGGGCCAGCTCGGGCGGCGGCGCGACGGCTCCCTCCGCGACAAGGGCCGCCGCTCCCCAGGCGAGCCCGAGCGAGAGCGCTAGGCCCGCGCGCGCGCAGCCGATGTTTCTTTTCCTCGCCGCCGTCAGGCGGGCTGCGAGGAGCGACAGATTCCAGAACGCGAGGCTGCAGCCGCCGAACGCGATCGCTGCCAGCAGCGCCGGGCGCGCGGCTCCGGGAAAAGCGTAGAAGACGGCCATCGCTCCCGCCGCCGTCCATGAAACCGGAGCGACGCAGCGCAGTCCTTGGTCAGCGATGACCGCGAAGCCCGCGGCGAGGTGGTGATTCATCGATACGATACCGCGCCGAGGCCCGCGCGGCGCTTCAAGCGCGGCCGAATGCGCGGCGCGGGCGCGGCGGAGCCGCCGGGCGGCCGCCGGACGCGACGCCTGACAGGGGGAGCGCAACACGCTACAATACACTCCACTCGTATGGAACGCCGCGACGACCTTTGGAAAAAATCAGCCCCGCTGCTCGCGGCGCTCGCCGTGTACGCCGTCGCATGGTGCGACCTCTTCCTGCCCCAGCCGCCGTTCGCGCTCTTCGGGGCGAGCTGGTTCGCGCTCTCGGCGGCCAAGGGAACGCTGCGCTGCGGCTTCATCCTGCTGGTCATGTCGCGCTGGCGCGGCTTCGGCGGCTTCGGACTCGGCGCGAAGGGGCCCCTCCCCCGGGCCTCCGACCTCGCGAACGGACTGCTCGTCGGCGCCACGGCGGCCGCCGCGGCCCTCATTCTCGCGCTCTTCGCCGCGCTCGCGGGGGCGGCGAATCCGCTCCTCATGGCGGCGTCCGCTTCAATCGGCTGGAGGGAAGCGGCCTTGATGGCGGCCTCGTGCCTCGCCACGGGCTACTCGGAGGAACTTTACTTCCGCTATTTCGCGGTCGCCGCCCTGGGGCGCTCAGGCTTCGGCCCGCGGGCCGCGGTCCTCGTTTCAGCCCTGCTGTTCGGCGGCTCCCACGCTTCGCAGGGAGCGCTCGGCATCGTCGCGGCGAGCGTCCTCGCCCTCGTCTTTTCCTTCCACGCGGCGAAAGGCAGGGGAATCCACGCCCTGGCGCTGGGCCACGCGCTCTACGATTTCGCCCTGCTCGCGGCCATACTTCGATAAAGGAGCGGCTCGCAAGGGCCGATATTCGTAAAGATGAAACCTTCAGAAAAAACCACCAACGACCTGCTTCGCTCGATCGACGCGGCGGGAGCCTTGCCGGAATCGTCGCGGCCCGCCCGATACAAGGATAGCATCGACCGCGCCCTGGGCTTCCTGCCGGCCTCGACCCGCGAGGCCCTCGCCTTCTCCCTCGCGGCGCGGAGCGCGAAGGGGACGGATGCGGCCGGCGCCTGGCTCGCGACGGTGGCGAGCATATTCCTGGGCGATTACGACGGCGCGCCGCTCTCCAGCGACGACTGGCGCGAGCTGCGCGACATGCTTTCGGCAGACTCCGGCGAGCTCGACATGGACACGCTCACCTACGCCATGACCTTGGTGGTGGAGCACAAAGCCCTTTGAACAATAAGGAATGGTTCGAGGACCAGGATTTCTGGCTCGCGTACGCGCCGCTCATGTTCGATGAGTCGCGCTGGGCCGAGGTGCCCGAAGTCGTCGACCGGCTGCAGAAACTATCTTCGATTCATGCCGGCGGGCGCGTGCTCGATCTGTGCTGCGGCGTCGGCAGGCACTCGGTGGAATTCGCCAAGCGAGGCTTTTCGGTGACGGGCGTCGACATCACGGAGGCCTACCTCGACGCGGCCGCCGAAACGGCGGCGGCCGAGGCCATCGGCGCGGCGCTGGAACTCATCCGCGACGACGCGCGCCGCTTCTCGAGACCGGGATTTTTCGACCTCTGCCTCAATCTCTACACGAGTTTCGGATACTTCTCGAGCCGGGAGGATGACCTGCTGCTCCTCGCGAACTGCGCGAAGAATCTTGCGCCCGGCGGCTGCCTCATCCTGGAGACGGTCGGAAAGGAAACCGCGGCGCGCGATTTCGTCGAGAGCGAGCGGTTCGAACGGGCCGGATGGAACGTGACGACGGAATTCAAGATTCTCGGCGACTGGGAATACGAAGTGAACCGCTGGATTCTTGAAAAAGGGACCGAGCGCGTCGACCATTCCTTCGCGCTGAGGCTCTATTCGGGCTATGAGATGAAACAGGCTCTCGCCGAAGCCGGCTTCGCTTCGGTCGCCATCTTCGGCGGACTCGACGGGAAGCCCTATGACGAGAAAGCCGACAGCCTCGTGGCCGTGGCCCGCAGATAGCGGCGTTATGCGAAACAATAACGGCATCGGCGCGTTGGCGCGACGCGCGGCAATTCTTGCGACAGCCCTGCTTTTCGCGCCTTTCGGCATTCCCGCCCAGAACGCGCCGACCGATGCGGCGCAGACGGGGCAGCCCGATCCGGCCGCGCAAGGGCAACCGATATCGCCCAACGCGGATGGAGCGGCTCCGGCGGATGCCGCGGCCCCGAATGACGCGACAGCGGACGCCGCGGAAGCGGCCGAACCAGCCCCTCTCGTGCTGGACCTTCCGCCCGCGCAGGCTTCCATGGGCGCCGAGGCCTGGTATTACGAGGCGAAAAAGCTCGAGCAGAGCGCCGGCGGCAATGAAATCGCACAACGTTCAATCGATTTCATGTACTCGCTCGCCTTTCATTTCGGCGAAAAGGCAGCCGCGAAGGAAGCGGGAAAGGCGCTTCTCCAGCGACTGGAAAAGCGCCCCGACATGAATGCCCATCGCCAGGCGGCATCCCAGTGGCTCGACTATTTCGGCCCGGACTGGGATATCTACAAATCGGTCATCGTCCCGGCGCTCGCCGCGGGCGACAACGCCTACGCGCTGGAGATGGTGGCCACCCTCCGCGCCGTTGCGCCCGCGATCGCCAAGTCGAAGGCCGCGGAGCTCGCCTGGTACGAGTACTCGGCCCGCGCCGCGACCGGCGATTTTTCCTGGTATCCCGCCGCGCTAACCATAGCTAAGGCGGCGACCCTGGACGCGTGGGCGTCAAAAACCCTGCGCCTGGCGGCGACAGCCCCCGGCATCGACGCCGCGGCCCGCGAAATGCTTCTTTTGCGCGCCGACTACCGCGACAAGGATTACGGCAAGGCGGCGCTCCATGCGGCCGGAGCCGCGCCCCTCATCCTGGCGAAAGGCGCGCCGCGCGTCCTCGTTTCCGAAGCGGGAAAATCCTTCATCAACGCGGGAGCCGCCGCCGACGGCGCCGCCTTCATGATGGCGTTTTTCCCCGAAGTCGGCGGCGGCGACCAGTCGGCCGCCCTGCCCGACGCCATTTCCTCCGCCCTCTCCGCGAGGGGGCGCGATGAAAACGCCTGGGTAGCGGCCTTCTATCTGGGAAGGCTCTGGATGTCGTCGGGCAGGGAGCGTGAAGCCGCCATCCTCTTCCTCGCCCTCACCGACAACGCGCCCGGCGATTCCGACGCGGACAGCGCCCTCTGGTACTGGCTCGACATCACGATGCGCCGCATCGCCGCCGAGGATATCGCCTCTTTCGACGCGAGCGCGCCGGCGGCGGAAAATGCCGCTATCGGCGACCTGGCGAGCGCGGCCGCGGCGCCCGCCGGCATCCCTCCGGCCAACCCCGTGCCGACTCCGCTCGCGCCGCCGCCGAGCGTTCCCGACTCCGCCGCGATCGCCACGGCCAAACGCTCCCTGGAGCTTGGCGCCCTCCTCGAAGCATCGACGCGATGGAAGAATCCTGCCTATTTCGCCGATATCGTCGAATCCTACGATCGCTCGCTCCTCCGTGAAAAAGCCTGGAACGAGGTGCTCTCCCTCTGCACCCTCATCGGCGACCGCATTTCGCCGGATACGAAAACGCGCCTTCTCTACCAGAGCGGAAGACTGGTCGAGGAAGGCCTCGCCGCCGCCCAGCCGACGGGAGCGCCGGCCAAGGACATCGCTGCGGGCTATTTCAGGAAAATAGCCGAAGCGCCAAAAGCCGAGGAATACTATAAGACCATGGCCTCCTGGCGCCTCGGCCTCGACCCGCCCTACCTCGCCGCGCTGCCCAGCCTCTCGAAGCAGCCCGCGGCCGCCCAAACCCAACAGGGCCAGACGGCAGCCGCGGCGACGCTGCCCGTCAGCGCGCTCGCCGCTTCCATGGCGACGGTCGCCGCGGCGGCGCCGTCGGCCGCGCAGGCGTCCTCCGCCAACGGCAATGGCGCCCAGTCGGCGCTCTCGCTGATCAGGAATTATCTGCTGTACGGCCTCAACGACATGGCCTCGTCGCTCGCCTTGAATTATATAGGAAGCCTCGACGTGAGCGTGATCGCAGGCCTGGCCTTCGACCTTTCCGCCGAAGGCCAGCATTACGCGGCCTTGCGCCTCGCGCGCGACGCCCTGAACCGCGGCGCCGGCGCCCAGTATCCGGAACTCTACGGCCTGGTGTATCCGAAGGCGTGGAACGACATCATCGCCCAGGGCGCGGCCATTCCCAAGATTCCCGAGGCGCTCGCCTACGGCATCATCCGCTCCGAGAGCGTTTTCGATCCCAAGGCCGTCTCCTACGCCGGAGCGGTCGGCCTCACGCAGCTCATGCCCGCCACCGCCGCCGAAACCGCGAAAGGCCTGAAAATGTCCGGTTATTCGCTCGTCGATCCGGCCGACAACGTGAAGATCGGCCTTACCTATTACTCGTACATGCTCTCGAGGTTCGGAGGAAAGCCCATGCGGGCGATGTTCGCGTACAACGCGGGACCTGGGAGGATGGCGGCATGGGCGAAGGAATCGGGCGACCTGCCCGACGACTTGCTCCTGGAGACGCTTTCGATCGAGCAGCCCCGCCAGTACGCCAAGAACATCCTCCAGGCGAGCCTGGCTTTCGGGAAGATACACTATGGCATCGATCCGAAGGCGATGCTGGACTACCTCGTCAACGGACAGCCCCTGGAGGGTGCGACGCCCGCGGCGCCGCCACAGCCATCGCCCGCCCCACAGCCATCGCCCGCCCCACAGCCATCGCCCGCCGTTCAGACATCCGCGCCAGCGCCCGCGGAGCCCGTCCAAGCCATCCCGCCGTCCCCCGACGACGCCGCGGCCGCCGGCCCCGCCGCGCAATAGCGGTTCCTACCTTCGGCTCGAGCAGACCTTGTTGCGCCCCGTGTTCTTCGCCTCGTAGAGCGCGATATCCGCGGCGATGAGCAGCTCCTTGAGCGTGTCGCACACGGGCGTGAGGGAGGAGACTCCGAAGCTCGCGGTGAGGCTGAGGTTAACCCCCTCGCAGGGAATGCGCCGTCCAGCGATGGCCGAGCGGGCCTTCTCCGCGACAGCCCTGGCGGCCGCGGCGTCGGTCCGCGGCAGGATGGCGAGCATTTCCTCGCCGCCGAAGCGACCCACCACGCAATCCTCGCCGTCCACCGCCTGGCGGAAAATTTCAGATATCGCGATAATGGCCTCGTCGCCCACCGAATGTCCGAAGGTGTCGTTGACTCGCTTGAAATGATCCAGATCCAGCATGATCAGGGAGAATTCGCAGCCGAAGGCTTTCGCCTCCTCGATCTGCGCCTTGGCGTATTGGTTGAGGTAGCGGCGATTATGGAGCCCCGTCAGGTCGTCATGGGTCGCCATAACCTCTAGCCGGCGCTGAAGTTCCTTCATTTCCGTCATGTCATGGAAGGTCAGCAACATGCCGATGTCCTTGCCGGACTTGTCCTTCAGCCGCGCCGATGCTACGTGATAGAACGACGCGTTTGGCTTGTCCGAGGGCTTGAAATCGATGGTCGCGGGCGGCTCCCTGTCCAGAAGGCCCAGAAGCTCCCCATAGCCGGCGAGCGCCGTCTTTGCGCTGACGCCGGCCTTGATGGCGCGCAGCGAGGGCAGGATGGTCCCCATTCCGGGGTTGAAATCGGTGACCCTGCCACGGCGGTCGATCACCAGCACGCCGTCTTTCATATCTTCGAAAACAACCGTCCTCGCCACCGGCGCGATATCGAGTATCCCGACCTTGAGGAAACCGAACATGAAGAAGCCGACGCTGATGCTCATCAGGAAGGGCGTGACGTCGATGTTGTAGGGGGCGTTCCCCGAGTTGTAGATCAGGCTGCCGGCCCAGGGCACGGTGGAGCCGAACCAGTAGAGCGCCGTCTGAACGCGGGGCACCGGGCCGCCGCGGACGAAACCGATGGAGAAGAGCGCGAAGCTCACCACGAGGAAGCCGCTCTGCAGCGCAGTGGCCAGGTAGATGGGCCAGCCGCGGTCGTATTCAAAGAGGGAGAGAACCTCGCCCGTGGCGAGCCTGGCGTTCGGGTGCAGGAGATTGAGGCCGCCCAGCGTCTGGGAGCAGGCGAGCGCAACCGCCGGGAGCGCGAGGAGGAGCGCGATCTGCAATGGAGGAGCTTTCTTCCATTTCCCCATGATGCTGAGCGTGAACATGAGCCAGAGCGGAGAAATAAACTGGATTCCCCAATGTTCGAAGCGAACCCAGAAGAAAACGTCCCGGAGGGTCGAAGCGTGGATCTCCATGGCATAGCCGAAATCGTAGATCGCGACGCTGAGGCCGCAGAGGGTGAGGAAGACGGCGGGCAGCCCCGTCGTACCTTTGCGTTTCCACGCGAGCACGCAGACGAAAATGATCGCCGCGCAGGTGAAGAAGAGGGTGGAGGTCGCGTAAAATTTCAGCTCGTCCATGTAGCTCTTATAGTTAGCCGCGCAAAGGCCTACTGTCAACGCGGGGCGGGCTCCGGAAGGAAGATTCCAGATTATTTAAAGGAAGCGCGGGAAAGTCGGTCGTTGATCGCGCGGCCGAGCCCTTCCTCGGGAACGCGTTCGGCGTAGATGGCGCCGAAGCCCAGGGCATCGAGTTCGTGCATGGCCGCGAAGAGCCGCGAGGCGGCCTCCCTCATGTCGCCGGAAGGCGAGAGCGCGAACACCGCGTCGAAAATTCCCGTCGCCTGGAGGGCTTCGGCCCGGGCGCCATCGAGAACGAGGGCGGCCGAGCGGACTCCGCCGCCTTTCGCCGGGAGGGCGAAGTCCCGCACGGCTTCCGGGAGGGCGCGGTACTCGCAGAGAAAGAGCCGGGCGCGCGGCGCGTAGTGGCTCTTCAGCTGGCCGGGGCTCGCGACGACTTCGCCGTC
>MTLD01000637.1_pt3 | contig 13935 bp, 16 predicted proteins | sample 1982471 | NCBI WGS metagenome assembly MTLD01 (sample SAMN05712604, study PRJNA340218) | biofilm metagenome | isolation source: sample SPM anode biofilm adapted to -50 mV | place: USA | collected 2012-02-03
CCGGCCGCTCGATGAGGAGCGGCCGGTTTCGTATCGGTCGTGTGGCTCGGGTTTCCTTCACTGGGGAAGGCGTTTGAGCCTTTCGGTGGCCTCGCGAATCACCTTGTTGGCGTAGCAAACGGCGAAGCCGTGTTCCAAAAGCAAAAGTACGAGCCCGGCGCAAAAGACCGCGGGAAAGTAGCCGCCGGTGGCATCGGAGAAAACGTAGAGCGGGTAGAATGCGGTGGGAAGCGCAATGTTGCACCAGCTGTAGCCGGGCTTGCCGTCCGCCCCCCTGCGCCCAAGGATCAGCACGAAACCCGAGAGCCAGGAAACGGCCAGCGCCACGTGCAGCAGGTCGCTCGGGGGAGGAGGTCCGAAGATCTCCTTCAACTGGAGATGAATCAGGCTCAAGGTCTCCATCTGGCTCAGGTAAAGGGCGGCTGCGCTCACCATGAGGAACAGAAGCAGTCCCCAGAGCCCCCTGCGGGAAAGCGCGTGCAGTTCGTCGATGTTTCTGGCCAGCTCTTCGCGGCAGCGGTTGGAAGCAAACGAATCCTGCACGCCCCGGTCCAAAGCGGTCGCCGGCTTGGTCTTTATCTGTTCTATCACATGGCCTGACATGGCGTTTCTCCTTTCCCTAAGGCAGCGGCCTGAAGGATCAGCTATCCCTGTCGCTGCTCATGCTGCATCACCTCGTACTCCGGGTAGTGGCGCACCGGGCGGTATCCCGGTATGGCGGCCGGCGCTGCGACTGGCGTCTCCTCGTGCTCTTCCACATCCTCCCACCCGACCAGCATGGGCTTTATGTAGTTACCCAGGGTGGCGAGGTAGACGTGGGTGCAGAGGAAGGCGAGCAGCGAGCAGGCCAGCAGGAAGTGCAGCGCGACGATGAACTTGATACCGCCCCACATGAGCACCAGGACGCGCAGCGGGGTTACGTTCAAAAGCAGGATCCCGGTCAGCCCCACCAGCGGCATCAGCACGAACATCACGGCGAGGTAGGCGGATTTCTGCATCGGGTTGAACTTGTGATCGGGTGTCGCGTGGTACGGGCTCGGTCTCCCCAGGAAGTACCAGAAGCAATAGTAGAGCAACTGGCGCACCAGGCCGTGCTTCAGGTCCTCCTCGTCGGGTATGTACAGCTTGTCGAGCGTGTTCTTCACCATCTTGTAGTAGAAGAACCAGAAAGAGAACGAGATGGAGACGACGAGCCCGGTGACGTTGTGGATGTCGATGGCGCTCTTGTAGCTCGGCAAGAGGGCGACGCTTTCCGGGAAGCGGATCTGGGCGCCGGTTAGTATGAGGGCGATGATGCCGCAGGCGTTGATCCAGTGCCAGATGCGGACCGGCCAGGGCTGCAGGTAGATCCTATTTTTCTCGCTTGAGTTTTCGCTCATGACTTATGCTCCTTTGTGTTCCTGTTTTTGCGCGTCAGGAAGCGCACGAAGCCGTGGCCTACCGGCATGATCAGGCCGCCGCAGATGACGGCGAGGCCGATCTTGTTCAGTGCGTTGTTCTTGGTGGACCCCATCATGTAGAAGTCCGGGGTACCGTACAGGGCGTCCAGCACCGCTCCCTTTTCCACCGGCACCCGGCTGTAGCTGCCGTCTGCTTCCGGCACCGCTATGAAACTGGTCTGCATCAGCGCGGGGCCCGAGGTGTGGCAGAAGGTGCAGTTGCGGCGATCATCCAGGATCTCGAACTTGTGCGAGACGGCAACCGGCGTCATCATGCCATGCAGGCGCAGCGAGCTCTGGCTGCGGTTGAATAGACGCAGCTCCTCGAGCGAAACGTAGTTGTCGCGGTTCTTGTCGATCAGGGAGACGATCTCGTTCCCCCCCGAGATCCGCTTCAACTCGTCGTACCCCGCCACCTCCTGTTTGCCGAAAAGCGAGTCGTTCTTGCTCTTCACTATGTACATGCTGATGTAGTATTCCTTGGCCCCGGTATGGCAGGTTATGCACGGCAGCATCCGCAGGTGCAGCTCAGACTGGGGGAGCCATTCCCCGTGCCTGGCCGTCATCTCCAGGGCGTTGTGGCAGTTGGAGCACATGGCGTTGATCTCCTGCCCGGAGACCTCCTTGGGGCTATGCACCAGGTGCGGGTTATGGCAGCCGTTGCAGCTGGTCTTTTTAACGTGCAGCCCGGTCGCGTACTCCTGGTCCACGTCTGCGTGGCACTCGCCACACCCGGCGCGCGACACCTTCCCGCCATCGGGATGGGCGGCCGGGACCTTGCCGTGGCAGGCTTCGCACCCGATCCGGGCGTGGGTGGTCTGGTTGAAGTGCTCGGTGTCGATGAACACTGCTTTGGAGACCTGGGCAGGGTCGCCATGGCAGGCAAGGCAGGCGTCGTTCTTGCCGGCCTCGGTCCCGTAGGAAAAAGCCGATGCGCCGGGTTCTCCTGAGACGCTCAGGCAGAGCAATGCGGCTATCGACAGCGTAATGAAACATATGGGTTCCCTGTATCTCACGTATCCCTCCTTTGCCACGGGGCTTGCCCCCGGTGGCTATGGGTTGTCTTTTTCGCCCTTCACTTGCTGTTTTTGCACCGATCCTTGCTGGCGCATCCGCGCCGGCAGCTTGATCCGGAAAACAGGCAGCAACTGCGTCACAAGAAGCAGCGCACAGAAAGCGAGGAACAACCAGATCGCCATGCTGCTTCCCTGCTCCATGCTTGCTGCCGTCGCCAGTGCGACCAGGCTCGTTCCGCAGACGAGAACCGAGAGGGGGGCCAGCCAGGAAAGGTAACCAGCTTCTTTTGCGCCCGGATCTGTCGGGGCGGCTTGGGATCCCGCTCGCTTCTTGTCGAAAGCACATTGCACGGCCAGTCCCAGCTCTTCGTTGTCGGCCGCATCTGCCGGTTTCAAGGCGTGATAGAAAATCCCTTCCTGGCGCACCTGTCGGGCCTGGGCCAGCGGCATCTCGTCGGAGACCAGGATGACATGCAGGTGGCGGTTGCACTTTTTCAAAAGGTGGATAAGGTCCGCTGACGAGATTTTCTGGTCGAAATCGTTTCCCAAAAGCAGGACCGGCGTCTGTTTCTCGAGAATGCTGCAAAGTACATGGACTGCCGAATCGGTCGTTTCCACCCGGTACCCCGCCTTCCGGAAGTGCTCAGCCACCTGGCTGCGGAACTCGGCGTCACGGTCAGCTATCATGATTCCCCGCTCGTCCATAACTCACCTCGCGCGCCCTAGCGCCACACCTACTTCTTCTCTTCCACAGTCGCTTTCGCCTTCTTGCCGACAAGGCCGTAGATCCCTTTGATCATGGCGCTGAACAGCATCACGCCCGGGATCACCTGGACCACAATGATGGCGCCTATGAAGAACAGGAAGAGTTTCGCCATGACCCCGCTCCCCTCGGAGACATCAGCTATGCCGGAGATGAGAAGGGTACCGGCCAACACGACGCCTATAATCGACCAACTTGTCACTTTCCCTGCCAGTGATTTTTCGGTTTCCTTTTTCATGGCTTTCTCCTTTTTCCACCTGATTCCCCGTGGGGTTACCCAGGTATTAGCATAGAGGGTGCCGGAACTGCATTTCATAGTTTTTCCTTTGAATTTCAGATAGTTAGCCTCAACAGGCAAAACGAACACCGATATCGAACCCAAAGAGCGACCACGGGGGGAGCACCTAAAAAACAGACGTCATTCCAGAGGTTTGGCTAGGAGGAGAGCAGGTTTCAGCAGTCGAAGCAGGTTTCCTGCCGCACAGGAATTTCTTGCGCCGCAAGAAAGAAGTGCGGCCCGAGAGGGACAGGTGGCTAAAGATAGGCGGCGGACGAGCAGAGGGGTCAGGGAATGGCAGGGGAAAGGGGGCGGCGGGTATGACCGGGGTAATGGCGGGGCGCTACTGGGAGCGGTGCAGCTCGTGGGTCTTCAAAAGCGCGTACAGGCGCGACTGCGACAACCCGGAGAGCCTGCAGGCAGCGGATATGTCGTTGCGGGAAACCGACATGAGGTCGGCAAGGTACTGCTTCTCTGCCTTGGCGTAGACGGTTTCGCGGAAGTCGTTCAGCCTGGGAAGCTCCCCGCCCGCTCCCACCGGTGCGTACTGCGCCTCTGGTGCCGGCGCCGCCCGGTGTCCGACCACGCTCTGGACGACCTGCGCCCGGATGCCGGTGGGGAGGTGCTGCGCGAAGAGCACCGGCTCCTCGCGCGCGGAGATGACGGTGCGCTCGATGGTGTTGATGAACTCCCGGATGTTGCCGGGCCAGATGTACGCCATGAGCGTCGCCATGAACTCGGGGCAGCTCCCCTTGGGGGATAGGCCGTTACGTTCGCAGAACTTGTCCATGTAGTACCGCGCCAGCTCCTTTATATCGTCGCTGCGCTCCCGCAGCGGAGGGAGGTTGATGACTACCGAACTGAGCCGGAACAGGAGATCGCTTCTGAATTCCCCGGATTGCGCCATGGCGTTCAAGTCCCTGTTGGTCGCCGCCACCAGCCTGAAGTCGCTCTCGATTTCGCGAGGGCTCCCCACCGGGCGGAAGCGCCTTTCCTGAAGCACCCTCAGAAACGCCTTCTGCGCGGCAAGGGGGAGCTCCCCCACCTCGTCGAGAAAGAGCGTCCCGCCGTGGGCCTCGGCGACGAGTCCCTCGCGCGCGCGTTCCGCGCCGGTGAAAGCACCCTTGTCGTGCCCGAAGAGGATACTCTCCACCAGCGTTTCCGGCAGGCTAGCGCAGTCGACCACCACGAACTGCTTCTCCGCTCGCTTGCTGTTCTGGTGCACGGCCCGGGCGAAGAGCTCCTTGCCGGTCCCGGTCTCACCCATGATGAGGACCCCGGCCTCGCTCCCGGCGGCGCAGGCGACGAGGTCGAGGCAGGCGGTAAGGCTCGGACTGTTCCCGATGATGCTCTCACGCTTCAGGGCCACCACCCCCCTGGCCCCGGTGAGGGTGAGCTTCTGCTTGCGATACTCCAGGGCGCGGACCAGGGTCAGGGTGATGTCCTTGGCGGAGCACCCCTTCTCGATGTAGTCCCAGGCGCCGCTGTTGATGGCGAGTTCCGCGCCGCGCGGATCGCCGTACCCGGTCATGATGATGATGTCCGGCCTGGACGGGGCCTGCGTCAGGCGGGGAAGGAGCTCCAGGCCGTTTCCGTCCGGCATCCTCACGTCAAGGAAGACGAGGTCGAACTCCTCGCTGTTGGCAAGCTCCAGCCCCGCCGCGAGGGTTCGGGCGCAGCTCGTCTCATGGCCGCCGCGCCTTCCTATCAGCGCCATCGAATCGCAGACAGTCTCTTCATCGTCGATGATCAGGATCTTCGCCATGGCCTCATCCCTGCGCCCTTTGCGCCAGCACCCGCTGTATGGTCGAGGCGAACTCTTCCCGGTCCAGCGGCTTCAGCGCCAGTTCCCGTACCCCCGCCTGTTCGGCTTCCTCCTTCAGGAGCGCTTTCTCCGCCGCGGCCCCAAGCCCGGTGCAGAGGATGACCGGGATGTCGGGGCGTATCTGCAAAAGTTCCCGCGAGAGCTCCGTCCCGGTCATGCGTGGCATGGTCTGGTCGGTGACCACCAGGTCGAACCCCTCGGGGTTGTCCCGGAAAAGCTCCAGCGCCTGCACACCATCGGCGCCGGTAGTGACTTGGTAACCCAGCCGCTCCAGCATCTTCTTGCAGCCAAAGACCACGTCCTCCTCATCGTCGACGAAGAGGATGCTCCCGCTCCCGGACAGATCCACCCGTTCCCCCACGGTCCCCGCTGTGATCCCCGCCTGGTCGATGCGGGGGAGGTAGACCTCGAAGGTCGCGCCCCCCCCGGGCTTGCTGCTCACCGAGATGGCGCCGCCGTGGTTTCTCACGATCCCGTGCACCACGGAAAGGCCCAGCCCGGTCCCCTCCGAATGCCCCTTGGTGGTGAAGAAGGGATCGAAGATCCGCTCCATGGTCTTTTGGTCCATGCCGTGCCCGGTGTCCTTCACGGAGAGCTTCAGGTAACGACCGGAGGGGAGGTCCGGCGAGCCGGAGACCGCCGCGGTGTCGAGCCCCACGTTCTCGACGGCCACGTCGAGCATCCCCCCCTTGTGTCGCATGGCATGGGCTGCGTTGGTGATCAGGTTCATGATGATCTGGTGGATCTGGGTCGGGTCCGCCATGATCAGGCCGAGGTTCTCACCCATCTCGGTCCTGACACTGATCGAGGAGGATAGGGAGGCGTGCATCAGGTTCAGGCACTCGGTCACGATCGGCTCGATCTGCACCGGCTGCCTCTCCTGCTCTCCCTGGCAGCAGAAGGTGAGGATCTGCTTCACCAGCTTTCGGCCGCGGTAGCTCGATTTGAGCACCACGTCCAGCAGTTCGCGCAGCGGGCTCTCCGGGGGGATGTCGTCCCGCGCCATCTCGGTGCAGGTGATGATCGAGGCCAGGTTGTTGTTGAAGTCGTGGGCGATTCCCCCCGCGAGCGTGGCGATCGCCTCCATCCGCTGCGCCTGGCGCAGCTGCCGCTCCAGCTTCACCTCGTGGGTCACGTCCCGGATCAGCACCGCGTAGTTGCTCATCGCACCCGTGTTGTCCGAGATGGACCAAAGCGTCGCGTCTATCTCGTAGAAGTCGCCGTCGTCGCCGATGTGGATGAAGTGGCCGGTCCTGCACTCCCCCTTGTCTAGCGCGTCGAGCAGGTAGCGGTAAAAACTGCCGTTCTCTTCGTCGGCGCCGAGCGTAGCCAGGTCGTGCCCCACGATGTCGACCGCATCGAGTCCCGTGATGATCTCGATGGCGGGGTTCACGTACTTCACGGTGCCGTCGCTGTCCAAAAGGAGCAGCCCCTCCATCGACTGCTCGATCACGGAAGCAAGCAGGAGGATCTCCTTTTCCGCCTTCTTGCGCTCGGCGTCCATGCGCAGCGCCTCGATCCCGTAAGAAAGGTCCGCCGACAGTTCTTCTAGAAGCTTCACCTCCTCCTTGCCGAAGGCCCTTTTCTCCGCAGCGAAAATCACCAGGGCCCCCATGGCGCGGTCCCTCCCCACCAGGGGGAGCGAAATGGAGGAGGCGACGCCGTGCTGCACCCCGGCCTCGCGCCACAGGGCCCAGGAGGGGTCGTACTTGATGTTCTGCACGATTTGCGTGGTGCAGGTCCTGATCGCGGTTCCGGTGGGCCCCCGGCCGTGGTCGATGTCCGCCCAGCTCAGGTCCAGGTCGGTCAGGTAGCCGTCCCGGTCCCCCCACTGGGCCACGGGACGGACCGTCTTGAAGGTGTCGTGCTCGGCCACCCCCACCCAGGCGAGCCGGTACCCCCCGACCTCTACGATGGTGCGGCAGATCTCCTGCATCAGCTGGAGCTCGTCGCTTGCGCGCACCAGGGCCTGGTTGCAGCCGCTGAAGGTCTTTAGCGCCCGGTTCACCCTGGAGAGGGACTCGCGGCCGCGGGAGGCCTCGCCGGTGCTGCGGCTGATCAACAGGTACAAAAGGCCTGCCGTGCCGAGTACGAACAGGGCATGGTTCACCGTTTCGACTGCGTCGTACATGAAGGATTGATGTGCGAGGACGGCGGGAAACAGACAGGACGCGGCCCCCCAGGCCACGCCGATGATGGCATAGGCCATGGTGATGTTCAAAGGGGTCAATCTTCTTCTGTTCTCTAGATGACTCATGGGTTGACCTCTGTCTGGGCAACAACCGTTAGAGAAGAACAATGGGACCCAGTGTAACACAGAGATCGAATCTTGCTATTGCAGCGGGTTTTTCTGTCAAGATGAGGAAAGAGGGGGGCAGTAGCAGGGAGGTTCATGCCACGTATTATTCCTGCGAAGGCGGCGGCAGGTCCAGCGAGAGCGGCAGCATGCTGTAGAAAAGGGAAGAGATGAGTGTGCAATCGGGGCCGCTGATTGCCAATCATAGATCCGGCTCCGGCTATTTGCCGAAGTAATCCTTCACCGAGATCCCCAGCCGCTTCAGCATGGTCTGGAAGTTGGGGCGCAGCATCCCGGTCTCCTCGGCGGCGCGCGAGATGTTCCAGTTGCTCCTTTTGAGCGCGTTGATGACGAACGCCTTCTCGACGCTCTCCACGGAGCGGTCACGGATGTGGCGCTTCATCTCCTTCAAAGCCTCGGCGCTGGTGGGGACGAAGCCGTCGAACCCGGTGCTGCAAAGCTCGGCGGAATCCCCAAGCTCCAGGTTCTCCTTCTGGATCACGTCCCCCTCCGCCAGAACCACCGCGCGCTCCAGGGTGTTCACCAGCTCCCTCACATTGCCGGGGTAGGAGTAGTTTTCCAGGAACTGCATCGCCTCAGGCGAAATGCCGCGCAGGTCCCTCCCCACCTCCTCCATGAACTTGTTCATGAAGTGGCGGACCAAAAGCGGGATGTCTCCCTTGCGCTCCCTTAAGGGTGGGAGGTCCAGGGGGATGATGTTGAGCCGGAAATAAAGGTCTTCGCGGAAGGTACCCTCCGCCACCATTGTCTTCAGGTTCCGGTTGGTGGCGGCGACGAGGTGGATGTTGAAGGAGACCGGCTGGGTCCCGCCGATGGGGGTCACCTGCCGCTCCTGCAACGCCCGCAGGAGCTTAGCCTGGGTGGCGAGGCTGATGTTGGAGACCTCGTCAAGGAAGAGGGTGCCGCCGTCGGCGACCATGAAAAGCCCCATCTTGGTCTGCATCGCTCCGGTGAAGGAACCCTTCACGTGTCCGAAGAGCTCGCTCTCCAAAAGGTTTTCGGCGAGGGCGGTACAGTCTACGGCGACGAAGGGGAAGTCCCTTCTGGAGCTGTTCTTGTGGATCGCCCGGGCCGCCAGCTCCTTTCCGGTCCCGCTTTCGCCGGTGATGAGCACCGTGCTGTCGGTGGCTGCAACCTGCATGATCCGGCGGTACACCTTCTGCATCTCGCGGCTTTCGCCGATGAACTGGTCGAAGCCGTGATGGCAGTCGATCTCCTTTTTCACGTAGAGATCTTCCATCGAGCTCTTCCTCTGCTCCAGTGCCAGATGCACCTTTTCCAGGATCTGCTCGGGGGTGAAAGGCTTGACGATGTAATCGACCGTGCCGTTTTTCATCGCCTCGACCGCGGTTTCCACCGTGGCGAAGCCGGTGATCATGATCACCGGAGTGTCCGGCTGCAGGGTCTTCACCGCGCCCAGGACCTCAAACCCGCTCATCCCCGGCATCTTCAGGTCCGTTATGATCAGGTCGAACTCTTTTTGCTGGAGATGCTCAATGGCGACATGGCCGCTCTTTGCCGTCTCCACCGTAAAGGAGTCTCCTTCAAGGATCCTGGCAAGTCCATCCCTGATCACAGACTCATCATCAACCACGAGAATATTCATACGACCCACCGTTACCTGCTTCAGTTATAGATGCGCCACGTTGTCATGCGGTTATTGAGAGTGCTCAAGCCGGTTGAGGTCCTTGTGTCGCAGGCCTTGCCGCTGTGAGGAAGCCACTGGCACAGACCCAGTCCATGGTGCTGCTATGAATAGCCCACAATAAAGTGGATGTCAACAAAAAGACATGAAAAGACATTCACCTCCAGCATTCTCTTCTGTGTCGCCCCCGGACCAACCCTCTCGTGAGCCTGACGGGGGGGATTTAAACGGGTGTATGGCACAAGCATACACCAACAGGGCCAACCTTACTGCCTGAAATCACACATTTTTTATCTCGAAGCTCCATTTTCGGCTCCGAAGGCGGCAAATCCCGTGTATATCCCTCCTATACAATCAGCCCTGGAAAGACCCGCCCTGCCGGATCCCTACCGCTTTAACCTGCCAATATCACGGCATTTTTAAAATTAAAACTTTCATGGCACGGTCGATGCTATTCAGGTGGTCAAGCCGGTAAAGCTGTTATTCGCTGTCTGGAAACCTGAAAGGAAAGGAGAATTATCATGAAACTTCTATCCGCAGCAACAGCGTCACTATTGGTTACCGGAACCAAGGCTCTGGCAGCCTCCGGAGCAAGTGACTCCTCCGGGCTCGGCCTTGCCGGTATCGTCTTCATAGCCTTCATAGCCGTCGTGATCCTGTTCCAGCTGCTCCCCGGCCTGCACATGTTCGTTGACATCGTGAAAGGCATCTTCTCCTCAGAGGCCGAAAAGCAGGCCCGGGAGGCCGTCAAGGAGAACAAGACCGGCCTTTGACCTTTTAAACCGCCGGGTGCAACCGGTACTGGCGGCCAGCTCCGGGTACCGGGCCTGCCCGCTTGCAACGTTCCAAGCCATGTGAGGGTAAAGCCATGCAAGGACTTCTCATAGTGGATGAAGATATGGATTGCAGAAAGCAGATGGCTGAGATGTTCATCGAGTCCGGTTACAACGTGATCGTGACCAACTCCGTTGAGAGCGCGCTCTCCGGGATACTGAAGAAGACGGCCCAGGTAGTTCTCCTGGGGACCAAGTTCGACGAGTTCACCGCGGCCGAACTGATACCGCTCTTAAAGCAGTGCAACCGCAGGCTGACCATCATACTGATCGCCGCCGGCGCCTCGCTGCCGCTCTCCAGAAAACTCAGAAGCGAGGGTATCTTCTACCACGCCCTGAAACCGGTGAACGCCGAGGACCGGGAGGAGATCAGGCAGGCGGTGCGCTGCGCCTTCGAGAGCCTGAGGCCGCAGCTGGCATGAACCCTGAGACAGGAACAAACCGGGCATAGCGCCCGGCACGTCCTTTTCAACATCAACGAAAAAAGGAGGAACACCATGAAAACGAGAATGCGCATACCGGCGGCAGTCAACACTGCCATAGTTTTTCTCATGACGACAGCTAACGCTTTCGCCGCCTCAACCAGCAAGGTCTTCGTCAGCAAGCTGGGCATCTTCATCTTCCTGGGCTTTTGCGCGCTGGTGCTCGTGGTGCAGCTGATCCCGGCCATGATGACCCTTTACGGGATGCTGAAGGGGCTTGGCAAGGAGCGGGAGAAATCGCCGTCGCGCGTCAAGTCGAACTAGCCGCCAGGCTTTCACTACTTTTCTAAAGGAGCCACTACCATGGTCGAGCAATCACTGGGGTCAATTGGACAGGTCAAGGAGGTCTTCACGCTGGTCGACTTCTACCAGTACATCAAGGGTGTCGAATACCTGATCTGCGTGGCCTTCTTCATCGGCTTCCCCATCTTCTACCGCTACCTGCACCACAAGGAGCAGGAAACGAAGACGCAGCAGTCGCATCACTAGACGCCAAAAGCTGCACGGTTCAAGGGAGTCCGCCTCCCCAACTCTACCAGCCAGGAGAACATGACATGTCCTCTTATAAACAGCTCATAGTTGCTGCGCTTTCCCTGGGCGCGATCTCGGTTTCGAACCCTCCCGCGGCTTTCTGCGCGGCGGTTCCCGACTCCGTCACCCTCAATGAAAAAGGCACGCTGTACAAGCCCTTCTCCTTCAACCACGCAAAGCACATCCAGCAGTTGAAGGAATGCGCCGGCTGCCATCACCACACGACCGGCACCCTGGTCCTCGATCCCGAGTGCGCCAGGTGCCACCAGAACTCGAGCCCCACGGCCGTGGTCTCCTGCAAGGGGTGCCACTCGTCCAAGCCTTTCTCCCCGGAAACGCTGGCCGAAAAGCACGCCGACAAGCAGCGCTACCACAAGGACAAGATGGGGCTCAAAGGCGCCATGCATCAAAGCTGCATCGGCTGCCATCAGAAGGAAGGAGCCGGTCCGGTCGGCTGCCAGGAGTGCCATCCCCGCACGGCCGCGGGCGAGGCCTTTTACAGCTCTTCGCGACTGGGGGCCAAACCCGCCCATGCCAAGGAGCACTAGACGCGACATCGATAGCAGCTCATTCATGATTTGAGGAGGACGCTGATGAAACGAAGAAATTTCCTGAAGGCGTGCCTGATAGGCGGGACCACCATAGCGATGGGGAAGACCAACAAGGGGTGGGCAAGCGGTTCCTTCGAAGGATACCCGGAGTCCATGGGGGTCCTGGTGGATACCACCCGCTGCATCGGCTGCCGCAGCTGCGAGGCTGCCTGCAACAAGGAACAGAACCTGCCTGAGCCCGACACCTCGTTCGACGACAAGTCGGTGTTCGAGGAACCCCGCCGCCCGACGGCCAAGGCTTACACGGTGGTGAACCAGTACGAGAAGCAAAAGCCCGGCGGCCCCGTGTACCGCAAGGTGCAGTGCAACCACTGTAACGAGCCGGCCTGCCTCACCTCGTGCTTCGTCAACGCCTACACGAAGACCAAGGAGGGTGCGGTCATCTACAACTCCAAGGTCTGCGTCGGCTGCCGCAACTGCATGATCGCCTGCCCCTTCAACGTCCCTGGGTACGACTACGAAAGCGTGACCAACCCGGTGATCAAGAAGTGCATCCTCTGCTACGACACCAGGCTAAAGGTTGGCAAGCCCCCCGCCTGCGTGGAGATCTGCCCCCAGGAAGCGCTCACCTTCGGGCACCGGGCCGACCTGATCAAGATCGCGCACGAGCGGATCCGCTCCAACCCCGACCGCTACGTGGACCACGTCTACGGCGAGAAGGAAGTGGGGGGGACCAGCTGGCTCTACCTCTCCGGAACCGAATTCGACAAGATCGGCTTCGACCCGTCGCTCAGCAACGACCCGATCATATCCAACGTGAAGGACTTCCTCGGCATGGTGCCCATGGTGCTTTCCATCTGGCCGGCGCTCTTTTCCGGGATCCACCTCCTCTCCAAGCACGACTCCGGGAGCGAGGGGCATGACACCGAATCCAAAGAGGAGGACCGCTAACCATGAAAAACATGATCAAGCACGGCTTGGCAGTCGTCGATTCACCCTATGACGAGTCCGGCAAGAAGCGGCCCCTCATCGGCAAGCTCCTCTTGGGGCTCACCCCGAGCCAGTACCTGTTGCAGGCGTTCAGAAACCCCTTCAACTGGATACTCGCCGCCATCTTCGCCGTCGGCATCCCGATCCTCTTGGGGCGCTTTGTCTTCGGGCTTGCCTGGGCCACCAGCGGCTCCAACGACTACCCCTGGGGGCTTTTCCTCGGCTTCGGCCTCTTCGCCATGGTGCCGCTCTCCTCCTCCGGCTTCCAGTTGGGGACCGCCTGCGAGATCTTCGGCCGCCACGACCTGGAGCCGATCGAGCGGCTCGCCCTTTTGAACGGGCTTTTGGGGTACTTCTTCGCCGTGGTCTACCTCCTGGCGGACCTGGGGCAGCCCTGGCGGCTTCCCTACCCCATGGTGGTCTCCTTCGGCCCGGCCGCGGTCCTCTTCCTGGTCGCCTGGCACGTCGCCACCTACCTCTCGGTGCAGGTAGCCGAGGTGTCGCAGGCGTTCTTCGAGTGGATCGGGTTCCCGGCCGGCAAGCGCGGGGTGCGCAGGATCACCCTGGGCCTAACCGTCTCGGGGATCATCCTCTCCACCCTGCACCAGGGGGCCCTTGGCGCGCTATTCACCTACGCGCCCGGCAAGGTGCACCCGCTTTGGTACTCCTCTTCCTTCCAGTGGCTGCACTTCTTCGTGTCGTCGCTTCCTGGGGGGCTTTGCATGGTGATCACGGTCAGCACCATCGCCTCCAAGTTCATGGGATGGCGCACCGACAGAAGGTTCCGCGAAAAGCTGGACCGCTGCACCGTGAGCCTCGCCAAGGGGGCCTGCATGGGGATCGCCACTTACATCACCATCAAGCTCATCGGCATCGCCCATGACAACAAGTGGAGCTACCTGGACAGCGGCTGGGGTCAGTGGTTCATGCTGGAGATCATCCTGGGCTTCATGCTCCCCTTGGTGCTGATGACCTACGGCGTGCACACCCGCAAGGTGAACATCGTCCGCCTTGGCGCCTTCGCCACCGTCTTCGGCGTGGTGCTGAACCGGGTCAACACCGCCATCATCACCTTCAACTGGAAGTTGCCGGAAAGGGAGATCCCCCCCTGGCGCGAGGTCATCATCAGCCTGACCATCTTCGCCATCTATATCGTGGTGTACCGCTTCATCCTGTACCGCCTCCCAATCCTCTACAAGTGGAGGCAGCAGGAGGAAGAGGTCCCGGTAACCGAGACGGTGACGGCGCCGGCAGCCGGCCGCCGCG
>MTLD01002358.1_pt5 | contig 13871 bp, 12 predicted proteins | sample 1982471 | NCBI WGS metagenome assembly MTLD01 (sample SAMN05712604, study PRJNA340218) | biofilm metagenome | isolation source: sample SPM anode biofilm adapted to -50 mV | place: USA | collected 2012-02-03
GCGGCCCCGCGGCGCTCCGCGACGAACTTCGCTCGGCGGACCCCGGGGTGGCCGACCGCATCGCGGAACGCGACCTCTACCGCCTGACGCGCGCCGTTGAAATCCTGCGCGCCTCGGGCCGGCCGCCGTCGACCTTCGCCCCAAAGACGGAGCCCCGAGCCGCGTATGAATTCCTCATCCTGGGCGTCGACCGACCCCGCGACGAATTGCGCTCGCGCATCCGCGTCCGCGTGGCGTCGATGTTCGCCGCTGGGCTCGCCGACGAGGTCGCGGCCCTCGAGGCCGCGGGCTACGGCCCGGAATGCCCCGGGCTCAAGGCGATCGGCTACAGCGAGTTTTTCCAGCTGCGGGGCGCCGCCCAGACCGAGATCGCCGCCGCCATCGAACTGCATACCGCGCACTACGCGAAGCGGCAGATGACCTTCCTCAGGGCGCTTCCGGGCATCCAATGGATACCCCCCGAGGCAGAGGCGCTTCGCGCGGCCGTATCCTCCTTCCTCCATCTTTCATAGACCCTTAAAAGAAGATATACTTCGGCGCGATGGACACCACGACCCTTCTCCTTACCGTCGCGCTTTCCCTGCTTCCCATCTCGGAGTTGAGGGGCGCCATTCCCTTCGCGGTGCTGCGGGGCGTGGACCTTGTGCCCGCGGCGCTCATCGGAACTGCCGTGAATGCCATGGTTCCCGCAATAGCCTACATTTTCCTCTCGACGATCCATAGACTCTTCTATCGAATCGGCGCCTACCGCCGCTTCTTCGACCGATTCGTCGAAAAGGCGCGCGGCAAGGTGCATGCGAGCGTCGAAAAATACGGCTATTGGGGCCTCCTCGCCTTCGTGGCCCTGCCTCTTCCGGTGACGGGAGCCTGGACGGGCACCCTCGGGGCATGGGTCCTGGGCATGGAGCGGCGAAAGAGCATGTTCGCCATCATGGGGGGGGTCGTCGTAGCAGGCGTCGTCGTTACGATTCTGGTGGCCGCGCTGGGCGCCGGCGCCAAGTCCATCTTCTTCAAGTCCTTCTAGCATTTCACGCGATTAAGGACAACCTCAGGCTCGACATCAGGAATGCCATGAAAATTGATTTCGCCTCGGAACTCGATCCAGAACAATACCGCGCCGTCACCGCCACCGAAGGCCCCCTGCTCATCATCGCGGGGGCGGGTTCCGGCAAGACGCGCGTCATAACGTACCGCATCGCCAAGCTCCTCTCCATGGGCGTCCCCCAGGAGTCGATACTAGCGCTCACCTTCACGAACAAGGCCGCGCGCGAAATGGCGGACAGGGCCCGCGAACTCACGGGGCTGCCGCTCAAGAACCTCCTCGTCTCAACCTTCCATTCCTTCGGAGCCTGGTTCCTCAGGAAGGAAATCCACCGCCTCGGCTGGAAGGAGAATTTCACCATCTACGACGAGCAGGACCGCATGCAGGCCGCCAAGGAATGCGCGCGCGAGCTCGGCTTCGCGATGGACGGCTTCGATCCGGCGGAGGCGGCCAACTTCATCTCCGCGCGCCGGACGGGCTTTTCGCCGGCGCGGGGGAAGGCGGCGGGGGAGGGCGCAGCCGATGGTTTGTCGTGCGGATCCGGCGTCCTCGGTGACGGCTACGTCGGCCTCTTCGAGGAGTATCGACGGAGCCTCAAGCTCTACAACGCGGTGGATTTCGACGACCTCATCGCCATGCCGCTCGAAATCATGTCGGCGTTTCCGGAATCGGCCAACGCGCTCAGGCGCCGCTTCCGCTACGTGATGATCGACGAGTTCCAGGACACCTCGCTGCAGCAGTACGAGCTCGTGAACGCCTTCGCCGGCGACAATGTCTGCGCGGTCGGCGACGACGACCAGTCCATCTACTCCTGGCGCGGCGCGAATTTCGGCAATATCGAGAAGTTCGAGCGCGACCATCCGGGCATCGTCGAGATAAAGCTCGAGCGCAACTATCGCTCAACGTCGACGATTCTCGAAGCGGCCAACGCATTAATATCGCACAACGTTAAGAGGAAGAAGAAGAACCTCTGGTCGCCGGGCAAGAAGGCGGGGGTGCCGATCGTCATCGACGAGCTGGAGGACGAGCTCGACGAGGCGGAGCACATCGTGGCGCGCATGAAGAAGCTGCGCATCTCGGACGGCCTGCCCTGGGACGCCTTCGGCATCCTCGTGCGCACGAACTCGCAGGCGCGATCGATCGAAGAGACGTTGATGGAGTCGGGCCTGCCGTACCGCACGGCCGGCGGTCCCTCCTTCTACCAGCGCAAGGAAGTCCGCGACATGCTCGCCTATCTCAAGGCGGCGGCCAACCTCGACGACGACATGAGCGCGCTTCGCGTTATCAATGTGCCGAGGCGGGGCATCGGCAAGGCCGGACTCGAGAAAATTCAAGGATTCGCGCGCCCCCGCGGCATGTCCATGCACACGGCGCTCGAGATGATCGAGCGTTCGCAGGATCCGCTCGGAAACGCCAAACCGATCCGCGAGGCGATCGAATTCTTCGCCTTCCTGAACGCTTTCCGCGAAACCCTGCTTTCGCGGAAAAAGCCTCTCTCCGCCTGCCTGCGCGAAATGGTCGGACAGGTCGGCTACTGGCGCTACCTTCTCGAGGAATACAAGGCCGACGACAAAACCGCCGCCTGGAAGTACCGGAATATCGAGCTGTTGGCCGCGTCCATCGAGCGTTGGGAGCGCGATCCCGACACGCTCGACGCCGGGCTCTTCGCCTATCTGGCGCGCGTCGCCCTGGTGACGCGGGACGATCCCGAGGACGAGGACGGCAAGATAAGCCTGCTGACGATCCATTCGGCGAAGGGCTTGGAATTCGACGTGGTGTTCATTCCTGGATGCGAGGAGGGGATTCTTCCGCACGCGCGCTCGCTCGAGGACGGCGGCGGCGATCTCGAGGAGGAGCGGCGGCTCTTCTACGTGGCGCTCACGCGCGCCAAGAAACGCCTTTTCCTGAGCCGCTGCGCGCGCAGGCGCCGCAAGGTCCAGGCGGTTGATACCGCGCCTTCGCCTTTTCTGGAGGAATTGCCCGAGGAACTCATCGCGCATGAGGAGGAAGCCGCCGGCGCCAAGAGCGAGGAGGAACTCTGCCGCGACGTGTTTGCGCGGATGAAGTCGATGTTCCCGCCCAAGGCGGAGGCCGTTGCCGAGGCGAACGCCGTTGCCGAGGTGAAGGTCGATCCCTCTGCGGGTTTGACGGCCTAGGCGTCCTTCGGCCCGGCGTCATCCCGCACGTTGATCCAGGTCAACTCGTGCTTGTTGTGCCAAAGATGCATGACTTTCGAGCCGGGGATGGCCGCGAACTTGTCGGTCGTCGCCTTGTCGAAACCGGCGCCCTGCATTTTTATCGTGCAGATGAAGTTTTTCGCCAACCCCGACTCCCGCCAGGTTCCAATCCAATCGTAAAGCGCCTCGGGGTAGCAGATCACGTCGGAGCAGAGCCAATCGACAGGCCCCAGCTCCTCGGGCTTGAGCGTGAAGGCGTCGTGTTTCATGAAGCTGACGCCGGGCATGGCGGCGACCGATTCCTCGATGGGCGCGCGGTCGATCGCCAGCACCTCGGCGCCGAGTCCGGCGAGCGCCCAGGTCCAACCGCCGGGGCAGGCTCCGGCGTCGACGCAGCGATCTCCGGGGCCGGGGAGCTTGCCCGCGAAGAGCAGGGCTTCCCAGAGTTTCCGGTACGCCCGCGAAGGCGGACCCACTTTGTCCTCGACGAAGGAGAACTCGCCGTTGGGAAAGGGGCTCGAGCAGGCGGCCGAACCGAGGAGGAGGTGCTCGTCGAGCAGGGTGAATCCGCCCATGGGCGCCGTCGGAAGGGCGAAGGGGAAGGCTTTCGGCTTGACGGGGAGCGGCGGCAGCGCTTCGGCGATCAGCGCCGTCCTGCGGTGCAGCCGCGTGGGGTAGGGCGCCCAATTCCGCTGCAGGGAACGAAGCGCCTTGGACGCCTGCGAAATGGAATCGAATTCGAGCAGAAAAGGTTCGCGCCAGATGTTTCGAGTCCAGTAGATGTTTCCGCCCGCGACGGGGTCCTGGAAATCCTGGTCGGCGCTCCAGCAGCCGACGAGTTCCTCGTCCACGCGGTAATGTTCGGGGAGTTCGCCGAGGAGATGATCGAGGAAGCCGCGCGCGGCGAGATAGGCCGCGCCCTTGAGGGACTGCATGGCATAACCATAGCAGAATGAGGGTTCTTCCTCAATCGCGCCGGCGCGGGCGGCCCGGGACGGGCGCGCGATAGGCGGGCGCCCGCGGCGGACGCTCTTGCGACGGCCAGGCAAGTGTGCTAGACAGAAAAGGTAGCCGCCGTCCCGCCGCGCGCCATTCATGAGGAGCGATATGTCGGACCTGAATCTTCTGTTCTCCCTCTCCCAGTCTTTCGACAGCGTGATCCGCGATCCGGTGTGGGGAGATATTCCCTTTGACGAAGCCCTCCTCGCCCTCACGCGCACTTCTCCTTTCCAGGTTTTGGACGGCATCCGCCAGCTGGGACCGGTCTCCTTCCTCTACCCCGGCGCCACGCACACGCGGAAAGCCCACAGCATAGGCGTTTACGGCCTCGCGCGCAGGATCGCGCTCTCCCTGGCCGAACGCGGCCAGATTGCCTTCGCCACGGCGGACGGGCTGCGCTCCTTCCTCGTCGCCGCGCTCTGCCACGACCTGGGCCACTATCCTTTCGCCCACTCGCTCAAGGAGCTGCCCCTGGCCTCGCACGAAGCCCTCGCCGGCGACCTCGTCCTGCGCGAGCCGCTCCGTTCCGCGATCCTGGAGACGGGCGCCGAGCCCGACCAGGTCGCCGCGATCATCGACAGCGACCGCCCCTTCGGCGAAGACCGCGAGACCCTCCTCTACAGGCGCATCCTCTCCGGCGCCCTGGACCCTGACAAGATCGATTACCTTACCCGCGACGCCTATTACTGCGGCGTGCCCTACGGCGTTCAGGACGCGGACTTCATCGCGCGGCGCATCCTGGTCGAGGGTGATGCCCTGACCGTCGACGCCCGCGGCGAGATGAGCGTCGAGGCGATCCTCTTCTCGAAATACCAGATGTACCGCGCCGTCTACTGGCATCCCACGGTTCGCGCCGCCACGTCGATGGTCAAGAAATCCGTACTGTTGGGACTGACCCGCGGCGACGTGAGCCCGGAGAGCCTCTACGGCCTCGACGACGCGGGCTTCAGGCAGCTCGTCTCCGCGCAGGCCTCTCCCGTCTTCGCGCCGGCCAGGGATGTCTTCGCGGGCAGGCTCTACAATCTCGTCGCGGAGATTCCCTACGACGCGGAGAGCATGATGCACGCCGACCTCAGCGACCTGGGCAAGCGGATCGAGGCGGAATCCGCCTTGGCCATGGCCGCCCGCCTCGACGAGGAATCCATCGTCATCGATATCCCCGAGCCCTTGGATTTCGAGACGCAACTCGCCGTCAGCGGCCGGGAGGGCAAGGACTCCTTCGCCGCGCGGTCGCCGCTCTTCACGCCGGCCGCCGTACGGGAACTGGTGCGGTCTTTGCGCAAGATAAGGATCTTCGCCCATCCGCGGGAGAACCCCGCCGCGCTGCGCGGACTCGCTCGCGAACTCCTCGCCTAAAGCGATGTAACTCGTTCCCTCGCATAAAAATTTCCATCTTTCCGCCTCTTTTTCGCCGCTTCGCGCGTCTCGCGGGGAACTGCTACACAGGGGTGTAGTAGGCCTGCGAAAAAATATTGTTTCTGTCGATTCTTCCTCATCCCTTTTCGTTGACAGTATCCATTTACTGGGTAGAATTAGCCTTGTAGTGGAAAATAGTGGTAAATAGTAGGAAATAGTGGAATGAACCTTCTATCAGGAGAGTTCAGGAATACCCTGGACGAAAAAGGACGCCTCTCGCTCCCCGCGCGCATGCGAAGCGAGCTTCCCGGGGCGACTCTTGTCCTGACTCAAGGAATCGACAAATGCCTCTGGCTCTTTCCGCCTGTTCAGTGGCAGGAACTCTCCCAGCAGATCATGGCGAACACGAGCCTCTTCCAGGCGAGGGCGCGGCTTATCCAGCGGCGCATCCTCGCTCCCGCCGTCGAAGTCGAAATCGATCGGCTCGGCAGGATTTCCGTTCCCCAGAGCCTGCGGGAGTGGGCCGGCCTGACGCGCGACTGCGTGGTGCTCGGCATTTCGAAGTACGTCGAGATTTGGAACGCCGACGAATACAAGCGATACCTCGCCGACAACGACGATGAGTTCCTGGCGGCCACCGAGGACATTTCCAAGGTGCTCGGAGGCTTGACGCTTTAAGCGTCATGTACCCGCATGAGCCGTCCAAGCCAAAAAAAACAACTGAATCAGGTATCAATAGCGAAGGCCCCAGGCGCCCCCGACGCCGTCGAGGCTTTTTCGGCGCAGCCGAGCGCCGACGGACAGGCGCCCGTCATCCTGCACAAGCCCGTCATGCTCGCCGAAGTGCTCGAGTATTTCGGCATGCTCGGAAAGCCCGACCCCCTCGCCATCGACTGCACGCTGGGCGCGGGCGGACACGCCGAGGCGATTCTCGCGGCGTCGCCGGGCGCCCGCTACATCGGCATCGACGCGGACCCCGAAGCCCGCGCCCGCTCTGCCGCGCGGCTCGCGCCCTTCGCCGACCGACTCGAGATCCGCGCCGGCTACTTCGACGAGGTCCTCGCCGCCATGGCCGCCGAGACTGAGCCGCGGCGCCCCGATTTCATGCTCTTCGATCTCGGACTCTCCACGCACCATTACTTCGACTCGCACCGCGGCTTCTCCTTCGCCGCCGACGAGCCGCTCGACATGCGCTTCTCCCCCGAGGCGGAGCGTTCCGCCGCCGATATCGTCAACGGCACCCGCGAGGAAGAGCTCGCGGACCTTATCTTCAAGTACGGCGAGGAGCGCTATTCGCGCAGGATAGCCCGCGCCATCGTCGATTCGCGCCGCCGCGCGCCGATTCGGACCTCGGGCGTGCTCGCCTCGGTCATCGCGGGAGCCGTGCCTCCCGACTACCGCCATGGACGCATCCACCCCGCGACGAGGACCTTCCAGGCCCTCCGCATCGCGGTGAACAACGAGCTCGAGCGCGAGGAGCGCGGATTGGCTCTCGCGGCCGCCATGCTCGCTCCCGAAGGCATCCTCGTGGTCATCTCCTTCCATTCGCTGGAAGACCGCGTCGCCAAGCTGCTCTGCAGGGATTGCGGCCGCAACAAGGGCTACCAGGAACTCTGCAAGACGCCGCGCGTGCCCACCGACGAAGAACGGCAGGCCAATCCGCCTTCGCGGTCGGCCAAGCTGCGCGCCTTAAGGGCTCCGTCGGCCTCCGGCGCCTCGCCAGCGGCCGACGGGCGCAGGTTCGCGAAGGGAGCCGGAGCATGAAGATCGGCCGTTTTTGGGCGCTGATGGTCCTCGCCGGGCTCTTCGCGCTCGGCATGGCGTGGGAAGCCAGCCGCTTCGCCGACCTTTCCGCCAAGGCCAAGGCTTTCGAAGCCGAGCAGTCGGACTGGATCGCGCGAAACCGCAAGCTCGAAGCCGAGATCGCCGTGCTGTCGAGCCGCGAGCGCACGCAGGCCATGGCGACCCGCATGGGCTTGAAGAAAGCTCTCCCCGAAGAGCGCCTCCGGATCCAGGTGCTCCAGCCCAAGCGCGACGTCGCCGGACCGCTCGACACGAACGGCATACCGATGAGCTCCGCCAAGACCAGCGGAGGAGACACGCATGACTGACAAGAGCGCTGATATCCTGTTCACCGCCGGAGAGGCGGCTGGAATGATCGGCGGAGCCTGCCGCGGCAACCTCGATGCCGCCATCCGCTCCGTGTTCGCCGATTCCCGAAAAGCGAAGGAAGGAACGCTCTTCGTCGCCATGCCGGGCGAGTTCGCCGACGGGCACGACTATATCGTCGCCGCGCTCCGGCAGGGCGCCTCCTGCGTCCTCGCGGACGCGAGCAGGAAGGACAAGGTCCTCGCCGACATCGCCGCCGCCGGACTTGACCTCGGCGGAGCCTGCCTCATTTTCGTCGATTCGGCGCTCGCCGGCCTCCAGGGCCTAGCGCGTGAACATCGCCGCAGAATGAAAGGACTTCTCCGCATCGGCGTGACCGGATCCTCGGGCAAGACCACGACCAAGGAATGCATCGCCGCCGCGCTCGCTCCCGCCTATCCGGAAGGCGCCCTCGCCATGAACGAGGGAAACCTCAACTCCGACATCGGCCTCGCCCTTTCCATGTTCTCGCTCAAGCCCGCCCACAAGGTCGGCGTCTTCGAGATGGGCATGAACAGGGTGGGGGAGATGGACGAGCTTGCCGCGATCTACGAGCCGGACATCGGCGTGATCACGAATATCGGCGTGGCCCACATCGGCCTCATCGGCTCGCGCGAAGGCATCGCTGCCGAGAAGAAGAAGATCTTCTCGCGCTTCAGCGGCGTTCAGCGCGGCTTCGTGTGGGACGGCGACGCCTTCAAGGACTTTCTGAAGGCGGGCGTGCGCGGAAAAGTGTCCGAGTTCGGGCTTTCCTCGACCGCCGGTCTGGAGGGCGTGGAGAGCCGCGGCCTCGAGGGCTGGAAGATATCCTGGAAAGGCCAGGACTGCGCCTTCCCCCTGCCCGGCAGGCATAACCTCCTGAACGCCCTGGCCGCCCTGTCGGTGGCGGCCGAGCTCGGCATCCGTCCCGCCCTCGCCGCGGCAGGCCTCGCTTCGGTGAAGCCGCTCTTCGGACGTTCCGAGATTTTCACGGGCGCGGTATCCCTCGTGAGGGACTGCTACAACGCCAACCCAGACAGCGTGGCCGCGGCGATCGACTTCTGCGACTCGGTGGAATGGAGCGGGCGCAAGATCTACGTGCTGGGCTCCATGAGGGAACTCGGCTCTTCCTCCGCCGAGGAGCATGCCGCCATGGGAAGACGGGCCGCGGCGTCCTCCGCCGACGCGGTCTTCTTCTTCGGCGACGAGACAAAGGCGAGCCTCGCGGCCGCCCTGGAAGTCAAGGCCGCGGACCCGGCGAGCGCCGGCGCGGGAAAGTCGCTCTTCCACACCAGCGACCTCAAGTCCCTTGTGGACGCCGTCCTCGGCTATCTCCGCGCGGGCGACCTTGTCCTTGCAAAAGCCTCGCGCGGCCTCGCCCTCGAACGCTTTACCGACGCGCTTTTCGCGGCCGGATTGGTGAATGCTCCCGATCGGGACGCTAAGGCCGGCGCCGCGGCGCCGAAGGGAGGTGCCCATGCTTCGTGAACTGCTGCTGCCGCTGGTCAAGTACTTCTCTCCGTTCAATATTTTCCGCTACCTCACCTTCAGGTCGGCGTACGCCGCCATGACGGCGCTCTTCATCGTCCTGTTCCTGGGACCGAAGATTATCGAGAAGCTGAGGGTCCTGAAGTTCGGACAGTCGGTGAGGCTCGACGGCCCCCAGAGCCACCTGGCGAAGTCCGGGACTCCCACCATGGGCGGAATCCTGATCATCCTCGCGGTCGCGCTCGCCGTTGTCCTCTGGCAGGACGTGCGCAATCCCCTGACCTGGGTGGCGCTCTTCTCCCTGGTCGCCTTCGGATTGATCGGCGCCGCCGACGACCTGCTCAAGATCAAGAAACACAACTCCGACGGCCTGTCCGCCGCGCAGAAGCTGATTCTGCAGTTCCTGGTGGCGGGGGTCGCGGCGGTGAGCCTGTACTTCGTCGGCGGCGAAAACGCCACGAAAGTCTACTTGCCCTTCTTTAAAACGCACATCGTCGACCTGGGCCTCTTCTGGATTCCCGTGGCGATGATCTATGTCACCGCCTGGTCCAACGCGGTGAACATCACCGACGGCCTCGACGGCCTGGCGACCGGGCTCGTGATCATGGCGATCATCGCCTTCTCGATCCTTACCTACGTGAGCGGCCGCGCCGACTGGGCCTCCTACCTCAACATCCCCTACATCAAGGGCGCGGGCGAGCTGACCATCTTCAACCTGGCCCTCCTCGGCGCCTGCACGGGCTTCCTCTGGTTCAACTCCCATCCCGCCGAAGTCTTCATGGGCGACGCGGGCTCGCTCTCCCTTGGCGGGACGCTGGGTGTCCTTTCCCTGATCGTGAAGAAGGAAATCCTCCTGCTGCTCATCGGCGGCGTGTTCGTGATGGAGCTCGGCTCGGTGATGCTCCAGGTGCTCTATTTCAAGGCGACGAAGGGGAAGCGCCTGTTCCGCATGGCTCCCCTCCATCATCACTTCGAACTCGAAGGCCAAAAGGAGACCAAGGTTGTCGTCCGATTCTGGATTCTCGGCGGCATCTTCGCGATCCTGGCCCTCTCGACTCTCAAAATTCAGTAGGCGCGGGGTATGAAGATTCTGGACCATATTTCGGCTGAAAGCCGAATCACCTCCCGCTACGAGGCCGGCTATGCCGGTTCCTTCCTTGCGCTGACGCTCCTCGGCTTCGTGGCCATGTGGTCCTCTTCGTCGGGTTATGCCATACGGATCGACCAGAAGGCGAGCTACTTCGCCGTCAAGCAGGCGCTCTTCATGATCGGGGCGATCGCGGCCTTCGTCGTGGCGTCGCGCATCTCGCTCGACTGGCTCAGGCGAAACATCGGGCTTTTCACGCTCGTCTCTCTTGTCTCGCTCTTTCTCCCCTTCGTGCCCAAGCTGGGCGTGGAGATCAACGGAGGAAGGCGCTGGATCGATCTTGGATTCATGAATTTCCAGCCCTCCGAGCTGTGGAAGCCCATTTCAATCATCTATGCCGCGCACATACTTGAGAAGAAGTCGAACGAGATCGGAAATTCGGCCGTGGAGGCGATTTTCCCCTTCTTCGTGGTGGTCGTGGGCACCGTTACGATCTTCCTGCAGGACGATTTTTCAACGTGCGCCCTCTCCTTCGTGGCGGTGATGTCGGTGTTCTGGCTCGCGGGGACGCACTGGATGTTCTTCGCCGGCGCCATTCTCCTGGCCGTACCGGCGGGTTTCCTCATGATCGCCTCGTCCCAGTACCGCCTGACCCGCGTGCTTGGCTTCATAATCCCCGACTACGATCCCCACGGAATGAACTACCAGGTGCAGAACTCCATCAGCGCCATCATGTCCGGCGGGCTCTGGGGCAAGGGCCTGGGGCTGGGCACCCGCAAACTCACTTCGATCCCTGAGATCCAGTCGGACTTCGTGTTCGCTGGATTCGTCGAGGAGATGGGGCTGATCGGTGTGGTGGCGGTCTTCGCCTGCTGGGTCTATCTCGCCTACTCGGTGGTGAAGGCGCTGCGGGGCAGGGAAGGGTTCCGATACTTGCTCGCCATGGGTCTGCTCAGCCTGCTCTCGCTCCAGTTCCTGGTGAACTTGGGCGTCGCTTCGGGATTCCTCCCCGCTACGGGAATCGCGCTTCCCTTCTTTTCGGCGGGCGGGTCCTCGCTGCTCTCCACCGCCCTGGCGGGCGGGCTCATCATGAATGCGATCAGGAATGATGGTTTCTCCGCGGTGCCCGTCGAGGGCGGCGCGGATGCTTCCGGAGGAAACGGCAATGGCTGAACTATTTACTTTGGCGAAATCGGCGTCAGCCCGGGCCGCGATGGCGGCTAAGGCCGGCGCCTCGACTTCCGCCGCGCGCGCCGTCCCTCGGGCGGCTTCGTCCGCTCCGATAAAGCTTCTTAAAGAGCAGGGCGAGCGACCGAACTATCTCGAGCGCAGCACGATTCGGCGCGAAACCGCGATCCCGGGCGCCGCGGGCGCGAGGGCGAGGATTTCAAGCGCGACGAAGGCCGACTCCCAGGGCTCGTCGTCCGCGACCGTCCCCGGCGGAGCCCAGGCCAGGTCGCACGCCAAGCAGCAGCCGCGCCAGAAGCCGGCAAAGCTCTACGACCAGAAGGCCGCCTCCATCGCCAAGACGGTGGCGGCCCGGGATCAGGCCGCCGCCGGCGCCAAGAAGAAGGGGCTGTCGGATAACGCCAAGCTCGCCTTAGCCTTCACCCTCCTCGCCTGCATCGGCGCGGCGCTCTATGTTTCGATTCCCGTGGTCACGCGCGTGGCCAAGGTCACCGTGCTCGGCATGGCCAACACTACGGAGAAGGAAATCGTCGACGCGCTCGGCCTCACGCCGGACAGCAACCTGGCCAACGTGAATCTCCGCGCCATGGAGGCTTCGATCTTGGCCAACCCGAAGATCTCCTCCGCCAAGGTGCGCCGCTCGCTGCCGGACAAGCTCGTCGTCGAGCTGACCGAGCGCAAGGCGGTGGCCTGCGTCCTCGTGACCGAGGAAATCGGCACCAAATCTATCGCCATCGACGCCGACGGCGTGGCCTTCGCCTACATGGACTCGATCGCCGCCTCGGGCAGGCTGCCCGTACTTTCGGGCATCCGCTTCGAGCGTTTCGCCCCCGGCCAGCGGCTTCCCGAATACCTGCGGCCCCTGTTGGGCGATATCGCCGAGCTTTCCAAGGAGTCGCCTTCGCCGCTCGAAGCCTTCTCCGAGATCAAGATCGAAAAAATTTCCGATTCCGAAGCCGAACTTCTTTTGTTCCCCTCCGGAAAGACGGTTCCCATTCGCATGCCGGCCAGGCTCACGAAAGCGAGTCTCAGTTCGGCCCTGCTGGTCTTGGATATCCTCGCCAGCAGGCAGGGTGCGGAGAATGTCGACGAAATCGACTTCCGCACGGGCACGATCGTATACAGGACAAAGGAGGCACAAGCTGGCTGATACCTTTATCGTCGGACTCGACATCGGCACAACGTCGACGAGGGCCGTCGTAGGCGATTTTAACGAAGATGATCAGCTCGAGATCATCGGCGTGGGCGTGGCGCCCTCGACGGGGCTGCGTCGCGGCGTCGTTCTCAACATCGAGGCGACCCTGACGGCGGTGAGCTCGGCGATCGAATCCGCCGAACTCATGTCGGGGCGTGAGATCCACTCCTGCGTGCTCGGCGTATCGGGCGCGAACGTCGAAAGCCTCAACTCGAAGGGCGTCGTGGCGGTGGCCGGCAAGGGCCGCGAGATTACCGTCGACGACATCGCGCGGGTCCATGAGGCCGCCAAGGCGGTCTCCATACCCATGGATCGCGAGATCCTCCACGTGGTGCCGCAGGACTACACGGTTGACGCGCAGCGCGGCATCCGCGACCCCCTGCACATGATGGGCGTGCGCCTCGAATCCGAGGTCCACGTCATCACGAGCTCGGTGACGACGACGCAGAACCTCGCCAAATGCGTGAATAGGGCTGGTTACAAGACCGACCGCCGCATCCTGGGCAGCTTGGCGGCCGCCCGCGCCGTCCTTTCCGACGACGAGCGCGACCTTGGATGCCTTCTGATGGATATCGGCGGCGGGACCACCGACCTCATGGTCTTCCGCGAGGGCGCGCCCTGGTTCACCACGGCCATCCCCGCGGGCGGCATGCAGGTGACGAACGACATCTCCATAATGCTCAGCGTGCTGATGGATTCGGCCGAACGCCTCAAGCGCGAAGCGGCTTCCTGCTGGACGGAATCCATCGACCCCGACGAGCTGATCGTGGTGCCGGGCATCGGCGGGCGCGAGCCCGCGGAGATTCCGCGCAGGAAGCTCAGCGCCATCGTCCAGCCGCGCATGGAGGAGATTTTCCTGATGGCGCGGGAAAAGCTTGAAAAAGCCGGCTATCTCAAGGATATCAAGGCGGGCATCGTCTTGACGGGCGGGGCTTCGCTCATGGCCGGCTCCCGGGAGCTCGCCGAATCGGTGTTCGGGATTCCCGCGCATCTCGGAACGCCGCCCGCGATCGGCGGCCTGGAGAACGAATACAGGAATCCGATGTTCGCCACGGCGGTGGGGCTCGTGCTCCTCGAGGCGGATGAGCGGATGGCGTCGATCCCGTCCAGGGGTCAGGCGACGGCGCGCAAGGAGACGGCGCGCGCACCCAACTTGGGCAAGATCGTCTCATGGCTCAAGGACAAGTTCATTTAAGACAGGCGGCGCGGGGC
>MTLD01004687.1_pt1 | contig 13867 bp, 14 predicted proteins | sample 1982471 | NCBI WGS metagenome assembly MTLD01 (sample SAMN05712604, study PRJNA340218) | biofilm metagenome | isolation source: sample SPM anode biofilm adapted to -50 mV | place: USA | collected 2012-02-03
CCCCCACGCGGCGGGTGCCGGCCACGAGGGCCGCCACGGGCCGGACCACCAGGCGCCGGTTCAGCCACCAGAGGATGAGGCTCCCGGCCAGGATGGCGGCCAGGGCCGCCCCCGCCATCACGGTCTGGCTGCGGGCGATCTCGCGGTCCACCTCCGCCAGGGAGACGTTCACGTCCAGCACCCCGAGCAGCGTCTGGCGTGGGCTGTGGGCATGGCATTCGGCGGTGAAGCAGGAGGGCTCGTTGGGGATGGGATTGATGATCCCCAGCAGGCGGGTGCCATCCCGGCCGCGGAAGATCCTCGCCCGCTGGTGGATGTCCAGGCGCTCCAGGGGGCGGCCCTCCGCATGGCAGGCATAGCAGGCCTCGCCCTTCGGATCGAGGGTCGTGCCGATCTCCCCGCTGTCGGAGGAGAACATGATGCGCCCCTCCTTGTTGAAGACCCGGACTTTGCGGATGCCCTCCCGCTCCAGCCCGCCGATGGCCCGGATCTGCTGGTAGAGGTTGTCCCGATGGTTCTCCAGCATGTCGAAATGCGTGCTGCTCTTGATGGTCTCGCTCAGCTGGTTGGCGCTGCGGGTGCGCTCGAAGAGGAGCTGGGATGCGTGATCCCGCACGATCACCACGGCCATGATCCCGATGACGAGGGCGGTCGAGAGGCCCGCCCCCAGGATCAGCCGCGTGCCGATGCGTGTGCGCACGGGAGGCCTCCTAGGACTTCGCCGGAGGCCGCGCCGCGGCCTCCTCCGGGAAGATGCGGAAGGTGCGGACGGCGAAGGCGAAGACGGCCATGCCGATGGCCACCAGGCCCAGGGAGACGATGATCTCCATGCCCGAAGGGATGTAGCGGACGCCCGCCGCTCGTTCCATGCCCGTGATGCTCACATTCAGACGGTTCGCCACGAAGCCGAGAACCGCCAGGAAGGCGCTCCCCACCAGCCAGTCGGGGTGGGTCCGCAGGCGGCGGAAGGACATGAGCGCCACCGGGAGGATCACGCCGAGAACGAACTCCAGCAGGAACATGCGTCCCTCGTAGCCGAACGCGAGGATCGAGGCGAAGGAACCGTTCCGGTGGATGGCCTCGATTCGCAGGAGGCCGTAGATTCCCAGCGCCACGACCATGCCACGGGCCAGGGGCTCCAGCAGGTCCATCTCCAGGTGCCGGTGGAAGGCGCGGCGGCTGAGGTGGGATTCCAGGATCACCATGCCGATGCCGGCGCCGATGGCCGAGATGAAGAAATGGAGCGGGAGCATCGGGGAGTACCAGAGCGGGTGGAGCTTCGTCGGCACGATCAGGTAGAGGGAGCCCAGCGACGACTGGTGCAGGGTGGAGAGGATGACCCCCAGGATCACAAGCGGCGTGATGAGGCCGTGGATGAACCGGGCCGGGGCGTGCCAGCCGAACCGCTCGAAGACCACCGGCGAGAACTCCACCGCGAGGACCGTGGTGTAGAGCATCACGCACCAGGCCACCTCGAACATGACCGAGTGGGGATTCCAGTAGATGATCGCGTGCCAGATCCGCCAGGGCTGCCCCAGGTCGAAGAGGAGCGCCAGGATCACGAAGGCGTAGCCCAGGAATCCCGTGAGGATGGTGGGACGCACGATGGGCTCGAAGCGCTTGAGGTTGAACAGGTGGACGATGGCCGTGAGCGTGAAGGCGCCAGCCGCCAGCCCTACGCCGCACAGAAGGTCGAAGCCGATCCAGAGGCCCCAGGGGAACTGGTCGCTGAGGTGCGTCACGGCCCCGAGTCCCTTCGAGAACCGCAGGAACGTCACGCCACAGAAGGCCACGAAGAGGATCCCGAACACCGCCGTCCAGAATCCGGGGCGGAACCGCCGCTGATCGAGCGCGAGAGGTGTGCTCATGACCGGTCCTCCTTGCCGCTGCGGCCGCTTCCGTGGTTCTCCACCTTCGCCACCTCCTCCCGCCGCGCCGTGATCCAGTGGACGCCATAGAGGAAGACGGCCCAGACCCCCACGAAGTCCGGGATGTTGGAGAGCACCTGCCAGGTCTTCATGGCCGGCGGCTCATTGGGCAGGTCGGCCTTGAGGCCGAGCTTCTCGAAGGGCACGCCGGACACCATCAGCACCGAGGTTCCGCCGGCCTCCGAGAGACCATAGACATGGTTCACATACTTCTCCGGCTCCTTGCGGATGCGCGTCCGGGCCTCCCAGATCAGATCCTCCCGCTTCCCGAAGATCGTGGCCTCCACAGGGCAGGCTTCGGCGCAGGCCGTGGGCTTCCCCTCCTTCACCCGGCTGGTGCAGAGGATGCACTTCCCCACCACGGGCACCGGACGGTCCCACTGGTACTTCGGGATGTCGAAGGGGCACGCCATGATGCAGTAGCGGCAGCCCATGCACTTTTCGCCGTCATAGACCACCGGCCCCTCGGGTGTCTTCTGGAGCGCGCCCACCGGGCAGACCGACACGCAGGTCGGAACTGCGCAGTGCATGCAGAGCTTCCGGACGTTCACCCCTTCCCGGGGCTGCACCGTCGTCCACGTGTAGGCGGTCGTCACCTCCTCCACCGGTCCCGGCAGCTTGTTCTGCTCCTTGCACGCGGAGCTGCAGGCGCCGCATCCGATGCAGCGCGTAGCGTCGAAGAGAAGGCCCATGCCCATGGGTTCTCCTGTCTTATCAACCTCCTCCGGAGGGATTCCGGAGGGTTTCGACAGGAAGCATCCACCCTCCCAGGAGCATAGTCAACCCCTTGGTAGTAATTAAAAATGACTATCTTGTCGTGTAAAAGATAAAAGCCCCGCGGTCGCGGGGCTTTTATCTGGAGTAGCGGCAGTTAGGCCTTCTTGGCCTTGGGGCAGTCGGCCTTCTTGCAGTCGGCCTTTTTCTCGCACGCCTTATCCCCCTTGCAGGTCGTCTTATCGGCCTTGCAGCACTCCTTGCAGGCCTTGGGGGCGGCCGCCTCCTTGGGCTTATCCTGAGTGAAGGCCGTGACGGCGAAGGCCGCGACCGCGAGCGTAACAAGCAACTTCTTCATGAGTGACTCCTAAGTAGGAAATGCCAGGGTACCCCAGTCCCGCGGCGGGATTCGATCACATCCCGCCTTCGCGAATATCGCAGCCCGCATGAGGCGAATCACGGCCGTCAGAGAATTTCCCCCTACCCCCCTTCAGCACAACAAAAAAAGGCCCCGCAACCGCGGGGCCTTTCCATTGAACCGCAGTCGCGGCTGATTAATACATGTCTTCCATGCCGCCCATGCCGGGGCCCGCGGGGGCGGGAGCCTTGGGCTCGGGGAGCTCGGTGATGATGGCTTCGGTCGTCAGCATCATGGCGGCCACGGAGGCCGCGTTCCGCAGGGCGGACTTGGTCACCTTGGCGGGATCGACGACACCGAACTTCACCATGTCGCCGTACTCGTTGGTGGCCGCGTTGTAGCCGTTGTTGCCCTTGCTCTCGCGGACGGTGTTCACGACCACAGAGCCCTCGACGCCGGCGTTGTTGGCGATCTGGCGGAGGGGCTCCTCCAGGGACTTGCGAACGATGTCGACGCCGGTGGCCTGGTCGCCGGTGACCTTCAGCTCGGCGAGCTTGGGCAGGCTGCGGAGCAGCGCGACACCGCCGCCGGCCACGATGCCGTCCTCGACGGCGGCCTTGGTGGCGTGCATGGCGTCTTCCACGCGGGCCTTCTTCTCCTTCATCTCGGTCTCGGAGGCCGCACCCACCTTGATGACGGCGACGCCGCCCACGAGCTTGGCCAGGCGCTCCTGCAGCTTCTCCTTGTCGTAGTCGCTGGTGGAGACCTCGACCTGCGCGCGGATCTGCTTCACGCGGCCCTGGATGGCCTCGGTGCTGCCGGCGCCCTCGACGATGGTGGTGTTCTCCTTGTCGATGACGATCTTCTTGGCGCTGCCGAGATCAGCCAAGGTGAGGTTCTCGAGCTTCAGGCCCAGGTCCTCGCTGATGGCCTTGCCGCCGGTCAGGATGGCGATGTCCTCGAGCATGGCCTTGCGGCGGTCGCCGAAGCCGGGGGCCTTCACGGCGGCCACGTTCAGGGTGCCGCGGATCTTGTTCACCACGAGGGTGGCCAGCGCCTCACCGTCCACGTCCTCGGCGATGATCAGCAGGGGGCGGCGGCTGTTGACCACCTGCTCCAGCAGGGGCAGGAGGTCGCGCATGTTGGAGACCTTCTTCTCGTAGGCGAGGATGAAGGGGTTCTCCAGCTCGACCTTCATCTGGTCGGGGTTCGTCACGAAGTAGGGGCTGAGGTAGCCGCGGTCGAACTGCATGCCCTCGACCACGTTCAGCTCGGTCTCGCGGCCCTTGGCCTCTTCCACCGTGATGACGCCGTCCTTGCCGACCTTGGCCATGGCTTCCGCGATGATCTTGCCGATCTCCTCGTCGCCGTTGGCGGAGATGGTGCCGACCTGCGCGATGGCGTTGCCCTCGACAGGCTTCTTGATCTCGTCAATGGCCTTCACGACGGTGTCGACGGCCAGGTCGATGCCCTTCTTGATCTCCATGGTGTTGGCGCCGCTCACCACGGCCTTGATGCCCTCGCGGTAGATGGCGCGGGCCAGCACGGTGGCGGTGGTGGTGCCGTCACCGGCGATGTCGGAGGTCTTGGAGGCGACCTCGCGCACCAGCTGGGCGCCCATGTTCTCGTGCTTGTCCTTCAGCTCCACTTCCTTGGCGACGGTGACGCCGTCCTTGGTCATGAGCGGGGAGCCGAACTTCTTCTCGATGAGGACGTTGCGCCCCTTGGGGCCGAGGGTGACCTGCACTGCGTCGGCGAGCTTGTTCACGCCGCGCAGGATCGCCTGGCGGGCATCTTCGGCATAGATGATGGACTTGGCCATGTGTGTCTCCTGGATTCAGAAAAGGGATTAACCACGAAGACCACGAAGATCGCGAAGGGACACGAAGGCTTTCTTCGTGGTCTTCCCGTCTTCGTGGTGAAAGCTTTTAGCCCACGATCGCCAGGATCTCGTCCTCGCGCACGATGACGTGGTCCACGCCGTCGATCTTCACTTCCGTGCCGCTGTACTTGCCGATCAGCACCTTCTGGCCGGGCTTCACGGACATGGGGTTGCGGGTGCCGTTCTCGTTGATCTTGCCTTCGCCGACGGCCACCACCTCGGCCTCCATGGGCTTCTCCTTGGCGGTGTCGGGAATGATGATGCCGCCCTTGACGACTTCGGCGGGATCGACGCGCTTGAGCACAACGCGGTCGGACAGGGGCTTGATGGCCATGAGACCTCCTTGGATGAAAGAAAGAACGGATGGGGTGCTGTTAGCACTCGACCACAGCGAGTGCCAAGTCTCCCAGTCCCCCAGGGCCCCGTCAAGGCAAAAGTGAGGGCAGGAGACAAAATCTTAGTTTAAACACTACATATTTTCTTCGCTTTCATTAGAGATCCAAGATCCCCCTTTCCTGCCCGCCTCGGGGTGTACGCTGGAAACCATGGAACTCCTGCCGATCCTGCGCGAACTGCAAGCCACCCTGGACTACCTCCGGACCGTCGAGCGGGACCTGGCCGCCCTGCCCCCGGATCTGGCCTCCCTGGATGCCCGTCTGAAGGCCATCGAGAAACTGGCGTCGGACAAGACCCGGGCCCTGGAGACCGCCCGGACCCAGATCCAGACGAAGACCAGGGACCTCGCCTCCGCCCAGAATGACGAGGACCGCGCCCGGACGGCCCTGAAGGCCACCCACCAGAAGGTCCAGTACACCGCCGCCATCCGCGACCTGGACGAGAAGGAACGGCAGAAGGCGATGATCGCCAAGCCGCTCAAGGCCCTGGAATCCCAGGTCACGGGTCTCGAGTCGGCCCTGGTGGAACTGGAGGCCGAGCGGACCACCCTCAAGGCCCAGTTCGACGACCTGCACGCGGTGTTCCTCGAGGAGCACGGCAACCAGGTGGCCGCCCGCACGATGCTGCAGGCCAAGCAGATCGAGCTGGAAGCCCAGCTGCCGGCTTCGGAGAAGACCCGGTTCCACCGGCTCGCCACGGCCCGGCAGGGACGCGCCGTCGTCCCCGTGGAGAACGGCGCCTGCACCGGCTGCCGGGTGAAGCTGCGCGGCCCGTTCCTGTTCGCCCTGAAGGAGGCCAAGGAACTCCTCGCCTGCGAATCCTGCCAGCGCATCCTCTTCCTGCCGTGACCCTGGCCGAGCGCATCGAGGGCCTGCGGGCCCGCGTCCATCGCGCCTGCGCCGAGGCGGGCCGGAATCCCGCCGGCGTCGAGATCCTTCCAGTCTCCAAGCGGCAGCCCCTCACCCTCGTCCAGCAGGCGGCGGCCCTCGGCTTCATCCGCTTCGGCGAGAACTACGTGCAGGAGGGTGCGGCCAAGGCCGAGGCCGCGCCGGAGCTGGCCTTCGTCCTCCTCGGCCCCCTGCAGCGGAACAAGGCCAAGGTGGCGCTCCAGCGCTTCCGGGAAATCCAGAGCCTCGACCGGCCCGACCTCGCGGAGCGCCTCCGCCGGTTGGCGGCGGAACTCGACGTGACGCGCCCGGTCTGGATCCAGGTGGACCTCTGGGGGGAGGCCACCAAGCTGGGGGGCTGTGCCGAGGCCGACCTTCCAGCGCTGCTGGACGCCCTGGGCGGGGATCCCCGCCTGCCCCTGCAGGGCCTCATGGCCATCCCGCCCCCCGGGGATGCCGCCGCCTTCGCGCAGCTCGCCGCGCTCCGCGACCGGCTCCAGCAGGACCTCGGCCGGGCGCTCCGTCTCAGCATGGGCATGAGCGGGGACCTGGAGGCCGCCATCGCCGCGGGCTCGGACCAGATCCGCATCGGCACCGCCTTCTTCGGCGAGCGCCTCCGCTGATCCGCAGGCCTGTCCCCCGGTAGGGCCTCGCGGTTCCCGGCGCTTCGTGGTTCGATGGCGGTTTCCCACCGGAGTCCCGATGACCACCCTCCAGACCGCCACGGCCAGCCTACCCGTCTCCGCGGACGCCCTCTACGCCTTCCTGTCCGACCTCTCGAAGCACCGTGCCTTCCTCGAGCCCGGGGCCATGAACTTCCAGGGCGAGGCCGACCGGCACAGCTACGTCATCGAGGTCATGGGCATGAAGATGCCCCAGGAGCTGGTGGTGAAGGAGCGCGTCCCGGGGCAGAAGGTGAGCCTCGTGCCCGGCGGCAAGAAGATGTTCGACCACGAGCTGCGCTTCGAGATCGCCGCCAGCGGCGGCGGCAGCACCCTGCGCCTCGTGGACGAAGCCGACATCCCCGCCATGATGAAGATGATGGGCGCCGAGAAGCTCCTCCAGGGCCAGCTCGACACCGCCCTGGCGCGCATCCAGGAGCTGGCGGGGGCCGGTCAGATCGCCTGACCGGTTGGCGGAGGGGGCCGGAATCCGCCATGCTGGGGCATCCCCCATGCGCTGCGTCCCCGTCCTCCTCGCCCTGCCCCTGGCCCTCGCGGCGCAGGTGCCCGAGGTGCGCACCACGGCGGCGGACCGCACGGCGCTGAGCGTCACCCTCTACCAGAACGACCTGGCCGCGGTGCGCGACACGCGGCGCGTGCGACTGCCGAAGGGCCCCAGCCGCCTGGCCTTCGCGGACCTGCTGCCCAGCCTGCGCCCCAAGAGCGCCGTCCTCCTGGATCCCGGCGGCGGCCTCCGTGTGCTGGAGCGGAACTACGAGTTCAATCTCCTCGGCCCCGCCTCCCTCGTGGACGCCAGCCTCGGCCAGCCCGTGCGCATCAAGGGCGAGGATGGACGGCCCGACGTGGCCGGAACGCAGGTGTCTGTGCCGGTCGCTCATCCCCGATTCAGAGACGGGGCAAGACTGATCGATCGCATCCTGAAACGCCCTGGCGCAGTGCTTGCGATGCCGGACCCGGGCGTGGTGGTCCGTTGCGCCGACGGCACCCGGACGGCCCTGCCCGCGGAGGTGGCCTTCACTCGGATTCCCCCCGAACTCAGGGCCTCGCCCACCCTGGTGCAGGGACTGGAAACCGACTCGGATGGAGCCCGGGACCTCACCCTGCTCTACACCGCCACGGAGCTCAGCTGGACCGCAGCCTACGCGGCGACGGTTGCCTCGGATGGGAAGCACCTCGACCTGGATGTGTTCGCCACCCTGAAGAATCCTGGCGCGGAGCCCCTTCCCAACGCCACGCTGCAGCTGGTGGCAGGAGAGCCCAATACGATCTGGGATCCACTCCCAACCGATCCGAATACCTCCTCCCAGGACTACACCATCGTCGAAGTTCTGGCTGCACCCGCCGTACCTCCCCCCGCCTTCAAGGAGGAGAAGCTCTCCGAATACCCCCTGTTCACGCTGGATCGGCCTGTGACGGTGGGGGCCCGCTCGGAGAAGCAGCTCCACCTGTTCTCCGCTGCGCGGATTCCCCTGACCTCCCGCTTCCTGATCCAGGAGCCCTTCGAGGACTACACCGATTCGCCCTCGGCCCTTGCGGAGGGCCCGCTGTTCCAGGCCGAACCGGCCCGGTCAGGCTTCAGCCCGGCGCCTCTGGCCGGTCGCCTGGCCTCACCCGATGGTGAGATCACGTCCAGCCAGTCAGCCCTCTTCGATCGGGAGTGGCCCAGCATGCAGTGGCGCCTCCGCCATCATCCGAAGGTCCAGCGGCTGGCGACTTTCCGCAATACGGCGGCCTCCCACCTCGGCCGCGCCCTCCCGAAGGGCTCGCTCATCCTCCGCTACCAGGACCCATCCGGTGCCCTGGTGCTGCTTCCCGGCGAAGGGGGCTACAGTTCCGATTTCCCCCAGACCCCGTCCGGTGAAACGGTGGAGCTCATCCTCGGCCCGGCGCGGGGGTTCCGGGTGGACCGGAAGGGCTTGGAAGTCCGGGTCCGTCCTGGGGATCCGACGAGGGGCGACGACGGCAAGCCCCATCCCCAGCGGCGGTGGGAATACGCCGTCGAAGTCCGCATCCTCCATGCCGGTCCGGAGGCGACTCTGGTGACGGTGCGGGAGCCGGTGCCGGCGGGGGGCGAGGTGCTCAAGGCCACGCACCCGGGCCACCGCTCCGGCGAGAACGCCTGGGATTTCGACGTGCCCGTCCCGGCCCGCGGGGCGGCCGTCCTGCGCTACACGGCCCTCACACCGCCCGAAAGGGTGCCCGAGGATTCCGAGTGAGTTTTCCTGAAAGGACGTCCCCCGTCACGGCATGACCGGGTATCGGGCCCCTGGCCCGGCCCATCCTTCTGGAGGTTCCATGCGCCCTGCCCTGCTGCTCGCCGCCCTGCCCGCCCTGTTGGCCGCCCAGGAGACGGCCACCACGCTGAAGGACCAGAAGGCCCTGGCGGTGACCATCTACAACGACAACCTGGCCCTGGTGAAGGACACCCGGGAGGTGCGGCTGCCGAAGGGCGAGACGCGGCTGGCCTTCGAGGAGGTGTCGGCCCAGATCCGTCCCGAGACGGCGCTGCTGCGGAACCTCACGGCCCCGAAGGATTTCTGGGTGGCGGAGCAGAACTTCGACTTCGACCTGCTCACGCCCCAGAAGCTGCTGGACAAGTACGTGGGCAAGCAGGTGACGGTGGTGCGCAGCGTGCCCAACGCCGATGGGGCCGGCGCGAAGGAAGTGCGGGAGAGCGCCACGGTGCTGGCCACCAACGGCGGTGTGGTGCTGCAGTTCGCCGACCGCATCGAGACCAGCATCCCCGGCCGCATCGTCTATCCCGGCGTGCCCGCCAACCTGCGGGCCCGGCCCACCCTCGTCATCAGCCTCCACAGCGGCGCCGAGAAGGCCCAGAAGCTGGAGCTGAGCTACCTCACGGGCGGCCTCTCCTGGCGCGCCGACTACGTGGCCAACCTGACCCCCGATGAGAAGACCCTCGACCTCAGCGGCTGGGTGACCCTCACCAACCAGAGCGGCGCCGCCTACCCCGACGCCACCCTGCAGCTGGTGGCGGGGGACGTGAACCGGGTGCGGCAAGCCCGCGTGGACGGCCTCGCCATGATGGCTCCCGCCGCCAAGGCCATGGAGCGGGCCCCCCAGATGCAGGAGGAAGGCCTTTTCGAATACCACCTCTACACCCTGGACCGGCCCACCACGCTGGCCTCGAACCAGACCAAGCAGGTGGCGCTGCTGAGCGCGGGCGCGGTGCCGGTGAAGAAGGAATACGTCCTCCAGGGCCAGCCCTACTACTACCAGGGCGGCTACGGCGACCTTGGCGACCAGCAGAAGGTGGGCGTCTTCGTCACCTTCCAGAACGAGGCTGCGAACCACCTGGGCATGCCCTTGCCCAAGGGGATCATCCGCGTCTACAAGCGCGACAGCGAGGGCCGGGCGCAGTTCGTGGGCGAGGACCAGATCGACCACACGCCCGCCCGTGAGCAGGTGCGCCTGAAGCTGGGCGACGCCTTCGATGTCACTGCCCACCGCAAGCAGACGGACTACCGGAGCCTGGGCCGCCAGGGGCGGTTCGGCAACGTCTCCGAGAGCGCCTACGAGGTGGTGTTGAAGAACGCCAAGAAGGAGCCCGTCACCGTGAGTGTGCGGGAGCCCCTGCCCGGCGACTGGGAGATGATCCAGAACAGCCACCCCTTCACCAGGACGGACGCCCACACCGCCCAGTTCAAGGTGGAGGTGCCCGCAGAGGGCAGCGCCACCTTGACCTACCGCGTGCGGGTGAAGTGGTAGGGGCGTTCCCCGGGGCGGCTGGGGCATACTGACCGCATGCCCCTCCCCGCCCGGTTCCTGGCCCGCCTGCGCCGCCTCCCGCTGCGCCTGCGCGGACGCCTGGGGGGCGGCACGGAAGGCCTCCATCCCTCCACCTTCAAGGGGGCGGGCCTCACCTTCGTGGAGAACCGGCCCTACGTGCCCGGCGACGATCCCCGTTTCATCAACTGGCCCCTGACGGCCCGCACAGGCGAACCGATCATGAAGCGGTTCGAGGCCAGCCGCGACCTGGTGCTGTGGCTGGTGGTGGACCCCTCGCCCTCCATGTTCCTCGGCGATCCCGTCTCACCCCTGCGCTGGGCCCTGGAGCTCTGCGGCGCGGCCTTCGCCACCTTGCAGGCCACGGGTGACCGCCTGGGGCTCATCGTGCCCGGCGACGGCCGCACCCCCGCCCTGCGCATCGCCCCCAAGCGCGGGCGGGTCCACGGGCTCCGCCTCCTGGAGACCCTGGTGGAACGCGGCCCCTCGATGCCCACCGAGGCCGCCTGGCGGGAGGCCCTGGGGCGCTGGGGTGAGCACGGCCGGGGCCACCGGCTCTGGCTCTTCAGCAACGGCGCCGGCCTGCAGGGCCTGGCGCCCCTCCTCAAGCCCATGGCGGCGCGGCACCGGGTGGTCTGGTTCCAGCCCACCGAACCCCGCAGCCGCTGGTCCGTGGACTGGCCCGATCCCGACTTCGCCCCCACCATCGAGCGTCAGCCCTGGGACCTGGCCGAGGATCCCGTGATGAAGCTCAACGCCTGGCTGCGGGCGGGGGGCGCCTGATGGTGGACGACCATCGGCTTCCGGCCATCGGCCGCCGGCTCCTGGCCGCCGCCTGCGGGCTGGCTGGCCTGTACGCCCCGGCCGCGCCGGCGTGGAAGGCGCCCACCCAGCTGAAGCTCGGCGAGCTGCAGACGCTGGAGCTCCGGGAGGAGGATCCGTCGCGGCCAGCGCCGGGGCGTCCAGCCCTGGAGGACCGGCTGGGCCCCCTCCACCTCCGCGCGGTGGAGCCCCTGCCGGACGGCCGGGGCTGGCGCCTCCAGGTGCAGGCCTTCACGCCCGGGACGGCGGTGGTGCCGCCCCTGGATCTGGGCGACGGCCAGCGGAGCCCCGAACTGAAGCTCGAGGTGCCCCGCACCATCCCCTTCGGTGGCCCCTGGGTGGGCTTCGGCGGGGGGAACGACGACCTCCTCCCCGCCATCCCCTTCCCCTGGGCCTGGGCCAGCCTGATGCTCCTCCCGTTCCTGGGTCTCGGGGCCTGGCTTCTGCTGCGCTGGCGCCGGGGCCGGGGCAAGCGGCAGCTCCATCACGCCCTCCACGCTTTCCGCCGGCACTGGCCGCCGCACCCGGTGGACCGGGCGGCCCTGGACGCCGCCCACGCCCTGGGCCGCGACCTGCTGGCGGCGCGGTTTGGCGAGGGGGCCCGGGCCTGGGGACCGGCCGACCTCAGGGCCCTGAACCTCGGCCCCTGGGACCAGTGGGCCTTGAGCCTCGATGCCGCCCGGTTCGGTCACACCCAGCCGCCCTTCCCCGGGGTGGAGCCCCTGGTCGCGGCCCTGGATGCCCGCGGCGGCGTGCCCAAGGGGGGCCGATGATCGCCTTCCGCGAGCCCCTCCTGCTGATCCTGGCGCCCCCGCTCCTGATCTGGGCCTGGCGGGTGGTGTACCGCTGGGGCATTCCCCACTCCAAGCCCTCCGGCCGCCTGGCGCGGCTCAGCTCCCACTGGCTGCCCGTGCTGCTGGCTCTCTGCCTCGGCCTGGCCGCGGCCGGGCCCGAGTGGCGGACGGAGGTGCGGGGCATGGCCCCCGTGGTGGACTTCGCCGTGGTGCTGGATGGCAGCAGCAGCATGCGCATCCTCGACCAGCCGGACGAGGACCGCTGGCACGCGGCCCGGCGGCTCCTGGCCCAGTTCGTCCTGAAGCGCCCCGACGACCGCTTCGCCCTCATCCTCTTCAGCGCCCATCCCGTCACCCTGAGCCCACTCACCTCGGACCACCTGCGCCTGCTGCGCATGCTGGCACGGCTCGACCTCGACAGCCGCGACGATGGCACCGCCATCGGCTCGGCCCTGATGACCGCCGTGCGGCGCCTGGAAGACAGCCCAGCCCGCTCCCGCGTCATCCTGCTCATCACCGACGGCTCGCAGAACCGGGGCCGCGTCTCCCCCCAGGAAGCCGCGGCGGAGGCCCGCCAGAACGGCATCCGCATCCACACCGTCGCCCTCGGCCACAGCGGGGAGAGCCTCGTGCCCATCGAGGGTGGCGGCTTCGCCCGGCTGCATGTCGAGGTGGACCACGACGCCCTGAAGCAGGTGGCCCAGGCCACCGGCGGCGAGGCCTTCAGCGCGGAGGATCCCGGCGGCCTGGCCCGCAGCCTGGCGGCCGTGGACCAGCTGGAGAAGACGGTCCTGCCCGTGGACCCGCCCACCGAAGGGCAGCCCCTGGCCCAGTGGTTCCTCCTCGCCGCGGCGGTCTTCGCCCTGCCTCTCGCTGCCGACCTGGCCTTCAAGCGCGGGAAGCCCCGGCCCGCCTGGGTGGAGGGCCCGTGAACCTCCCTTTCTCGCACCCCTGGATCCTCCTGCCGGCGGGCCTGCTGGCCCTGGCGGTGCTGGGCTTCGGCATCTTCGCCCAGCTGCGGCCGGGCCTCGGGGTGCGCGTGGTGGGCCAGCGGCCCGCCTGGCAGGGGCTCGGCATGGCGCTGATGCTGGCAGGCCTTGGCCTCGGGTTGGCGGAGCCCCGCTGGGGCCTGCCGGATTTCCCCCGGCTGACGGTGCATGTGGTGCTGGACGCCAGCCGCTCCATGACCGTGCCGGATGCCGGCGGACGCAGCCGCTGGGAGGCGGCTGTGACGACCCTGGACCGCATCTGGTCCCGCCCCCAGCCGGGCCTGCGCTGGAGCCTGGACCTCCTCACCGGCGACGACATCCCCCTCCAGCCGCCGGGGGAGGACCGCACCCTCCTCCGGGAATCGCTGCGGGCGGTGACCCCGGGTGATGTGGGCTCGCCGGGCACCAGCCTGGGCCGCGGGCTGCCCCAGGTGGCCGCCCAGGTGGACCGGGAGGGTCCCGAGGTGATCCTCCTCCTCAGCGACGGCGAGGAGACATGGGAGACGCCCGAGGCAGCCCTGGCCCGGGCCTCGGAGTCCCTGAAGAAGGCGCGGCTGCCCCTCTACGCCCTGGCCTTCGGGGATGGCCAGCCCCATCCCCTCCCGCCCCGGCCGGCCCCGGCCGAGGCCCCCGCCGCCTCCACCACCCCCGTCGGGCCAACCGCGGCGCT
>MTLD01001363.1_pt2 | contig 13865 bp, 14 predicted proteins | sample 1982471 | NCBI WGS metagenome assembly MTLD01 (sample SAMN05712604, study PRJNA340218) | biofilm metagenome | isolation source: sample SPM anode biofilm adapted to -50 mV | place: USA | collected 2012-02-03
CGTGGTGGGGCTTGCCGACCGGATGGACCACTACCCCTCCCAGCTCTCCGGCGGACAGCAGCAGCGCGTCGCCATCGCCCGCGCCATCGTCACCGACCCGGAGATCCTCGTGGCCGACGAGCCGACCGGTGACCTCGACCGCGCCTCCGCGGAAGAGATCCTCCAGCTCATGGACCGCCTGGTGCACGAGTTCGGCAAGACCGTCATCATGGTGACCCACGATCCCCGCGCCGCCGAGAAGGCCCATCTCGTAAGGCACCTTGAGAAGGGCGAGCTGAGCGTGACCTAGATGGGTATTCCCTACTCCTACAGTTTTAGAAACCTCTGGACCCGGCGGCTCACCACGGTCCTGACCGCGAGCGGCATGGGGCTCGTCGTCTTCGTCTTCGCCGCGACCCTCATGCTCACCGAGGGGCTGCAAAAGACCCTGGTGCAGACCGGCTCGCCGGACAACGTGGTCCTTTTACGGAAATCTTCCAATTCCGAGGTGCAAAGCGCGGTGGAGCGGGACCAGGCTGCTCTTCTCGAGAGCCAGCCGGAGGTCGCCGTGGGAGAGGACGGCGAGCCGCTTCTCGCCAAGGAACTGGTGGTTCTCATCAACCTCAAGAAACGGGTGACCGACACGCCGTCCAACGTCATCATCAGGGGGATCACCCCCGCGTCCCTCAAGCTGCGGCCGGCGGTACGTCTGAAGGAGGGGCGCATGCCTAGGCCAGGCTCCGCCGAGGTGGTGACCGGGGAGAGTGTGGCGCGCCGCTTCAAGGGGTGCGGACTCGGGGAGACGCTGCGCTTTGCCATGCGCGACTGGCGCGTCGTGGGGGTCTTCGATGCCGGAACGACGGGGTTCTCCTCGGAGATCTGGGGCGATCGCGACCAGATGATGCAGGCCTTCAGACGGCCGGTGTACTCCTCGATCATCTTCAGGCTGCGCGACACCACCTCTTTCGATGCCTACAAGGCGCGCGTGGAGGGGGACCCACGCCTCACCGTAGAGGCGAAGCGGGAGACCCGGTACTACCTGGACCAGTCCGAAGCGATGGCGAAGTTCTTGCGCATCCTCGGGATGGTGCTCACCGTCGTTTTCTCCATCGGGGCGGTGATCGGCGCCGCCATCACCATGTACGCCGCGGTCGCCAACCGGGTGACCGAGATAGGGACCCTGAGGGCGCTCGGCTTCCAGAGAAAGAGCATCCTCTCCGCCTTCATCATCGAATCGCTCCTGTTGGGATTGTGCGGCGGCATCCTCGGCATCTTCGGAGCCTCGTTCATGCAGCTCATCACCATCTCCACCATGAACTGGGCCTCGTTCTCAGAGCTTGCCTTTTCCTTCACGCTCAACTTCAGCATCGTCTGGAAGTCGCTTCTCTTCTCCGCCGTAATGGGGCTGGTGGGAGGTGCGCTACCCGCTTTCCGGGCCTCGCGCATGAAGATAGTGGAGGCCCTGCGGGCCACATGAGGTTTCGATGTTCATCCTGAAATACATCCTCAGGAATCTTTTCCGGCACAGGCTCCGCTCCGTACTCACCATCATCGGAGTGGCTGTGGCGGTGCTTGCCTACGGCCTTTTGACCACCCTGGTCGGCCTTTGGTATTCAGGCGCCGAGCACGCCTCGGACACGAGGCTCATCACCCGCAACGCCATCTCTCTCGTCTTCCCACTCCCCATCGCCTATCTGGAGCGGATCCGCGGCGTGCCCGGGGTCACCACGGCATCCTACGGCAACTGGTTCGGGGCCTATTACAAGGAGCAGAAGAACTTCTTCGCCAACTACGCCATCGAACCACGCAGCTACCTCGAGCTCTACCCTGAGTTCATCCTTCCTACCAAGGAGAAAAACGACTTTCTCCTCGACCGCAAGGGGTGCATCGTCGGGGAACGACTGGCCCGGACCTACGGCTGGAAGGTGGGGGATCTGATCACCCTGAAAGGGACCATCTACCCGGGGGACTGGGAGTTCGTGCTGCGCGGCATATACCACGGCAAGGAGAAGGCGACCGAGGAGCGCATCTTCCTTTTCCACTGGAGCTACCTGAACGAGAGCGTGCGCAGGAGCGTGCCCAGGAGCGCCGACCAGGTAGGCTATTTCGTCGTCGGCGTGAAGAGCCCCGGGCTTGCCCCCGATGTGGCGCTCGCCGTGGATTCCATGTTCAAGAACTCCCTGGCCGAGACCCTGACCGAGACGGAGAAGGCCTTCCACATGAGCTTCGTTTCGATGACCGAGGCGATCATGGTCGCGATCCAGATCGTCTCGTACATGGTGATCGCCATCATCATGGTGGTCGCGGCCAACACCATGGCCATGACGGCACGTGAAAGGATCGGCGAGTACGCGACCCTGAAGACGCTTGGGTTCAAGGGGGGGCACCTGGCCGGCCTCATCTTCGGCGAATCGGTCGCCATTTCCCTCCTGGGCGGGATTCTTGGTGTGGTACTGACCTTCCCGGCCGCGCACTGGATCGAGACCGAGCTCGCCCAGTACTTTCCCTACTTCACCGTCTCTACGCAGACCCTGCTTTTCGAGCTTTTGGCGGCGCTCTCGGTAGGTGTCATCTCCGGCATCTTCCCCACCTGGCGCGGCGCCACCATCCGCATCGCCGACGGCCTGAAAAGAATCGGGTGAAGGCGCAGAGGCGCACAAAGTAAACCAAACTCTTGTATTTTCGATATAAAACCAGTATAAGACCCCCCTGCCTATGGTTTCCCATCACTCCCTGTTTTGCTTTGCGTCTTTGCGTCTTTGCGTGAGCGCTTTTGTCTGGAGGTTTTCTTGAAATTCTTCCGCATGCCTAAGGACCGCATCGTCCTGCTTTTGCTCGTGGTTTCCCTCGTCCTGTACCTGGCGGATTACTTCGTGTTCGGCCGCCTGCAGGAGATCGGCTTCGGGTTCATGTCCAACGTCGCGTTCCTGCCGGTCTACGTCCTCTTCGTCACCCTGATGATAGAGCGGGTGCTGAAGGAGCGCGAACGCGAGGCGATGATCAAGAAGCTCAACATGGTGATCGGCATCTTTTTCAGCGAGGTGGGTACGCCGCTTTTAAAGGATCTGCAGGCTTTTTACCAGGACGGGGAGGAGCTCTCCGAAAATCTCAGGGTCAACGTGCGCTGGAAGAGCGATGATTACCGCGCCGCCCGTCTTTTCCTCGACACGCACGACGTCCGTCCCGACTCCCGTGTCGGCGACCTCGCCGCTCTTAAGAGCTTTCTTGCCGAGAAAAAGGGGGTGATGCTGTCCCTCATGGAAAACCCGAACCTCCTCGAGCACGACTCCTTCACCGACCTGCTCTGGGCCGTTTTCCACCTGATCGAGGAACTCCAGGCGCGCCATTCGCTCACCGGTCTGCCGGCAAGCGATATGGATCACCTAAGCGGCGACATGAAACGCGCCCACAACTATCTTCTCATAGAGTGGCTCTCCTACATGGCGCACCTGCAGAAGGACTACCCGTACCTCTTCTCGCTGGCGGTCCGCATGAACCCGATGAACCCCGAGGCGCGGGCCGAGGTCTCTTAGTAAACAGAAAAAAGTTGCATCTTTGCGGCGGGTATCTTATAAGTATCAGCTCCGCAAAGTGCCACCATCCCTCCTGAAAGGCGACCCAAGGCTTTGAAAGAAAAGCAGACTCTGGCAAAACTCCGTCAGGACATAGATGCGGTTGACGACCACATCCTGGAACTTCTGAATGAACGGGCAAGGCTCGTGATGCAGGTCGGCGCGGTTAAGACCGAGAACCGCAGCGACTTCCACGTCCCCAGCCGCGAGAGGGAGATCTACGACCGGCTTACCGCGGAAAACCCGGGACCCTTCCCGTCCGAGGCGGTGCGCGGCGTGTTCCGCGAGATCATCTCCGCGTCCCTTGCCCTGGAGAAGCCGCTCAAGGTCGCTTTCCTCGGGCCCAACGCCACCTTCAGCCACCTGGCCTCCATGCAGCATTTCGGACTCTCCGCCTCGCTTTCGCCGGAGCGCTCCATCCCCGCCGTCTTCGAGGCGGTCGAGAAGGGTGAGGCGTACTACGGCGTGGTCCCGGTGGAGAACACCACCGAGGGGATGATTTCGCATACGCTCGACATGTTCATGGAGAGCGAGCTGAAGATCAACGCGGAGGTGCTCCTCGAGGTTTCCCACTTCCTGCTCTCCCGCACCGGGCGCTTCGAGGACATCAAGAAGGTCTACTCGCACCCGCAGCCCTTGGCCCAGTGCCGCAAGTGGCTCGCCGAGAACCTCCCCAACGTGCCGCTCGTGGACGTCGCCTCGACGACGCTCGCGGCGCAGATCGTCGCCGAGGACTACACCGCTGCGGCCATTGCCAGCGAGTACGCCTCGTCGATCTACAACCTGAAGATCGTCAAGGCGCGCATCGAGGACCAGGTGAACAACTTCACCCGGTTCCTGGTCATCGGAAGGAAGATGGCGGAGCGTTGCGGCGACGACAAGACCTCGCTCATGTTCTCGGTCCGCGACGAGGCCGGCATCCTGCACCGCATGCTTGAGCCGTTCGCCAAGCGCAACATAAACCTATCCAAGATCGAGTCGCGTCCGCTGAAGAGGAAGGCGTGGGAGTACATCTTCTACCTCGACCTCACCGGGCACATCGACGACCCGGAAGTGGCGGAGGCGGTGAAGGAACTTTCCACCTGCTGCCAGTTCGTGAAGGTGCTGGGCTCCTACCCCCGGGCACGCCAATGAGGGAGTCCTAGCATGGTCTACTTCAAGAAGATGGCCGTGATCGGTGTCGGTCTGATCGGCGGTTCGCTCGCGCGCGTCCTGCGTGAGAAGAAGGCCGTGGGTGAGGTGGTCGGCATCGGCCGCGGCGAGGCGAACCTGAAGCGTGGCGTCGAACTGGGCGTTTTGGACAGCTACACCACCGATGCGAAAAAAGGAGTCGAAGGGGCCGATCTGGTCTTTATTGCGACACCGGTTTGCAGTATTCCGCAGGTGGTTGCCGAGATCGCGCCGCATCTTTCAAAGGGGTGCATCGTGACCGACGGCGGGAGCGTGAAGGAGTACGTGGTTGCTGCGTGCGAGCCGCTCATGCCCGAAGGGACCTACTTCGTCGGCGGACATCCCATCGCAGGGACCGAGCACTCCGGCGTCGAAGCATCGTTTTCGACGCTGTATCAGGGGAGGCGGTGCATCGTCACCCCGACGGAGAACACCGATCCGGCGGCCCTGGAGAAGGTTGTCGAGCTCTGGAAACTGGCCGGGTCGAGCGTGCCGCTCATGGATCCTGTGCAGCACGATCTGGTGGTGGCGGCGATTTCGCATCTTCCACACATGGTCGCCTACTCGCTGGTGAACGCCGTCGACGGTTACGACCGGTTCGGCGGGGATCTGCTCTCCTTTTCCGCCGGCGGTTTCAGGGATTTTACGAGGATCGCCTCGTCCGATCCGGTGATGTGGCGTGACATCGCGCTCACCAACAAGGACGCGATTCTGGAGATGATGGATTTCTTCTCCGGCTATCTGGAGAAGCTGCGCGGGTTGGTCGCTGCCGAAGACGCCGAAGGGCTGCGTTCCTTCTTCCTGAACTCCAAGCAAAAGCGGGACGCGATTCTGTAACAGCCGCCGCAGCAACCAGCAGCCAGCAACCAGCAGCCGCAGTCCGACCAGTCCGACCAGTCCGACCAGTCCGACAAAAATTGCGAAAGCCGCACCGAGGTGCTTCATGCAAAGCTATACCGTTGAACCCGCCACCGGCATCCGCGGCGAAATCCGTGTCCCCGGGGACAAGTCCATTTCGCATCGCTCCATCATGTTTGGCTCCATCGCCAGCGGGATCACCCGGGTCTCCGGCTTCCTGCGCGGCGAGGACGCCCTGGCGACCCTGGAGGCTTTCCGCTCCATGGGTGTGCAAATCGACGACGACGGCGAGACGGTCACCATCCACGGCAAAGGTCTGCACGGCCTTGAAGAGCCTGGCGACGTGCTGGACTGCGGCAACTCCGGCACCTCCATGCGCCTTCTCACCGGCCTTCTTGCCGGCCAGAACTTCTTCTCGGTCCTTTCCGGCGACAAGTACCTGCGCGCCCGCCCCATGAAGCGCGTGGTTGGCCCATTGAGCCGGATGGGCGCCCGCATCAGCGGACGCGCTGGCGGCGAAAAGGCGCCTCTCGCCATCCAGGGGGGCAAGCTCACCGGGATCGAGTACGACTCCCCGGTTTCCAGCGCGCAGGTGAAGTCGGCCATCATGCTCGCAGGCCTGTACGCGGACGGCGAGACCGTGGTGCGCGAACCGCACCTCTCCCGTGACCACTCGGAACGCATGCTGCGCGCCTTCGGCGCCAGGGTCGAGACCTTCCCCGGCGGCGTGCGCGTCTTCGGCGGCCCCGAGCTTACCGGCCGCGACATCGTGGTCCCCGGTGACATCTCCTCGGCCGCCTTCTTCATGGTGGCCGCGCTCATCGTGCCGGGCTCGGAACTCCTGATCCGTGGCGTCGGCGTCAACCCGACCCGCACCGGCATCCTCGACATCCTGAAGGGGATGGGGGGGGACATCGAGCTACTGAACGAGCGCGATGAGTCCGGTGAACCGGTGGCGGACCTCCGCGTCCGTTCCTCTAAACTCAAGGCGATGGAGATCTCCGGCGAGGTGGTGCCGCGCGCCATCGACGAATTCCCCTCCATCTGCGTCGCGGCGGCGCTCGCCGAAGGGACCACCGTCGTGCGGGACGCCTCCGAGCTCAGGGTGAAGGAAACCGACCGCATCGCCGCCATGGCGGATAACTTAAGACGCGCCGGGGTTACCGTGACGGAGACGCCGGACGGCATGGAAATAACCGGCGTAGCATCGCTTAAGGGGTGTGCGGCGGACAGCTTCGGAGACCACAGGATCGCCATGTCCATGACGGTGGCAGGTCTTACCGCCGAAGGGAACACCACGATCTCCGACGTCGAGTGCATCGCCACATCATTCCCCGGTTTCCGCGAACTCCTCGAGGGGGTAGTAAGGCGTTGAGCGACACAGTAAGAGAAAACGGAGTAATCGTAGCGATAGATGGCCCCTCAGGGGCCGGGAAGAGCAGCCTCACGAAGCTCCTGGCAAGGCGGCTCGGATACATTCACATAGACACCGGCGCCATGTTCCGCGCCGTTGCACTGATGGCGAAACGGGCCGGCATCGCCGCGGACGACGACGCAGGGCTTACCGAACTCTGCCGCACCCTTGAGATAACCTTCGTAAGGGACGGCGAAAGCTGCCGCGTCCTTGCAAACGGCGAGGATGTCTCCAGGGAGATCCGCACCGAGGAGATCGGTCTGCTCACCTCCGCCATATCGGCCAGAAAACCGGTGCGCGCTGCACTTTTGACCATGCAGCGTGCCATGGGCGCCAAGGGAGGGGTAATCCTGGAGGGGCGCGATATCGGCACCGTGGTCTTCCCTGACGCCGAGGTGAAGTTCTTCCTCTCCGCCAGCGCCGAAGAGCGCGGCAGGCGCCGCTACCTCGAGCTTGCCGCCCGAGGCGACAGCGCCACCCTCGAAGAGACCATCGCCAAGGTGATCCAGCGCGACCGGCAGGACGAGGGGCGCGAACACGCGCCGCTCAAGCAGGCCGCCGACGCACTCCCCATCGACTCGACCAGCCTCTCCATCGAAGAGGTGCTTGCGGTCATGGAGAGCGCGGTGCGCGAACGCATTGCCAAGGGGGAGAAGGGGTAAAGCATGGAAGTCATACTCGCAAAACACGCAGGGTTCTGCTTCGGTGTCAAAAGGGCGACGCACTTGGCCTTCGACGCCGCCGACCGCGGCGGTGACACCTACACCTTGGGGCCCATCATCCATTCGCCGCAGGTCGTGCAGCGGCTCGAAGAGATGGGGGTCAAGTCGGTGGAGAGCGTCGAGGAGGTCGAAAACGGCGGCACCATCATCATCCGGTCCCACGGCGTCGCCTCGAGCGAGCTCGAGGCCGCGGTGAAGGCTGAACTCGAGGTGGTGGACGCAACCTGTCCGTTCGTCAAGAAGGCCCAGGAACACGTGGCGACCCTTTCCAATGAGGGGTACGATGTGATCGTCGTGGGGGACGCCGTGCACCCGGAGGTGCAGGGGATCGTCTCGTATGCGACGGGTCGGGTCTACGTGGTCAGCACCGGCAAGGAAGTCGACCGTCTGCCGCGCATGGCCAAGATGGGGGTGGTGGCGCAAACGACCCAGTCCTTCGAGCACCTGAACGACGTCGTTGCCGCCTGTCTGGCAAGGGGTGGGGAGACCCGCGTCTACAACACCATCTGCGACGCCACGGCGGTGCGCCAGTACGAGACCAAGAAGCTTGCCGGGGAGGTCGATTGCATGATCGTCATCGGCGGTTTCAACAGCGCGAACACCAAACGCCTGGCGCAGATCTGCCGGGAACTCCTGCCGCGCACGCACCACATCGAGACCGCCGAGCAGATCGATCCGGCCTGGTTCGAGGGGGTCAGTCGCGTGGGGGTCACGGCGGGCGCTTCGACGCCGAAGTGGTTGATCGATGAGGTTATAGCTCGGATTTCGGCTATAGATGAAGATAAAATAGGTTGATATTTTTGGCCGATGTGCTAGATTAGCTCGATTTTATACGGAGATTACACGAGGGGGTACAGTTTTCGATGGGTGAAGAAAAACGCAGCTTCAAGAAAAAAGATATGCCGATTAGGCGGTTACACGATAATGACGAGGAGCTGGACCAGGCCGAAGGCGGCGAGTTTGCCGACCTTTTCCAGGACAGCCTGAGGCAGCCGCAGAGCGGCGAAGTGGTCAAGGCCGTCGTGGTCCAGATCGAGCAGGACGTGGTGCTGGTCGATGTCGGCTACAAGTCCGAGGGTGCCATCCGCATCGCCGAGTTCATCGACGAGAACGGTGACCTGACCGTCAAGGTCGGCGACGAGGTGAACGTCTACTTCGAGCGCGGTGAAAACATCCGCGGCCACATGGTCCTTTCCAAGAAGAAGGCCGATTCCCAGGTCGCCTGGGAAACCATCGCCGCAGCCGGCGAAGGTGGCGTGATCGAAGGCAAGATCACCGGCAAGGTGAAAGGCGGCATGACCGTAGACGTCGGCGTCGAGGCATTCCTCCCGGCATCGCAGGTTGACCTGCGTCCCGGCGGCAACATGGACCGCTTCGTCGGCCAGACCTACCAGTTCCGCATCCTCAAGCTGAACAGAAAGCGCGGCAACCTCGTGCTTTCCCGCCGCGTCCTCCTCGAGGAGGAGCGCGACAAGGCAAGGACCGAGACCCTCGCGACCCTGAAAGAAGGCGACATCGTGAACGGCCAGGTGAAGAACATCGCCGAGTACGGTGCGTTCGTCGACCTGGGCGGCGTTGACGGTCTCCTCCACGTCACCGACATGTCCTGGGGCAGGCTCGGCCACCCCTCCGAGATGGTCAAGGTGGGCGACACCCTGAAGGTGATGGTCCTCAAGTACGACCGCGAGAAAGGGAAGATCTCCCTGGGCCTCAAGCAGACCGTGCCCGATCCGTGGCTCAACGTGAGCGAGCGTTACAGGGAAGGCGAGCGCGTCAGCGGCAAGGTCGTGAGCCTCACCGACTACGGCGCATTCATCTCCCTCGAGGACGGCATCGAAGGCCTGGTTCACGTCTCCGAGATGTCCTGGACCCGCCGCGTACGTCATCCGTCCGAAATCCTCAAGGTAGGTGAGGACGTCGAGGCGGTGATCCTCGGGGTCGATCCGGGCAACCGCAGGATCTCCCTGGGCATCAAGCAGACCGAAGTGAACCCTTGGACCGTGATCGGCGAGCGTTACCCGGTCGGGACCAAGATCGAAGGCCAGATCAAGAACATCACCGACTTCGGCGTCTTCATCGGCATCGAGGACGGCATCGACGGCCTGGTTCACGTCTCCGACATCTCCTGGACCCGCCGCGTGAAGCACCCGGGCGAGCTCTTCTCCAAAGGGCAGACCGTTCAGGCCGTGGTTCTCAACATCGACGTAGAGAACGAGCGCCTCTCCCTCGGCATCAAGCAGCTGGTTCCGGATCCGTGGGAAGAGATCCCCAGGAAGTACAAGCCGGGCTCCAAGGTCAACGGCAAAGTGACCTCCGTGACCGACTTCGGCATCTTCGTCGAAATCGAGGAAGGGATCGAAGGCCTGATCCACGTCTCCGAGATCTCCTACGAGAAAGTCGCTTCCCCGAAAGACTTCGCCAACGTCGGCGACGAGCTCGAGGCGGCTGTCCTGAACGTGGACATGGTCGAGAAGAAAATCGCCCTCTCCATCAAGGCGCTGCAGACCGCGATGGAAAAAGCCGAGATGGCTTCCTACATGGGTAGCCAGGGTGAGGCGACCTCCAGCTTCGGCGACCTCCTTAAGGAGAAGCTGAAGAAGAGCACTGAAGAATAGACCAGTCACTTCGCCGACTGAGTAATCTAATAGTTTTTTGACTGAGGTGTTTAAATGACAAAGAGCGAACTGATCGACAAACTGGTGGAAGTGCGTGGTGCCCTCACCCGCAAAGATTCCGAAGCAGTAGTCTCCATGGTATTCGACGCCATGAGCGAAGCCCTCACCAAGGGGGACAAGGTGGAGATCCGCGGCTTTGGCAGCTTCACCATCCGTGACCGCGAGCCGCGCGAGGCCAGAAACCCGAAGAGCGGCGAGATCGTCAGCATTCCGAGCAAGAAAACCCCGTTCTTCAAGACCGGGAAGGACCTGCGGGAGCGCGTGAACAACATCTAGCAGCAAGTTGAACGGGAATCGGCCCGGATGGCGGAATTGGTAGACGCAAGGGACTTAAAATCCCTCGTTCGCAAGGACGTGCCGGTTCGACCCCGGCTCCGGGCACCACGCATACCCGAAAGTTGAACCCGAAGAGGGGCCGCTGTAAGCGGTCCCTCTTTTTTTCAGTGCTGTCCCCTCAAGGTGACGACAGCCCTAGCCCTGGTGATGGAAGAAACGGCAATGGAAAAAGGTGCGCAGATGATGGTCAAGGGGTGCGATCCGGCCGGGTGTCAGGCCCTTTGCTGTTATGACGGCGTTTATCTCCTGCCTGGGGAAGCTGAACTGATCCGCACCGTGGTGCAGAGATTCCCGGAGCACTTCCAAGATCTCCCCGCCGATTTTATCGTCAACGGTGTGTGGCCGGATGGGACCGAGGGGGTAAAAACGGCGACACGCCCGTTCGCCTTCTCGATAGACGATTTCCCCACCCACTTCAACCTGACCAAGTGCGTTTTTGCCACTGCGGATCACATGTGTCTGCTGCAGGCGCTGGCCGTCGAAATTGGCGTCCACAAGTGGACCTTCAAGCCGACTGCGTGCTGGCTCTTCCCGCTTACCATCCAGGAGGGAGAACTGGCTCCCCCTCCCATGCCTGGCGAACCCGATCCTGACTACGTCGATGCATCCTATCCCGGCTACGTTACCTTCGTCCCCTGCGGCAAATTCACTCCGGAGGGAGCACCCTGGCAGGAGGCCTTCGCCGAGGAGATGACTTTCTTCGAGACGGTGGACCAGCTCCCGCTCTGGGCCAACCGCGGGCTCTCCCTTGAGGAGATCATCGAGCGCGCAAAACCGTAGTTCTCTTTCTTCCATCCTGCCTCACCCACCATGCCCGTCCGTGCCGCGCGTTTTCCAGATCGAGTATGCGAACCCGCTGGCAAGCAGCCCCACCGTGATAGCCAGCGACCACGATGCGGGGAACTTTTCCCACCCCATCAGATTGGAGATGAACACCTTGGAGCCTATGAAGATGAGGACCAGGGAAAGCGCGTACTTGAGGTATGCGAAGCGGGCCATCATGGCCGCCAGGGCGAAGTAAAGGGCGCGCAGCCCCAGTATCGCGAAGATGTTGGAGGTATAGACGATGTATGGATCGGTCGTGATGGCGAATATCGCCGGTACGCTGTCTACGGCGAAGATCACGTCGGCGATCTCGATCATGAGCAGCGTGAGGAACAACGGCGTGAAATAGGTGACCATCTTTCCAGACTTGCTGTCGGGAAGGCGCACGGTGAAGTCCTGGCCGTCAATGGAATCGGTCACGCGCAGGTGCCGCCGCAGCCAAACCAGCAAGGGGTTTCCCGCCAGATCCGTTTCTTCCTGGTGTGTCAGGAATGCTATCTTCCCGCCGAGAAAGGCGGTCGCCGCGGTGAGCAGGTAGACCGAGGCCTGGACGGCGCCCCCTTCGCCCGTTTCCGCCATGCCGACATAGGCGGCGAACCCGAGGGCGGCACAAACCAGTGCCCAGGTAAAGGCGGCCGCAGGACGTGCGCCGCGGAACGACTCAAGCACCGACTGCGCTCCCTCGGTCAGCACCAGCAGCTTGTAGCCGGTCAGCAGCAGGAAAAGCGCAAAGATGTAAAGCACCCACCCGAACTGTGAGACGAGGGTTGCCCCAAGCGCTATCATGATGGCGCGCAGGATGATGACTCCCAGGATGCCCCAAAAGAGCACTCGATGCTGGTATTTCCTGGGCACGGCGAAGAAGGAGAAGATCATGGCGATGACGAAGATGTTGTCCATCGCCAGCGATTTCTCGACGACGAACCCTGTCAGGTATTCCAGCGCCGGTTCCCTTCCCATTTCGAACCAGATCCATCCACCGAAGGCGAGAGCGATGGTGATGTAGAACGACGAGAGCAGCAGGCTCTCCTTCACGCCGATCTCATGCTGGTCCTTGTGCAGCACTCCCAGGTCCAGTACCAGCAGTACGAGCACCACAGCAACAAACACAAGCCACATCCAGATCGGTTTGCCCAAGAAGACGGTCGCAAGAAGTAGTTCCATGGTGTCACCTCGCGGTGGAATTGTGGCTGCGCCGGTCATCTTTGACCGGGACGGGGACTGGGACGGGTGGGAGCACGACGGGTAACAAAGAGTCCAACCACTCCCGGATGCGATCCCTTATCTTTTTACCAGTTTCTTTCATCGACCTCTTCATTTTCACTCCTCCGTCGGCAGATGTCTGCCTGTGGCATAAAAAAAAGACCTTTACCCCGGCGTGTGCCTGGATAAAGGTCTTGTTGGCGTTCTGCTGCTCCGGGTCCCGGGCCTAAGGCCGTATTGACGAGAACCGGATCGGTCTTTTCCCGTGACCGATAACTACTCCCCTTTACTTACTGCCAATTTAATAAAGGACCATCCGCCATGTCAACGGAAATCGGTTCCCTATTCGGCGATGCCCGGTCCGGAAGAGTGCAATCTGTTTCACCTAGACAACAGCTCTTTGCACCGCTTCGTTCGATGGCGATAACGTAAGTCCCCGCAATCAGATATCCAGCCTGAGTCTTCCCTTTGGCACGTGTTATGTAAAACAGGGGGGGTAGTCGCAAAAAACTTCAAAGGAGAACCATCATGAAGAGAACAATGGCCATTTATGCGGTGACTGCGCTTACCCTGCTTTCCTTTGCCTCCCAAGGCATGGCGCGTGGGGGGATGGGAGGTGGCTCCGGCCACGGTTCCGGTATGGGTTCCGGTATGGGTTCCGGTCACGGTGCCGGCATGGGAGCCAGCGCAGGTGCCGGGATGGGCACGGGTGCCGGGATGGGCACGGGTGCCGGGATGGGCGCAGGTGCCGGGATGGGCACGGGGCCTGGAATGGGCACGGGCGCAGCTATGGGTGGCACCCATCACGGAACCAACGCCTCCGCGTCGATGACCGGCCAGGCCATGTCAGCCGCGGCGACTACGCAGCACTCGACTATGCAGCAGTCCATGAAGGATAGGGCTCTCGCACATGCCTCCATGCACCAGCCTGCGGCACAAACCTCTTCCACACCCGGCAGCTTATAGCGGCGACCGCGGCCTCGCGCATTTCTCGAGCCCTACCCCTGAACGGGGGTAGGGCTTTTTTGTCAGCGCGCTGTCTACCGAATTCTCAGCAGGAGGCCTCTCGCCGTGTCCTGGAGGTCTCCCGCAGTGTGCCAGAGGTCTTCCG
>MTLD01001242.1_pt1 | contig 13810 bp, 10 predicted proteins | sample 1982471 | NCBI WGS metagenome assembly MTLD01 (sample SAMN05712604, study PRJNA340218) | biofilm metagenome | isolation source: sample SPM anode biofilm adapted to -50 mV | place: USA | collected 2012-02-03
TGTGTTTTGCGCAACATCCAGTTCAGTCGGGACGTAAGGGTTACCCAGGCTCAGATCTGCCGCCAGATAATAGGGCAGGTTATTGGCAATGGCATAGGGCAGCACGGTCAGAGAGGGTCTGACATAGGAGACGGCCGTATCATTATTGTAGTACCACATTGCAGCCGGGTCGATCGAGTAGACCGCATTGGGAGCAATCTTACCACGCAGGGTGCCGGCAAGGGAAAGCGCCCGCCATTGGCCGGCAGCCACATAATTGCCGTCATCAAAGCCGTATGTTGGGGCGTCCGGGTGGGCCTCGGCATGGCGCACTATATATATCCTGGAGTTTTTGTTGATATTGTCCGGAATGGTGACACCGCTCATGCCATTATACAGGGTCAATCTGTAGTATGGTTGCAGCGAATGGGTACATGCTGCGGTCTGAACCGTAGAGGGGAGCACCGGATAGGTGTCGGGAGGATTCAGGTTGCTGTTGTAGGTCACAAGGGAGGCTTTCCCGGTGGTTGGGACTGATATTGCGTACACGTAATTGGTTCCCATGTATGAAGTGGGAAGGCTAAGGCCGTAACCGTACTTGCTGTTGATACTTGCCATCATCGCTCTCACAGTCTCCCAGGGCGCGGAGAAAACGTAAAAGCCGGCGGTTTTCGTCTCGATGATGTTGGTAGCCAGCAAGTCATTTACTCCGCCTGCATTGCCAAAATCCAGCCCGCTGCAATTGGTGCAATATGCCGGACCTCCAGAAATGAAGGCTTGTGGTGTTGTAACACCGCTTGTTGGCACGGCTGCTGCGCCGGCGTAGGATACGTTTATCGGGTAGTTGTTTCCGGTATAGGTGACCCAGCTTCCATCATCATTCTTTTTTGTCTCTAGTGTTATCTGATTCAGCAACGCAAACTGCTGGATAAAGCCGATTGCCGACATATCCGGGTAATTGCTGGTGGTCTGCAGATGGCTCATCGGAGAGATGGTGTAGATGCTGCTTACATTCTTCCCCCCCAGCACCTGCTGTTTCAGGTAGCTGGCCATCTGCAGTGACCGATTGAGCCCCTGGCTGGTAAGGTTTGCCGTGTCCGGCTGGATATCTCCGGCTGTGTTATAGGCCAGATCCGGGCTTACCACAAAGACCAGATTGACATTGTTGGCACTTAACGCAGTAGTGACAGGACTGGAATCGCTTCCGCATCCTGCCAGCAGCGTCAAGGCAACCATCAGGAACAACGACCATGCAACGGTTAAAGTTTTCATAGAGATCATCCTCCTTTTTGGTGATGTACGCCGGGCGCAGACATCAATACGAATTTACGCAATCGATATACTGCTGCTGTTCCATGTTCCCAAGGCCGCACCAGTAAAATGGCCAGTTCGCATTGGTAATGGGATTTACTTGCGTATCGGCAATGGAAACCGGAGAATTGTGTCCCGAATAAAAGTACCCTCTATAAAGGGCCTGTTTTGAAGCATCAGAGACAAGTGCCGGAGTAAGCTGTATCAAAGAAGCGTCCAGATCACCTTGCAGGGAATACGCCGATGAAAAAGTATAATAGACGTTGAACTGTGCCGGATTCGTAGCGAGATCATAGTTCATGGAGCTGTAATCGATGGGTTTAAAGGTGTCGCGAGAAACGGTAAAGACCTTAAAGGCAGGATTATTGCCGGAGTACGAAGCGATGGCCGGTGTTATCTCAAGTGTGTCGGAAGCTGTCAGGATGCGGTAGTCATCCATATGGGTGTGTCCGGCCAGCGTCAGAGACACCGTACCCGGATAGTTCGAAAGTATTTTGAGGAATCTTGACTGATAAGCCGGCCACCACATCATCGTGGCGGTTGCCGTGTTTATGGGGATGGCGCTGCTTTTGCCAACCGTAGTGCCTACATCCACGCCGGGGGGTGCATGCATCAGGAGCACTACCTTTTTCCCGGCAACCTTAGCCGAAGCAAGCCTTGAATCGAGCCAGTCAAGTTCCGTGGCTACCGCACTATCATTAGTACCCTGGACGGGATAGAAGAGCGTGGTACACAAGATGGTGTTGAGTCCGATCACCATCACATTTGTTCCAGGCGGCTCCGCTGAATAATATCCGCCATCCTTGAAAGTGCTCAGAAATTCCTGATGATCCGCGGTCCCATTCAAGAATGTTGTGTAAAAAAGTTCCGCGTTATCTGCAAGAAAACTGTTGTCCGGGCTGAAACTGCCATCCTGATTCGGCCCATAGCCTGAGTAGGAATCGCTATTGCCAAGCGCGAACATGACGGGTCTGTTTCCGACAGCTGCCCGCACCTGCCCCATGACAAAGGCCAGCGTTTTGTTGGTAAAGGCCTTCATGGCTGCAACGGCTGTAGCGTCCGGGGTGGTTGGAGCCGGTGATATTCCCAGGCTCGCATAATAACGTGGATAAAACTGTTGTGGAATACCATGCCCAAGAAGGTCGCCGGTGAAAATGACCAGGGGACTCGTTCCCAGGTTCTGCTTTATGCTTGAGAGCGCAAGCACCAGCAGCGGGTAATTGGTATCCTTAAGCAGAGGATTGTTGGTGTCCTGGCCCCACGCCGAAGGTGTTGTAATGCTCGATGACTGAAAAACAGCCGCCCACTGGCTGGAATCCTTGGTGACAAGCTGCTGAAAAAGCGAGGGGTCATAATAAGGATTGAAATGCAGATCCGAGAACACCACCACCGGGAAATTAGTGTTGCTGTTATTGGAGTCGCTCCCACACGCAACCAGTTGGAGCAAGAGAGTCAGGACAAAAAGCAATGTAAAACACCTGAAATTATGACACGGCATGTTCATGTTCATATAACCTCCAATTAATCCAACCGGGTATCCGCTTGTGGAAATTGCTTTTCAACACTGCTGCCGCAGCATATCCTCCCTGTCCAATCGGGTGTCTGTGTAGCCAAAACTTTGGCTGCTATAGCCAACCATCCCCCAATAGCCTTTGGAATCAGGAACCGGCTTGATTTCCGCATCGCCCTCACCGCCACCTTCCTGCATGGCCCATTTGATTGCACTGATAAACAGCCCGATGATATCGAAATCAATTTCAGGCGTAAAATCAAGAACGGTTTTCCAGCCGGAGAATGCCCATTACCAACCCTTGAAAGTCAATCACCCTATATGAACTCCTTTCCGGAGCATGCGGTCATCGGTTGGGAAATCGGGGATTGGCCCGGCAAAGACCCGGATTGAGCCGGCCAGCAAGCTCTGCAATGGCGCCTAACTCAAAATCAGACAAGAGGCCTAACTCTTCCGATGTCAGGCGGTACCCCTCCTGCCGACAGGCAAGCTCTAAAGAATCGGCCGCCAGCTGCCGGAACCTCTCGTCGGTGATCAGTCGCCCCAATACACGTTCAACCGCTTCTTGTGACATACAAACCTCCCATATGAACGCAGCTGTCCTAAACTGGACAATATTGCCTTGACGCGCATCTATTGCACTCATCTACGGCGAAATTCGTGCCATAAGAATGTTTCATGTAATTTCAGCCTGTTCTGGATTTAGAAGATGGCGGGATGTCCCCGGACAGACAAGCTGTCCGACATAGGACAATTAATGAGGTGCTAAATCAGTAAAATAGCTTGCGGGTGGCCTTCAGCAAGCGCGCTGCAGAGGACTTGTTGTTGTTACACTTCTCCAGTGCCCATGCAATAACCTGCCGGTTGACGGCGGCAAGCGAGAAATCTTCGCAAGAGAAGTTGAAATTAAGAACGATTCGGCCCTTGGTCAACTCTTTGCTGTCGGGTGGTAATTGCTGCAGACGCAAATGTTCCGGCCGGATCAGGTCGCCGTTGGTGACGATTGTGGCATATTCAAGCAGGTTACGCAGTTCCCGTACGTTGCCGGGCCAATCATGAACCATCATCAGGTCCAGGGCCTTTTGCGAGAGCCCCGGAAGCTGTTTGCCCTGGTGCTTTCTGAAGCTGTTCAGAAAATGTTCGGCAAGCTGCGGAATATCCTCGCGGCGTTCACGCAAAGGCGGGATGGTGATCGGGAAGATATTCAGCCGATGATAGAGGTCACGCCGAAAGGTGCCCTGGTTGCAGCATTCATCAAGATTGCGGTGGGTGGCGACGATGATCCTGAAATCAGCGGTCACCTGCCGGTCGGAACCGACCTTTTCATAAATCCGCTCTTCCAACAGGCGCAGCAATTTTGGTTGGAGCAATAGCGGCATGTCGCCGATCTCGTCCAGAAAAAGGGTGCCGCCTTGAGCACGGCTGCACTTCCCCTCCCGTTCGCGGTCAGCGCCGGTAAAAGCCCCTTTCACATGGCCGAACAATTCGCTTTCCAGCAGGGTTTCCGGTATGGCGGCACAGTTGACCGCCACAAAACTGGTCATGTTTTCCCCGGAGGCAATATGGATGGCCCGGGCCAGAACCTCTTTCCCTACCCCGCTTTCACCAAATATGGCAACAGTGGTACGGAGAGAAGAGGCCACTTGCCGTGCCGCAGCCAGAACCTTCCCCATGGCCGGCGAGTTGCTGGTTATATTCTGAAAGCTGAACTTTTCCCGCTCGGAATCCAGCATCCTTTCGTAACTGACCCGCACGCGGGCAAGTTTTAACAGCCGTTCCATCACCAACAGCAACTCTTCGCGGTTGAGCGGCTTCAGCAGGTAGTCGTCAGCCCCCTCTTTCATGGCTGCCACGGCGCTGTCCACGCTGCCGTGGGCAGTGACCAGCACGAACGGAAGCTGCGGATAGCTGCTACGCACTTGATGCAACAATGCCATGCCATCCATGTCCGGCATAACCATGTCGGACATCACCAGATCAAAGCTTGAGCGCTCAAGTTCAGCCAGGGCTTCGGTCCCGCCAGCGACACAGGTTGTCCGGTATCCGGCATCGTCCAGGTAACCCTTGACCATGAAGCGGAAACTCTGCTTGTCATCCACCACCAGTATCCGTGCGCTACTGCCCATGGGTTGTCCTCCTATTCAACCTCCGCTCCCTTGACAGGAGAAATGGCATTACTAATGACACTCCGCAGCTGTTCTGTCACCATCCGCAGCTGTTCGGGAGTGGCAGACGGGGCGCGCTGCTGCAACCAGGCAGACAGCGCAGCCGGCTCCGGATTTGCCAGGTGACCGCACAGGCCTTTCAGCGTATGGGCGGCCCGGCCAAGCCTTTTGCGATCATCGCATTCAAGAGCAGTTTGCAAGCATTGCAGATCGTCGTCAATATCCTTCCTTAGCATCTCCAGATACTCTTGAGCACGCCCAGGATTATTGCCCAGGTCAATGCTGGTCTGCATGTTCAGTCGCAGATGCTCGGTGACGGGCACCTCCATAGCATCCCCGCACTGCTCGACAATTGCCCTGGCCAACTGTTCTGGAACCACCGGTTTTGCGAGCACCTCGTTGATGCCGGCCTTAATGCAGGCTTCGCGAGTGGCTTTATCGGCTTCGGCAGTTATGGCAATAATCGGCACGGAAGCTTCCTGCCGTTTGCGCTCCCGGCGCCTAACCCGGCGGGCAACCTCAATACCGTCGATTTCCGGCATGCGGATATCCAACAGGAGCAGATCGAAACTTTGCTGTTCCATAAGCCGCAGGGCCTGAAAGCCATCTTCCGCCAAAGTAACCCGTTGTCCCCAGGAGGCCAGGATATCCCCAATCAGCCTGCGGTTGAAGTCGTTATCCTCGATAACCAGGACCGAACCTTTTGTCAGGGCCACGGATGGCGCCAGGTCATCTGGCAATGGGTCGGTTTCCTGAAAAGGCAGCAAAACACAAAAACAGCTTCCCACACCTTCCCGGCTTTCCACGGTTATGCTCCCCTTCATCATCCCGGTCAGGCTATGGACGATGGCCAGTCCAAGACCGGTGCCGCCGAATTTGCGGGTGATCGTCGGATCAAGCTGCCTGAATGGCTGGAAGAGCATGGCATAATTGGTTTCGGAGATGCCGATACCAGTGTCGCGAACCTCGAGGCGGAGCAACGGCTGACCTGCGGCCGTGACGTGGTCGGACAACCCGACGGTGCAGGTAACCTCACCGCTCTCGGTAAATTTGACGGCATTGGCAAGCAGGTTGGCCAGGATCTGGCGCAGACGGACCGGATCGCCAAGGACCCAGGCCGGCACATTGTCGGTCACGACAACCTGGAATGCCAACTTCTTCTGCTCTGCCAACGGATGGTACTGTCCTTCGAGGCTGACGATCAGCTGCCGCAGGTTGAACGGCACGGTCTCGAACTCCATCCGCCCTGCCTCGATCTTGCTCATATCCAGAATATCATTGACCAGGTCCATCAAGGATCGAGACGATTGTTCCAGAATGGCGTGATACTGGTCAAGTTTGACAGGATCTGTGGCCTTGCGCGCCATGCTGCTGAACCCGACCAAGGCATTGAGGGGGGTGCGGATCTCATGGCTAATGTTGGCAAGAAATTGACTTTTGGCGATACTGGCAGCTTCGGCGGCTTTTTTTGCCTCGAAAAACTCCACAGTTCGTTCTGCAATCAGCTCTTCCAAGAGCTTATTACGCTCCTCCATATCCTGAAGAGGATAGATTTCCCCCTCCTGAACCATGGCAAAAGGGATGGAAATACTACTGTGACAGATTTTCCAGCCTGCGGACTCTTTGCGAAAAATCAGTACCAGGCGGGCAATCTTGTGTGAAAGGATATGGTCCTTGATCGGCAGATGGATGGTGAAGGAGCTGGTTGCAACAGCTATCGTATCGGATAAGGACTGGGTTACAAGGTCCTTGAGTTCTATGCGGAGCGGATCCTTGACCTGGGCAAAGTCCTGGCGGGTTATGGCAACCCATTCATCCCGTTCTTTAAAAAGTTGTTCACCGCTACCCGTTATACCGGAAAAGTCTTCGCTGAAAAACTCCGTGAGCCGATCATCGCGTGATGCGTACATCCGCAGGTAGTCGTCAAAGAGTCGCCGGATTTCTTTATGGTCAATTGCATCCATTGAATGGATCCTGTGATCGTGCTTAAAGGTGCAGAGACTGGGACAAGATTATTTCAACCAGACAGATCTGATTTTAGCCGATACCTGCCACGATCCTGGCGCCGCCCAGCACCTCGTCCCCCTGGTAGAAGACCACGGCCTGCCCCGGAGTGACCGCTTTCTGCGGTTCCTCGAAGCTGACCTCGCACTGGCCGTCCCCATGCAGCCGGACCCGGCACTTGACCGGCTGGTGGCGGTAACGAATCTTGCAGGTCACGGAGAATTCATCCGTAGCGGGTGCGATGATCCAGCTTACATCCATGGCTCGCAACCCTGCGGCATAGACCCGGGGCGCCTCGCCGACCATCACGGCATTTTGTTCCATGTCGATCCCCACCACGTAGAGCGGCTCGCTCCAGGCGATGCCCAGCCCTTTGCGCTGGCCGATGGTGTAGCGGTGTGTGCCCTGGTGCCGGCCCAGAATCTTGCCACCGACATGGATGATGTTGCCCAGAGGGCCCCCAACCGCGCCGTTTTCTTCCAAAAAGGCGATGTAATCGTCATCGGGTATGAAGCAGACCTCCTGGCTGTCCCCCTTGTCCGCCACAGGCAGGCCGAATTCCCGCGCCAGGCGGCGCACCTCGTCCTTGCTCTCGATCTCGCCCAGGGGGAAGATCACCCGCTGCAGGCGCTCCTGGGTAAGGGTGTAGAGGAAATAGGACTGGTCCTTGGCCAGGCAGCTGGCCGTGCGCAGATGGCAGGTGCCGTCGGGATCGATGGTCTTTCTCACGTAATGCCCGGTGGCCAGCAGGTCGGCCCCCAGTTCGCGGGCCTTTTCCAGCAGCAGGCCGAACTTCACGAAGCGGTTGCAGCGCACGCAGGGATTGGGTGTCTGTCCGGAACAATACTCGGCGATAAAGTCGTTGATGATCAGATCGCGGAAATCAGGCTCAAAGTCCACCAGGTAATGGGTAATCCCCAGGTGGTGAGCCACAACCGCGGCATCGTGACCGGCCGTGCCGCTTCCCTGGCTGCGGGGCGCAAACAGGCGCATGGTGATGCCGATCACCTCGTGTCCCTGCTTTTTGAGCAGGGCCGCGGTAACCGATGAATCCACCCCGCCGCTCATGGCAACGGCTATGGTCTTCTTTCCTTCAGGTCGCATCAGAGTTCTTCCCCCAGGATAATCCTCACCACCTGGTTGGCCTGGTGGCTGGCGGCGATCCCCACACGGGGCGCCATCAAGCCGTTGCCGGGCCGGGCCTCGGAGACCCCGTCCCCCACCAGGTAGAACCTGTTGCTGAGCTTGCGGGTGACAATGGCATTGTTGGCGCCGTACCCGGCCATGCCGGAAGCCGCAACAACCGTGATCCCCGGCATGCGCTCCAGAACCGTGTCCACCAGCATGGCCTTCATATCGGCCCGGTCAAAGGCCTCGACCACAATGGCGCAGGGAGCGAAAATGCCGGGAAGATTGTCCGGCCCGAGCACCACCCGATGGACCTCTACCGCCACATAGGGATTGATGCGCCGCAGGTTGTCCACCAGGGCATCCACCTTGTACTGGCCGATCTGGTCCACGAAATACTGCTGGCGGTTCAGGTTCGACGGCTCCACCACGTCGAAATCGGCCACAACCAGCCGGCCGATCCCCACCCGCGCCAGGGCCACGGCCACGGCCGACCCCAGGCCACCCACTCCGGCGATACCCACCACCGCGCCTTTGAGCCTGGCGTGCACACCGGGAGTATGGCGGGATGCCAGCAGGTATTCCAGCTCTTCCGCATCGGGCTGCTCGCCCCGCTTGATCAGGAACACGGCGTCACCCTCGTGCAGCTCGGTGTCATGGGGCGCTGGGAAGCCGTTCAGGATCACCACGTCCGCCCCAGGCTTATGGCGTTGGGCCAGCATGGCCAGGGTCAAGCCATCATCGATGCCGATCTTTTTTTCATTCAGGCTGATCTGCAAAGTAAAATCCCCATGTGTCGTAATCAATTTGACTCGAATTGGTGTGCCTGAACGAGGCAGGAATTTCGTGTCCGCCAAATCTAACTCATCAGAACGGTAAGTCAATCATTTTCAAAACTCCCGGACTTCAGCCGAGATAATCGGTTATCAATCCCCTGATTTTCTCCATCTCGGCCCTCAACCTGATTGGTTCCGTGGTGGCTGTTTCCACCAGCTTTCCCAGTCGTAGCAACGTATCGGCTTCATGGTGGACAAATCTCATGCCGGCCAGGGAATGGGTAGCATGCACGACCTCCACATGGAATCGAAGGTAATCGCTGTCACCCTCAAGGAAAATTGTCAAGACGCACTCCCCGCCGATGGGTACAATTACGTCCTGGTCGAAACGGACCAACGCGCCGTTGATGGAGATATTCTCCAGATGCCCTTGAAAGTTAATATCATGGCAGCCCAATTCGCTCTTCGCGCTGAGCCGGACCCTGTGAAACCGCCTTTTTTCAATCATTGCAAAACCCCATGCTTTTCCAGTGATACATAAGCGCCGCTTCAATCTTAATGAATACTATAGCAGAGTAAACCTACAAACGGTATCCCTGTAACGCCTCGCAATGATTAATTTACTTTCAAGTTCACGCCTTGGCGCGCTCCGCTTGGAGCACGGTACGGGGCGCGAACTGTTCGCGGATAAACAAAGGCCGGGGCATATCCTTTGATAGGACATGAAACCCCGGCTCCCGGTTTGCCAGCACTTGTATTGTTATTAAGACCTATGTCAGATCAGATCCCCTCGAAGAGCGCGGTGGATAGATAGCGCTCGGCGCCGTCCGGCAGTATCACGACTATGGTCTTGCCGGCAAACTCATCCAGCTTTGCCAGCCGCACCGCAGCTGCCGCCGCAGCGCCGCAGGAGATGCCGACCAGCATGCCTTCCTCTTTTGCCAGGCGTTGGGCGAATTCGATGGCCTCGTTGCTTTCCACCAGCTCGACCCGGTCGATGAGAGAGAGATCCAGGGTATCGGGGATGAATCCGGCGCCGATCCCCTGGATCTTGTGGGGGCCGGGCTGGAGGAGTTGGCCGGCCAACTGCTGGGTGATGACCGGGCTTTCCTGGGGTTCCACGGCAACGGAGATGATCTGTTTGCCCCTGGTCTGCTTGATGTAGCGGGAGATGCCAGTGATGGTCCCCCCGGTGCCGACCCCTGCCACGAGCACATCGATGCCGCCGTCGGTGTCATTCCATATCTCCGGGCCGGTGGTCTTTTCATGGATAGCGGGGTTGGCCGGGTTTTTGAACTGCTGTGGCAGAAAATACCGCTTGGGATCGGAGGCGGCCAGTTCCTCGGCCCGGACAATGGCCCCTTTCATCCCCTCGCTTCCCGGGGTCAGGATCAGGTTGGCCCCCAAGGCCGCCAGTACCCGGCGCCGCTCGATGCTCATGGTTTCCGGCATGGTCAGGCTCAACTTGTAGCCGCGGGCCGCGGCCACATAGGCCAGGGCGATGCCGGTGTTGCCGCTGGTGGGTTCGATGATCTCCACCCCTGGCTTGAGTATGCCCCGCTGCTCCGCATCCCAGATCATATTGGCGCCGATGCGGCACTTGACCGAGTAGGCCGGATTGCGTCCCTCCACCTTGCCCAGCACGGTGGCCTTGGCACCGTCAGTGATGCGATTGAGTTTGACCAGCGGCGTATTGCCGATGGATTGCGAGTTGTCTGCGAAGATGCGAGCCATGGGAGCCCCCTTGTGTCAAAGCTGATTGATTTCGTACTTCGTTATTTATGTTGTACGTTAAATACACTTTTTGTGTCAACAACTATTTTGGGATATTTTACACCTATTTAGTGCTAAATAGTGCAGCCATCTCCGCAATCAGGTCCTCGGCCGCTTCCAGTCCCGTGGAAAAGCGCACCAGCGTGTCCCCGATCCCCTTTCGCGCCCGCTCGGCCGCCGGCACCGCCGCATGGGACATCCGGGCAGGATAGGAGATGATGCTTTCCACACCGCCCAGGCTGACGGCAAATGACGCCAGCCGTGTCCCTTCCAACAGGCGCCGGGTTGTCTCGAACGAATCCAGCTCAAAGGAGAAGACCGCGCCCGGTCCGTCGGCCTGGCCCTGCTGGATCGTGTGACCGGGATGCCCGGGCAGGCCGGGATAATGGATCTTGACCACCTGTTTCCGGTCGGAGAGCCATTGCACGATCTTGATCGTGGTCTCCTGGCTTTGGTCCATCCTCACCTTGAGGGTTTTCATCCCCCGCAGGGCCAGGAACGAACCCTGGGGCCCGAGAATGGCGCCGAACCCGTTTTGGATGTACCGAATCCGCTCCCCCAACTCTTCGTCCCTGACCACGGCAAAACCGCAGATCACATCGCTGTGCCCGCTCAGGAACTTGGTGCCGCTGTGCAGCACGATATCGCACCCCAGCTCCAGGGGGCGTTGCAGGTAGGGGGTCATGAAGGTGTTGTCCACCAGGGTAATGATACCACGCCCCCGGGCAAGCGCCACCACCCGTCGCAGGTCGGTGACCTTGAGCAGGGGATTGGAGGGGGTTTCCAGGTAGATCCCCCGGGTCTCCGGGCGGATGGCTGCCTCGATTGCCGCCGGGTCGGTGGCATCCACAAAGGTCGCTTGGATGCCCAGCCGATTGAAGATGCCGGTAAGAGCCCGGTAGGTGCCGCCGTAGACGTCATCGCACACCACCAGGTGGTCGCCGGCAGAAAAGATTAGCAGCGTTGAGGTAATGGCCGCCATGCCCGAGGCAAAGGCGAAACCGCGACTCCCCCCCTCCAGGCAGGCGATGGCCTCCTCCAAAGCCTCGCGGCTGGGATTGCCGGAGCGGGCATAATCGTATTTCCCGAATTGGTCCAGTGACTGCTGGCGAAACGTGGAGGTCTGGTAAATGGGCACCCCCAGCGCCCCTGTCAGAGGATCGACGGTCTGCCCGCTATGAATCAGTTTGGTTGCAAATTTCATAGATAACTCCTTTAGCTATGTGATAACTGGATCCGTGACGCCGTAATGCCGGAGTGCCTGGAAGAGCCGGAGCCACAACGCCGCCTGTACTGCTGCGTTGGTTGATCAGCTGATCCTTCGTAGAAAAGTTACTCGCGTGGAAAGGCCCAAGGCAGAGGCCTTCCAGGCAAGCGGAGGCATGGAGGCGTCACGGATCCAGGTGCCCGCCTCCTAAATTAAAAGGGGTGCTGCTTCCAGTGCCTGACGCAAATCCCCGATCAGGTCGTCGCAATCCTCAATGCCCACCGACAGGCGCAACAACACGTCATTGATACCTAGCCGGGCCCGCAGGTTCGGGGGGATATCGGCATGTGTCTGGACCTCGGGAAAGGTAATCAAGCTCTCCACCCCGCCCAGGCTTTCGGCGAAGGAGATCAGCTCCGTTTTTAACAGGAGCTGCTCCACCAGCGCGTGGCTATCCACCTCAAAGGCGATCATGGCGCCAAATCCACGACAGTCCTGCTTCATCAGGTTGTGATTAGGATGCACTTCCAAGCCGGGGTAATAAACTTTAGCTATGCGAGGATGGGACTGGAGCCATGACGCTATTTTCAAGGCGTTTTCCTGCTGGCGGTCCAACCGCACCCCCAGGGTCTTCAGGCCGCGGATCACCAGCCAGGAATCCTGGGGTCCCAGCACTGCTCCGACCGCATTCTGGTGAAAATAAACCCGCTCGGCCAGTTGCTGATCCTTGACCGTTACCAGGCCTGCAACCGTATCATTGTGGCCGGCCAGGTACTTGGTGGCACTGTAGACGGCGATATCGGCGCCCAGATCCAGCGGTTTGAACAGATAGGGGGTCAGGAAGGTGTTGTCCACGATCAGGAGTAGGCCGCTACTACGGCAGAGGTCTGAGAGGGCCGGGATGTCGGCGAACTTGAGAAGGGGGTTGGTGAGCGACTCGACGAAAAGCGCCCTGGTCTCCGGGCGCAGAGCATTTTTCACGGCCTGATTATCGCTGGTATCCACATAGGAAAAGGTCAGACCGTACTGGCTGAAGACCCTGTCGAACAGGCGACAGGTCCCGCCGTAGAGATCCTCGGTGACAATGAGGTGGTCTCCGGGGGCAAACAGCAGGAGGATGCTGGCGATGGCCGCCATGCCCGAGGCATAGGCATAACCGGCAGCGGCGCCGTCCAGACGGGCGATGCCGTTCTCCAGGGCCAGGCGCGTCGGGTTGCCGGAGCGGGAATAATCGAAGCCGGTGCTCTGTCCGAGCCCCGGGTGCCTGAAGGTTGCGGTCTGGTAGATGGGGACCGATACGGCGCCGGTCCTGGTATCCCATTCCAGTCCCACCTGGACCGCCTGCGTGCTGATGTTCATCCTGTACCTCCAAAAGAAAATCCCCTTCCGGGGTGCGGAAGGGGATTTTCTGCCAGAGGCGTCCCTTCCTTATCTCCCGGTATCGTTAGATACCGCTGGAATTGGCACCTTCCCCGGGGGGAGGTTGCCGCGACGTCATAGGGCCAGTCCCTCGATCGCTCTTGATAAGAAATGCAGCTATGTAATTTTTAGGTTACAGCGCGTTATGTGGTTTTATGGATACCATTTATCAATTATTATGGTCAAGAACAAAATTGATACCCCTGCCAATTTCCGCACCGTTTCACTTGAAACAGTGCGGGACAAGGGATCAGACGATGCCCCCCATGCAGAGGTATTTTACCTCGATGAATTCCTCAATGCCGAATTTGGACCCTTCCCTGCCGATGCCCGATTCCTTCACGCCGCCAAAGGGGGCCACCTCGCTGGAAATCAGTCCGGTGTTGATCCCCACCATGCCGTACTCCAGCGCCTCGGCCACCTTCCACACCCGGTTGATGTCTCGGCTGTAGAAATAGGATGCCAGGCCGAACTCGGTGTCATTGGCCATCCGGATTGCCTCTTCGTCGGTTTTGAACTTGAACAGCGGCGCCACCGG
>MTLD01001683.1_pt3 | contig 13809 bp, 10 predicted proteins | sample 1982471 | NCBI WGS metagenome assembly MTLD01 (sample SAMN05712604, study PRJNA340218) | biofilm metagenome | isolation source: sample SPM anode biofilm adapted to -50 mV | place: USA | collected 2012-02-03
TTCCTCGACGCTGGCGGCCGCCGGCGCCAGCTCCGCCGGACAGGCGGCAGGCCTGAGGTTGAGGCCTATTCCCGCCAGGAACCATTCGCCGCAAACCTCGCAGAGGAGTCCGCCGAGCTTGCCCCAGGAAGCGGGCCGCTGGTCGGCCGGCGAGCCTCCCGAGCGCAGGCCCATGATGTCGTTGGGCCACTTGATGCGGAAAGCGGGTCCCGCGCTCCGCGATAGAACATCGACCACGCCGAGTCCCACCCTGAGCGGCGGCGCGGACTGGGATGCGGCCTTTCCCCGCAGGCAGAGCGTCATGAGAAGGGAGGCGCCCGCGGCTCCCTCCCAGCGCCGCCCCTCGATCCGGCCCCTTCCCGAACTCTGGCGGTCCGCGAGGATGATGGCCGGCGAGGAAAGCTCCTCGCGGATCAGCTCTTTCGCGGTATCCATGGTCGATCCGACCTCGGCGAAATGCCTGATGCTGAAATCCATGCCGATACGATAGGGGCTTTTTTTATTTCACGCAATCGCCCGCGCCGGCGCCTCGCTTGCATTCCGGTCCGGAGTACGTATTATGGAGAGGAGATCCGCGCCCTTCCAGGGGTCGATGCGGAAAAAACAATTCCCAAAAGGCTACGGATAAATACGGGAGGCTCAGCGTGTGCGGCATTATCGGCTATACCGGTCCCAGGAAGACGACGTCGGTCCTGCTCGAAGGCTTGCGGCGCCTTGAATACCGCGGCTACGACTCGGCGGGCATCGCGGTGGGCGGTGGCGACTACGGCGGGCGGCCTCTCGGAATCGTCAAGCAGGTGGGCAAGATCGCCGCGCTCAAGGCGGCCATGCCCGCGGACTTGGAGGGGAGCTGGGGAATCGGCCATACGCGCTGGGCGACCCATGGCGGCGTGACCCAGGCCAACGCCCATCCCCACACCGGCGGCGCGGGCAAGATCGCCGTGGTGCACAACGGCATTATCGAGAACCACCACGCGCTCAAGTCCATGCTCGAGAAAAAGGGCTACGCCTTCGTGAGCGAGACGGACTCGGAGGTCATCCCCCACCTGATCGCCGAATACTATAAGGGCGACCTCCTCGAGGCGGTCGTGGCCGCCATCCAGAATCTGGAAGGCACGTACGGCATCGCGGTGGTCCATGCCGACGAGCCGGGCAGGATCGTGGGCGCGCGTAACGGCAGCCCCCTCGTCGTCGGCGTGGGCGCGGGAGAAATGTTCCTGGCCAGCGACGTCACGGCGATGGTCGCCTACACCGACAAGGTGGTCTATCTCAACGACGGCGAGATCGTCGACATACGCCGGGACCATTACGATATCCTCGACCGCGAGGAGCGGAAGGTCGACAAGCGCGTCGATCAGATCACCTGGGAGCTGGGCTCGATAGAGAAGGGCGAGTTCACCTGCCACATGGAAAAGGAAATATTCGAGCAGCCCGAGTCCATAGCCCGCGCCTTGAGCGGCCGCCTGGACCTGGAGAACGCGACGGCCAAGCTCGGCGGCCTCAATCTCGAACGGCGGCGGCTCTCCTCGATCGGCCGCGTAAAGGTGATCGCCGCGGGCACCAGCTGGCACGCCGGCCTCGTGGGATCGCAGCTCCTCGAACAGGTGGCGCGCATCCCGGCCCAGTCCGAGATGGCGAGCGAAGTCCGGTACCGCAATCCCGTGGTCGAAAAGGACAGTCTCTGGTTCACGGTGAGCCAGTCCGGCGAGACCGCCGATTCCCTCTACGCCATGAGGGAGATACAGCGCAAGGGCGCCACGGTGCTGGGCATCTGCAACGTCGTCGGTTCCACCATAGCCCGCGAATCCGACGGCGGCATCTATGTCCATTCCGGCCCCGAGATCGCGGTCGCATCCACCAAAGCCTTCACCAGCCAGCTGGCGGCCTTCTATCTTTTCACCCTCCTGATGGCGCGCATGAGGGACATGTCGCGCGAGGAAGGCCTGAAATTCCTCGCGGAACTCCAGGCCGTGCCGGCTATGGTCGGCGAAGTGCTCAAGCGCCGCGACTTGATCCAGACGATCGCCAAGAAATACTGCGGGGCGAAGGATTTCCTCTTCCTGGGGCGGGGCATGCTCTATCCCATCGCCCTGGAGGGCGCGCTCAAGCTCAAGGAGATCAGCTACATCCACGCCGAGGGCTGCAGCGCCGGCGAGATGAAGCACGGCCCGATCGCCCTGGTCAGCCCCGAGGTGCCCAGCGTTTTCCTCGTGTCGGACGATTACCTCCGCGCGAAGACCATCTCGAACATGCGCGAGATCAAGGCGCGCGGCGGTCCCATAATCGCCGTGGGCGTCGAGGGCGACGCCGAGGCGGCCGCGCTCGCCGACGACTTCATCCCCGTGCCCAAGGCCGACCCGCGATTCTACCCCTTCTCGATGATCGTGCCCCTCCAGCTCCTCGCGTATTTCTGCGCGGTCGAGCTCGGGCGCGACGTCGACCAGCCGCGCAACCTGGCCAAGAGCGTCACGGTGGAGTGAGTTTTTATGAACCGCTTCCCCGCCGGGCGATGGGTGGTATTTGTTCGGCGGGGTCTAAAATAAAGGTTGTTCACCTGAAATTAGCGGAGTATACTACCGTGGGTTTTTTACCGATTCACAAGGAGGATTTATGAAGAAGGCGATTCTCGCTGCGGTGCTCGTTGTCTCCCTCGCCCTCGTCGGCTGCGCCGGCGCTGGAAAGAGCGATACGATCAAGATCGGCTGGTTCGGCGCGCTCACGGGCGACCAGGCCGTTTGGGGCGAAAACGAGTTCAACACCGTGAAGATGCTTTTTGAAGAGTACAACGCCGCCGGCGGAATCCAGGTCGGCAACAAGAAGTACAAGCTCGAAGCGGTCGGCTACGACAACAAGGGCGACGCGCAGGAAGCCGTCAACGTTGCGAAGCGCCTGACCGGCCAGGACAAGGTCGTGTGCATCCTCGGCCCGAACGCCTCCGGCAACGCGATCCCCATCGCGCCCGTTCTCGAGCAGGCCAAGGTTCCCGATATCGCCACGGTCGCCACCAACCCCAAGGTCACCGTGCTCGACGGCAAGGTCAAGCCCTACAACTTCCGCGTCTGCTTCATCGATCCGTACCAGGGCGCCGTCGCCGCCGGCTACGCCCTCGACAAGCTCGGCGCCAAGAAGGCCGCCATCCTCTACGACGTGTCCGACGACTATTCGCAGGGCCTGCGCGAGTTCTTCAAGACGAACTTCGAGAAGAAGGGCGGCACCATCGTGGCCGACGAGTCTTTCAACGCCGGCGACGTCGATTTCAGGCCCCAGCTCTCCAAGATCAAGGCCGCGAACCCCGACATCATCTTCATGCCCTACTTCTTCAAGGAAGTCGCCCTCTCCGCCAACCAGGCGCGCGAGCTCGGCATCAAGCAGGTCATGATGGGCGGCGACGGCTGGCCTTCGGATCAGCTGATCTCCATGGGCGGCAAGGCTGTCGAAGGCTGCTATTTCGTCAACCACCTCGACTATGCCGACCCCGCGGTCCAGGACTACAAAGCCCGCTACAAGGCTAAATACGGCAAGGAAACCGAGCTGAACGGCTACCTCGTCCACGACGCCGTCCTTCTCGCCGTCGCCGGCCTCCAGAAGGCGGGCAAGGTGAACGGAGAGGCGCTGGCCAAGGCTCTCAACGGCATCGAGGTTCAGGGCATCACCGGCAACATCAAGATCAGCCCCGAGACCCACAACCCGGAAGGCAAAGACGCCGCGATCATCAAGATCGTCGACGGCAAGTACGTGTTCCAGGAAAAGTACGCTGCTCAGTAACGGTGGCTTATCTCCGGCGGCTCCTGTCGCCTTATATTCGTAATGGAGCGGCGGGACCGCAGGATAATTCCGTTCAGCGTGGGCGGGGCGGGGCTTCGAAAGAAGACCCGCCCCGTTCCGTTGCCTGGTCCCCGCCTAGAGAGGATTGGCCATGATTCAATTCCTACAGCAGTTGATAAACGGGCTGTCGATCGGTTCGGTCTACGCTTTGATGGCGGTCGGATATTCCCTCGTTTATTCGATAATGAATTTCTCGAATTTCGCGCACGGCGGCGTGATCATGCTCGGGGCCTATTTCGGCTTCTTCAGCCTCACGTTGCTCAAGCTGCCCTTCATTCCCTCATTCCTTCTCGCGACCGCCGGCACGACGGTGCTGGCCATCGGGGTCGAGCGCGTGGCGTACAAGCCGCTGCGCCTCCGCAACGCCCCCTTCCTGTATTTCATCATATCGGCGATGGGCGCCTCGATCCTGCTGGAGAATATCGTCATAGCGACGATCGGCCCGACGTTCAGGACGTATCCCGAGGTGATCGCGCGCACTCCCATCGCCCTCGGCCAGCTCGCGATCGGCCGTCTCGACCTGATCATGTTCGCGATCTCGGCGTGCTGCCTCGCGGGCCTCATCCTCTTCATCGAGAAGACGAAAATGGGAAAGGCGATCCAGGCCGCGGCCTACAATATCAAGGCCTGCGCGCTGATGGGCGTGAACACGGACCGCATCATCCTGATCGTGTTCGGCCTCGGCGGCTTTCTCGCCGGCGTGGCCGGCGTGTTCTTCGGCATGAAGTACACGGTCTATCCGCAGATCGGGAACATCACGACCAAGTCCTTCATCGCGGCGGTCTTCGGCGGGCTCGGGAGCCTGCCCGGCGCCGTGATCGGTTCCGTACTCCTCGGCATCATCGAAACCTTGGTTTCAGGGTACATATCGTCGCAGTTCCGCGACCTCATCGCGTTTGTGATCCTCATCGGCGTGCTCATTTTCCGGCCTACCGGCATCATGGGCAAGACTACCGTGGACAAGGCCTAAGGGACCGGGGGTAAAGATGGATTGGAACTACATCCAGGGCATCCTGATGCTCGCTGGAATAAATCTCATCGCCGTGCTCGGCCTGAGCCTCCTGACCGGCTTCACGGGGCTCTTTTCGTTCGGCCACGCCGGCTTCATGGCGATCGGCGCCTATATCGGCGCGCTGATGACGGTATCGCCCTCCTCGTCGCCGGCGGGCCTGGGGCTTCCCTTCGTGTTCGGCGTGATCGCAGGCGGGGCGGCCGCGGGCATCGTCAGCTATTTCCTCGGCCGCATAACGCTGAATCTGAAGGGCGACTATTTCTGCATCGCCACGCTGGGCTTCGGCGAGGCGACGCGCCTCCTCCTGAACAATATCCAGATCTTCGGCGGCGCGCGCGGCTGGCCCGGGGTTCCCTACAAGTCGACGCTGCTCGCGATCGTCGCGGTCGATATCCTGGCCGTCGTATTCCTCGGCAACCTCGTCAAGTCGCGCCATGGGCGCAACATGGTCGCGGTGCGCGAGGAGGAGCTGGCGGCGCAGGTTTCGGGCATCGACGTTTTCCGCTACAAGATGCTCGCCCTGATCATCAGCGCGGTCTACGCCGGCGTGGCGGGAGTATTCTTCGGCCATTACATGACCTTCATCCAGCCCAAGATGTTCTCGATGACGAAATCGACCGAGCTGACGATAATCGTCATTTTCGGCGGCCTGGGCTCGATTTCGGGCTCCGTGCTCGGCGCGCTTGTCCTGACGGCGCTTCCCGAGCTCCTGCGCGCGTTCGATATTTGGCGCCTTGTGTTCTACGGCGCGGCGGTCATCCTGATCATGATTTCGCGGCCGCAGGGGCTCATGGGCGGCGTGGAGCTCACGCCCGCCGGCATACGCAAGGCCCGAACCGAGCGCCGCGTGCGCCTGGAAGCCCTCAAGGAGCTGAAGAACGCGCAGAACGGGGAGGGGAGCGATGACTGACATTTTGGAGATCTCCCACCTCACGAAGCGTTTCGGAGGCTTGGCCGCCGTCAACGACGTATCGTTCTCGGTGCCGGAAGGCGGCATCGTCGGCTTGATCGGTCCGAACGGCGCGGGCAAGACGACGATCTTCAACCTGATCACCGGGGTGTACGGCCTGACCGAGGGCAAGGTCGACTTCATGGGCAAGAGCATCGTCGGCTTGCCGCCCTACAAGATCGCCGACGCGGGCATCACCCGAACCTTCCAGAATATCCGCCTCTTCAAGAACCTGACGGTTTTCGAGAACGTGCTCACGGCCTGCCACTTGAGCGCCAGCTACAATGTGCTTGACTCGGTTTTGCGCCTGCCGAAATTCCGCAAGGAAGAAAAGGAATTGTACGCGAAGGCCGAGCGCCTGCTCGAGATCATGGGCCTCACCGAGCGGCGGGACCTGGTGGCGAACAACCTGCCCTACGGCATGCAGCGGCGCCTCGAGATCGTCCGCGCCCTCGCCCTCGATCCGAAGCTCCTCCTCCTGGACGAGCCCGCGGCGGGGATGAATCCCGACGAGACCGAGCACTTGATGCAGCTGATCGGCAGGATCAGGAACGAGTTCAAGCTGTCGATCCTGGTGATCGAGCATCATATGGACCTCATCATGGGCGTCTGCGAGAAGATCGTCGTGCTCAATTTCGGCGTGAAGCTGGCGGAAGGCCGCGCCGACGAGGTCGCCAACAATCCCAAGGTGATCGAGGCGTACCTCGGCGCCACCGAGGAGGCCTGACATGCTGAACATCACCAACCTCCACGTTTCGTACGGCGGCATCCGGGCGCTGAGAGGCGTTTCACTCGAAGTGAAGCAGGGCGAGATCGTCACGATCATCGGGGCGAACGGGGCGGGCAAATCCACTCTTCTCAATTCCATTTCGGGCTTCCTGAAGCCTACGCAGGGCGAGATCCTCTACAAGGGCGCCAAGCTGCCGCGCAGGCCGGACCTCGTCGTCAAGTCGGGCATCTGCCATGTCCCGGAGGGGCGGCTCATATTCGCCAACCTCTCGGTGACCGACAACCTCGCCCTGGGAGCCTATCTGCGCAATGACAGGAAGGCGGTGGAGGAGGATATCGAGAGGGTGTTCTCGATCTTCCCGCGGCTCAAGGAGCGTGAGAAGCAGATCGCGGGGACGCTCTCGGGCGGCGAGCAGCAGATGCTGGCCATGGGGCGCGCGCTCATGACGAACGGCGACCTGGTGCTGATGGACGAGCCTTCGCTCGGCCTGGCGCCCCTCCTGGTAAAGACGGTTTTCGACATCATCGTCAAGTTCCGCGACCTGGGCAAGACGATCCTCCTGGTCGAACAGAACGCTTTCAAGGCGCTGGCGGTGGCGGACAGGGCTTACGTGCTCGAGCAGGGGCGCATCGTAAAGTGCGGCCCGGCGAAGGAGATCGCGAGCGATCCGGCGGTCAAGGCGGCCTACCTCGGCTCCAAATCGAGCCGCGCGGGATGACGCTCGCGACAGGATTACGGGATCTCAAGGACGGACGGGAAAGAGCTTTTAGTTAAGAGAAGATAGAGAAGAGTAAAGAAGCGCGGCCAAGAGAAGAGCCGCGCTTCTTTTTTGCCAAAAACCATTTCCTGTTGGCTATGCGGGTCCTGTGATCCTGTCCTCTTCCCCAAATTACAGCGATTCCTCCAGGGCGCGGTAGAACGCCGCACAGCGGTCCAGATCGGCCAGCCGCACCCGCTCATTGTCGCCATGCACGCCCTTGAGATCGTCCTGCGACTGCGGCAGGCAGGAGAAGCGGTAGGTCGCCTGGACGATATCTTTGTAGTGCTTCGTGTCCGTGCCGGCGCTGAAGAGGAAAGGCACGCAGGCCGCGTCGGGGTGCGCCGTCGAAAGGGCGGCCTCGATGGCCTTCCAGCCCTCGTGCTCCATGCCTGATTCGGCGGACGCGTCGATCACGTTGCCCGCGTGCTTCTCCGACACCGCGCCTCCATGGCGCGCGACGATGCCGCCGAGCCGTTCCATCACCGCCGCGGCGCTCTCCCCGGGCAGGATGCGGACGTTGAAAGTCGCCTCGGCGCTGTCGGCGAGGACGTTCTCCTTGGAGCTGCCCTTGAGCATGGTGCAGGCCGTGGTCGTCCTGATGAGGGCGTCGGTGGTCGGTCCCGCCGAGAAGGCTTTGACGATAAGGGGCGCCGTAAGCCAGAGCTGGCTGAAGAGGAAACGGTAGGGCTGCCTCGAGATCGGCGCCAGCCGGGTGAGGAAAGCCCTGACCGTCTTGGTCAGCCTGGGAGGGAAGGGATTCGCCTCGATGGCGGCGATGGCCCGGGCGAGGTCGCCGGGAGCCGTGCGGCGCGGAGGCATGGACGCGTGGCCGCCAGAGCCCTTCGTGCGCACGACGAGGTCGGCGTAGCCTTTTTCGGCGACGCCGATCAGGGCGAGCGGCCTGTCGACGAAGCCGAGCATGCCGAGCGAGATCGGGCCGCCCTCGTCCACGAGGAAAGAGGCTTTTACGCCTTTGGCAGCCAGCAGGTCCGCGATGGCTCCCGCGCCGCGCTTGCCGCCCACTTCCTCATCGCCGCCGAAGGCGAAGTAGATCGTCCTGCGGGGCGAGAATCCCTGGGCCAGAAGCGTTTCGGCGGCTTCGAGGGCGGAGGCCATGAGCACTTTGATGTCCTGCGTGCCCCGGCCCCAAAGCTCGCCGTCGGCGATGTCGCCCGAGAAGGGATCGCGCCGCCAGTTCTGGGGCTCGGGCGCGGGCACCACGTCGAAGTGGGCGCAGAGAATGGCCGGGGGTAGGGCTGCGTCCTTGCCCTGCCAGGTGAAGAGCAGCGAGCGATCGGAGGGTTCCTCGCGCCGCATCGCCGCGTGAACGCGCGGGTAGAGGGATTTCAGCTCTTCCTTCAGGGCGAGGAAGGCTTCATCGTCTTCCTCGGCGGGGTTGTAGGAGGATACGGTCGGGAACTGGACGAGCCGCGAGAGTTTCGCGGGCAGCGCGGGAAACGAGACGTTGGCCGCTTTCGATGTTGTCATGGAATTCTTCCTTTTCCGGAAAGTATGGAGTAGTATGGATCACTGGTCAACCTTGCGCGGCTTCATTCGCGCGCAGGACACCGTGGAATAGATATTCGAAGTTTCGGAGGCGAGGCATGGAAGAGCGGCAGGCCGGGATTAGGATTTCCAAGAAGGCGTTTTTCACGAGCTTCCTCGTGCTTCTGGCGCTCATGATCGGCGCGGGCATCCTGGCGGCGAACCTCCCTTCGGGAAGCTATGATCGCGCGCAAGGCGCCTTCGGCCTTCAAGTCGTCCCGGGAACCTTTCACAACGTCGACAAGCCCGACTATCCTTTCTGGCGCTGGTTCACCGCGCCCGCGGAAGTCCTCGCCTCGGAGGACGGGCTCCAGGCGATCGTGATCATCGCCTTCATCATGATCGTCGGCGGGGCATTCGCCATTCTCGACAAGGCCTCGGTGCTCAAGGAGGCGGTAGCGCTCATCGCGAGGAGGTTCGCTTCGCGCCGCTACCTCCTCCTCGCCGCCGTGGCTTTCTTCTTCATGGGCATCGGTTCCCTTCTCGGCATCTTCGAAGAGACCATTCCCCTCGTGCCTGTCGCCGTCGCCTTGGCGCAGTCCTTCGGCTGGGACGTTTTCGTCGGTCTCGGGATGAGCGTTCTCGCCACCGGCTTCGGTTTTTCGGCGGCCATAGCCAATCCCTTCTCCATCGGCACGGCGCAGCGCCTCGCGGGAATCCCGCTCTTCTCGGGAGCGGGGTTCCGCGTGGCGGTCTTCCTCTGCGTTTTCACGCTTTTCTTCGCCTGGCTGGCCGCCGTCGCGCGGCGCAGCGAGAAGCGCAGGGCGGCGCTGCGGGCGGCCTCATCCGACGCCGCGGAAAGGGCAGGGAATGCCGAACGCAGGGGATCGCCCAATCCGGGCAGGGGGGCGGCATTCTTCGGGATCTCCGTTTTAGGGCTGATCGCCGTGATACTGGCGGTATCCCTGACTCGAGTCCTCGCCGACTACTCCATGCCCATCATAGCGCTGATCTTCCTCGTGGCCGGATTCGGCTCGGGGCTCGTCGCGGGCATGCCGCTCAAGGATTGCCTCAAGGCTTTCGGTTCCGGCGTCGCGGGAATTCTCCCCGGCGTCGTTCTCATCCTCATGGCCATGGCGGTCAAGCACATCATCGTCTCGGGCGGCATCATGGACACGATCCTGGCCGGGGCGTCGACGGTCATCGGCGAGGCGAGCGGCTACGGCGCCGCGGCCCTCATCTACGTCTTCACCCTGGGCATGAACTTCTTCATCGGCTCCGCGACCGCGAAGGCCTTCCTCCTCATGCCCCTCCTGACGCCGCTCGCCGACCTCGCCGGAATCTCGCGGCAAGTCGCGGTCCAAGCCTTCGCCTTCGGCGACGGTTTCTCGAACATGATCTATCCGACGAACGCAGTGCTCCTCATCGCCCTGGGCGTGGCGGGCGTCTCCTGGCCGGCGTGGTTCAGGAAGACCTGGGTCCTCCAACTCGTCGTTCTCGCGCTGACGATGGCCCTTCTCATGGCGGCGGTGGCGATCGGCTACGCGTAAAGCCGCGCGCCGACGTTCCCTCGATGGCCCAACCTAGGCTATACTGGACCAATGGCGGAATTCGTTCACCTTCACAACCACACGGATTACTCCCTTCTCGATGGCGCGGCTCCCGTAAAGGAGCTCGTCGCCACCGCCAAGGGCTATGGCATGCCGGGCATCGCGATCACCGACCACGGCAATATGTTCGGCGCGCTCAATTTCAACAAGGCCTGCAGGGATGAGGGCGTCAACCCCATCATCGGCTGCGAGTTCTACATGGCCGGCGGCTCCCGCAAGGAGAAAACCGGCGCCGAGAGCGGCAACAAGTATTTCCACTTCATCCTCCTGGCCGAGAACCAGGAAGGCTACCGGAACCTGATGAAGCTCACCTCGATGTCCTACACCGAGGGCTTCTATTACAAGCCGCGCATCGACGACGAAATCCTCGCCGCGAACTCAGGTGGCCTCATCGCCTCATCGGCCTGCATCGGGGGCGAAATCCCCTCCCTCATCCTTTCGGGAAAGCCCGCCGCCGCCGAAAAGAAAGCCCTCTATTACCGCGATCTCTTCGGACCCGAGCGCTTCTACCTCGAGCTCCAGGACCATGGCCTCGAGGAGCAGAAGCTCGTCAACCGCGAGCTTGTCGCGATCTCCCGGCGGCAGGGAATTCCCCTCGTCGCCACGAACGATCTCCACTATATCCATCAGGAGGACGCGGTCGCCCAGGACATCCTCCTCTGCATCGGCACCAACCGCAAACGCAACGATCCCGGCCGCATGCGCTTTCCCAACAACCACTTCTATCTCAAGACCGCGGATGAGATGGCCGCCCTCTTCCCCGACCAGCCCGACGCGCTCGCGAACACGCTCAAGATCAACGAGATGGCCACGCTCAAGATCGACTTTCCCGGCCCCATGCTCCCCGACTACGAGATCCCGCCCGAGTTCGACTCGCCCGAGGCGTACCTGCGCCACCTGACCTACGAAGGCCTGGCCAAGCGCTATCCCAACGCCGACCAGGCGGTGCGGGACCGCGCCGAGTACGAGCTGAACATCATCATCAAGATGGGATTCACGGGCTACTACCTCATCGTCTGGGACTTCATCAACTGGGCCAAGGAGCACGGCATACCCGTCGGGCCGGGCCGCGGCTCGGGCGCCGGCTCCATCGTCGCCTACGCGATCAGGATCACCGACATCGATCCGCTGAAGTACAACCTCCTTTTCGAGCGTTTTCTGAACCCCGAGCGCATCTCGATGCCGGATTTCGACGTCGACTTCTGCTTCGAACGGCGCGGCGAGGTGATCGAGTACGTCACCCGCAAGTACGGCACCGACCGCGTGAGCCAGATCATCACTTTCGGAACGCTCAAGGCCAAGGCCGTCATCAAGGACGTGGCGCGCTCCCTGGACATTTCCTTCGAGGACGCGAACAATATCGCCAAGCTCATCCCCGAGGATCCCCACATGACGCTGGAGAGCGCCTTCGAGCAGGAGGAGAAACTCAAGGCCCTCGCGGATGATCCGCGCTACCAGGAGCTCTTCAAGATCGCCGATCGCCTGGAGAATCTGCACCGCCACAGCTCCCTGCACGCGGCGGGCATCGTCATCGGCAAGTCGAAACTCACCGATTTCGTGCCGCTCTACAAGGACCCCAAGACCGGCAGCATGGCGACGCAGTATACGATGGATCATCTCGAGAACTGCGGCCTGGTCAAGATGGACTTCCTCGGCCTCAAGACCCTGACCTTGATCAAGAACACGCTCGATCTCATCCACAAGCGCGGCATCGACCTCAAGGAAGAGGCGATACCCGAGGACGACAGGAAGACTTTCCAGATGTTGGGCGAGGGCAAGTCGACCTCGGTGTTCCAGTTCGAGTCGAGCGGCATGCAGGGCATCCTCAAGCAGGCCAAACCCTCCTGCATGGAGGACCTGATCGCCTTGAACGCCCTCTACCGGCCGGGTCCGATGGACTACATCCCGCAGTTCATCAACTCCAAGAGCGGCAAGGAGCCGATAACCTATCCCGATCCCTGCCTGGAGCCGATCCTCAAGGAAACCTACGGCGTCATCGTCTACCAGGAGCAGGTCATGCAGGTGGCCCAGCGCATCGCGGGCTTCACCCTGGGACAGGCCGACATCCTCCGCAGGGCCATGGGCAAGAAGAAGCTCGAAGTCCTGATGAAGGAGAAGGAAAAGTTCATCGCCGGCGCCCTGAAACAGGGCTTCAAGGCGGAGGACGCCGACCGCATCTTCGAGATCCTGATCCCCTTCGCCGGCTACGGCTTCAACAAGTCGCACGCGGCAGCCTATTCGGTGGTGGCCTACCGCACCGCCTACCTCAAGGCCAACTATCCGGCCGAGTTCATGGCGGCGAACCTCACGAACGAGATCAACAACACCGACAAGCTCACCCAGTACATCTCGGAAGCCAAGGCGATCGGCCGCAAGGTCCTGCCGCCCGACATCAACTTCTCCGAGGCGAAATTCTCCGTGGAGAAGGGCGAAATCGTCTACGGGCTCCTCGGCATCAAGGGCGTCGGCGAGGGCGTCGCCGAGGCTATCGTGGCGGAGCGCGCGGCGCATGGCCCCTTCGCGGGCTTCATCGATTTCCTGTCGCGCACGGCGGGCGCGGGGATGAACAAGAAGACGCTCGAGTGCCTCATCCACGCGGGATGCTTCGATTCGCTCGGCTGCCGGCGCAAGGAACTGATGCTCAACCTGGAGCGCGCCCTGGATTGGGCGGCGGCCAAGCAGGAACACGAGAATTCGCGGCAGGGCAGCCTTTTCGACATCGCCGACGAGACGGTCTTCCCCCCCTACCAGATGGAGCCGAGCGACGAGTACGGTCGCCAGGAGATGCTCGATTCAGAAAAGAGCCTCCTGGGCTTCTATTTCACCGGCCACCCGATGGACGAATTCAGGATGGTATGGGAACGTTCCTCCACCCTGGACCTCGGGCATCTGGAGCGGGCGACCCAGGATCGGGATTACGTCGTCGTGGCGATGATGATGGAATTCCGCGAGATTCTGACCAAGTCGGGCAAGAAAATGGCCTTCGGGCTCCTGGAAGACTACTCGGGATCTATAGAGATCGTCGTCTTCCCTGACGCGCTCGACGTCTTGAGGCCGCAGCTCGCCAAGGACAGGGTCTACTGCGTCAAGGGCACCTTCGACAACTCGCGGGGCAAACCCAGTCTCCAGGTCAAAGAACTCCTCGATCCGTCTTCGCTCAAGGAGAAGGCCTGGAGGGAAGTCCACGTCAGGCTGTCGCCGCCCGAATCGGGGGCGGTCTACGACGAGGAAGCGCTCATCCAGCTTCGCGACGCGGTCTACTCGCTGCCGGGGCCCTGCGCGCTCATCTTCCACATTCCGCTCAAGGAGGGGGGAGGGGAGGCTGTCGTCCCCGCGGGCGGGCATATCAAATGTTCGGCTTTGGACAAGGACGTCGCCCTCTTCAGGTCGCAGCCCCTCGTCGAAGAGGTGTGGCGGGACTAAGTGCCGTGGCACTTA
>MTLD01004122.1_pt1 | contig 13763 bp, 10 predicted proteins | sample 1982471 | NCBI WGS metagenome assembly MTLD01 (sample SAMN05712604, study PRJNA340218) | biofilm metagenome | isolation source: sample SPM anode biofilm adapted to -50 mV | place: USA | collected 2012-02-03
TTCGTGTTTTTAGTGTTTTTCGTGGTTAAATGTAACAAGCTACTATACGGTAAAAAGAGCCTGTATTAAAACAGATATACCCAACCTCCAAATCATAAATGAACAAGAAGAAACACTTAACACTTTTGCCTTAAACGACTTACCCTACTTCTCACCAATCTCTACTAAAGGGTACGGCCACTTTTAATCGAAGCCTGTGCACGTGACTGTACCTCCAGCTTTCGATAGATGTTACGAATGTGGCTTCGAACAGTATCTAAGCTTATAAATAGTCTCGCAGCTATCTCTTTATACAGATAACCCTTGATCAAAAGATCCAGAATTTCTTGCTCTCTGGTTGAAAGATTATACTCATCTTTTACATTTGAAGCGGGCTGCTGAAAAGACAACACAACCTTACGAGCAATCTCACCACTCATTGGCGAACCCCCATTCATAATATCCTGCATAGCTTCAAGAACCTTTTGCGGACTGCTCTTCTTTAGCAAATAGCCGGTNNNNCCCGCCTGCAACGCCTGAAAGATAGTATCAGTATGGTCGAAAACCGTCAGCATCATTACATGACAGACAAAACCACTACTCTTTATGAGTTTAATAGCCTCAATGCCACTCATTCCCGGAAGATTAATATCCATTAAAACTAAACCCGGCTTCAGGATTGATAAGTTCTCAATCAATTCCTCTGCTTTGCTAAAATCTCCTACACATTTAAACCCTGAAGACGACTCCACCATCTGCCTTAGTCCTTCACGAACCAAATCATCATCTTCAACAATACAAACACTGTATACCTCTGCCACTTACAATCATTTTAGGGTAAATATTGACAAAGTTAAAGAGAAGCAAATGGTTGTCAATAACATCTTAATGGTATTTTTATTCGGGAATTGTCTATAATAGAGGTTGATCAATCATTCTGGTGACACAAACCTGCCACAAACAGATTCCACGTGTCTAAAATCAGGCTACTACAAAATTTCTAATGCGCAACCTTTACTTTCATTACGATACAACATCCGCTATCATTACCACTAATGAAATCAATCTCGCCACCAATCTCAGACATCCTCTTTTTTAAATTACCCAGCCCATTTCCTTTTCCCATTTTATCTTCCAGATCGAAGCCGCAACCATTATCACACCAGTGAAAAGATAAATAATCAGGTTCAAAATCAATGACTAAATCCGCCTTAGTAGCTCCGGAATGCTTGAGGGTATTATGGGAAATCTCTTTCAAACAGAGATAGACATTTCTCTTTATGTCAGAGCTTAACCTTAGATCGGGGATCTGCTCCTTCACATCGAAGTTTAGTTTAATTGCACTATCACTAAAGTAATTCCCTAAATAATGTCTGATATGCGCAACAAACATAGCTAGCGAATCATTCTTCGGATTCATTGCCCAGATAATCTCCCCCATCTCATCAACCAAATGATCGGCAATTTCACCTACCTCGTTCATCTTCTGCTTAAATTTCTCATCTCCGAGTTTATCGCGATCTATAAACCGACTTAGCATTGAAATACGAGTTAAACCAGCACCTATATCATCATGCATATCTCGGGCAATACGAAGTCTCTCGCGATTTACAGAGTCTGCTGCTTCCAACAAGGCGATTCTATTCATATAACGCACCCGCTGTACACGCCTGACAACATACACCACCACAAGAATAATAGTAACCATAAGAATTATTTGAAACCATAGAGTTTGCCAAAATGCAGGCTCCACTACAACATCAAACAGGCGCACAACCACTCCCTGAGTACCCAGTCCATCCCATGATCTAGCTAATAACGTATACCTGCCCGGAGGAAGCCTCCTGTACCTAAATAGGCCATCTTTTCCAGGCTTACTCCACCCGGCATCATAGTTAACCAACCAGAATGAATAGGATTGAGCATTGGGTATCAAATAATCGTAATTAGAAACCTGCCCTTCGATAGCCCCATTACGATAATTTAACCGAATCAATGGAATAGAATATGGGATTCCACAAGTGTATAAAGAATCAGCAATCGTTAAAGAAACTAGCATAGGAACAGGAGCCTTAACAGTTTTAAAAACTTCTTCAGGATCAATACAATTCACCCCCTCAATGCCTCCAAACCAAATATTTCGACCAACCTTCAGCGAAGAATTCCTATTGAACTCTAAAGATTGAATATTATTCTCCAATCCAAATCGAACAATATGCTCATTTCTGAAGTCAACACATATTATCCCGTTATTAGAAGAGAGCCATACTCTCTGTGAATCATCCTGAAGTGATTCATATAAAACTTCATCCTCCAACACCTTTAAATACTCAGGAAGCTTTATCCTTCGGCCATTCTCATCTATTAATCGTAATCCATTCCATGTCAGAACCCAAACCCCTATTCTAGTTTTAATCAAAGACTGTATGTTTGCATTAACAACAGGTTTATGATCAGCAAAGAAGTTCTTGGCTCTAACTTCATCCAATGAATTGACTACGTACAGGCCAAAACGTGTTCCAAGTAGATAACTACTTCTCATTTTAATAAGACAGGTAACTTCCGGGAACTTGACTGACCAAAGTGATTCCATTGGGATCCCCTTAAAAGACTTCCTATAACAATGGATATGCTTTCCATCAGTAAGCATCAAAGTATCCCCCTGGTTAACGAGGATCTTACCACTTGTCATTGCAATTGACTTAATATTACTTGTAACTCCGGATGAAGACTTACACCATAAACCGGAAGGACTCAATAACCAAAGTGAGCCATAATCATCAAGACTTAAATCATAAATCATCTCGTTATCAGGTCTCGCACCTAAAACAAAGGGCTGAACTACCTGACAATCATTAGTGACATGTAACAAACCTTTTTCATTTGAAGCTACCAGAACACCATCTTTATCCTTCTCGATAGCCCTGACAAAAGAAAGCTCAGCCCGTTTAAACCACAGAGCAGTCTGTGAGTATAATATTAAACCATCTGAATCGGTTCCCAGCCACATATTTCCATCTCTATCGCTGATAATAGTATTAAAAAATGCTTTTAACTTCTCATCCTCAGAGGTAATTAACACCTCCACCCTTGAAAAATTCCTGAGATCAGACGAACAATAGAGACGACTGTCAATGGTAGACAACCATAAAGTCCCCTGCTTATCAAAAAAAAGCATCTTCGCTTTTCTATTACCTAAAGATCCAATCCTTTCCGGTATCCCCTTCCCGTCTTGTTGATATAACACAGATTCACTGGCGAAAAGAATACGACCTTTTGAATCAACTGATAAAGCATCAACAGGGGATATTTGGTTAAATACTTTAACCTGGAGCCTATCTAAATCAGAGACATTCTCAATGATTACTAGGCCCAAATCTCCGCCGATAAAAAGCTGGTCGCGCAGAGTATCACTCACCCAACAATGCGGCAAAAAACCAACAGGGACAGTTTGATTGACCTTTTCAAGTGGTACTATATTACCTGATTTATTAACTGTACAGAAACCACTTCCGGGTATTCTTATGATTGGATATCCTTCCGGATAAGCAGCGAATAGTTGGGGATAAGACCCCTGTGAAGAGTATATTGAAGTAAAGATGCCAAGCAGAGGATTAAATTTCAACAAAGAGGAACTAGTGTTAACATAAAGATTTCCATCGACATCCTGAGCAATGTTTCTCATTACCTCATCATCCCTAAAGTTATCATCAGCAGGTCGTGGTGACCGAAAATATCGAAAGCCTTTACCATCAAAACTATGTAGCCCACCTCCTGTGGCTACCCACATCAAATGCCTCTTATCGAATAGGAAATCACTTACCATACTCTGTTTCAACCCATGACGATTATCAAACTTCTTAACTGAGATGATCATTGAAGGGGTTTCAGAAATCATAAAAGAAGAGACATTCTGCGCTGTAAGTTCAAATACACATAAAACGAGCAGAAAAGGAAGAAACAATAATGCTCTGTTAATAAATAAGATAACCTGATAAAAGTTGATCATCTGGAATGATTTCTTTCAATAATGTTAAAAGTAAAAGAAAAACGGAACAAATAGAATGATTTATTGTTTGTAGACCTTGGTACATGGAAAAACTCTAAAGCCATGAAAACGCCCTAACATCTTGTTACTTCAAGACAAAACTCAAAGTCAAATTAACAATTAGCCTCATGAATCGAAAATTACTCTTTTTTCTTTTGGTAGGATTAGCATTTACTCTTTTTGGAGCTTTTGAGACCATGAACCCCAACGGAGCACCAGCAGGTATGACAGGTTCACCTGGTGATGGGGATAACTGCACCTCTTGTCATGGAGGAACTGCAACAACGACTGCCAATCTTATCACCTCAAACATTCCGGCCTCTGGTTATGTACCAGGTACAACCTACACTATTACTGCAACCAATACACTCACGGGATCAGGAAAAATGGGCTTTGAAGTATCCCCTCAAAATGCCGCCGGTAATCTATTAGGTACTTTAACCGCTGGTTCAGGTAACAAATTAGTAGGTAGTGGCAAGTATGTAACTCACTCAAATGCGAACAGCACAACCAATAGTTGGACCTTTAGCTGGACAGCTCCGGTAGCAGGAACCGGTGCAGTCACCTTCTATGGAGCCTTTGCCAGAAACAAGCCGGGACCTGTTACCCTAAGCACCCTAGTTGTTCAGGAAGCAGCCTCTCTTCCAGGTGCTGCCGGCCCAATCACAGGATCTAACGTCTTATGTGCAGGAACATCGGCAAATTACTCAATCTCGCCAATCTCCGGCGCCACCAGCTACCAATGGAGCGTTCCTACAGGTGCAACCATCACATCCGGACAAGGCACAACGGCTATCGCAGTCAACTACTCTAGCTCAGCATCTTCAGGTGTTGTTTCCGTATTTGGTAAAAACAGTGCAGGCAATGGAGCCCCCTCTAATCTAGCAGTTACAGTGAATAATGTTCCGGCTGCACCCGGCACCCCCTCAGGCCCGGCAACGGTCGATCTGTTCAATGGTGCCTCCTCAGAATATGCTACATCCGGAAGCACAACAGCGGTTAGCTATGAGTGGTCGCTCGAACCCGCAGAATCTGGCTCGATTTCCGGAACAACTACAACTGCTACCGTTAGTTGGAATAACTACATCGGTGCAGCAACCGTTAAAGTCAGAGGACTCAATAATTGTGGTACCGGTAGTTATTCAGCCGCTTTTGCTGTTTCAGTTACAAACACAACTGGTATAGACAATTTATCAACAGAGACTCTCTCAGTTTATCCATCGCCTTCAAACGGACAGTTTACAATAAAAAGCCCTTCTCTGCCATTAGCAAAATGGAGCTTGATTAACCTCTCAGGTCAAACTGTTATGAATGGAGTGCTTGATCTTAACGGCATTGCCGAAGTCAACACTGAGGCTCATAAAGGGATGTTCATCATCCAGATTGAGAAAGACAACATCCGGAAAATTAGCAAAATGATCATTAAATAGAGTGAATCATTGATAATATTAAAAGCCGATACCTCAACGTATCGGCTTTTTCTTTTTACCCTGCCCATTTAGAATTCGATTCCATTGTATCTCTAGTATTCTCCTAATTAGAAGTCGCATATACTGTATCACTAGTCTTAACAAAGATTTAGCATAGTCATATCTAGGGTTTCTATATCTTTGCTCCCTAATTAATGGCAACAGAAATGACCAGCACTCTCACCTATCAACTGATGGACTCAGAGGGAAACTCTTTCGAGTTTTATGAAAAATTAGACTCATTTATATCAGAAATTCTTGAATACCATGACGTCTCTATCCATCTCTTTACAGCTGAGATAATCAATAAGTCGGGCAGTACTAAAAGTATAAGAACCAGGAACGAGTATATCTTTGAACTGCTCATGCTCGGAGTATTCTATGCTAATTATCAGAATACAATATCCAGCGTAAGGTGGCATAAACTTAAACTCTTAAAACTCCTTTATTCGATAAGGAGTAACAACCGACACTTAAAACCATCGGTTGACCTTATACGCGGAAAACTCATGGCATCCGTGATACCCAATCCTAAAAAGCATACCATTGAAGCATTTACATTCAATTCATTTAAAAAGCTAATTCTCTTTTTACAGGCCACAGGTGACTATAAAGAAGAGGCTCTAAGATTGAAAGACTGGGAAATTCTATTAGAGCCTATGACCTCTGAAGAGATATGTGCTTTCGAAAGTAGCATTAAGTCATTTGTTCTGTGGTTTCAATCAAGGGCTAAAGCCGTTTTGGGGAAATACACGCTAAATGTTGATCATTTCATTAAATCAAATAAAGATTACTATAAAAACAGAGAAGATAGACTTCTTTGTCTAAGAAAGGAAAACGAATATCATTTGAATATGATCGGAGCCGGAATCATGAATGATGCACTTCGGTCAGAATACTTAAAGACTAAGCGAAAGGTTGTCCTGTTACCTACCTGCATGCGAGGAGTAACAGACAAAGAGTGCAAGGCAACGTATTCAGGATTAGTTCGTGAATGCACCGGATGCCGGAGTGATTGCAATATAGGGATAGTAAAACAGACATTAAAGAAAGAGACACAAAGTCTCTTTCTAGTGCCACATTCTTCTGATTTTTCCAGATTCTTAAAGAAATGGAAAGGACAGACAGACACAGCTCTCATTGGAGTGGCTTGTGTGCCTAACCTAATAATGGGAGGATATGAGATGCAATCACTGGGTATCCCCTCTCAATGTGTATTTCTCGACTTTTGCGGGTGTGTGAAACACTGGAGTCCGGATAAACCAATCTCCACTAACCTCGATCTCAGTAGACTCTCTTTTATACTAAACCAATAAAACCTGTTGGTTTAGTATATTCAGGTCATAAGGGACAAAAACATTGTGAAACATCAAGAATTAGACTAAGAATAACAAGCCAGATGAAAAGGCAATAGAAAAGCCTCCCTTTCTACTAATTTGAAAGGGAGGCTTAATACTACCTAAGTAGTAAGGTTTTTATGATTTAATTCTCATTCCGTAGAAAGAACGGTAGACAAAGAAAAGACCAATAGCAAGGAACACCATTCCAATATAGGGGCCAGGGTTAACGCTATGTGTCTTATCTGCATGAACCAGTAGCTCAATAGCGATCTCGGCAGCGAGAAGACCAAAAAGAGTACTGAATTTAATGATTGGATTTAAAGCAACACTTGATGTATCCTTATATGGGTCACCTACAGTATCACCTACAACCGTTGCATCATGTAAAGGAGTACCCTTTTCCTTAAGATCAACCTCAACAACCTTCTTGGCATTATCCCATGCACCACCGGCATTAGCCATATACATTGCCTGAAATAGTCCAAAAACCGCGATAGAGATCAAATAACTGACAAAGAAATTCGGTGAGAAGAAAGCAAATGCAAGGGTAAGAGTAAAGATAACTGCGAAGATATTCCACATACCAGCTTGAGCATATTGAGTACAAATCTTCACGACAGCCTTTGAGTCCTCAATATCTGCCTCCTCTTTATCAAGATTAAGGTTCTTCTTAATAAACTCAACCGCACGATATGCTCCAGTAGTTACAGCCTGCATTGAAGCACCAGTGAACCAATAAACAACTGCACCGCCAGTAATCAGACCTAAAATAACAGAAGGATCAGTTAACTGAATATTTAGCAGACTCTGACCATTAGATAAAATGGTGTTCTTCAAAACCAGGATAATTGCGAAGATCATGGTAGTCGCACCAATAACTGCAGTTCCGATCAATACAGGTTTAGCAGTCGCTTTAAAGGTATTTCCGGCAGAATCATTCTCCTCCAGATTATGTTTTCCTTTTTCGAAATCAGGTTCAAATCCAAAGTCACGCTTTATCTCCTCTTTGATGTTAGGTATCTGCTCGATACGGCTCAATTCAAAAACACTTTGAGCATTATCAGTCACTGGGCCATAAGAGTCAACCGCAATAGTTACAGGTCCCATACCAAGGAAGCCAAAGGCAACTAGTCCAAAAGCAAAGATGGCCGGATAAATACCAAAGAGGGTATTACCTGAAACAGGATCAGTATGAATGGTTTGGACGGTAAAGAGAGCAACGAACATCAGGAAGACCATAAGCATCCCTTTCCAGAAGGCAGAGAAGTTACCGGCAATCATACCACTTAAAATGGTAAGAGAGGCACCACCTTCGCGAGAGGCATTAACAACCTCTTGAACGTGTCTTGACTTAGCACTGGTAAAAGCTTTAGTCAACTCGGGAATCAAAGCAGCAGCAAGAGTTCCGCATGAGATAATGGTTGCCAGTTTCCACCAGAGACCCGGTTCAGCAGCCTCAAGTGCACTATTAGCAAGAAGCAGGTTGCTTACGCCGAAAGTTACAAGGATAGAGACAAGAGAAGTAATCCAGACAAGATTGGTTAAAGGTTGCTCAAAATTGAAATGATCAGCTTTCGCATAAAGACTCTTCGAGATCTTTTCATTGACAACAAAAGAGAAAACAGAAGTAAATACCATCAGTACACGCATGGCAAAGATCCATACGATAAGGTTAGCTTGAAACTCTACATTAGTAACAGCCAGGATAATAAAGCTGATAAGAGCAACACCGGTTACACCGTATGTCTCAAAACCGTCAGCGGTAGGACCAACACTATCACCTGCATTATCACCAGTACAGTCGGCAATAACACCAGGGTTTCTGGGATCATCTTCACCAATTTTGAAGACAATCTTCATTAAATCAGAACCAATATCAGCAATTTTTGTAAATATACCTCCTGCAATACGTAAAGCAGAAGCTCCGAGTGATTCTCCGATAGCAAAACCAATAAAGCTGGCACCTGCCATATCACCAGGAACAAACAGGAGAATAAAAATCATCATAATCAGCTCAACGCTAATAAGAAGCAAACCCACACTCATACCAGCTTGAAGAGGGATACTCATCACACTGTAAGGTTTTTTCCTTAAAGCAGCAAATGAAGTACGAGCATTTGCCAGAGTGTTGATACGAATTCCAAACCATGCTACGCTATATGAACCAAGAATACCCAGGATAGTCCATACCAGTACATTGATTACAAATAAACCGCGACTGATCTCACCGGCAGCAACAGCCTTAGGTTCAGCAAGAAATCCAAAATAGGCGGCAATAACAGAGCCGATGATTGCAAAAAGGATCATTAAAAACCGTCCTTGCTGAAACAGATAGGTTTTACAAGTGGTGTAAATGATATTAGCAACATCGAGCATGCTTCGATGAGCAGGAAGATTGCGAATCTGACGGAATTGCCAGAGCCCAAATAGTAAACCAGCGGCTACTATCAGAGTGCCCCATAATAGCAAAGTGTGTCCGTTCATACCAAGCGATTGGAAATAGGTGTCGCCTAAATCAGGGACTTTTAAATCGGCTTCGCTTGCCATCGCAAGGGCAGGCAAAGCCAATCCCGCGGTGAGTGAAATAAACTTTCTCATAGGTTATCTGTTGATTAGTGTTACCGAACAAATATATGAATCGAAATGTATTATCGTCATAGTTTGAAAAAAAATTTTGCCAAACATTATAACAAACTGATAAACAAACACTATCAGGTGCATGCTTTCTTAATGAATTTGTAGCTATAATTTTGTAGCTTTACATGCCCCAATATGTTTTATTTGTTATTTACAACCAATTTAACCGATAGGAACAACAAAAAACAGGATGGAAAAGATAAAACTTGAAATTATTGGTATGTCTTTCAGTCAGTTACAAAACGGTGCGTATGCATTGATTTTAGGGGAAACTGAGGGAACACGTCGTTTGCCTATCATTATAGGGGGTTTTGAGGCCCAATCTATTGCATTGGAGCTCGAAAAGATGAAGCCAAGCAGGCCTTTAACACATGACCTGTTTAAGACATTTTCCTTATCATTTGGGATCACCTTGAAAGAGGTTATCATCCATAGATTAGCCGAGGGTATATTCTATGCTTATCTTATTTGCACAGATGGGGATCGAGAGGTAGAGATAGATTCTCGTACCAGTGATGCAGTAGCACTTGCATTACGCTTTAAATGCCCCATTTACACCACACCGGAAGTTCTGGATAGTGCAGCGGTTGAAATGATTGATATTGATCCGGAAGAGACTGAAAACAAAGAGGAGGATTTAGACTTTGGAGAAGAGGACTTTGAAAAAGAGTTTATGGATATTGCCGAGGAAGAGGGAGACGAGGAAGAAGAGAGAAAAGAGCCATATGATTTATCTGAATTAACCAATGAAGAGCTTCAGATACAGATGGAGAAGGCAATCATGGCTGAATTATATGAAAAAGCCTCACTTATCAGAGATGAATTAAAGAGAAGAAGTCGCGGCTAGCAGTGATTTATAGCTCAATGCAGTCTGTTGTAGAGACTCTTTTTACATTTGTAGCAATAAACTAATCACATTTACACACGATATCCAATTACGCATGGAAAGATTTACAGGAATCATCGGTATTGCTCTAATCTTTGGATTGGCTTTTCTATGGTCAAACAACAGAAAAGCTATCAATTACCGCACCGTTATAACAGGCATTCTGTTACAGCTTGCTCTAGCTGTTTTCATTCTGAAAGTTCCTCTGGGACAAGATATCTTTTTCTTTTTAGGAAAAGGAATCAATAAGATTCTTGACTTTTCAAAAGAAGGAGCAGCCTTTGTATTTGGAGATCTAACCAACGTCACAGCAATCTTACCTGCTGGCATGCAACGAATGGGGATGTTCATATTTATCCTGATGCCTACCATCATCTTTGTTTGCGTTTTGGTAGCTATTGCCTATCATGTTGGAATCATGCAACGTATTGTCGCACTATTTGCTCGTGGCGTGCATTGGGTAATGCGTGTCAGTGGCAGTGAAGCCCTCTCCAATGTTGCAAGTGCATTCGTTGGACAGGTTGAGGCGCAAATCATGATCAGACCGTATCTATCAGGGATGACCCAATCTGAACTGCTTGCTTCAATGGCCGGTTCAATGGCTACTATTGCGGGTGGGGTTATGGCTATTTACATCTCCATGGGAGTACCTGCTTCATACCTTCTGGCGGCTAGCTTAATGGCAGCACCGGGTGCATTGGTCATCTCAAAAATCGTATATCCAGAAACCCAGGTATCAGAGACTAAAGGCTCTGTTAAGCTAGAAATAAAAAAGGAACAAGCTAACCTCATGGATGCCATTAGCCACGGCGCTTCTGATGGTATGAAAATCTCTTTGAATGTTATTGCGATGTTGATCGGGGTCATTGCTCTTATCGCTTTAATTGACTCGCTACTGGGTTACTTCGGTAACTTCCTCTCATGGACTGGTCTTTCGTTAAGCACTATTGGCATTGATCTAAATCATCTTACGCTTAAAGGGATCTTCGGAGCTGTCTTTTCAATCTTTGCCTGGACCATGGGCGTTCCCCTTGCCGATGCTCAGGCTGTAGGTAGTCTGATGGGTACAAAAATGGTAATTAACGAGTTTGTTGCTTATACCGACCTTTCTCCTATGATAAACTCAGGAATGCTCTCTCCTAAATCTATTATCATCGCTAGCTTTGCCCTCTGCGGATTTGCTAACTTCAGTTCTGTGGCAATCCAATTAGGTGGCATTGGAGCCCTCGTGCCAGAAAGAAGAGCCGATATTGCTAAATTTGGCTTTAAAGCAATGCTAATAGGAACGATGGCATCCTATTTATCTGCCACTTTAGCCGGCATTCTATCTTGATTCAAGTAACGACGGTTATTGTCAATAAACTTGTTGAAAGCACAAGAACGCCTATCTTTGTAATGAAAGTAAAAGCAAAGATTAGATGAATTATAATAAGTATTTTAGAAACGCTCTACTTCTGGTAACTCTTCTATTTGCTTTCAATTCTTGTTCTTTTAGTTCAAAAGACCAACTACCTGCTTTAACTGATGACTATCTCGTTAATGCTATTGGACAAGCGACCATCAGTACGGCCTCAACCAAGGTCTTCATAAAAGAAGGTTTTTTACATACAACTGAAATAAACACAGAGGCAGTGCAGCCATCCGGGCTGCCCTGCCTTTTTTCTATAACCAGAGTTCCATCTACTCTGATTAATGTTGGGAATATTAAAACGAATCTCTCATTAATTCTGATAGGACAGAGTATACCTAAAAACTCGGTTGCCAAAGCAATACCCATTGCCTTACTGACGCTAACAGCCAACAACATAAACGTACCAATTGTAATCGCAGTTCCGGCTGACCCCGCCAGAAGACTATTTCCGGCCGAAGACTTTGCTTCTGTAGAGATTAACCATCCGGAACTAATACATAACATAGAACTCTTTTTCACAAACCAGGATACACTATCTAAATCTTCATTCTTATGGCAGAGTGAACAGGAGGCATATAAACTGATTAAATCCGTTCGTGATAAAGAACAAAATCAGTATAATTGAGTTATTAATTCTATCAGTATCCTTCCTTAAAGCAAGTCGCGAAAAGAGGATAACAACTATTACGAAATAAGCATATAATGAAGGTATATAAGGAACTTCTTCATCACGTCCTGACTCATGGCGAAGAGAGAATAGATCGAACCGGTGTAGGAACCGTTGGTGTCTTTGGTTATCAGATGCGCTTTGATCTGTCTGAAGGGTTTCCTCTTTTAACGACCAAGAAGCTTCATCTGAGAAGCATTATTCATGAATTGCTATGGTTTATAAAAGGAAGTACCAACACGAAATACCTTAATGAAAACAAGGTAACTATATGGGATGAATGGGCTGATAATGACGGCAACCTTGGTCCAATCTATGGATACCAATGGAGGTCATGGCCCGACAAAGATGGCGGTGCCATTGATCAGTTGGCTAAAGTTATTGCTGATATCAAATCAAACCCTTTCTCTCGTCGCCATATTGTAAGTGCATGGAATGTCACCGATCTACCGGAGATGAAACTTCCACCTTGCCACATCTTATATCAATTTTATGTCTCAAATGGGACTCTATCATTGCAGTTTTACCAACGGTCAGCCGACATATTCCTTGGAGTGCCTTTTAATATCGCATCATATGCTCTGCTACTTACCATGGTGGCTCAGGTTACCAATCTTAAACCTGGTGTACTGATTCAAACTCTTGGCGATGCCCATATCTACTTAAATCACATTGATCAGGTCAAGCTCCAACTCACCCGTGACCCTTTTCCTCTTCCCAGAATGATTCTAAATCCTGAGATTAAAAATATTGATGACTTTAAATACGAAGACTTTCAACTTATAGACTATACCTCCCATCCTCATATAAAAGGAGATATCGCCATTTAACCTCCACCAGTATTGTTCTTCTTTTATAGTAATTGTAACCATTTTCGTTCCGGCAGAATTAACGTTTCGTAACCATTTGACCCAACACAACACACAAATATTTCTAATGATAAAAGAGTTAAAATTGATTGTTGCTATTGATAAGAACAGAGCAATTGGAAAAGACGGTGTAATGCCTTGGCATATTCCAGCCGATCTAAAATATTTCAAGAGAGTCACACTTGGTTGCCCGGTAATTATGGGTCGTGTAACATGGGAGTCACTTCATGTTAAACCCCTTCCCGGAAGATTAAACATTGTTATTACCAAAGGAAATATTGAGCTTCCGGATGGAGTACTCAAAGCTGACTCAGCAGAAAAGGCATTGGAACTATGCCCCGAAGACTCCACCCCTTTTGTAATTGGAGGAGCCTCCATCTACAAACTAATGCTCCCTTTAGTCTCTACTATGCACATAACTCATGTCGAAGGATCCTTTGATGCTGACACATGGTTT
>MTLD01007731.1_pt4 | contig 13747 bp, 10 predicted proteins | sample 1982471 | NCBI WGS metagenome assembly MTLD01 (sample SAMN05712604, study PRJNA340218) | biofilm metagenome | isolation source: sample SPM anode biofilm adapted to -50 mV | place: USA | collected 2012-02-03
ATTATGGCATTGTATCGTCAAACTTATGAGGGTACAGAATTTGATCAAACCAAGAATCTTGGAATTGAAGTTACTCGTCGTGACAAATCTAATAATGAATATAAAGAAATTATTAAACCAGTCTCAAATTTTATGACAAATGATATGAGGGCGTTGTTAAACCAAATTAAACCCGGAATTACAGAAAGATATAGAACAATAGCTGTTATTCAATGCTCTTATTCTCATATAATTCAACTCAGAGATTGGCTTCCGGATGAAGTTGGAGGAGTTGCATATTTTGCGTTTGACAATCCAGCTCAGAGTCCTAGAATTCCAATTTATTCAGGATCGCTTTCTCTTCCACAAAGCTTCTCTGTATGTGGTCAGCACAGATATAGAACTGATGCTGCAATTTGGGCTTTCAGAGAAACAAATCGAATTGCAACAATTAATTGGGATAAAACCAGAAAAATATTGGAACCTCAAATCTACCATTTTGAAGACGTAATGTTTGATAATGCACCTCAATTAGAACAAAAAGTAATTAAATTAATTAAAGATGGTAAAAATATTGAGGCTAAAGAATTAGTTACCAACTATACAAACGACTTTGCATCTGCCACAATGAAGAGGTGGCAAGAATTAAAAAGTGAGTTGTGGACTATTTTTTCGAGAAGTATGTAATTTTTCTTAATTTTGCTGCGTTTAATTCACAGATAATACAGCAATTTTAATGCAAGAAAAAATCAATTCCACTCTCTTTCTTGATAACGGAGACCAATTTAAAGGATTTGCATTTGGATACGACCAAGCCATTGATGGTGAGGTCGTTTTTAATACAGCCATGGTCGGTTATCCAGAAAGTCTTACAGATCCCTCCTATTCGGGACAAATTTTATGCATTACATTTCCTCTTATAGGAAACTATGGAGTACCTGAAGATAAAATAATTGATGGATTATCCTCTAATTATGAATCTGAAAAAATTCATATTAGAGGATTAATTATATCCGATTATTCTTTCAATTACAGTCATTGGAATGCCAAGAAAAGTCTTGATGAATGGCTTAAGGAGCATAAAATACCCGGAATTTACGGAGTAGATACAAGAGAACTCACAAAAATTTTGCGGGAAAAAGGTTCAATGTTAGGCAAAATAGTACCTTCCGGGAAAAAGTTGGATGTAATTGAAGATCCAAATCTTATAAATCAAGTAGATGTTGTAAGTTGTAAAGAAATAATAAAGTATGGATCAGGTCAAAAGAAGGTTGTTCTTGTGGATTGTGGAGTAAAGCATAACATTATAAGATGTTTAGTTAATAGAGGCGTTGAAATTACACGTGTTCCTTGGGATTATGATTTTAATAAACTTGATTATGATGGTTTGTTTATTTCTAATGGTCCTGGTAACCCTGAATTTTGTAATGAAGCGGTTAATAATATCAAAAAGGCAATGGACTCCGATAAACCTATTTTTGGTATTTGTATGGGAAATCAGCTTTTAGCAATAGCCGGAGGAGCAAAAACTTTTAAGTTGAAATATGGACACCGAAGCCATAATCAACCAGTTAGAATGGCAGGAACTAATAAGTGCTATATTACTTCTCAAAACCATGGTTATGCTGTCGACAGTAAAACACTGGGAAGTGACTGGGAACCATTATTTGTTAATATGAATGATGGAACAAATGAAGGGATTAGACACAAGTCAAAGCCTTTTTTCTCAGCTCAGTTTCACCCGGAGGCCTCCAGCGGTCCAACGGATACAGAATTCTTATTTGATGATTTTATTAAACTTTTGTAAATGATGGACAATACTATAAAAAAAGTTTTAATTCTAGGCTCGGGTGCATTGAAGATTGGAGAAGCAGGTGAATTTGATTACTCAGGTTCTCAGGCTCTTAAAGCTATGAGAGAAGAGGGACTTGAGACGATTCTAATAAACCCTAATATCGCTACTGTTCAAACATCTGAAGGTGTTGCAGATAGAATTTATTTCTTACCTGTTACTCCATATTTTGTTGAAAAAGTCATTGAAAAAGAGAAGCCAGATGGTATTATGCTCGCATTTGGTGGTCAGACAGCATTAAATTGTGGTGTTGAACTTTATAAATCAAAAGTGCTCGAAAAAAATAACATCCGTGTACTTGGAACCCCCGTTCAAGCAATCATTGACACCGAGGATAGAGAGTTATTTGTAAGAAAACTTGACGAAATAAATGTTAAAACAATAAAAAGTCACGCTGTTGAGAATATTGATGACGCAAAAAGAGCCGCTAAAGAGTTAGGTTACCCGGTAATTTTAAGAGCTGCATACGCATTGGGAGGGTTAGGAAGTGGATTTTGTGACAACGAATTAGAACTTGATTCTCTTGCGAACAAAGCTTTCTCATTTTCTCCCCAAGTTCTCGTGGAAAAATCCTTAAAAGGTTGGAAAGAAATTGAATATGAAGTAGTAAGGGATAAGTATGATAACTGTATTACAGTATGTAATATGGAAAACTTTGACCCACTTGGAATTCATACCGGAGAGAGTATCGTAGTGGCACCATCTCAAACACTTACTAACAGAGAGTATCACCTGTTGAGAGAACTTGCCATTAAAATTGTTAGACATATTGGTATTGTTGGAGAGTGTAATGTACAATATGCATTCGATCCTGAATCGGAAGACTATAGGGTAATTGAAGTTAATGCAAGATTGAGTAGATCTTCGGCACTTGCCTCTAAAGCTACTGGTTATCCATTGGCTTTTGTTGCGGCAAAATTGGGATTAGGTTATGGTTTATTTGAACTTAAAAATTCTGTAACTAAAACAACTCCTGCATTTTTTGAACCAGCATTGGACTATATTGTTTGTAAAATTCCTCGTTGGGATCTTTCAAAATTCCATGGCGTTTCGAGAGAGATTGGCTCTAGTATGAAAAGTGTAGGTGAGGTTATGGCGATTGGACGTACTTTTGAAGAGGCTATTCAGAAAGGTTTAAGGATGATTGGACAAGGAGCTCATGGTTTTGTCGCCAACAAAGAGATTTTAATTGATGATATTGAAAAATCATTAAAAGAACCTACCGATAATAGAATTTTCGTAATTGCAGATGCATTACAAAAAGGATATTCAGTAGATCAAATCCATCAACTTACTAAAATTGATAATTGGTTTCTAGATAAACTTGTAAATATTGTAGAAACATCGAATGCTTTAGCTGAAATAAATAAAAAAGAGGATTTAAATTATGATCTATTAAAATTAGCAAAAAGTCAAGGATTTTCTGATTTTCAGATTGCTCGCCTTATTTATAAAGACCTTCTTGATATGGATGAGGCCTCAATGATTATTCGGAGTTTTAGAAAATCATTTAACTTAGTTCCGGTTGTAAAACAAATAGATACGCTTGCAGCTGAATATCCTGCTCAAACAAATTATCTTTATTTAACTTATAACGGTACTCACAATGATGTTAATTATTTAGGTGATAGAAAATCTGTCATTGTTCTTGGTTCCGGAGCATATAGAATCGGGAGTTCAGTAGAATTTGACTGGTGTAGTGTAAATGCATTGCAAACAATTAAAAAGTCGGGATGGAGGGGTGTAATGATAAATTATAATCCTGAAACAGTCTCAACCGATTATGATATGTGCGACAGGCTCTATTTTGATGAGCTCACTTTTGAGAGAGTAATGGATATTTATGAGCTTGAAAATCCGCACGGTATGATTGTTTCTGTAGGAGGGCAAATTCCAAATAATCTGGCCTTGAAATTAGATAAATCTGGAGTACATCTTCTTGGAACAAATGCAAAGAGTATAGACAATGCAGAGGATAGACATAAATTTTCCTCAATGTTGGACAGATTAGATATAGATCAACCAAGATGGAAAGAGCTCTCCTCTTTGGAAGATGTAAATGAATTTGTTTCTTTAGTCGGATATCCTGTATTAGTAAGACCATCCTATGTGCTTTCTGGGGCTGCAATGAATGTTTGTTCAAATGACAGTGAATTAGACCAGTTCTTAACATTAGCAGCAAATGTCTCAAAAAAACATCCTGTGGTAGTGTCTGAGTTTATTCAGAATGCAAAAGAAATTGAAATTGACGCAGTTGCTGACAAAGGAAATATTGTTGCATATGCAATTTCTGAGCATATAGAATTCGCCGGGGTACATTCTGGTGATGCAACTATTCAGTTCCCTCCACAAAAATTATATATGGAGACTGCTCGAAGAATTAAAAAAATTGCCAGAAAGATAGCTGAGGCTCTAGAAATCTCTGGACCTTTTAATATACAATTTCTTGCAAAGGAAAATGATATTAAAGTTATTGAATGTAACTTGAGAGCCTCAAGAAGTTTTCCATTTGTTTCCAAAGTTTTAAAAATTAATTTTATCGAAATTGCTACAAAAGTAATGACAGGAGAAAAAGTTCTGCCATTATCACAGAGTGCTTTCGATCTTGAATATGTAGGTATTAAAGCATCTCAATTTTCATTTTCTAGACTTCAAAAAGCAGATCCTGTCCTTGGAGTAGATATGGCCTCAACCGGAGAAGTTGGGTGTATTGGTGATGACAGTAACGAGGCAGTTTTAAAATCAATGTTATCGGTAGGTTACAAAATTCCTGAAAAAAACATATTAATCTCTTCAGGTGATGCTAAACAAAAAGCTGATTTACTTGATGCAGCAAAAATGTTAGTTAAAAATGGATATGTATTATATGCTACCGGAGGAAGTCATAAATACCTAATAGAGAATGGAGTAGCCTCAAATCTTGTGTATTGGCCAAGTGAACAAAATATGGAGCCTCAAGCACTGAAAATGCTTAAAGATAAGAAGATTGACATGGTTATTAATATACCTAAAAATCTGACTCAATCTGAACTGGACAATGGATATAAAATAAGAAGAGCTTCGGTTGACTATAATATTCCATTAATAACAAATACAAGATTAGCATCTGCTTTTATCCATGCATTTTGTTCGATTCCTATTAACGAAATTCAAATAAAAAGTTGGGACGAATATAAATCTTAATATTATTCAGAGTCTAGAAGCTTTCGCGAACTTTCATCGTCGAGAGCTTCTACGCCTTTGAGCCTTCGTTGAATTGCCTTTGTTCTGGTGCCAACTAGTTTATCAATATCATCTAGCCCTCCTTGAATATTTTTTTGAGCTTTTTGCAGAAGTCCTCCAAAAGTTTCAAATTCAGTTTTTACTGCTCCAAGGACACTCCAAACTTCGCTACTCCTCTTTTCAATTGCCAAAGTTCTAAAGCCCATTTGCAGACTATTTAGGATTGCAGCTAATGTTGTTGGTCCTGTAACTATAATCTTAAATTTTCCCTGAAGTTCTTCAAGTAAAGTAGCTTTTCTCACAACTTCGGCATAAATACCTTCAAAAGGCAAGAACATTATTGCAAAATCAGTTGTGTAAGGTGGATCAATATGATTTTCTGAAATATCTTTTGCCATTTTTTTAATGGTATTATCTAAATTTTTTTGTTCTTGTTCAATTAGATTAATATCACCTGTGTCATAAGCATTTTGAAGGGTTTCATATACATCTTTAGGAAATTTAGCGTCAATAGGAAGCCAAATTTGTTTAACATTTGAATCTTTTCCCGGCAATTTTAAAGCAAATTCAACAACATCTCTGCTATTTGATTTAGTTTTAACATTTGCCTCATATTGTTCGGGAGCAAGAATTTGTTCAAGTAGCATTGATAGTTGGACCTCCCCTATTCCTCCTCTCATTTTTACATTATTAAGTACTCTTTTTAGGCCACCGACATCTTGAGCTAAAATCTGCATCTCTCCAAGTCCTTTCTGAACTTCAATCAGTTGTTTACCTACAGTTTCAAAACTTTGTCCAAGTCTCTCACTTAGAGTCTTTTCCAGCTTCTCTTCAACTGTCACTCTAATTTGTTCGAGCCTCTTTTCTGTATTAGTAATTAACTCATTTTGCTGTTTTTCAAACTGAACCAGTTTATCTTTTTGAATTTGAGTAAGTAAATTCATTCCCTTTTCAGAAGAATCCTGAAATATTTTCAAACCAAGCATCTGCCTGTCGGTAAACTGCTTAAAAAGTTCAGATATTTCTGATTTTAATAAAGATATATTTTTGCCTAACTCTTCTCTTGAAATTCTGGATTCCTCTCTAATGAAATTTTCGGTAGAGAATCGGTCATCATTCAATTTTCCTCTAATAATTGACATATTGAATACTAAAATCGTAATCAAAATGATTAATAAAAGAGAAATTATAATACAGAAAATAATAATTGAATTCATGGCTTAAAAAATATCCGGATGGTATACAAATTAATAAAAAATCACCTACATTTGCAATAGTAAGGGCATATACTATCTCTCATGATACTAAATAAACAGGTTGGAGTATTTTTGAACATTGTTCATTTCCGATTTAAACAATATTTAAGTTCGATTTTTACTAAATATGGGTTTAATCTTACACCTGAGCAATATCTTGTTATGGATACTTTATGGGATGATGGTATACTTTCTCAACAAGAGTTGGCAGATAAACTCAATAAAGACAAAAACTCCGTAACAAAATTAATTGATGCTCTTGAAAAGAAAAATCTCGTAAAAAGAGTATCAGACGCCCACGATCGAAGAATTAATATGATTCATTTTACAGATCATTCGCTAACAATCAAAGATCGAATTACCGAAATTGCAATTGAAACTACAAATAGTATAATCAAGGATATTCCTGAAGAAGATCTTAAAACACTGGTAAAAGTATTGTTAAAAATGGCTGATAATATGGAGAATCAATAATTATGGGGTTACTGTATGATAAATTAATGTTGGATCATAGGTTTTCAGAGGGTATTAACGCTTGTATAAATTGTGGAACTTGTACTGCAATTTGCCCAGCAGCCGAATTTTATAATTATGATCCTCGAACGATTACAAATATTGTTCAGTCAAAAGATGAATCTGAGATTGAAAATCTTCTTAAAAGTGAAACAATCTGGTATTGTGGTCAATGTATGTCATGTATTACAAGATGTCCGAGAAAAAATGCTCCGGGTCTTATAATACTTGCACTAAGAGAGCTTTCAATTAATTCCGGTTTTTTTATTGAATCGGAAAAAGGGAGACAACAATATGCGATAAATAAATCATTGTGCAGTAATATCCTAAATTATGGCTATTGTATTTATCCTAGGACATTTAAATATGAAATGCACCCAGAGTCAGGTCCTGTTCACGAGTGGATTGGAAATAACTTGGAAGCTGTACATAAAAGAGTAGGTTCAAATCTTGACGGTGAAGGACCAGGGATTCTTAGAAAAATTCCACAAGAATCTCTTGACGAATTAAAAAACATTTTTGATATAACCGGAGCAACAGAAAGACTTGAATTTGTTGAAGAAGTATCTTTAAAAAAGGCTAATGAACTTGGAATGACTCAGGATGAATATTTTAATTATGTATTTAAAGTTGAAAACATAGTTCATCACTCCTAATTTTAATTAAATCTGCTTAACTACTATGAAAATTGAAGGCAAAAAACTAATTTGGAGTGAGTACCAAAAAGAGATTCCTGAAGATCACTACTTTTATGTAAGAAGCTGTATCAGGCAGAATTTTTTTCCTGTTTCTGAAAAGGTATTTTTAGATATTGTGAAAAATCGATTAAATCTTGATTTTTTCGAAACTGAGCATCATACAACATGCGGAGGAATTGCTTATCATAGCGATGCTATTCCTCAGGATACTTTAATGACAATTGTTGCCAGACAATTTGCTCTTATGAAAGAATCTGGCTATAAGAATTATGCGGCATCTTGCATTACTTCATTCGGAATCTATAACGAAGTATTGGAAACATGGAAAGAATCCCCTTCGATTGAAGCCAAAATAAGAGATTTTCTATGGAAATCTTGTAAGAGAGAATTTGAAGTGCCTGAATATCTAGCTCATGCGAGTGATATAATATATAAACTAAGATATAAAATTGGGAATCAGGCAAAATTCAGGTTAGTCAATAAAGAGTCAGGTGAACCATTAAAAGTCGTAGAACATATTGGATGTCACTATTCAAAAATGTTTCCTTCAAAAGGAGTTGGAGGTGCCGAATATCCTATTGTTTTATCCGGAATGATTGAAGCATGGGGAGGAACAATTATTGATTATCCGGAGAGAAGGCACTGTTGTGGCTTTGGTTTTAGACAATATCTAATTCAAGCAAACAGGGGTTATTCATTAGCCAATACTCACAAAAAGTTTGAATCTATGGAACCATTTAAACCAGATATGATAATTACTAATTGTCCCGGTTGTCCATATTTTCTAGATCGATGGCAATATGTAATAAAGCAGACACAAGGTAAATCTTACGGTGAGAATTCCCAGGGAATACCCGTGTTCACATATGAAGAGGTTGCAGGGTTAGTTCTCGGTTATAATCCATGGGACTTAGGTCTTCAATTACACCAAACACCAGTTGAACCATTACTTGATAAAATTGGAATAGAGTACTCATCTGCAGATAAATATATGCTATGATAAAAAGTAATACTGAAGGTAAAATTGTTGCAATTATTGGAGGTGGTCCTGCTGGATTAGAAGCAGCTGCCCAGTTAAAATTTTTAGGTTATAAGCCTGTATTAATTGAAAAATCTGATAGACTCGGTGGCCATCTTAACAATTGGGATGTACTTTTTCCCGATGGAGTTGAATCTAAAAAAGTTTTAAGAGATCTTACCGATAAAGTAAAAGGAATTAAAATTATATATAATTCCGAAATCAAAGAAGTGAATTTTGAAAAAGGAAAATATGCGATTTCGTTATCCGACAGTGAAATAATTTTTTCTGACAGTGTTATAATTTCGACCGGGTTTGATCTCTTTGCTGCAGAAAAGAAAGAAGAATATGGTTATAACATATATAACAGTGTAATTACAAGTAGCGATCTTGAAAATTATTTCAAAAATGGAGTTGATGCAAGAATCAATACTCCACAAAAAATTGGATTTGTCCATTGTGTTGGTTCAAGAGACGAAAAAGTATGCAATAGGCATTGTTCTAAAGTTTGTTGTATAACAGCTGTAAAACAAGCAATTGAAATGAAACAAAAATTTCCGGAGAGTGAAATTTATTGTTTTTATATGGATTTAAGAATGTTCGGAAGAGGTTATGAAGATTTATATTATGAAGCTCAAAGTAAATATGGCATTAGATTTATTCGAGGTAGAGTTTCGGAAGTAGCAGAAAACATCGATTTAAAAGTAGTTATAAAAGCCGAAGATACTCTTCAATCTAAACCTATTAAAATAACACTCGATTTACTTGTACTAATGGTAGGCATGAAGAATAGTAATGATAGTGCCAAAATTTGCGAAAAATTCGGATTAAAAATAGCCGAGGATGGGTTCTTCGAAAACAGCGAAAAAGTTGTAGCCCAAAATTTCAGTAATAGAAAAGGTATTTTTTTCGCCGGGACAGCTACAGGTCCAAAATCTATTCCAGAAACTCTAAATGATGCTAGAGGAACAGCATTACATGTACATCACTTTTTATCTAATTTGTAATGAAAGAGTTTGGATTTGTAATTCATAAGAGTTTAGGTGTTGATTTAGATAAATCAGATAAAACTCTCTTTTACAATATAGTTAAGAAAGAACCTGATATTTTAAAATGTATATCTTGTGGTTCTTGCACTGCAACATGTACATCTGGAAATTATACAGATGTAAGCTTTAGAAGAATTATCCTGTATCTGGAAAGAGGCGATATTTCTCTATCAAGAAAAATGGCTTCAAATTGTATGTTGTGTGGAAAATGTATTTTAGTTTGCCCCAGATCAATCAATACTAGAAATATATTAAAAGAAATAATAAATTTAAGTTAATTGATGAAAGAGAGAATTTTACATGGATATCATCCTTTCATTTTACCGTTCGCAATTGCATTAGCATTTGTTCTTCTATTTATGCTTTATGGGTTGATAAAAATTTTTATTTCACTTCCTGCCAGAGATAAAAAGAAATTAATCAAACTTTTAAGACCGGATATATTTGTAAAAACAGTTAAAGATATCATTGCCGATTCTCTTCTACATATTAAAATTTTTAAAAGAAATTTGGTTCTTGGATATATGCATGCCAGTATAGCTTTCGGTTGGTTTATGCTAATATTGATTGGTCATATAGAAGTGACTATTTATACTCCGCAAAGAACAGGTATTCTATACTATCCTGTGTTTTTCAGGTTTTTTGTTATGGAAACACAGGAAACACTGAAAGGTGCATTTTTCTTCTTTTTAATGGATTTCTTCTTATTGGTGGTATTATCAGGTATTGCATTGGCAGTTATTAAAAGATTCCGCTCAAAAATTCTTGGTATGAGAAGAACTACAAGACTATCATTTCCTGATCTTGTTGCAATGTACTCACTTTGGCTAATATTCCCGTTAAGATTAATTGCAGAAAGTTTTACTGCAAATATTAGCGGAGGTAGTTTCCTTACTAAAAGCATAAATCATCTTCTTCAAACATTTGTGAGCAACCCTGAAAACGTGATGCCGGTTTGGTGGGCATATTCTATTGCCCTTGGTATTTTCTTTATAGCACTACCTTTTACACGATACATGCATATTCCTACAGAGATAATTCTAATTGCTCTTAGAAATGTAGGAATTAAGTCAAGAAGTGCTAAAGGTGGTTTTGCAGATGCTGAAATATACTCTTGTTCAAGTTGTGGTATTTGTATCGATGCTTGTCCTATGTCTGTAAAAAAGAGAAATTTAAAGAATACATCTGTCTATTTTATTAGATTTTTAAGAAAATTTAATGGTAAAGAGATTATTCCTGCAGAAAAATGCTTGATGTGTGGGAAATGCGTTGAACTTTGCCCTGTAGGAATAGATTCCTGCAGATTAAAACTCTTGCGTAGAGAAGAGAATATGAAATTGTCTAAAAAACAGGATTTTAAATATATTTATAAAGATGACTCAATAGTTAATGTTGATATTGACGTACTGTATTACGGTGGCTGTATGACTGCTTTGACACCTATAATTACAAAATCATTATTCAATATATTAAATAATGCCAATATAAAATATGAACATCTTGATAAATCTTTATCAATTTGTTGTGGAAGGCCTTTAATTCTTGCAGGAAAACAAATTGAGGCAAAAGAACTAATCAAAAAAAATGAAGAATCTATTTTAAAATACAATCCAAAAATTTTGTTAGTATCCTGCCCTATTTGTTTTAAGGTTTTTAATGAAGAGTATTCATTGAAAGGAATTAAAATCATGCATCATACTCAGTTTATTAATCTATTGATAAAGAATTCTGCAATTAAACTTAATTCAACAAATATATCAAGATCTTACCACGATCCTTGTGAGTTGGGCAGAGGATCTCAGGTATATTTGGCACCAAGAAGAGTTTTGAAAAATATTGGTAATTTATCTGAAATTTCAAAAGCAAAGAGAGAGAGTGTCTGTTGCGGAGGTAGCCTTGGATCTTTGTCCTTATCAAATAATGAAAGAAAAAAAATAACTGAGTACTCTTTAGAAGTACTTTCAGAAAATAATCCAAGCGAAATTGTTACTGCATGTCCTTTATGTCTTAAATCGTTTTCTCAATATTCCAGAGTTCCTATAAAAGATATTGCACAGGTAGTTAGTGAAAACCTTAATTTAAATTAATAAATATATAGTAAATGACTGAATATAAACTTAAAAATCTTGCCACAGGAAGAGAATTTGATGACACTGGATGGATTCTTATGGACCCGGAATTTGAAAAACCTTCACTTATTCGAAGTATTTTCAAAAATAAACAAATTGAATTTAAAGAAAACTCTTTGGGCATTTATAAATTCTCCGATTGGTTGCCTATCAATCGTTACCTTTCTGATGCATCTGTAACAGTAACGTATAGGAGTAAAAAACTGGCTGATTATTTAAAACTTGATAATTTATATATTTCTTTTAGTGGTTATTGGCCCGAAAAAGGAGCAAATATGACTACATGCTCTTTCAAAGAGACTGAGGCTTATTCAGTTTGTGCAAGAATTCCGGAAAATAACAAGAAAGTATTAGTAGTAGCTTCTGCCGGAAATACTGCAAGAGCATTTGCAAAAGTATGTTCAGATAATAAAATACCTTTACTATTGGTTGTTCCCTTTGATAATATTGATGCCATGTGGTTTACACATAAATTAGATAATTGTGTAAAACTTGTCTGTACTCCTTCAGGGACTGATTATTATGATGCAATTGATCTATCTGCAAAAATATGCAAATCACCTTTTTTTCTGGAAGAGGGAGGGGCAAAAAATGTGGCAAGAAGAGATGGCATGGGAACTACTGTTTTATCGGCTGTTAATGAAATTGGTAAAATTCCGGATTACTATTTTCAAGCTATAGGAAGTGGTACCGGAACAATTGCTGCCTGGGAAGCTAACTTAAGATTGATTGAAGATGGTAGATTCGGAAATAACAAAATGGTACTAATTCCATCACAAAATATTCCATTTACTCCTATGCATGATTCTTGGAAAGTCAAAAGCAGATCGATCATCATTGATGATGATGATACCGCAAGAGATAATGCGTTAAAAATTGGGGCAAAAGTTCTTTCTAATCGAAAACCTCCATACTCAATTCCTGGCGGACTGTTTGACGCATTATCAGACACAAATGGATTAATTGAAATTGCCGATAATGCTGAAATGGAATCTGCCTGCAATTTATTCGAAAAAATTGAAGGTATAGATATTCATCCGGCAGCCGGTGTTGCATTGGCAGGTATGATTAAGATAATCGATAAAGGTATTGTAGATAAATCGAAGGTATTTATGTTAAACATAACCGGAGGTGGAGAAAAAAGGATTAAAGCAGAAAAAAATATGGTTTACCACAATCCAAATCTTATTATTGAAAATAAAACGCCTGAAGATGTAATTATTAACATGGCCAAATCGCTTTTTTTATAATCTATTTTAAGATTTTTGTACATTTGCCGCTCCAAAATTTAATGCAATGATCATAAATGTCTCTTCTGTTTTTAAACCGAAATTTTTCGAAATCATTAAAAACAGAAGTTATAGTAAAAGTAAATTTTACAGCGATTTTGTTTCTGGTATAATTGTCGGAATTGTAGCACTCCCATTAGCAATTGCATTCGGAATAGCTTCCGGAGTAACACCACAACAAGGACTTATTACAGCAGTTATTGCAGGATTTCTGACGTCAATTTTTGGTGGATCAAATTTTCTGATCGGCGGGCCTACCGGGGCATTTATAGTTATAGTCTTTGGAATAGTTACCAAATATGGGATATCCGGACTTATAATTGCAACTGTCCTTGCGGGAGTGATTCTTGTTTTAATGGGAGTATTCAAGTTGGGGACACTGATTAAGTTTATCCCCTATCCTATTGTTGTTGGCTTTACCAGTGGAATTGCATTGGTTATTTTTTCAACACAAATAAAAGATCTTTTGGGACTCTCCATATCTGATTTACCCTCTGAGTTTATACCAAAATGGATAGCATATTTTAAAAATATTGGGACAATTAATTTTTGGGAAACCGGATTAGGATTATTTTCGCTTTTAACAATCATATACTGGCCAAAAATTAATAAGAAAATTCCTGGCTCTTTAATAGCAATTATAATTGGTACATTATTTACCCTAATAATTAAAAAAGTATTTGATATAGAGTTCATTACAATAGCAACAAAATTTCCTGAACTTGCCGGAGGAATTCCATTA
>MTLD01002646.1_pt1 | contig 13734 bp, 13 predicted proteins | sample 1982471 | NCBI WGS metagenome assembly MTLD01 (sample SAMN05712604, study PRJNA340218) | biofilm metagenome | isolation source: sample SPM anode biofilm adapted to -50 mV | place: USA | collected 2012-02-03
TGCAACTGCAGCCTCTGCCCCTACATGAAGCTGAACAGCCTGGAAAAGCTGTACCTGGCGCTGCGGGACTTGAAGCCCGAGATCCGCCTGGATGAAGCCCTGCGCCTCCAGGCCCTCAGGCCCCTGGAACGCATGCTGGCCCTGGGCTGATACCGGCCGCAGTAGCCGCGGGGGAGCCTGGCCGATAAGCTGACGGGACACCTCCGGGCCTCCATGTACCGCCATCGCGCCTCCCGCTTCCGCTTCCTGCATCCGGGCCTCAAGGGCCCCACGCGCTGGCAGCGCCTCCAGCAACGCAGCGGGCTCATCCTGCTGATCCTGGCTGGGCTCGTCACCGCGGGCCTCCTGGTCGTAGCGCCCTACATCTACGTGCGGGACCTCCTCAGCGATGCCCAGACCGACTTCACCAACGCCCACTGGGCGGATTTCGAAGCCGTGGAACGCCACTGGAAGTCCCTGCCGGTGCTGCCTTCCCTGCGGACCGGGCAGGAGCCGGAAGTCCGGAAGTTCCTCTCGGACCAGCCCCTGGTCGTGGCCCTGCTGGACCGGTTCGAGGGCCGGATCCTCTGGGTCCGCCAGGGCGGCCATCTGGTCCGGGCCCTGGAGGATCCCCGCGCCCAGCTGTACCTCGACTGGATGAGTCATGCGGAGATGGCCCAGCGCTTCGAGTGGAACCCTCCGAAGAGCCAGGATCCCGATTTCGGCAAGGTGGCCACCGTGGTCCTGCTCTCCGACCGTTGGCTCGTGGTCAAACGCTGGCGACCCGGATCGCCCGAGGTCGAACGGGAACTCGCCATTTCCCTGGGGCCGAAGCCGGGCCTGCGCATGGGTCTCGCCCGGGAGACGGACCTCGCGCGCAACGATCTGGTGGACCAGGATTGGGGCAAGGCCCCCCACCTCCAGGCCGACCCCTACCGGCTCGCCTACTACCAGCTGGACGCCATCACCAAGACCAATGCGTTCGGCGACGGCTGGAACCTGGGCGGCATCGCCTTCGAGGACCAGGAGCGGGCCTACCGAAAGACCACCCGGAAACAGCTCTACGTCGCCTACAGCATGTCCATCGTGGTGGGGATCGCCATCGGCCTGGGCCTCTGGCTCCGACACCGGGCCCGGCGGCGGGCCGTGCTGGATGCTGACCGCATGGCCTCCCTCACCCACAGCCTCAAGACCCCTCTGGCCCTGCTGAAGTTCCGCTGCGATTCCCTGCGGCTGGGCCGCCTGAGCCCCGATCGGGCCGACGAGGAGCTCCTCAAGATCGGCGACGAGGTGGACCATCTGACCCTCATCATCGAGAACGGCCTCCGGGTGATCCGGGGGGGCGGCACCACGGGCCCCCGGGCCCTGGCCACGCCCGACTGGCTGAGGGACGTGGCGGACGATCTGCGGCCAGGCTTCGAGATGGAGGGCCGCACCCTGCAGCTGGGCCTCTGCGAAGCCTCCGGCCAGGCACCCCTGAGTTCCCTCCGCGCCGCCATCCTGACCCTCCTGGAGAACGCCCTGGGCCACGGCCGCGGCACGACCACCCTGGAGACCTGGCGGACCCGCCGCCGCCTCTGCATCCAGGTGAGCGACGAGGGGGAGGGCCTGGCGCCCCACCAGGTCAAGGCCCTCGGCAAGCCCTTCCAGCGCATCCGCGAAGCGGGCAAGGAGGGCTTCCTGCGGGACGGCCAGGGCCTCGGCCTGAGCCTCCTCGTGCAGGTGGCGGAGCAGGAGGGCTGGGGCCTCACCTTCGCCTCTGCCCCTGGCGAGGGCTTCGCCGCCACCCTCGAGATCCCCGTGGCCTGATCCCCCAGGCCCGATCCGACCGTTCGCCCGCCCGCCGGCAAAGCTTGGAAATTGCAGCAAGGTTCCCTTGCTAATCCAAGGCAAGGCGTGCATCTTGGAAGGCCTGTTCCTTGAGCGAGACGCCGTGACCCACATCCTCGTGGTGGAGGATGAGCCCTCCCTCTGCCAGCTCCTCGTCAACAACCTGGGCTTCGAAGGCTACACCGTCGAGGCGGCGGGGGACGGTGTGCCCGCCCTGGCCGCCCATGCGGCCCGCCGGGCGGACCTCATCGTCCTGGACCTCATGCTGCCCCAGATGGACGGGTTCGAGGTCCTGCGGAACCTCCGGGAACGCAAGGACGAGGTGCCCGTGCTCATGCTCACGGCCCGGGGCCAGGAGACGGACCGGGTGCAGGGGCTGAGCCTGGGGGCCGACGACTACCTGGTGAAGCCCTTCTCGGTGCTGGAACTGATCGCCCGCGTGAAGGCCATCCTCCGCCGCACCCGCCCCGTGGACCGCCCCCCCCTCCTTCGCTCGGGCCCCTTCCGGTTCGACCTGCCCCGGCTGGAGGCCCGCCGGGATGGCCGGCCCCTGGAGCTGACCCCCCGGGAGTTCCGCCTCCTGGAGATCCTCATCACCCATCCGGGCCGCACCCACAGCCGGCGGGAGCTCCTCCAGCTGGCCTGGGAGCCCGACGCCCGCCCCTCCGCCCGCACGGTGGATGTCCACGTGGCCAACCTGCGGCGCAAGCTGGGCGAGGAGCAGGGCACCGCCTGGATCGCCACCGTGGGCGGGGAGGGCTACCGCTGGGTGACCCCGGTGGAGGCGGAGCAGGCCTGAGGCCCCGCTACACTGGGACGATGACGCCCTGGAATCCCCACAGCTGGCAGCGCCTCCCGGCCCAGCAGCAGCCGGCCTACGAGGACCCCTCGAGGCTGGAGGCCGCCCTGGCCCGGCTGCGGCAGCTCCCGCCCCTGGTGGTGCCCGAGGAGGTGGATCGTCTGCGGGACCTCCTGGCGGAGGCCGCGGCGGGCCGGCGCTTCCTGCTCCAGGGCGGGGACTGCGCCGAACAGTTCAAGGACTGCGTGCCGGAGGCCATCGCGGGGAAGCTGCGGGTGCTGCTCCAGATGTCGGTGGCCCTCACCCACGGCGGGCGCCGGCCCGTGGTGCGGGTGGGCCGCATCGCCGGCCAGTTCGCCAAGCCCCGCAGCAGGGCCACGGAGATGATCCGGGGGCGGGAGCTGCCGAGCTACCGGGGCGACCTGGTGAATGCCCTGGAGGCCACGCCGGAGGCCCGGCGCCCAGATCCGGCGCGGATGCTGGAGGCCTACTTCCACGCTGCCGCCACCCTCAATCACCTGCGGGCCCTCACGGCCGGCGGCTTCGCGGACCTGCACCATCCCGAGCGCTGGGAGCTGCCCGGCGGCACGGGCGAGGTGCCCGAGTACCGCCGGACCCTGGACCAGGTGAAGGAGTCCCTGGACTTCCTGGAGGCCCTGGGCGGCGTCCAGCGGGAGGCCCTGGAGCGCATCGACTTCTACACCAGCCACGAGGCCCTGCTCCTGCCCTACGAGGAGGCCCTCACCCGCTGGGTGGGCGAGGCCGGGGCCTACTACAACCTGGGGGCCCACACCCTCTGGGTGGGCGAGCGCACCCGCCAGCTGGACGGCGCCCACATCGAGTACCTCCGGGGCCTGCGCAACCCCCTGGGCGTGAAGGTGGGCCCCAGCGCCACACCGGCGCATCTCGTGGCCCTCCTGGACCGCCTGGATCCCGACCGCGAGCCGGGCCGCATCACCCTCATCACCCGCTTCGGCGCCACGCGGATCCGCGAGGCCCTGCCACCCCTCCTGGCGGCCGTGCAGGCCACGGGGCGGACCGTGCTCTGGAGCTGCGACCCCATGCACGGCAACGGCGCGGAGAGCGCCCAGGGGTTGAAAACCCGGGACTTCGACGCCATCCTCGCCGAGCTGCGCCAGGCCTTCGAGCTCCACCGCGAAGCCGGCTCCCACCTGGGCGGCGTCCACTTCGAGCTCACGGGCGAGGCCGTCACGGAATGCACCGGCGGCACCCAGCGCCTCTCCGAGGTGGACCTGGCCAAGGCCTACGAGACGGGCTGCGATCCGCGGATGAACGGAACCCAGAGCCTGGAGATGGCCTTCCTCATCGCGGAGATGATGCGGGGCTGAGCACCCCGCCGGTCACTGCACGGTGGGGTGCAGGGCCTCCACGCCCAGGCGGAGTTCCAGCGTCTCGAAGGGGGCCTGCAGCAGCAGGGAGGTGCCGGGCTCCAGATCCGGCAGCGGCTTCAGCCGCGGCGCGGGCAGCAGCAGGGCCTCGCCGGGCCGCAGGAGGGGCAGCTCGATGCCCTCCCAGGCGCCGAAGGGGGTGCGCCGACGGTGGCTGCCCGCCCGCAGGTCCAGGTGGCCCCGGGGCCAGTCCGTCACCATCCAGGCGCCCAGGACCGCGCCCCCGGCGTCCTCCAGGGCGAGGCAGAACCCCGCGGCGGCCCCGCCGAGGGTGCCCAGGGCGGCCAGGGTCGGACGGGCAGGCGCCTGGAGGAGCCCCCCCGGCCCGGTCACCCGCAGGCGGTCCAGGGCCCCGCCGCCGGCCTGCCGGAGGGTGGCCGGCCGGGGCAGGCAGGGCAGGGATGTGACCGCGTCGGGCCAGGGTGCCAGGGTCTCCGGCAGGGTGCCGCGCCGGTCCCATTTCTCCGCGTAGGCCAGGGTCTGGCGCAGGCGCGCCAGGGCCCGGGGCCCGCCCTCCAGCACGCGCCGGAGGCTGGGCGGCGCCAGCACCTCCGCCAGTCGGTCCGGCTCCCCCTCGCCGAGCTTGCGCAGGCGCACGGCCTCGAGGCGGTTCAGGTCCGCGAGACGTCCGGATTCCAGCCGGGCCACCAGGGCCCGGCGCTCGCCCGGCCCCTCCGCCCAGAGGGCGGTCCCCAGGATCATGGCCGCCTCACGCCTGGGCCTCGAGCCACTCGCGGGTGCCGGGCGCCAGGGCCTTGGGCCGGTTGGTGGCGAAATCGAGCATCACCTGGACCGTCCGCCCCTCCGCGAAGAGTTCGCCGCCGAGGCCCTTCGTGAGGCGGTAGGTCAGGTCGAAGGAGCTGTTGCCCACCTTGGTGCAGTGCAGCTCCACCCGCACGTCGTCGCCCAGCAGGATGGGCATGCGGTAGTCCACCTCCACCCGGGCGATGAGGAACCCCTCCTCCTGGAACTTCCGGCCGCCCAGGAAGGCGCGCCACCACTGGAACCGTCCCTGCTCCATGAAGCTCACCACCACGGCGTTGTTCACGTGGCCCATGGCGTCCAGGTCGCTGAAGCGCACCTCGATGGGATGGGAAAAGGGCATGGGGGCCTCCTGGATGCCCACCTTACCCGATCCCGTGGCATCATGCCGCCGACGACATGACCGCCCCCCTGCTCATCGCCTACGATCCCGACTGCAGCCTCTGCTTCCGCATGGCCCTCTGGCTCGCGCGGCGGGACCGGCGCGGCCTCCTGCTGGTGGCCCCCCTGCGGGATCCCGAGGTGCTGGCCCTGGCCCCGGAACTGGCGGGCCGCGACCTCTCCCGGGAGATCCACGGGGTTGACCTGGGCACCCGGCGGATCTGGGTGGGCGCGGACCTCCTGGCTCCCATCGCGCGACGGCTGCCCGCCTGGGCCTGGGCTTCCCCCCTGTTGCGGATGCCGGGCGCCACCGGCCTCGTCCACCGCCTCTACCTGGGCTGGTCCGCCTGGCGGTTCCGCCGCACAGGACGGCTGCCCTTCCGGGACGGCTGACACCCCCGGCCCCGCCACGGCATCCTGAAACCATGGACGCCGCCCCCGCCTCCCCCTGGCAACCCGACCGCCGCTGGGCGGATCCCCTCATCGCCCTCCTGGCCGCCCTGGCCCTCCTGGCGGCGGGCCTCACGCTCCTCTCGAAGCAGGCCCGGGCCGGCCGCCCTGCGGACCACGCGAGCCTCCAGGGCCGGATGATGGAACCGCTCCTCTCGGCGCCGAAGCTCCTGGGCGCCCGCCTCCCCCTCCGGGGGGCGAGCATGGCCGGGGCCCAGGCCCAGGTGACCGAGCCCTGGGACCGCGCCCTCCTGTCGGTGCTGGCGGCGGAGAACGGAGACCTCGCCACCGGCCGGGATCTGGCCAGGGCGCCCCAGGGCCCCTGGGGGGATCGGTTCCGTGCGGCCTGGGCCGCGGCCTACGACCATGGCCCCCTGCCGGACCCGACCCTGACCCCGGAACTGGGGGAGCGGCTGGGCCGCGGGTACGCCGCGGCCATGCTCACCTCCCGGCTGGCGGACCGGACCGGCGGCGACGGGGCGGCCCAGCGCGCCGCGGCCCGGGAGGCCCTGCTCCTCCGGCTGGCGGCCCTCGGGGCCTTCGGCCTGCTGGTGACGGGCCTGGGCCTGGGCGGCGTGGCCGTGGGCATCTACCTCCTCGCCACGCAGAAGGTCCCCCCGCCCCGGCCCCTGCCGGAATGGGGGCTCTCGGGCCGCGCCGCGACGCTGGTCTTGCTCACCTGGTTCCTGCTCTTCTTCCTGGCGGGGAACCTGGCGGCCCTCCTGATGGCGCCCTTCCCCCAGGCCCGCTGGCTGGCGGTGCCCCTGGGCTATGGCCTCCACGCCGCCGGGGGGCTGGCCCTGATCTGCCGGGCCGAGGGCATCCCCTTCCGGGAGCTGTGGCGCCGCCTCACGCCGCCCCCGGCGGGGCGGGCCCTGGCCTGGGGTCCCGCCTTCCTCGCCTTGGCCGTGGCTCTGGTGATGGGCCTGGCCATGGTGCTCAGCCCCTTCCTCAAATCGGACCAGGCGCCCCAGCGGGAGCTGGTGGACCTGCTGCGGGGCCTGAGCGGCTGGGGGCCCACGGTGGCCATGTTCCTGGTGGTGGCGGGGCTGGCGCCCTTCTTCGAGGAGACCCTCTTCCGGGGCTTCCTGCTGCCGGTGCTGGCCCGGCGCTGGTCCATGACCTGGGCCCTGCTGGCTTCCGCCCTCCTCTTCGGCGCCATCCACCTCCAGCCCCTGGGGCTGCCCACCCTCGCCGCCCTGGGCCTAGTGCTGGGCCTGGCCATGCGGCGCACGGGGAGCGTCTGGACCTCCATCCTCGTCCATGGCTGCTGGAACGGCGCCGTGTTCATCCTGATGCGGACCCTGGGGGGGTGATCCCTACCCGTCCCAGTGGAAGTTCGCCAGGGCGGGCGCCAGCCACCAGAAGAGCTGGAGCAGCAGGAAGAGGAACACCACCCACTTCAGCACGCGCACCCAGTTGGTGCCCTCCTCCGGCGTCCGGAAGTGGGTGCGCCGCGTGGTGAGGTAGGACTCCACCGGATCCTCCGCCAGGTCGATCCGCACCGGCTGGCTCTTCCGGAGGCGGGCGTCCGTGGTCTCCTGGGCCGCCGCCAGGGGGGCCTGCTCCGAGGCCCGGAAGCGGCTCACCGAGATCATCCCGCTGGCGTCGTCCTCCTGGGTGAGGGCCCCGAAGAGCTTGGCCCGCAGGTGGGCCGGGCCCGGCAGGGCGTCGATCAGCTCCTCCATGAACTCGGGCAGGGTGGTGTGGCGGTCGTCGGGATCCGGGGAGAGGGCCCGCCGGAAGACCGCCGCCAGGGGAGGTGGCATGTCCGGGGGGATGGCCACGGGATCCTGGAGGATGTGGATGATGATCTCCGTGAGGCCGCTGCCCGGGTGGGGAAGCTGCCCTGTGAGGAGCTCGAAGGCTGTGGCGGCGAAGCTGTAGCGGTCGGAGGCCGGCGTGCCCTCCCCGCCCTTGAGCACCTCCGGCGGGGCATAGGCCGGGGAGCCCAGGAAGTCCCCGGTGACCGTGAGCCGCAGGGCCAGGGTCTGGGCGTAGCCCGTGTCCTCCCCCTCCGGTGGCAGGTCGGGATCCAGGGGCCCCTCGGGCATCAGGCCCATGTGCCCCAGGGTGCGGGCGATGCCGAAATCCATGAGCTTCGCCCGGCCCTCCTCGCTCAGCAGGATGTTGTCGGGCTTGATGTCGCGATGGACGATGGCGCGACGGTGCGCGGCCCGCAGCGCCCGGCTGGCCTGGATCAGCACCCGGGCGCTGGTCTCCAGGTCCAGATCCTTCTCCTTGATGTGCTTGCCCAGGCTCTTGCCCTCGACGTACTCCATGGCCAGGAAGGGGCCGATCTCCTCCTCCACGCCCACATCGAAGACGGTGACCACGTTGGGGTGGTTCAGCTGGGCGCTGATCTCCGCCTCCCGCCGGAACCGCAGCATGGCCTGGTTGCGGGCCTCGCCCGCCACCTTAACCACCTTGATGGCCACCCGCCGCTTGAGGAGCGGATCCTCAGCCAGGTAGACCGCGCCCATCCCCCCCGATCCGATGGGTCTGATCACCTGGTAGCGACCAATGGTCTTGGGATCCGGCATAGACTTCCGATTCTAGGTTCATCGGCGGCGCATGTAGAATCTTAGGTTTGGCAGGAACCTGCCCGGAGACCCCCCATGGCCGCCCTCATCGAAGCCATCGGCATCAAGCGCAAAATGTTCTTCGAGTTCGAGGACGCGCCGTACCACTGCCTCGACGTGGAAATTTCCACGCCCACGGCTCGCGGCGGGCAGACCCTCGTCCGCCTCAAGATGCGGAACCTGATCACCCGGGCCGTCTTCGACAAGACCTTCAAGGCCGGAGACAAGTTCAAGGAGCCGGACCTGGTCCTCTCCCCCGCCAGCTACCTCTACAGCGACGGCGACGGCTCCCACTTCATGGACCAGGAGACCTACGAGACCCACACGCTGAACGGCGAGATGGTCGGCGATGGGCTGGACTACCTCATCGAGGGCCAGCTGGTGCAGATCCAGAAGTTCAACGGCAACCCCATCGGCCTCCAGCTGCCGCAGCAGGTGGAGCTCACCGTGACCTACACCGAGCCCGGCGCCCGCGGCGACACGGCCAGCGGCAACGTCACCAAGCCCGCCAAGCTGGAGACCGGCATCGAGATCAAGGTGCCCCTCTTCATCAAGGAAGGCGAGAAGGTCAAGGTGAGCACCGAGACCGGCGAGTTCGCGGGCCGGGCCTGACGCATGAGCCGGAAGTTCCGCCTCGGGCAGAGCCGGGAGGCCCAGGACCTGGACCGCCGGGACGCCTACAGCCGGGAGCGGAGCGCCGACAGCAAGCGGCGGCAGCGGCAGGCGGAGCGCCTCAGCACCGACATCGAATCCCATGACGCTGAATCGCTGCTGAAGCTCCCGGATGCAGGCCCGTGGCTGCATCTGCCCGAGGCCACCCTCACCCAGCGGTACAGCCAGTGGGTGGACCTGGAGCTGGCGGACCGCACCTCCCTCCGCGCCACCCTGGGCGGCAAGCTCAAGGGCGTGCGCCTGGTCTGCGGCGATCGCGTGCGCTACTCGCCCACCCCCCTGGAGGCCGCGGACCCCAAGCTGCCCCAGGCCCAGGTGGTGGCCGTCTCGCCCCGCCGCACCCTGCTCAAGCGGGGCGGCATCGACGACCGGGAGCCCTGGCAGCTCATCTGCGCCAACGCCGATGAGCTGTGGATCTGCGCCGCCGTGGTGGATCCACCCCTGCGCCCGGGCCTGCTGGAGCGGGCCCAGGTGCTGGCCCTGGATGCAGGGCTGGCCTTCCGCATCATCGTCACCAAACGCGACCGCGCCTCGAAGAAGGACACCCTGCCGGAGCTGGACCCCCTGCGGGAGCAGGGCCTGCCCATCCACGAGACCTCGGCCCTCAAGGGCGAGGGCGTCGAGGCCCTGCGGAGCCTCGTGGTGGGCAAGGTGGTGGTGCTGCTGGGCCACAGCGGGGTGGGGAAGAGCACCCTGGTGAACGTCCTCCACCCGGAGCTGGCGCTGAAGACCGGCGGTCTCACGAAGTTCGGCACCGGCAAGCAGACCACCACCTCCGCCCGGTGGCTGCCCCTCCCGGGCGGAGGCACCCTCATCGACACGCCGGGCGTGCGCACCCTCAGCGTCCGCGGCTTCGACCGGGCCCTGCTGGGGCAGGTGTTCCCCGAGTTCGCCGCCGAGGTGCTGGAGGATCCCCTGGCCTTCGACCCCACGGATGACGCGGTCCTCGACGCCCTGGACCTTGAGTACCCCGAGCGCCTCCAGAGCCTCCAGCGGCTGTGGCAGGAGATGGATGACCGCAACCCCAACCAGAACGTGTGGCGGTAGGGGGCGCGGATGCAGGACCGGATGCAGTCCGATTCACGCCTCCTGGGCCTCGCCTACGGCGCGGTGTTCGGCTCGCTGTTCCCCCTCTTCTTCCTCGCGGCGCGGTCCTTCGCGCGGCGCAGCCGGGGCCACGAGACCGCAGACCAGGTCGCCAATGCCTTCATGGCCCTGCGGCCCAAGTACCTGGAGGCCATCCTGGCCAACACGGTCCAGGTGACCGGCCTGCGCCCAGGCTACCCCGAGGTGGAGCGCATCGCCCGGGAGATGGTGCGCCAGCACGCCCGGGCCTGGGTGGACTTCTTCTGGTACGGCCAGCGGGACCCCGGCGAGGCCCTGGCCCAGTTCGCGTCCATCGAGGGCCTCGAACGGCTGGACGGCGCCATCGCGGAAGGCCGCGGGGCCATCCTGCTCACGGCCCACGCGGGGAACTATGAGCTGGGCGGGCTCCTGCTGCGGGCCCGGGGCCTGCAGATCCACACGGTCTACAAGCCCGACCGCTTCGAGGCGGTGGAGCGGCTGCGGGAGCGCCTCCGGCGCCAGGGCGGCGTCGTGGGCCTCCCGGTTGACGGGGTGGGCTTCTCCACCCTGCCCCTGGTGAAGCTCCTGCGGGAGGGCCAGCTGGTCGGCATGCAGGGCGACCGCGACTTCAACCTCAACGGCGTGGGCGTCCCCTTCTTCGGCCGGGAGGTGCCCTTCCCCCGAGGCCCCTGGGAACTGGCGGCCATGACCGGCGCCCCCATCGTCACGAGCTTCTTCTACACCGACGAGGCCGGCCGCTTCCATGCCCGCTTCGGCGAGCCCATCCGCATCCAGGGCGCGCGCGGAGAGCGCATGGCCGCCATCGAGGCCGGCCTGCGGGCCTACGTGGCCGACCTGGAGGCCCTCATCCGGCAGCACCCCAGCCAGTGGTACTGCTTCTACCCCTTCTGGGACGACCCGCTCAGAACCTGACCGCCCGCTTCCCGGCGTCCACGGCCTCCAGGAACCGGATGAGCCCCGTGGCGTAGGTGGCCTGGTCGTCCCACATGGCCATGTGGCTGCCCTTCGGGCAGAGGAGGAAGCTGCCGTGCCGCACTTGGCCCGCCATCCACTTCATGTGGGCGGGATCCATGGTGTCGTGGGATGCGCCGATGACGAGAGTGGGCATGGCCAGCTTCGGCAGGTCAGCCTTGCGGTCCCAGTGCTCCAGGCGGCCCGAGGCGCCGAACTCGCTGGGCCCCTGCATGAGCACGTAGACCTGCCGGTTCATGCGCCCGAAGGCGCGGTTCACGGCGTCCGGCCATTCGTCGAGACGGCAGACGTGCTGGTGGTAGAAGGCCGGGCTGAGCAGCTCCATGTAGCGCGGGCTCTCGTACTGGCCCTTCGCCTCCAGGTCTTTGATCTCCTTCAGCACCGCCGGATCCATCTGCGGGCCCAGCACCGTCTCCGCGTAGCGGTTGTAGTCGGGGATGCTGGCCATCATGTTCGAGATGACCAGCCCCTTGAGGTTCTGCGGATACTTCAGGGCGTATTCCAGGGCCAGCACACCGCCCCAGGAGTGGCCCAGCAGGTAGAAGTCGTCCTTCGTGAGGCCCAGGGCCTGCCGCACCTGCTCCACCTCATCCACGAAGCGGTCGATGGTCCAGAGGCTGTCGTCCGTGGGGCGGTCCGAATCGCCCGAGCCCAGCTGGTCGTAGTAGATGAACTCGATGCCCTCGGCCCCCAGCCAGGTCTCCAGGGCCTCGAAGTACTCGTGGGTGGCGCCGGGCCCGCCGTGGAGCAGGAGGAGCTTGATGCGGGGGTTGTGCCCGAAGCGCTTGGTCCACACCTTGAACGTGCCCTTGGGCGTCCGGACGGGGATCAGGCGCACCCCGGCGGCCTGGAGTTCCGAGGCCTCCGGGGCGAAGTAGGTGCGGAGGGTTGGGGCCTTCGCCGGCGGCGCGGCCGGAAGCCAGGCGGCCAGGAGGGCCAGGGACACGGAGCGGAGGGACCGGAGCATGGCGTCTCCCGGGCGGAGGATGGGTGGGGGGGAAAGGATACACCCCCCCGGGCTCCGGCTCAGGGGGTCTCCGGCAGGGCCAGGCGCCGGGCCGCCTGGTGGAACTTCAGGACCTGGAAGTTGGGGCTGAGGTCGAAGTCCCGGGGCATGATGTAGCTGGGATGCCGCGCCAGCAGGCCGCGGTCCTGGCCGCGCACTTCGGGTTGCACGGGGTAGTCCACCTTGTAGAAGGCCTTGGCGATGAGGGCCGAGCAGATGATCTCCCGGCTGGAGGAGCTGCCCAGGTAGAGGGGACGCCGCCGGATGCGGGCCGGCAGCAGGTGGAAGGGGGTGAGGTAGCGCCCCAGGTCGAAGATGTTCTGGCGGTCGTAGCGATAGCCCAGGTGGCGGAACATCTCCTCCAGCACCCGGTCCAGCTCCGGCCGCGAGAGGCCCTGGGGCCTGCAGACGCGGAGGTTGTGGGCCAGGTAGGCCGAGAGGGGGACGACCCGCACGCCCTCCCGCATGTCGCTCTCGATGAGCAGCCGGCCGGCCTCGGACCCGAAGCGTTCCAGGGCCGCATCGGCGTGGGGACCGCCCCAGCGGAGCAGGGTGTCGCCCAGGTACATGCCCGCGTGGCTCCAGGAGCTCTGGGTGAGCACCTGGATCACCCGGCTGATGCGGGTGCGGCCCTCCACCAGCAGGACGTCGCCAGGGCGGATCTCAGCCTGGAGCCGCTCGGCGTCGTTGGGCACGCGCCGCTGGGTGACCGGGATCTCGGAGGTGAGGTAGCGGACCAGGCCGCGGGCGAGGGCATCGTGCAGGAACACGGGGTCCCCGCGCCTTCGCCTAGACCGCGGCGGGAACGGCCGCCAGCTCCTTCACCCAGGCGGGGACGGTGCGGACGCCCTTGGGCGGCTGCAGGGCCTTCTGGTAGCGCCGCAGCTCGCCGTCGTGGTTGACGATGAAGTCGCTCTCCTCGACGAAGCTGGTGATGGGCAGCCAGGCCGTGGCGGCGCGGCCCAGGTCGGAAGCCTCCACCTCCAGGACCAGGCTGAAGGCGGCGGCCTTGAGGATGCGGCCCAGCAGCTCGGATTCCTTGGCACTGGTGAACGCCGCGTCGTGCAGCAGCACCACGGCCTTCACCTCGCCCCGCTCGACCTTCCCGAGCAGCTCCTCCAGGGCCCCGAAGCGGAAGCCCCGCTCGGAGAAGCCCCGCCGGTTGAGGATGCCGTCGGCGCTCTTCTGCAACTGGGGCAGCACCACGGGGATCACCTTGTCCCCGCTGCCGTAGCGCAGGTCGGCGGAAGCCGCCAGCTCGCCCAGCCGCTGGGCGGTGTCGCAGCCGAAGGTGCCCTGGCCGATAACGGCGACGGGACCTCCGGCTTGCAGGGCCTCCCGGATGGCATCCGGGGCGGTCGCGGCGCCCCGGAGGAGGGGCTGGGCCGGGCGGTCCGGGCGGTTGTAGTGCGCGTAGGCGTAGCGCTCCTCATCGCTGATGAAGTGCGTATCGTTCCGGCCCTCCAGGGGGCGGGGACGGAACCGGTAGGCGGTGTTGCCCTCGTGGTCGATCCAGATGGGGCTGCCCAGGGCCGAGTGCCGGCTGATGGAGGGCGTGCTCTTGAGGAACCACACCCGCTTGCGGAAGCGGAAGTCGCGGCTGGTGAGGGCGCCCACGGGGCAGAGGTCCACCACGTTCCCGGCGAAGGGGTTCTGGTCCATGCTCTTGCCGGTGAAGGTGGTGACCTCCAGGTGCGCGCCGCGCTGGGCCACGGTCAGCTCCCCGCCACCGCTGATCTCGCGGGTGAAGCGCACGCAGCGGGTGCAGTGGATGCAGCGGTTCTTGTCGATGACGATCTTGGCGCC
>MTLD01000686.1_pt1 | contig 13675 bp, 8 predicted proteins | sample 1982471 | NCBI WGS metagenome assembly MTLD01 (sample SAMN05712604, study PRJNA340218) | biofilm metagenome | isolation source: sample SPM anode biofilm adapted to -50 mV | place: USA | collected 2012-02-03
GTGACGGTGATGTAGACCGGGTTGGTGACGTTGACGAGCTTGTAGCTGGTTGCGCTTGCGCCGTCGACGTTGGTCACGGTGAGGGCGACCCTGTAGGTGCCGGCCTTGGTGAAGCTGATGCTGGTGCTTGCTGCGGTTGCGTCGGTGATGCTTGCTGCGGTGCCGGCGTTGGTAGCCCACTGGAACTTGGCGCCTGCAGCCTGGGTGCCGGTGGCTGCGAGGGTGTAGGAGAGGTCTTTCACCAGCGGAGCAGCGGTGGTGCCCGACTCGTTGTTGACTGCCGCGATGCCGGCTACCGGGGTGGCGCCGACGCCGAAGGCCGACGCGGTGATGCTGTTCAGGTAGGCCACGTACTGGGCGCGGGTTGCGTAGCTGTTGGCGCCGCGTACGATCGGGGCGGTTTTCCAGAGAGCGCCCTTCAGGCCGAACGGACCGACGTCGGAGAGCTTGTTGAGGCGGATCTGGTAGCCGGCAGCGGCGTCCAGCTTGACACCGCCGTTGGCGGCGGTGACGGTGAAGAAGGTGCTGCCAAACTTGCCGGAGTTGTCAAGCAGGGTTACCAGCTGGTCAACGGTGGTCACCTTGTCGTCGGTGATCTGGATGGTGCGGCTGGTGACCGCGCCGTTGCTGTCCTTCACGTCCACCTTGAGGGTCCAGCCGAGGGTGGAGGTGGCGCCTTTCTTGGCGGCGTTGAAGATGAACGCCGGATCTTCACAGTAGAACGGGCTTGCAGCGTTGCAGGCTGCCGCGATGGCGCCGCCCTGGATGCTGGTTACCCAGTCCTGGTTGATGGTCTGGAAAGTGTTCTCGTAGAGAACCTCGCTGCGGTCGATGTTACGCAGGGTCTGCCCCGGGGTCGCAGTTTGGACGTACGCGTTGTCGAACTTGGTGAGGATCGGGATCGGCAGCGAGCGGGTGCCGTCCTTGGTCACGACGTTCGGGTGCGAGTCGGTGACATCGACGAGGCCGTTCACCTTGGTGAAGGTGGTCACCTGGTTGGAGTCGAAGCTGAACTTGCCGTCCATGTTGCCGTTGATCGGGTAGGCGCCGTTGTAGAAGCCCGCGTTGGCGGCGTGGCATTCCTGGCAGCCGTTCTTGCCCCACGCCCTGTCGGCGGAAGCGATGTTGTGGCTCGCCTTGAACGGAACCATGAGGAAGGAGAGCTTCGGCAGGAACGCGTTGGTCGCCTGGGTGGTCCCGTTGCCGAGCTGTCCCCTGATGCCGGCCGCGAGGGCCGCCTGCTGGACGCCGATTTCGGCTGCGTTCACCACGCCGTCAGCGGTGAGGGCGTGCAGGCCGTTTAAGCGGTTGATGTTGGCCACATGGGTCTGCAGCAGCGGATCCATGCCAGCCTCACGGCCGTCGTTGTTGGCGTCGAAACCGCCGTTTATGGTCTTCAGGCCGTTCATGTCGCGCCAGAAGAAGGAGGTCAGCAGGTTCGCCGCGTAGATCTTGCCGTTCTGCCAGTGCAGGGCGACACCGTTGGCCATGTCGCCTTTGGCGACGTACTCGGTGTCGTGGACTGCCAGACGGCCTTCCTCGTCGGCACCGCTGCCGTCAACGAACGCGCCGCCGCTGAAGCCGTCCTTGCGGATGTGGCAGGCGGTGCAGTCGATGAGGTCGATGTGGCTTACCTGGGTGCCCGCCTTGTCGAAGGCGATCTTGGCGGTCAGGCCGGCCCTGTCGTGAGCGCCCTTGGAGTTGGGTGCACCGAAGGTGGCGAAGGCCGGAGCGGTGGAATACTCGTGGCAACCGGAGCAGTCCTTGAACTCCACCTTGTCCATCTTGTTCCACATGGCGTCAAACGGAGAAACGCCGCCCTTCGCGGGATCGCACAGGCCGAGCTTGGCGTCGCCGATGTTGCCGCTCACGCCGACGTTGGCGGTGGTCCCTGCCGTGGCGCCGGTGCGCTCGTGGCAGCCCATGCAGCCGATGGCGCCGTGCACGTCGAGGATGGTGCCGTTCTGGCTCCACATCTCGCCGCGCTTCTTCCAGTCAACCTGGTATTTCTCGCCGCCGGTCACGGTCACTACGCCGGAGGTTGCATCCTTGGTCTCGATGGTGTTGCCGAGGTGGCAGGAGGAGCACTGGTTGGAGGTCGGCTTGCCGACGATCTTGTACTCGAGGTTGGCGACCAGGCCGGCCGGGGTGGCGGTTACCGAGGTCGAGTTGTAGAAGACGTTCAGACTGTCCTTCGCGGAGAAGGCCAGCTTGGAGCCGACGGCGCGGGATGCATCGAACTCGCCCTTGCGGACCGCGTCCTTGCGGTTTTCCCAGCTGTAGTCGTTCTGGTGGCAGATGAGGCAGTCCATCTCGAGAACGCCGGTCTGGGAGTAATCCTGCACCACCACGTTGCCGCGGTTGGCCGGGGTGTCGTTGAAGATGTCGATCAGGGCGTTGAAGGCGGTGACGGCGCCGCCGAAGACATACTCGCGGAGCGACTTGCGCTTGTTGGCGTCGTAGGTCCCGGAGGTGGCTGCACTGTCGTCGACCATGTATTCCATGGCGCCGCCGCCGACGTGGCACTCGCCGCAGTCGCGCATCTCGCCGGCTACGGAGTTGTCCGCCTTCTGGGCGAAGGTGGTCGCGTCGGTGAAGTTGTAAGGCTCGTAATACTTGGTCGCGCCGCCAACGACGTTGGCTACCCTGGAGGTGCCGGAAGCAACCTCACCAAAGAGCACGGTTTCGAACTGGGCCGTGGTCGCGTTGTAAACCGCACCTGCACCGTCTTTGTACATTCTCGCCAACTGGCGAGCAGACGGCGGTCACCAAGATCCCACATGCCCGGGGCTCTGCACCCAGTTTTTACCCTGGGGGCCTGCGCCGGTGCGGAACGGATCGTTGACTGCGTCGATGTTGAACGGGTTGAAGCCGCGGATCTCGTTCGCGCCAAGCTGTGCGTGGTAGGAGTGCTTCTCGATGTCGTCGTAGGTGTACTTGAGGACGCTCGAGGTGCCGGCGGCAGCGTCACCGTGGCAACCGGCGGTGCCAAAGCAGGTCGTCTTGATGCTGAAGGCCTTGGCGGAGCCGTCGGCGTTCTTGGTGATCGCCTGGCCTGCCGGATCCTTGAGCGGGATCTGTTTGTGGGCAGAGACGGCTGCCGTCGCCATCCCGGTGCCGACCCCGATCAGGGCGGCGCAGGAAGCGGCGGTAAGCAGCACCGTCTTCTTGGTGGGTTGTTTCATCATGGGTCTCCTTTGTCTCGATTCAATGGAAGTACGAATCACATCTTGCGCCCGGTATGGGGGTACCGTTCGCCATCTGCAGTCCTGCTTCAGCTTTAGAGAGCCTGGCTTCATCGTTAGCACGGGGTGTGCCGTTATTTTATTTTTCTCACTGAATTTTCAAAACAGTAGTAATTGCGAAAACTTTCGTGGCGCGGTTTACCGGCAGGGGAGGGGTTGCGGGAAGGTGTGGGGTGCTTGTTGGGGTAAATACCCCAAGTTCACCCAGGGTGTGGGGGGCTTTTACCCCAATGCGGGGGTGGGGTGCGTAAATGACAAAAGAGCAGGCGGGGAAGCCCCCTCCTGCTCTTTTGCGGTAGGTAAGTCGCTGCGAACGCTAGGCTTTCTCTATCTTCGCCTTCTCCCTGAGCTCCTTGATCAGGGCGGGGATCTCCGCCCGCACCTTTTCTCGCTTCAGGAAGTCAGTGATCTTCCCCTTGACTTCGTCGAAGGGCTGCACGCTCGCAGGGATGGATTCGGTGAGCTTGATGATGTGGTAGCCGAATACGGTGGAAACGACGCCGCTCAATTCGCCGGGCTTCAGGCCGAAGGCCGCTTTTTCAAACGGAGGTACCATGTCTCCCTGGCCGAAGACCCCCAGGTCGCCGCCTTTTTCCTTGCTGGGGCAGGTGGACTCTTTCCTGGCGATCTCGGCGAAATCCTCGCCTTTCCTGATGCGTTCCAAAAGGGCCTCGGCCTTCGCCTTGGCCTTCTCCCTCTCTTCCTTGGAGGCGCTCTCGGGGGTACCGATCAGGATGTGGCTCGCCCTCACCCTGGCGCCCTGCTCGAAGTACTTGGTGCGGTTGTCATCGTAGAACTTCTTCGCCTCCGCTTCGGTGACCTGGACCTTGGAGCCGAGACGGGCCTCGATCATGTTGTTGATCGCGACGTCCTTGCGGGTGAACAGCTCCAGGTCGCTTTGGGTCATGACCAGCTCATCGAGGGCCGCCTGGTACTCGGCGTCGCTCTTGAACTTCGCGCGGTTGTCGGCGAGGCTCTTTTTCACCTGCTGGTCCAGGTCCTTCATCTCCATCCCCTTTGCCGCCTGGTACAGGAGCTCGGAATCGGTGAGCTGCTCGAGGATGGTGTCCTGGGCCTTCTTGAGCGCCTCGGGGATGAGCTGCTTCGTGCCGGTCTGCTTCAGCATGATCTTGAGGGCCCGGTTTACTTCCTTGCGGAGGATCGGCGTGCCGTTCACCTTCACCAGCGTCTCGTCGGGTGACGGCTTTGCCGTCTGGGCCGATTGGGCCGCCTGGGCCGCGGCGTCTTTGACTGTGACCTGCTCCGCAAACGATGCGCCTGCGCCAATGGTCATGAGCATGATTGCGGCAACTGTGGACGATACGATCTTCTTCGGGTGCGGCATGGTTGATTCTCCTTGTCTTTGAGCTGCTCCTGGCCTGTCTTGCTCCCGACGTCGGCCCGAATTACTGTCCCTCTACCAAAAAGGGCCCGGAACTTTCGTTCCGGGCCATGGGTTTACCTCAATGCATGTTCATCGAAGTGCCATCTAGGGGACTTCCACGATGACAGACTGCGAGCTGACCAGGTTCGACCCGCTGAAGAGCTGGATCGTGGTCTTGTAGGTGTACTTGCCGTTCTTCAGGTACTTGGTGTAGCGGTTGTACTGGTGCGCCTGGCCGCCGGCTGCGTTCGCGGTTGCGAGTGCGTCCGCAGTGATGGTGGTGGAAGTGCTGCCGTCGCCCCAGAAGAACCTGACCTTGTCGTAGTCAGTGCCTGCGACGAGCGTGGCGACGTTCACCGGCACCTTGGTGATGACGGTGGTGTAGGTGTAGGCCGGCTTGGTGCTGGTTGCCGGCACGGTGGTGGTGGTCGAGGTGGTGACCGGAGCGGTGACGGTGATGTAGACCGGGTTGGTGACGTTGACGAGCTTGTAGCTGGTTGCGGCTGCGCCGTCGACGTTGGTCACGGTGAGGGCGACCCTGTAGGTGCCGGCCTTGGTGAAGGTGATGCCGGTGGTTGCTGCGGTTGCGGCAGCGATGGTCGCGCCGTCGCCTGCGTTGGTTGCCCACTGGAACTTGGCGCCGGCAGCCGGGGTGGTGGCCGGAGCGAAGTTGTAGGAGGAACCTTTGACGAGCGGAGCCGCGGTGGTGCCGGTCTCGCCGGCCACAGCCGCGATGGTTGCGACCGGTTTCACGCCGACGCCTGCAGCGGTGGCGTCGAAGTTGGCGGCGATGGTCTCCATGTAGGTGGCGTAGTCGTAGCCGTTGACAGCGGTTGCACCGGTTTTGACGCTGCCGTCGTCGTTGGTGTCGGCGATCTTGTAGTAGATGGCGCCGTCTTCAGGCGGATACAGGATGTCTGCGCGTTGAAGGTCGACGGTCCAGGTGTTCACCCCGTCGTCCTTCTGGAACTTCACGCTGCGCGGCTGGCCGAGCTTGTTGAAGCCTTCGAAGGCGGTACGGAGGTCGCCGATTTTCGCCTTGACACGGACCGGCTCCAGCGGACGCGACATGAGGTTGCTGGCGGAATCGAGGCCCGGTACGCCGGGCATGCGGGTGACGGTGCCGGTCGCCTCGTCGATGGAGACCTGGGAGGTCGGGTTGAAGGTGCGGTCGGCGGGGATTGCGGTGCCGACCATGTCGAAGCCGCCTTTGAAGAAGCCTGCGCCCGGTGCGTGGCAGTCTGCGCAGTTCTTGCCTTTTACGTACTGCTGTACCGGCTTCACGCCGTGGGTGACCATGAACGGAGCGCCGATGTAGGCGAGTTCGGTCTTGGACCAGTCCTTACGCAGCTCAGCCGGTTTCATGCTCTCAAGCTGGTTGCGGTAGTTCTTGTAGTCGGTGATCTGGTAGGGCTCGGTGAAGTTGACCGCGCCGCTCCATACGCTGACGTACTTCCAGTAGTTGGCCGGGGAGAAGGTACCGTCCGGCATGAAGGCGCTGCCGGAAGGGGTGCTCGCCGGGTCGTTGAAGCCGATCGAGATGACGGAGAGGGCGGAAGGACCGAAGTTCATGCCGGCCTTCAGGTCGCGCTGGATCCACGGGTCGTAGATCGGCTCGCCGTAACCCTGGGTGTTGTTCTCGTGCGGCGGCAGGCCGTCGAAGACGTCGGTGTAGCCGACCAGCGAGGGCTTGGTCGGAAGGAGATCGCCGCCGGGGACGGTGTCGCCGTTCGCATCGACGTTGGGGTCGGTGTTGTTCCAGACGACTGCGGAGATCGCGTTGCTCAGGTAGATCTTGCGGCGGAACTTCATGCCGCTCTTGGTCCCGTTGTTCCAGGTGAGCGGAGCTTCCATGTTGCCGAGCTTCTGCCAGAGGTTGAGCGGTTCCCAAGTCTTGAGCGCGCCGCCCACAACATGGGTGCCGGCCGGGATGGGCGCCTGGTAGCCGGGCATACCCTCGGTGAGGCCCATGGCCTGGTTGATTGCTGCGAACATCTGGTTGTACTGAGCGACTGCGCCTGCGTTGAACGCGTCGGGAGCCGGATCTTCGAACAGGCCGATCATACCTTTGGAGGAGTCGGTGCCGACGATGGCCGGGAAGCGCATGCCGGAGGTGGCGTCAAGAGCGCGTACCGCCATGCTGGTCTTCTGCACGTGGCAGACGGTGCAGTCCATGACGTCGAGGTGGTTACCGCGGCCGAGCGCGTTCTTCGCGGTGGTGAAGTTGGTGTGCTCGGGGACGCCCTGGCCGCCGTAGCCGCCCTGCTCGTTGTCGAATTTGTCGACGATCTGGACGATGTTGTTGTTCAGGCCGTACTGGGTGTGTGCCGCATCCGGGTTCGGCGCGCCGAAGGTCTGGATCGGGTTACCGTAGTAGTCCTTGCCGGTGATATGGCAGAACTCGCAGCGCTTGACGGTATTGCGGGTGTCGTGTTTCTGAACGGCTGCGGCAACCTCGCTACCAACGGCGAGGACCGGTTTGCCGTCCGCATCGAATTCCTTCACGACCTGACGCTTCCAAAGCGGCGGAACGCCGTCCTGGGTGGTGCTGGACATGTCGAAGCCGCGGCCCGGGTCACACTGGTTCTTGTTGGTGCTGTTGCCGGTGAAGTGGCAGCCGGCACAACCGAAGGAGCCGTGGACGTCCTGGCCCGCCTGCCACGCGTCGCCGCGCTTGAACCACTCAGCACGCGGGAACGGCATGGTGGAGCGCTTGAGGGCGTTCTGGTCGGGCATGGAGCCGTCGGCTTTGTAGTAGTAGAGCGGGCCGGACATGGCCGGGTTGCCGCCGCCGATGAAGCCGGTAGCGCTTGCGGCGCTGTAGAAGGTCTGCTGCGCCTGCAGGTACGGCATGCCGGGCATCATGTACTGGCTGAAGTTGCCCATGTTGATGACCGGGGAGGAGCCGCTGGTCATCCACATGGCGTTGATGTCGTAGGAGGTCATCCGCTTGCCGTTGGGGCCGACGCCGTTTTCCGGGTCGAAGATCATCGGTGCGGAGGAGAGGAAGCCGCTGCTGCCGCCGGTGACGCCGAACATCTCGGGGAGATCCTTCAGGGTCTTGGTGGCGTGGCACTGCATGCAGTTGTTGGACTCCGGCGCGCCCTTGATCCTGGCGAGCAGGCTGTCGGAGAGGGCCACGGTCTGCATCCCGTTGCCGGCATCGGTGAAGGTCACGTTGCCGTTGTACTGGCTGTACCCCATGTAGGTCGGGCTGGCCGGGTTCATGTCGAAAAGCATGGCGCCCGCGGCCGGAGCGGCGTTCAGGCTGCCCGCCTGGGTCATGACGGAGGACATGACGTTGTCGTAGCCGGAGAGGTGGCAGAAGAAGCAGTCCATCTCCTTCACGTTCGGCATCATGAGCTGGCCGGCGGCAACCGGCATCGCTTTGGTCGCGTCGCCCGGGAAGTTCGGGTTCGGCATGGTCATGGCCTGGCCCCAACCGTTGGGAGCCAAAACCGGGCCATTAGCCGGGTTGTTCCCTACGTAAGCGGGGTAGACCCACGGGGCGAGGGTCGCGAAGGAAGACTCGATCCCCTGGGCGGTGAAGTTCTCCCACACGGTGGTGGTGAAGGGGTTCACGTCGCCGGTCGCCATGTCGGTGAGGGCCTTGTAGGGAAGCCTGTTGCCGTTTCTGTCCTCTTCGTAGGCGACGCCGCCCGGGTGGCAGGTACCGCACATGGTCGCCTGGTCCCACAAGGAGAGGTCGACTTTCGGGTATGCCTGGCCGTTAACGGTGCCGCCGTTCAGGAAGATGTAGAGCTTGGTGCCGGGAGTCTGGGAATCAGTGACCGGGTCACCGGTTCCAGGGGTGCCCGGATAGGTGATGCCTTTGCCGTCTGCTTTTTTCTGGAAGTCCGCCACCTGGCGGAGCGAGGGGGTTCACCACTTGCCGTTGTGGCCGTGGGACTGCAGCCAGGGTTTCTGCGGGTTGAGACCCGTCTGCTTGCCGTTCTCCATGAACAGGCCGCTGTCGGAGTTGTCCATCCACTCTGCGGTGCCGAGGGTGGCGTGGTATGCGCCTTTGGACATGTCGGTGTAGCTCTTAAGCCCGACGGTGTTGCCCGGGGTGTGGCAGCCCATGGAGCCGCCGCCCATGCAGGTCTGTTTCGGGCTGTAGGGCAGGCCCATCTTGGAGTTCGGGTCCACCATGACCGGCATGGCGGGTGCGCCGTACTGCTGCGCTACCTCCTCATAGGTATAAAGCTGGATTGCCGGGTGTGCCGCTTGGGCAATCGTCCCGCCAACGGTGAGGCCGGCTACCGCCGATGCCCCCGCCAAAAGCGAGATTTTCAATCCCCTTTTTTTCATAGGTTGTTTCCCTCTCAGTCTCTTGATTGGATTTGAAATGAATTGCACTGTGCTGCCTTTTTGCTGCCGTTTACTTCGGACCTCCAAATCGCCGCATGAATGGGGGCACGTGACGACTGCGCCGGACCAGGTTTAAGGCATCACCGGTACGGTGTGAAGAGAGCTTGACGGGATAATAGCAATTGTCGTACCTGCAATGCCGGTCACCGCGCGTCGCACCCGAAAAAAAACGCCCCGCCGGGAGATGAGGCTTGGAAACTTATATAATAATTGATATATTGCACTCGCTTTAAAACAGCACCATTTTTCCGCGGGGGGCGGCTCCCGTGATCTCCGGTCCCGTGACGTGCTGCCCGGTCCTGAAAAGGTGCGGTGATATCCCCCGCATGGGGGAGCGTTGGGGTGAAATCGCCCACGACCGGATGGCGCTTTTCGGGGCGCCGGCAGGAGGGGAAAGGGGGGGCTACCCCGCAAGGACGTGAAGCTGCGTTGTTGTGCCGAGGCGCACCTTGCGCGGCGCGGTAGGGAGTGAAGTTGGCAGAGACGTTGCACGGTATTTTGTGCAGTATCTTATCTATACCAGGAGGTCGGATGATGAAGAGGGTTGGTTTGTTGGTTGTTGGCGCGTTGTTGGGCGGTTGCGCGCACCAGGCGCCCGGCGATGTGAAAAGTGAAGTGGCACCGGCAGCGGCAACCGCTCCGGCAGCCAAGAAGGTCGAGCTGAGCGAGGCGTCCCTTGCCGAGCTCATCGTGAAGGACAAGACCACCAAGGAGCAGGTCCTCGCGGCCTACGGGAGCCCCGTTGCGGTCGAGCAGAACAAGCGCCAGCTCTCCAAGGAGATGCTCGCCACCATAAAGGTGCCCATGCCGCCCATCGCCCGCGCGAAGGAGTTCTGGACCTACAACGCCTCCCCCTTCAACGCCGACGGTTCCATGAAGAGCAAGGTCCTCAGCACGATGATCTTCATCGACGACAACGGTGTCGTGGTCGATTACCTGACCACGTACACCCATGTGGCCCCTCCCCAGTAGCGCCCGCAGGCATCGCCCTTGGGCGAAACTTAGCGGCGCGATACGCGAAGGCAACGAAAAAGGCTCCTCTTCTTGCGAAGGGGAGCCTTTTTCCGTTCCTTCCTGTGGCGCGCCTAAAGCCGGGGGCGGGGGCGTTGCGGGTGGCAGCTCATCGAGGCGCCACTCGCGCAGCTTTGCACCATAACGTTTGCCGCATCGGCACCCTGGCCGGTCGCCGCGGTGCTGAGGCTCGCCGGCCGCTCCAGCCCCCTCGGGGTCATCTCGACCCTTGGCGCCAGGCCGATCCCGGCCGCGAGGCAGGTGAGGGCGCCCACTAGGATCGCCGTGCATTTCTTGCTAAGTCTTTCCATTACAGGTACTCCTTGACCCTCTAGCGTGCCGGCAGCGGCTTTTGCACCTGCTTGAAGGTGGCGAATTCGTCGACCGGATATCCCGGAACCGGCTTCGCAAGGTTGTAGGTCTGGCTGAGGCTCACCGTGGTCATGGTGTTGACCGGGGTGACCGTGTTCCCGTCGAGGTCGCACACGTACCAGATGTTGCCGGATTTGAAGGGGACGCTGAAGCTCTGCACGAGGGTGGTGCCGCGGTAAAGCTTAAGTTGCGCGCCGGACTCGGCGAGATAGCCGGCGCCCGAGTTGTTGTAGACGTAGACGCGGTAGACGCCCGCCTGCTGGGTCAGGATGGTGAAGGTCTCGCTGCCGTTGTCGACGCCGTGGTTCGCCTGGTCCTGGTCGAGGTACGACTCGGTGGCGGCTGCCGGGATGTTCCTGAGGCTCGTGCCGGAGATGGCGCTGCCGTAAGGATAGCTGATCTGCGGATCGGAGCTGCTGGTGCCGACGTGGAACCTCGGGGTGTTGTTGGAGCCTATGGTGGTGAAGGTGTCGTCGGGGTTCAAGGGGCCTGTGACGTGCAGGTCGAGGTCCCGCTCGGCGCTCCCCCAGCTGAGGACGGCACGGTAGGTGGTGGACGGCGTCGTCCCGGTATCCACGGTGAAGTTCTGGCTGTTGTTGTAGGTGGAAACACCGGGGATGGCGTAGACGGTGAAGTAGCCGTAGGTGGTCGACACGCCGTCAAGGACCTTCACCACCTCGACGGTATAGCAGCCCGCGGGGAAGAAGTCCTTGGCGTAGTAGCCGTAGTCGCCGCTGTAGAGGGTTTTCTGCAGGAACCAGTCGCCGGTGGTGGCTCCAAGGCCGGTGCGGAACCTGAGCGTCAGGGCTGCGCCGGTGTTGTCCGAGGCGTTCAGGATGTAGCCGTTGATCGAGGTCGTGAGGGAGGCCTTGTCGGTGGCGAGCATGAGGACCGGTTCCAGCGTGCTGTTTGCCGACTGGCTCGGTTTCACTCCGTAGTAGCTCACGTCGGCGTAGCCGGACTTGCTGAAGACGAGCCGGTAGGTGCTTGCCGCGGAAAGCCCGGCGAGGGAGTAGCTGCCGTCGCTCTGCACGCTGGCGGTCGCCGCGGGGGTGCTTGCGCCGTCGGCGTACGCGGTGACCGTCGCGCTCGCGGCCCCCAGGCCGGTGACGGGGTCCTTGGCGATGCCGGTCACCGGACGAGCCGGGATCACGATGGGGAGCCCCATGTAGCCGTTGACCACGTTACGCACCTCTGTTATGGTGACCGCGCCGCTGCCGTCGGTGTCGACGCAGGACGTTACGGGCTTGCTCCCGAGGAACATGTTCATCGCGCTCTGCACTTCGGTCATGGTGACGCTTCCGTTCCCGTCGCAGTCGCCGGGCGCGGCCGCAAAAGCCGCGACGGTGAAAAGGAGGAGGGTGGCGCAGGTAAGCGCGACCATCCCGCCCCGTTTGCGTGTCTCTGCCAGCTTCATGTAGTTTCTCCTGCTCGTTGGTGCGTTGACTGCCCCCGGCGGTTCCGCTTTGGCGCCGCTTCGGCTGCAGAGTTCCAGCAAATACGGTGCCACATCCCCCCCGCTCCCCGTCCTCGCGCCCTGTGCGGCTTGCCTCGCCTTGAGGCTGGCAATGGTGCGCGATTTGCCCCACCTCTTCGGGCGGGGGAGGGCGGGTGGTGGGTGAAATCACCCTCTGCTGCCGGCGGCGACGGCCTTCTTGGCCGTTCGTGCACCACTGCTAGGGGCTGGCGCAGGTTTTGCTCCACAACGCTCATTTACGGCGAGGTGATCATGAGTACCAACCTTTTTACCAGCATCGTCCTCAACCTGACCGACGGAATCTACGTGATACAGGAGGGGAAGGCGATCTTTCTGAACGACCGCTTCGGGGCGATCTTCGGCTACCAGAGCGTCGAGGGGCTGATCGGCCGCGACATGTACGCCGACGTCTATCCAGACCGGCAGAGCGTCGACCTGTTCCGCCACGTGCACGAGCAGCTCCTGAAGGGGGAGCGCTCCACGGTCTCCTGGGGGCAGCCATCGGCTCGGCTCGACGGCAGCGTCTTCTGGATCGAGGTCGAGGCGCGTCTCATCGAGGTGGAAGGCAAACCCGCCATCTTCGGAACCTTCCTTGACCGCACCGACTGCAAGCTGATCGGCGAGGCGATGCACGCGACCCAGGAGACCCTGCGCCTCCTGCTGGACGCCATGGAGGACCGCGTTTACGTCGTCACCGACGACTACCGGATCGTCTACGCCAACAGGAAGATGCGCGAGGGGCTTTTGGGGGACCTCGAACGGGACTTCTGCTATCAGGTTTGCCGGGGCCAGCAGACCCGCTGCGAGGACTGCTGCGTCGACGACGGGTTCTTCGAGTCGGAACGCCCCCTGCACAAGGAGTTCTACAACGAGGTGACCAAGCTCTGGTACTCGGTCATCGAGCTTCCCGTCCGGATGCCCGGCTTCGAACAGCGAACGAAACTCGCCGTGGCCCGCGACATCACCGTCCGCCGCGAGGCCGAGAACAAGGTGCGCGCCCTCACCAGGAAGCTTTTGAGCGTGGAGGAGGACGAGAGGAAGCACCTCTCCAGGGAACTGCACGACGAACTCGGGCAGCGCCTGAACGCCGCGAAGATCATCGTCGACGTCCTTGCCGAGGACCTTGCTTCCTCCCCGGGCGACGCTCCCGCCAGGATGCGTCACCTCTCCGAGGTGCTAAAGGACAGCGTGCAGTCGATCCGCACCATCTGCGCCGGGCTGCGCCCCTCGCCGCTTGAGAAACTGGGGCTTGTCGATGCCATTCGCCACGACTGCGACAGTTTCTCGACCCATCACGGGGTGAACGTCCGCTTCTCCGCCCACGGGCTCGATGGGGTGCGGCTGCCGCATGAGGGTGAAATCACCCTGTACCGGGTCTTCCAGGAGGCGCTGCATAACGTGGTGAAGCACGCGCGGGCAAGCGAGGTCTCCATAAGCCTCGTCGTTTCCCACCCGGTGCTCAGGATGCGCATCACCGACAACGGCAGGGGGTTCGACTCCGCCCGCGCCGTTCCGGCCGGGAAAGGGGGGCTTGGGCTTGTCGGTATGGCCGAGCGGGTTGAACTTTTAAACGGCTCCTTCGAGCTCACCTCCCGTCCGGGGAAGGGGACGCGCATCGCCGTGGAGATTCCCATCGCCTAGCGCCAATCGCGGCGCCGGCTTCAATCTAGGAGGTTTTTTTTCATGGAAGGAAAAAGCAGGGTCATCATCGTTGACGATCACCCCCTGTTCCGGGAAGGGGTGAAGGGGCTTGTGGAGCGAACCTCCGAGTACAAATGCATCGGAGAGGCGGGAAGCGGCGCCGAGGCGCTGGCG
>MTLD01006727.1_pt2 | contig 13662 bp, 14 predicted proteins | sample 1982471 | NCBI WGS metagenome assembly MTLD01 (sample SAMN05712604, study PRJNA340218) | biofilm metagenome | isolation source: sample SPM anode biofilm adapted to -50 mV | place: USA | collected 2012-02-03
AGGCCACTGCCCGGAAACGTCGAGAGACGCCAATGGGTAGAACAGGTATTACCGGCTTAAGGAGAGGGAGCTGTCCGAGTTGGGGTTATAGGCCTTCCTTGTTTGGGGAGGCCTTTTTGTTTTGGCTAATTTTCATTGCTGAGGGGGTGGTAGGGATGGACTCCGGGCCAAGTAGGCGGGTGCGCGCATATGATTATACAGGCGACGGTTTCGTTCGGGCCGGAGTCTGGCAAAGAGGGAGGTAGTACGATGAACGGGACCAAGGTAGCTAACGAGTTTTTCTTCAGCCGGGTGAGGGGGAAACCGATATTCGACGCCGAGGGCCGTCGCCTGGGCAAGGTGAAGGATATGACGGTGGTTTGGGACGGGGCGACGCCCAAGGTGACGGGCATCAAGTACCAGCGCCACGAATGGGGGCTGCTGCCGGCGGAGCTCGTCGGTTCGCTGGGCGAGGACGGCCTGCGGCTTGCGGTCGGCGCCGCGGGCCTGCGGACGAAGCCGCTGCAGGACAACGAGGTTTATGTGGGGCGTTGGCTGCTGGATAAGCAGATCATCGATCTGAAGGGTTCGAAGCTGGTCCGGGTGAACGATGTCACGCTGGCCTGGGCGGCCGAGGAGGACAGCCGGGCGCTGACGCTGGCGGCGGTGGATATCGGCATCCGCGGCTTGTTCAGGCGCCTGGGGCTGGAGTTCCTCGTGCGGCGGCTGAACAACAATTTCGTCGTTTTCCAGCATATCAAGCCGCTCACGGACCGCACGTCCAGGCTGCAGCTCAACCGCGACAGGTCGCGGCTGCAGGAGCTGCACCCGGCGGATATCGCCGACTTGGTCGAGAAGATGGATTACAAGAGCCAGGTGAGTTTCCTGGGGATCATGGACCACGAGCAGGCCGGCGAGGCCATCGGCGAGATGGACCTTGATACCCAGGTGGAGGTCATCGGGCAGCTGGCGGCCGACCGCGCGTCCGATATCCTGGAGGATATGCCGCCGGACGAGGTGGCCGACATCCTCGGCGAGATGCCGCCGGCGAAAACCGAGGAGATCCTCAGTTTGATGGACGCGGACGAGGCCCGGGAGGTCCGCGGGCTGATGGCTTACCCGGAGGATACGGCCGGTGGGCTGATGACGACCGAGTTCGTGTGGCTGCCGCCCGATATGACGGCGGAGGGGGCCATCAGGCGCCTGCGGGAGATGGCGCCTGAGGCCGAGACGATTTATTATCTGTACATCCTCGATGAACAGGAAAGACTAAACGGGGTAATGTCGCTGCGGGAGCTTATCTTCGCCGCGCCGGACAGCCCGCTGGCGGCGGTTATGCACGAAAGGGTGATCGCGGTCGGACATTACGACGATCATCGCAAGGTGGCGGCGACGATTTCCAAGTACGGGCTGTTGGCAGTGCCGGTCGTCGACGACGGCGGCGTGATGCTGGGCATCGTGACGGTGGACGACGTTTTGCAGATGCTGATGCCCGAACGGGGCGCGCTGGGTGCCGGTCTGCTGTTCAGGGGCAGCAAGCTGGCGGCGCGGAGGTGGTAGCATGGCCCTGAGTTTGCGCAACCGCATCGGGCTGTTCCTGGCGATAATGGGGCCTGGTGTCGTTACCGCCTTCGCCGACAACGACGCGGGCGGCATCACGACGTACGCGGCCGCAGGCGCCAAGTACGGCTACGGATTGTTGTTCACGATGTTCGTGAGCACGGTCGCCCTGGCGATCGCCCAGGAGATTTCCGCCCGCACGGGGGCGGTGAGCGGCCGCGGCCTGGCCGACCTCATCCGCGAGACGTACGGCGTGAAGTGGACGCTGTTCGCGATGCTGGTGCTGCTGGTGGCCAACATCGGCACGACGATCTCGGAGTTTTCCGGCATTGCCACCAGCCTGGAGATCTTCGGGATAAGCAAGTATATTTCGGTGCCGTTGGCGGCGTTCGTCGTGTGGTGGCTGGTCATCCACGCGGATTACGCCCGGACGGAGAAGATATTCCTCTCGCTGTGCGTGCTGTTTTTCAGCTATGTGCTGTCGGGGATGATCGTGAATCCGCCGTGGCCGGAGGTGCTGGCGGCGTCGGTCAGGCCGTCGTTTTCGGGCAGCGCCGATTATCTGCTGCTGGCCATCGGCGTCATCGGCACGACGATCACGCCGTGGGGCCAGTTCTACGTGCAGGCGTCGGTCGTCGACAAGGGCATCACGGCCAAGAATTACGCCTACACGCGGTGGGATGTCTATATAGGTTCGTTTTTCACCGGCTTCATCGCTTTTTTTATCATGGTGGCGACGGCGGCTACCCTGCATGCCAATAATATCCCGATCGAGACGGCCAAGGACGCGGCCCTGGCCCTGGAGCCGCTGGCCGGGAAGTACGCCTCGGTGCTGTTCGCCGTCGGCCTGTTCGGGGCGTCGATGCTGGCGGCGTTTATCCTGCCGCTGAGCACCGCCTACCCGATCTGCGAGGCGTTCGGCTTCGAGAGCGGGATAAGCAAGACGTACAAGGAGGCGCCGGTGTTCTTCGGGCTTTATACGGCGGTTATCGTCTGCAGCGCGGCGATGGTGCTGTGGCCGGGGCTATCGCTCTACCACGTGATGCTGACGACGCAGGTGGTTAACGGGATGCTGCTGCCGCCCATCCTGATTTTCATGGTGCTGATCGCCAACAATAAGAGCGTGATGGGCGAGTACAGGAATTCCCGGCTGTTCAATATCATCGCCTGGGCGTTCACCGTCGTGCTGATCCTGCTGACGCTGCTGCTGGTGGCGACGACGCTGATGCCCGATCTGGCGGATAAGGCGCGGTCGCTGCTGGGCGGGTGACGGCCCGGAAGGGATGGCGGCGGGGATGTAGAAATGTGATGATAGCTGAATTATAAGGGAGGCCACCGGGATGAACCGGGTGTATAGGGTGCAGCGCATGCTGCTCGATGAGATCGCCGCCTTGGAGCGCGCGGGAGGGGAGCGGGATACGTCGCTGCAGTGGGAGCGGATGCATTTGGCGAGCTGCGCGCGCAACGGGTATTTTCTGGCGGCGAGGCGCGGCTGTGACGTCGAGCTGGCGGCGGTGGCCTGCTCGGTGCATGATTACGGCCGGATCGTGACGGGAAGGCACCAGGACCACGCCGCCGCCGGCTATGAGCCGCTGAAGGTTTTTCTCGGCGGCAGCGGCTATTTCACGGCCGAGGAGGTCGAGCTGGTCGCCCGGGCGGTGGCCAACCACAGCAGGAAGGGCGAAACCGGGTCGGCGCTGGAGGAGATCGTGAAGGACGCCGATGTGCTGGATTGCCACCAGTACGGCATCCCCCTGCCGGCGGACAGTTACCGGCGGCGGCTGGCGGCCATTCTGGCCGAGATGGGTCTTTGAAAGGGTTCCGCGCCGGCGGGGCTCTTTTTTTGCCCGCCTGGCAAAAAAATGGCAGGAATCAGCCGGCCGTCAACGAAGATATTTTTAAGTGGGCGCGATTTCGTTCCGGCGAAGAGGGACACCGGCGACAGCGGCATTGGGGGGGATTGCGGTGCGTATCTTTGTCGCGCTGGTATTGATCCTCGGTTTTTGCACATTGCCTGTGACGGCGGCCCAGGAGCATTCCCCGGAGGCGACGTACTGGTTTTCGCAGGGCGAACGGAGCTTTAAGGCGGGGGATTATGGCGGGGCGATAGCGGCGTTTACGAAGGCGATCGCCATCGAGCCTCGCTACGCCAAGGCGTATGACCGGCGGGCGGTCTGCCATATCGCCCTGCAGAATTATGAGCAGGTGCTCGCCGACGAGAACCTGGCGCTGGCCATCGACCCCGGCGACGCCGAGGCGTACAACAACCGCGGCTGGGGCTACTATAACTTCGGGATGTACGATCTGGCGATCGCCGACTACGGCAGGGCGATCAGCCTGAACGGCAAGTTCGCCCGCGCTTATAACCGCCGGGCGATCGCCTACGAGGGCAAGCGGGACTACGCGAAGGCGGAGGCGGATTATGGCGCGGCGGTTAGGATCGACCCCCGCTACGCGGATGCGTATTATAACCGCGGCCTGATGTATTTCGACCAGGGAAGGGTGCAGGCGGCGATCGCCGATTATAACCGGGCGATCGATATCAACCCCGACGCGGGCGAGTATTATCTGAACCGGGCGATCGCCTACCGGGAGAGCCGCCAGTATTCGCTGGCGCTGGCCGACTGCGAGCGTATCCTTAAAGGCGACCCGCAGCATTACCTGGCGATGAAGCAGAAGGCGTACGTGTATTTCGCCCAGGGCCAGACGGATGCCGCCGTCGGCGAGATCGACAAGGCGATCCGGATCAAGCCGGAGGCGGCCGACCTGTACTGCGGCCGGGCGGAGTTCTGTATCGCCAAGGGCAGGTACCTGGCGGCGGTCGCCGACGCGGACAAGGCGCTGGCGCTCGACGCGCGGTATTCGATAGCCCATTACCGCAAGGGGCTGGCGCTGGAGAGGCTGGGCAAGCCGGCGGAGGCATACGCGGCTTACAAGCGTTTTCTCGAGAACCCGCCGCCGTATTACCCGAATGAGGTTGCCGACGCCAGGAAGAAGGTGCAGGCGTACGCCGGAAAGGTAAAATAGTTTTTTGCCGCTGCCGGGGGCGAAGCTACGGAACGTGAAGCCGCATGGACTTGTGCTCCTGCGGCTTTTGCTTTGGCGGCGGCCGGCGAGGGCGCGGCGGGCATAAGGCGGCGGCCGGCGTGATATGTTAGTAGCAGGTGCCGGTGATGAATCTTTACACTCAGCGAGGAGGGGTCTTCATGGCGTGGGATAGTTTGCCGATTTTGCTCATTCTTGTGCTGGCAGTGCTGGGCAATAATCAGTCGGTGTCGGTGGCGGCGGCAGTGCTGGTGGCGATCAAGCTGCTGGGGCTGGACAACTGGTTTCCGGCTCTGGAGAGCAAGGGGATGAATATCGGCCTGATCATCCTGACGATCGCGATTTTGGCCCCGGTCGCTTCCGGCCGCATCACGCTGCAGAATATGGTTGACGCTTTCAAGAGCCCGGTGGGGCTGCTGGCTATCGCCGCCGGTATTTTCGCGGCGTATGCCGCCGGCCGGGGGCTGTTTTTCATCAAGGAGGCGCGGAGATGGTGAGCTCGCTGGTGGTCGGCACCGTCCTCGGGGTGTCGTTCCTGCATGGGGTGGCGATCGGGCCGCTGATCGCCGGCGGGCTTGTCTCGCTGTTCGTCGCCCTGTTCGCGGCGTTCCGGTAGCAGAAGCGTCAAGTCGGCCGTTTCCAACGGCCGGTGATGTTGGTATAATGTAAATAAGAACGGATATTGCGGGCCGGGTGCGGGGGAGGGGCCGTCGATGGCAGTGAGGCCGCTGTGCCTGGATTGCCGGCACTATTATGTGACGTGGGACAAGGAGTTCCCGTATGGCTGCAAGGCGATGGGGTTCAAGAGCAGGACGGCCCCGTGCCTGGTGACGAAGGATGCGTCGGGACTCGCGTGCCTGTCGTTCGCCGCGAAGGCGGCGAAAGGGGCGGGGGATATTAGCGGAGCGAGGTAGATGAGCATGTTCAGAGTGCGGCACGAGTGCGGGGGGATCGCTCATCTGGTGGGGAAGACGCCGGTGCATGGCTGGAACCTTTACTGCTGCGACCGGTGTGGCGAGTCGTATTACCGCTGGATCACGCAGGCGATGCTGGAGATGGCGGCCAAGCAGGGCAGTTAGCAGACGGCGACGTTGCGATAGGGGTTTGCCGGGGAGGCTTCGCTGCGGCGGGGCTTTTTCGTTTGCCTTGGGCCGTGTAGGGCAGATTTTGTTCCACAAAGGGCCATTTATGGGAATAAATTTTTGCGTCAAAGGATTATTGACATAAGGATACCCTCATGGTATCATATATTTTGTCGCAGGCGCTGCCTGCTTTTATGGTGGCTGTGGTGAAGTGGTTAACACGCCGGATTGTGGCTCCGGTATACGAGGGTTCGATCCCCTCCAGTCACCCCACTTAAGTTAATACACAGGGGCGTAGCCAAGGCGGTAAGGCAACGGACTTTGACTCCGTCATGCGTTGGTTCGAGTCCAGCCGCCCCTGCCAAAACGTGACCCACTAGCTCAGTTGGTAGAGCACCTGACTTTTAATCAGGGTGTCGATGGTTCGAGTCCATCGTGGGTCACCATTTATCTATTTATCATGCGGGCGTGGCGGAACTGGCAGACGCGACGGACTTAGGATCCGTTGGGTAACACCGTGGGGGTTCAAGTCCCTTCGCCCGCACCAAGTTAGTTGGTTCAAAGATATAGATATATCAAATAAGTCAAAAGGCCCTAAGCAGTAACAAATGCCGTCTCCATCCTGGAGACGGCATTTATTATTGAAATTTCGCTGGCAAACACTCCGGAAGTTTATAATGCTCCCATGAGTTGAGACAAGGGAAGAGAAAAAATAAGTTATAATGGGAGCATGAATAAACGAAATCAATACTCAGCCGAATTTAAAACCAAAGTGGCCATGTAAGCCCTCCGGGAAGAGGCGACCGTGAACGAAATTGCCGCCCAGCACGGCCTAAACCCCGTGATGGTCAGCCGGTGGAAAACTGAATTTTTTTTTATTCCGTAAGGAGGAATTGTGGATGTTATATAGAATAAGATAAAACAATAAGCTGTATATACAGGTTATAGCAGCACCTTGGACACCTGGGTTTTCTTTCGACTTTTAACAGGAGGATATTTTTCTTGCTTATAAAAAAATCTTCAATTCCACTATATTATCAAGCCGCAAACTGGCTACGGGAATGTATCAATAAAGGTGAGTTTAAGGCTGGAGATCAAATCCCCTCAGAAGGGGAATTAGCATCCACATTGGGAATAAGCAGAATGACAGCAAGACAGGCAATAACCGAACTTGTCAGAGAAGGACTGTTATATAGGCGGGCAGGCAAAGGCACTTTTCTTGCCAGTTCGCCAACTTTTAGCAAACTATCCACTCTAGTCGGCTTCTCGGAAAAGATGCAAAAAATAGGTAAAACAGTTAAGTCCAAAGTTTTATTCCTAGGAGTCAAAGAAGCGGACGCAATCGTTGCGAAAAAGCTTGGGCTTACTTGCGGTCAAAAAATTATTGAAATTAAACGTCTGCGCTATTTAGATAACGAACCGGTGACCATCCAGTTGTCTTATCTTCCCTATGACAAATGTGCCCCGTTAATGGATGTTGATTTGACTAAGGAATCGCTCGTACAATCAGTTATTCAGAAATGTGGTATTCCACTGAAGAGTTCGGTTGATACCGTATCGATTGTTTCTGTTTTCGATAACGACGCTAAACTTCTCGATGTTGAGGATGGAAGTCCGGCGTTTTTGATTGAAGGGATTATCTATAGTCATGATGGGCTTCCAATTCGATTTGGTCGCGGCATCTACAAGGGTAATTGTTTCAAGCTTACTGTCGAAAATATAAGTGTGGAATAACTGAGGAAAGGAAAGAAAAACCTCTCACAAATGTTTTTAATAATGTTTTTAATATAGTACACAAGAAATAACAGTACGCTGGTTAGTTACTAAGAACTAAGTAAAGCAGGGATTGAAGATGCCAGATGTTGTGACAATGGGGGAAACGCTTGCTGTTTTTGACGCTACAATTACTGGCCCGATGCGATACGCTACAAGCTACGAGCGCCACAGTGGTGGTGCCGAAACAAATGTGGCTGTTGGATTGCTAAGGCTTGGCTGTTCTGCCGGATGGATAAGCCGTCTAGGAGATGATGAGTTCGGGCGGTTTATCCTGAACCTGATGCGCGGAGAAGGGGTTGACGTATCAAGAGTAACGTTAGACAAAATTAATCCTACAGGCCTCTTTTTCCGTCAACAAAACACTATCGGCGAGAGTACCAACTTTTATTACCGAAAGTATTCTGCGGCCAGTTTTTTATCGGAAAAAGACATCGATACCGAATACATAAAGCAAGCGAAGGTCTTTCATGCTACAGGAATCACGGCTGCCATTAGTGAATCCTGCCGAAAAGCTCTGGAAAAGGCTATGACAATCGCCAAAACTCATGGTGTGACCGTTTCCTTCGATCCTAATCTTCGACTTAAACTCTGGACAATCGCAGAAGCCCGCGAAACCTTAACTAGGCTTATGCACTTGGCTGACATAGTCATGCCAGGGGTTGAGGAGTGCCAACACCTGTTTCAAACCGAAAGTACTGATAAAATTTATGAAATTCTGTCATCCTATGGCGTGCATACAGCCATAATTAAACTTGGCGCCCAGGGAGCGGTAGGCTATACTGGTTCCGAGCGCATTAGTTCGCCGGGGTTTAAGGTGGAAAAGGTAGTTGATCCGTTTGGAGCAGGCGACGGTTTTGCGGCAGGGTTCCTCGCTGGATGGATGCAGGGATTGCCTTTGTCAGAATGCTTGCGAAACGCCAACGCCGTTGGGGCTATTGCCGTCACGGTCAAAGGTAATATCGAAGCGTATCCGACCTCGCGGGAGCTGACGAATTTCATCACCAAACAATGCGAGATCACGCGCTGAAATCTTACGGACCCTACTTTTTTTTGCCTTAACATATATATACATGTATAACAATCACAAAAGGGAGGAAAACAGAATGAACGTAGAAAAATTTTCTGGAGTCTATCCGGCAGTAATCACCCCGTTTGACAAAGAGGGTCATGTTGATGAAGCAAAGTTAAAGGCGTATATCGAATATTTGGTACCTAAAGTGGATGGCTTGTTCGTCTGCGGTTCTTACGGTTCGGGCCCCATAATGACTCCCGCCCAACGTAAACGCGTTGCCGAGGTTACTGTAAGTGTCGCGAAAGGAAAAGTGCCCATTCTGCTTCACGTTGGTTGTTCGGATACGGAAACAACGATTGAACTTGCCAAGCATGCGGAAAGTATCGGTGTTGACGCAGTCGCAGTTGTAACTCCTTTTTATTACAAACACGTAAAGAGCGTCATCATCGAGCATTATCGTGCTATTATTAGTGCAGTATCTATTCCGGTTATCCTGTACAATAACCCCAAATATTCAAATTTCAACGTATCGGCCGACTTGCTCGCCGAGCTGGCTGAAATAGGCCTCCAAGGGGTTAAGGACAGCAGCGCGGATATCGCCTTGTTCTATGAGTATATGGCCAAGGTCACCAAAGAAGGGTTCCTCTTCCTTGTCGGTTCGCAGACTCACCTTGTACCTGCCGTGGTAGGTGGCGCTCACGGCGTTGTTTCCGGTCTGTCGAACGCATTCCCGAATTTCATTCGAGAGATTTACAGCGAATGCAAAGCCGGTAACTACGAAAAAGCGGTCGCCCTCCAGAAAAAAGCGAATATGTTGCGGACGGTAACAGGCGAGGGCATTCCGGTACCTTTTTATCATGCGGCTTTACCGATGATCAACGTGGACATCGGCTACCCGCGCGCACCCTTCAAGGTCCTGCCCCAGACTGAGATTGAGCGGATACGTACGGCTCTCAGCCAGGCAAAAATGATCCTGGGCTAATATGTGTCAATCCCGGCGTTCTCACAACGCCGGGATCCCCTCGCGGGTGACCGAAACAACCCGGCGCAACATTATAATACTTTTAACTAACCCTTATGAGTGAGCGGACGTTCCGATTTCGACGATTTTTATCGGACAGGTCCCCCATGTCTAGTCTTACGGGGGGTATTGAAATATGAACAACGCCCGAATAGCCGTTGCCGATGTAAGGGGCAAAGCAGAGCGCGTATCCTTGCGGGATGAGATTTATCAGCTTTTGCAGCAGATCGGTGCGCTGGAAAGTATTTTCCACGACCCACAAAAAAGGGTCTTATTAAAACCCAATCTGGTATATCCGCGCAAGTCCGGCAGCGGCATCATCACGGACAACAGACTGGTATTCGGATTAGTAGAAGTTTTGCAGTTGCTCGGGTTTAAAGATATTGTCGTCGGGGAAGGCTCAGCCGTTGGCTATGACTTCGTTCAGAATTACGATACTTTTGAATGCATGAAGGTCGCCGGATTGGATTGTCTTCCGGAAAAATACCATGTCCGTCTGGTGGACTTTAATAGGGACGAGCCAGTTGAGATTGCCGTGCCCGATCCGCTGGTAATGGATAGGGTTAAGATTGCCCGTACTGCCCTTGAATGCGACATTATTGTCAATCTGCCGGTAATGAAGACCCACATTCGGACAGGCATTACCGCGGGGTTAAAAAATATGAAGGGCGTTCTGCCCGGTAACGAAAAGAAAAAGACACACCGTTTGGGCATAGACGAAGCGTTGGCCGACCTTGCCTCGGCGGTAAAGGCCGACCTTACCATAGTGGACGGTATTGTCGGCATGGAAGGTAACTGGGACTACCCCCGCGATTGCGTACCTCTGGGTATTGTTTTAGCCGGAACAGACCGCGTGGCTATTGATTGTGCGTGTGCGAAGATAATGGGGTTTGATCCTGAAAAGATACGGCACCTGACATGCTCGGCCCAAAAGCGGCTGGGCACAATGGATCTGAGCAAAATTGAATTTTTGGGGATGTCTTGGGATGAAATCCCCACCAAAACTTTTAAAGGGCGGTTCCAATCCTTTATGGAGGACTTTCCGGGCGTTAATCTCATTGACCAATATGGCTGCACCGGATGCAGTTCAACCATTCTCAGTACATTGACCTACTTCAATAAGAAGGGCTACAAGGGACACCTCCAAAATTTAAATATTGTTACGGCCGTTTACGATAGTCAGCCGATAATCGAAAAATGTCCAGGCCATACATTTATCCTCGGAACCTGCAATACGCCCTTCAAACATCTGGGGACCTTCGTGCCGGGGTGCCCGCCGAAAGCGCCCGATCTTATTAAAGAGATCAAGAACGCGTACAACTTCACTTTTGAAGACGACTTCCAGGCTTGACCGGAGATGCCCTATTTCCACTGCGCGAGGAGGGGTTTCCAACAGAGGAAAAGAGCAATTATTGTGACTAGTAGTTGTACGGTCCACTAAACCATATCCAGAGACTTAATTGGGGGTGTATCTCAGTGGACAAAGACTCCGTTATTGTTGCTAACAATATCGCTGAGTCGGCAAACTCTGAAAAACAGTCGGCCGGAAAGCCTTCGGCGGCCGGCAAACCCTTTCCCTGGGCGGATGTTATCGTATCGATTGTGTGTTGGCTGCTGGCGGCTTACATTTTGCTGACCATCCGCGATTTCCAGCGTCTTGCGGGTGCGGTGGAAGTTTTGGGGTCCGATTTTGTTCCCAGATTGTTATCATACTGTTTTGTCATTTTCGGCATATGGCTCATGGCCTCCGCATTTGTTGGTCGCGGTCAGGCTACTGCCGAATTTGATTCAAACGGGATGACGGCAAAATTATCATTGCTTGCCATTGTCCTGGCCTATACATTTTTGCTCCCGATCGCCACTTTTTTACCCAGCACCGTCTTGCTTATCGTTGTGGTAATGCGGTTGTTTGGCGAAAAATCCCTGTTCAAGATCATAGCTACCTCTATTATTGTAACCGCAGCGATCTACTATATTTTTGGCGTTCAGCTAAAAATTCCGTTGCCGTAGAAGGAGGGAGTGTATGGACACTTTTTTGACTGTGGCAGCCGTAACGTTTAGTAACCCCTATATCTGGATATATACACTGCTCGGTACTGTTGGCGGGATTATCGTCGGTGCTATTCCAGGACTTACCGCTACCATGGCTGTCGCAATTCTTATCCCATTCACGTTTAGTGTCGAACCAATTTTCGGGCTTGCCGCCCTCTGCGGTATTTATGTCGGCGGGATATACGGCGGCTCACTGAGTGCCGTGCTGCTCAGAATCCCCGGCACACCGTCTTCGGCGTTTACCGCTTTTGACGGTCACCCTATGGCGCTCAAAGGCGAGGCCGGAAGGGCGATAAGCATCGCAACCTCATCGTCTTTCGTTGGCGGCTTGGTGTCTATTCTGTTTTTAATGGTAACCGCGCCCATTATCGTCAAGTTTGCCCTTAATTTTAGCGACCCGGAGTTTTTTGCCATCGCAATATGGGGACTGGCTTCGGTCGCCGACGTCAGCGGGACAAGGCTGGTTTATGGTCTGATTTCGGCTGCCATTGGCGTGTTTTTGGGTTGTATCGGGATGGATCCAATGACCGGCACGCCTCGCTTCACCATGGGGATCGACGAACTTCAGAGCGGCCTCGAATTTGTTCCGATCATGATTGGTCTGTTCGGCATATCCGAAGTGTTGAACCAAATAGGCAACACCGAAACCGGACAGATGGTCACCCAGAAGCTGACAAACTTACTGCCCACCGTTAACGACGTAAAAAGGCTTTGGAAGACATGGGTCAGAGGCACCTTAATCGGAATTTGGGTCGGCGTTCTGCCCGGCGCCACCGGTGGCGCCATGGGATCACTAATGGCGTACAACACCGAAAAAAGCGTATCACCCAACAAGGCGGAGTTTGGCAAGGGCGCACCGGAAGGAATAGCCGCATCGGAGTCGGCGAATAACGCCACCGTCGGCGGCAGCCTCGTTCCCTTGCTGACCCTTGGCATCCCCGGCGACACCATCACCGCCTTATTGATTGGCGCGTTTATGATGCACAACCTCAGGCCCGGTCCACTTCTTTACCAGCAAAACCCCGATTTGGTCCACGGCGTGTACGGATCGCTGATTCTCGCCCACTGCTTTTTCTTGATTTTGGGTCTTGGGGCGGCCAGACTCTTCGCTAGGGTACTTGATATCCCGAAGCCTATGCTCCTGACGATGATAGTCGTTTTCTGCGTAGTAGGTTCCTATGCTGTAAGTAACAGCGTTTTCAACATCATAATAATGGTGTTTTTCGGGTTGCTCGGTTTTTTCATGGAGCGAATTAGTATGCCTGTAGCTCCCCTGCTCATTGGCCTGGTACTTGGCCCCATGGCCGAGAGCAGCCTCAGATCAGCCCTCCAGTTGCTTGAGGGCGATACTCTGTCGCTCTTTACCAGACCCTATTGTCTTGTGTTCTGGGCAATGACCGCGGCGATGCTGCTCATGCCCTGGCTGCAAAATCTCTGGGCAAAACTCAAGCGGTTGGTTACCGCCTAATTATAGGAAAGACAAAACTAGGAAAGTCAGGAGTTGCTAAAAAAAATTATAAGGAGAGATTCTGATGAGGAACAGGGCTTTGTCAATTCTGCTGGCGGCCATATTCCTGGTGAGTGCCGTGGTTGCGGGAGGCTGCGGATCATCGAGCACCAAGCCGTTTCCGCAAAGGGATATCACGGTCATTTGCCCGTTCGGCGCTGGTGGCGGTACAGACCAGGTGGCCAGAGTGATGAGCGATTTAATCGACAAAGCGATTGATCCGGCGGTGGTGGTTGTCAATAAAGTAGGCGGCGCCGGGGCCGTCGGACTTAACGAAGTGGTTAAGGCCCAGCCCGATGGCTACACCATCGTGCTTATGACTTCCAACATATCGACTCTCAAATGGACGGGGCACACCAAGCTGACCTTCCAGGACTTTGCGCCTATCGCCGCGGTAAACTATGACGCGCCCGCATTGATCGTCAGAACCGATGCTCCCTGGAAAACCTACGCTGACTTCGCGAAAGACGCAAAAGAACGCACCCTTCGCGTCGCAACCGGCGCTCCCGGCGGACTGTGGCAGGTCGGCGCCCTGGCCCTGGCCAAACGCCAAAATTTCAAATTTAACGTTATTCCCGCTGATTCGGGTGGTGCACCCGCGGCAATCAAACTGCTCGGCGGTCACGTT
>MTLD01003495.1_pt1 | contig 13660 bp, 12 predicted proteins | sample 1982471 | NCBI WGS metagenome assembly MTLD01 (sample SAMN05712604, study PRJNA340218) | biofilm metagenome | isolation source: sample SPM anode biofilm adapted to -50 mV | place: USA | collected 2012-02-03
TAAATAGGTTTGTTTTTTTTATTTTTTTGGAGGTTTGCATTTCTTTTGTACCTTTGCATTAATAGGTCTATTAAATTTGTTTATTAAATATAGTTATTAATGTTGGTTGAAAATAATATATCTGCTGAACAACAAATCCTTGAAGCTGCTGAGGAGTTGTTTCTAAACAAAGGATTTGCAATGACTTCTACAACAGAAATTGCAAAAAAGGCTGGCTGTAATCAGGCTCTGATTCACTACTATTTTAGAACAAAAGAGAATCTTTTTTTAAAACTTTTTGAGTCTAAATTTATTCAGTTTGTAGCCTGTATTAATCCCGTCCTTTTTGAGGGACTTAGTTTTGAAGACAAGCTAAAGGGGATTATTGATTCTCATATTTCAATTATTTCGAGAAATCCCAAAATCCCTTTTTTAATACTGAACGAAATAACGACAAGTCCTCAAAGATTAAATAAGATTATTGAAGGAATAAAAAATCTTGTTGTACCTCTAATTATGAGTTTGTCAAATGATTTAATAAGAGAAGAGAAGGCCGGAAGAATAAGGAAAGTAGATCCGTTTCATTTGCTTTTCAGCATTATTTCTATGGATATTTTTATGTTTATTTCAAAACCATTGTTGCAGCAATTAAGGGAGTTTGAAGATAATGAATTTGAAATATTTATTGAAGAGAGAAAAGAACAAATCTTCGATCTTGTCTGGAATAGTATTAAAATACGTTAATTATAGTTAATGATTATGAAAAAATTATTAATCTCTTTTTTATTGTTTTGTGGTGTATCAAACAATGTTATTTTTGCTCAAATTACACTAGAAGAGTGCCGGGAGGCTGCCAGGCTAAATTATCCCCTTATTGTTCAGTATGACCTCTACAATTTAGCAGAGCAATATAAAATTGATGCCATTAATAAATCATATTTGCCTCAGGTTTCACTGAGTGCAAAAGCTACATATCAATCGGAAGTTACCAAGGTCCCTATAAATATTCCGGGTATGACAATTACTCCCTTGGATAAAGAACAATATGGTATTGTATTACAGGCCGACCAAATAATTTGGGATGGTGGTGCCGGAAGGGCTCAAAAAGAAATTGTTAAGGCAAGTACTTTGAGCGAAAGCAAAAAATTAGATGTAGATATTTATCAAATTCAGGAAAGAGTTAACCAGATTTTCTTTGGAATTCTTTTAATTGATGAAAATTTAAGATTATCGGATTTGTTTTTAAAAGAGTTAAACAGAGGACTTGAAAGGGTATCTGCCGGTGAACAAACAGGTCTTGCAAATCAATCTGATATTGATGCGGTAAAAGTGGAGATTCTTAATGCTGTTCAAAAACAGACTGAATTAAAATCAAATAGGTTTGCATATTTAAAAATTTTATGTGCAATGACCGGTAAAAATATTAATCAAGATGCAATCTTGAAGGTTCCCGATAATTTTGATGTTTTTTCTTCGGACTCTAATCTTCGCCCGGAACTTGGAGCATTTGATGCTCAAAAAAATATTATTGAAAATCAGAAAAAACTGATTGATGCCAAAAATATGATAAAAGTTGGAGCTTTTGTGCAGGGAGGATATGGTAAACCGGGTCTAAATATGTTAAAGAATGCATTTGATCCTTACTATATAGGAGGGATTCGCTTATCTTGGAACTTTGGCGGGTACTATACTCGTAAAAGTGAGATATCTCAGTTAAATTTGAATAATCAAATAGTTGATGTCCAAAAGAATGCATTTATGTATAATTTGAATTTAAAGAATACCCAGCAACTCGAAAATATTAAAAAAATTAAGTCTTTGCTTAATAATGACGTACTAATAATTGATCTTAGAAATAAAATTGCTGCAGCTGCCGAAGCAAAATTGGATAATGGGACTATTTCTGTAGACGACTATTTAAATGAGTTGACAAAACTCGATATGGCTAGAAGAACAAAATCTGCACGCGAAATTGAATATTTAAGTGCTATTTACGATTACAAAAACACGTTAAACAATTAAATTTAAATATAATGAAAAGATTTATTTCATTTTTTTCAATAATTCTGGCAGCCTCTTGTTCTGGAAATAAGGCTGTTGATGCTACAGGTACTTTTGAAGCTACTGAAATAATTGTCTCGTCGGAGGCAAACGGGAAAATTTTGGAAATGAACATAGAAGAGGGAGATTCTGTAAAAGCGAATTACATAATTGGTTATGCAGATACAACTCAGCTTTATCTGCAAAAACAGAGACTATATGCCTCAAATACTTCTTTGCAGAACCGGAAACAAGATATTCCAAAGCAAATAGCCGTAACAAAACAGCAAATTGATAATTTAACAATTGAGAAAAAAAGATTTGAAAAACTAGTTTCACTTAATGCGGGTAATGCAAAACAGCTCGACGATATTAACGCCCAGATTGCTTTTTATAATAAACAGCTCATTGCACAACAGTCAACGCTCGAAAATTCAAATAAAAGTGTTAGTAAGGAGAGCGATGCCGTTGTAATACAAATTGCTCAAATTAATGATCAACTGGCGAAAAGTTACTTCAGATCGCCAATAAATGGAACAATATTATCTAAATATTGCGAAGCTGGAGAGTTAGCCTATCAAGGTAAACCTCTTTTTAAAGTTGCAGATCTTGATAATATGATATTGAGGGCATACGTTGGTAATGGGATACTTTCGGAATTAAAAATTGGTCAAAAAGTTAAAGTGCTAACAGATACTGAAAAAGGTAAATATAAAGAGTATGATGGTGAGGTTTCCTGGATTTCTTCAAAAGCTGAATTCACCCCTAAAACTATTCAGACTAAAGATGAAAGAGAAAACTTGGTTTATGCTGTTAAAATTGCTGTAAAAAATGATGGTTTTTTAAGGATAGGTATGTATGCTGACGTAAGATTCAAATAGTTAAGATATGAACCCTGTTGTTGTTAATAATGTAAGTAAAAACTACGGAGACGTCATTGCTTTAAAGGATTTATCTTTCTCGGTCGAGAAGGGAGAAATCTTTGGAATTATAGGGCCGGATGGTTCAGGAAAAACAACTTTATTCAGAATTATCACAACTCTGATATTACCGTCAACCGGCGAAGCTTATGTAGATGGGTTTAACGTTGTAAAAGATTATAAATCTGTTAGAAACCGTGTGGGATATATGCCTGGACGTTTTTCACTTTATCAGGATTTAACTGTAGAAGAGAATCTTTCTCTTTTTGCAACTGTCTTTAATTCGTCAGTAGAGGAAAATTATAATTTGATTGAAGATATTTATAAACATCTTGAACCTTTTAAAACAAGAAGAGCAGCTGCGCTCTCAGGGGGGATGAAGCAAAAACTGGCATTATGTTGCGCTCTTATTCACAAACCTTCGGTACTTTTCCTAGACGAACCAACTACAGGAGTAGATCCTGTTTCAAGAAAGGAGTTTTGGGAGATGTTAAAAAGACTCTCCAAGCAGGGTATAACAATAGTAGTTTCCACTCCTTATATGGACGAGGCAATTCTTTGCGACAGAGTAGCATTAATTTTAAAAGGCTCTTTTCTTAAAATTGACACTCCCGAAAATATCGTATCGGCATACGACAGCCCTTTAGTATCTGCAAAAAGCGCTAAAATGTCAAAGTTGCTGGAGGATGTTAGAAATTTACCTGAAGTAAGGACTGCATTTGCTTTTGGGGATGTTCATCATTTGGCAATGAACCAAGGTAGTATTGATTTAGATAAACTATTGGAAAAAATTGTTAATATGGGACATAAAGATGTCGAATTAAAGTGGATAAAGCCTACTATTGAGGATTCATATATGCTATTCTCCGAAAATAACAATACAAACTAATTATTACAACAATTATGAGTAATTATGTAATTCAGGTTGAGAATCTTACTAAGAAATTTGGGAACTTTACTGCTGTTGATAATATATCTTTCAATGTGGAAAAAGGAGAAATATTTGGATTTTTGGGAGCTAATGGTGCCGGTAAGACAACTGCAATGAGGATGTTATGCGGTTTACTTAAACCAACTGGAGGTAAGGGTAAGGTTGCCGGATTCGATATTTATAAAGAATCTGAGAAGGTAAAGGCCAATATTGGATATATGAGTCAACGTTTTTCACTGTATGAAGACTTAAAGGTTTGGGAAAATATACGTCTGTTTGCGGGTATTTATGGATTAAATGATGCTGAAATTGCTTTAAAAACAGATGAGATGTTAACATTGCTTGGAATATCTGATGAAAAGAATTCAATTGTTAAATCTCTTCCTTTGGGTTGGAAGCAAAAACTAGCTTTTTCTTTGGCAATAATTCACGAACCCAAAATTGTCTTTCTCGACGAACCAACCGGAGGTGTAGACCCTGTAACACGTCGTCAGTTTTGGGAGTTAATTTATAAAGCTTCCGACAGGGGAATTACTGTTTTCGCTACTACACACTATATGGACGAGGCGGAATATTGCAACAGAGTATCTATAATGGTAGATGGTAGAATTGATGCTCTTGACTCTCCTTCAAATTTGAAGAAATTGTTCAAAGTTGAGAGTATGGATGAGGTTTTTCGTCACTTGGCCCGTAATGCAAAAAGAAAAGCAGATTAATTTTAAAAAGATGAAACAGTTTTTAGCATTTGTAAAAAAGGAATTCTATCATATTTTGAGAGATCCCCGTACGGTAATGTTGCTATTAATTTTACCTGTTATTCAGATTATTCTTTTTGGATTTGCTTTATCTAATGAGGTTAAAAAAGTAGAAATCGGAGTATATAATCCGGGAAATGATAATGAGAGCAGAGAAATTATTTCCAGATTGGCATCAAGCGAGTCTTTTAATATTACAAAATTTATTACAAATCCCGAAGATATTTCTAAGCTTATTGACAATGGCGATCTTAAAATGGTAATAATGTTCAGCGATAATTTTGGTAAAGAACTTTTGCATTCCGGCGAGGCCAAAATTGGTCTTATTGCAGATGCTTCTGAGCCAAATTTGTCACAATCTGCTATAAATTATGCAAGTAATATAATATTGTCATATCAGCAGGAATTAATGGCGAATAATCCAACAATTCATCCTGCGACAATTGTTCCCGAAATAAAGTTGTTGTATAATCCACAAATGAAGAGCGCCTATAACTTTGTACCAGGTGTAATGGGTCTTATTTTAATGCTTATATGCGCAATGATGACCTCAATATCTATAGTGAGAGAAAAGGAGCTGGGGACAATGGAAGTTCTGCTTGTCTCTCCGGTTAAACCTTTTTCAATAATAATTGCTAAGGCAATTCCATACTTTGTTTTATCGGCTGTTAATATATTTACTGTTTTAATGTTATCGATATTTCTTCTTCATGTACCTGTTTCAGGAAGTTTATTCTGGCTGATAGCTTTGTGCTTGCTGTTTGTTTTAGTATCACTTTCGTTAGGAATGATGGTCTCTACATTGGTAGATACTCAGGTAGCTGCAATGTTGATTTCCGGAATGGTATTTATGATGCCTGTAATGATTCTCTCTGGAATGATCTTCCCTGTTGAGAATATGCCTAAAATTTTGCAAGCGATTGCTCAAATAATACCTGCAAAATGGTTTATTGCCGGGGTCCGAAAATTAATGATTCAAGGCCTCGATGTACAATATGCCGCAAGAGAGTTTGCGGTTCTTACGGGAATGTTAATTATGTTTTTTGGAATAACTGTGAAAAATTTTAAATACAGGTTGGAATAATGATCTTAAAATATCTTATCGAAAAGGAATTTAAACAAATTTGGCGTAATCCAATTATGCCCAAATTGATTTTTATTTTCCCTGCATTGATGATGCTACTCATTCCAAATGCAGCAAATATGGAGGTTAAAAACTTAAGAATTTGCGTAGTTGATTCTGACCATTCTTCATTCTCTCAAAGATTGGTAAGTAAGTCAGATAATTCGAATAATCTTAAAGTAACTTCATATGTTTCTTCTCACAACGAAGCAATTAAAGAGATTGAATATGATAATGCCGATATAATTTTAGTGATTCCTAAAGGTTTTGAAAAAGATCTAATAAAAGAAGGGAAAACTCAAATAATGGTTGAAGCTAACTCAGTAAATGCTACAAAAGGAGGAATAGGGTCATCATATTTGATTGCAATCATTAATAGTTTTTCTGATGACTTGTATTCAGATGGAAAAATTTCAATTAACAAAGGCAGTTTCAAGGGTGTAATTCCCAAACTTGAGATTATTCCTAAAAGCAGATATAATCCGCAAATGAAATATAAGATATTCATGGTACCTGCCTTAATGGTAATGTTAATAACGATGCTTTGTGGTTTTTCTCCGGCACTTAACATAGTATCTGAAAAAGAAAAGGGAACAATTGAGCAGATTAATGTAACTCCGGTTAAAAGATGGGGTTTTATTTTGGGGAAACTTATTCCATATTGGATAATTGGATTGTTAGTACTTACGTTAGCTATAGTTCTAGCAAAACTGTTTTACAATATAACCCCTGTTGGAAATCTTGGTCTGTTTTATTTCTTTGCAATGATATATATATTGGTCGTATCAGGAATGGGCCTTATAATCTCAAATTATTCATCTACAATGCAACAGGCAATGTTTGTAATGTATTTTTTTATGTTGATTCTTATTTTAATGAGTGGATTATTTACCCCCGTGGAGAGTATGCCGTTGTGGGCAAAAATTATAGCGGCTTGTAATCCAATGAAATACTTTGTAGAGGTTGTAAGAGCAATTTATATAAAAGGGTCCGGATTATCCGCGCTCTTGAATCAGATGATTGTATTACTTACCTTTGCCGGCGGCTTAAGTTTCTGGGCTGTTCTCAGCTATAGAAAGAATTCTTAATAATTAAACAAATGAACATAATTAGCTCTGCTACAGTGTTATGCGATGTGGCAGATTTAAATCCGTCAATAATTCCTCTCCTAGGTAGGTTTGGTATAACACAAGGTTTGGGAGAGAAAAGAGTGAGTGAAATATGTAGTTACTACAGAATTAACGAAGAGGCATTAATTCTTATTCTTAATTTATATTTAAATCCGGACTATACTCCTAGAATAACTCTTGATGAAGAAGAATTTGAGCAGATTAAGCAATACTTTGATGCGACCGACATGTTTTATAGAAGCATTCAAATTCCCAATATTGAAAGCCATTTAAAGGCATTTATTGCTCAAAGTGACGATGTTTCTACTCTTAAAATGATTGAAGTGCTTTTTGCTAAATTCAAAAGTGAGTTTATGTCGGGTCCGGGTTATTTCCACGACATTCTTGGAGATATAAAAAATATTATGATTAAGCATCTTACAGGTCGTTTTAATACCAATTTGTACTATGCAGTAATTTTTTCATTACACTCTTTAGAGGCTGATTTAACTCAACATGAAAGGCTAAGAACTTTACTTCTGGAAACATTGGTAAAAGAGATACCCAATAGAAAAGGATTATCTGAGATCAAGAAAAAGAGAAACCCGGGAGAGCTTACTACCAGAGAAAACGATGTACTTAAGCTTGTTGTAAAAGGTAGGTTAAATAAGGAAATAGCATCGGAACTCTCAATTAGTTTTAATACTGTACTTACTCACAGAAAAAATATAATTTCCAAACTAGGAATTAAAAGTGTCCCGGGACTCACTCTTTTTGCATATATCAGCGGCCTTGTCTCTTCACAAGAGATTCAACATTAATACTCATATTTAAAAACAGAGTAGCACCCTTTGAAATATACGAATTAAATGAAATAATTTTTGGGCTGTAATTAAATAAATTATCTACACCTGTATAAAAGGAGATCCCTCTCCTGATGTTTCCTCTTAAACCAATATTCCAAACAGAATATGCATTATATGATACCGGTGATAATGTATTTGTGTATTCGTTTAAAGTATAATATGACAGACCAGAAGCGTAGCGGCTGTTTAGAATAACTGAATAATCGCCTTTTAGAATATTAAAAATATATTCAAGATTTGCTGTTGCAGAATGCGGCCTTACAGAAGATTCGTTCAATCCATCTTGTTTATTTAAGTCTTTTACATATGAGTACGATCCTCTGAAGATTAAATGACCCGATATATGTATTTTTGAATTGAAATCTATTCCTGTGACATTTGCTTTGTCTACGTTACTGTAGTAAATTGTATCTTGGCCGCTATTCCAAATTGTGGAGATTTTGTTTCTTAAGCTGTTATGATAAATTGCAGCTGAAATGTTAATTGTTTTTTGTATATACTCTGCAGAAAAAGAGAAGTTATTACTCGTTTCCGGAACTAAATTTCTGTTTCCGACTAAATGAAAAAGACCCATATGATTCCAATCGGTAAACAACTCTTTTAAAGAAGGCGATCTGAAACCTCTTGAGTAACCTGTCCTAAATATAAAATCTCCGGCTTTATACATAGCTGATAACTTTGGAGTGAGTCTTATTCCAAATTCAGAATGCCCTTCTACTCTTATACCCCCCTGAAAAGTTAAATTTTTAAAAGTTTTATAATCATCTTGGACATATAGTGCGCCGGAGAGTGCGCTATTGACTTCGCCAGCTTTAAACTGATACGTTAGTAAACGTTCTGTTAAGAGCTCTATTCCTGTTGTTAAGCTATGTTTATTTAAAGCATTACAGAAGTAATTGATTCTAGTATTATTTATAGTATTAAAATAGTTCTTAACTTTAATTCCTGTTGAAAAAGTCAAATCGTATTTGCTGAAATTGTCGAAGTTATTACTGATTTCAATAAGATTTGAACCATTGATTTTATATGAACCGCCAACAATAATATTTGCATCATTATAAAAATCATGAGTTCCGGTTTCACTTGCAGTAGCATTGTATCTCTCGTGGTTGTAAATTTCGCCTTTTACGTTTAATTTAAATTTTTTGTAAGAAAAAGAAGACTTAGCATTCATTGAAATATTATCATACCCCTCAACTTCAAACGGCGATTCTTCCCCTGTAGAAAAATCTTTTAATAAAAATGCATTCTTATGTCGCTTTACCAGCGATACTTCAACAGAAAATGGTCCGGTTAGAGTTCCGGCATTAACTGAATATTTGCTCTCTCCGTTTCCATTCACATTTATTCCAAGATTTGAGGAGAAAGGTTTATCTGTTTTTTTTGTAATAATGTTTATTACCCCTGCAATAGCCCCCGATCCATATAGAGTTGACATTGCACCTTTAATTATTTCGATTTTTTCGATATTTTCGATATTAATCCTGTTAAAATCGGGATTGCTTCTTGAAGTTTCTCCCGCCATTCTCTCCCCGTCTAAGAGGATTAAAATGTAGTTCGCTCCCATTCCTTGAAATGTAATATTATTTGTTATTCCCTCTGTTTGAGTAAATTCAAGCCCTGGAACTTCATTTTCGAGAAGACTAATGAGAGTTTGTCCACTGTTTTTTTTAATTGTTGCAGAAGAGATAACTTGTGTCAAAACAGGAACATCTTTAATTGATTTAGGAGTTCTGGATGACGTTATTACAATCTCATCGAGATTGTAGTTTTTTTGAGCAATAATTGTATCAGTCTGATTACTAATGATAAGAGAGGATAATAATGATAGCAGAACCATAGGACGTTTTTTTAAATTTCGCCACAAAGAAACTCTGCTTTATTGCCAAAATCAATCGCTATTTATAGTGATTTTTTAGAATATATAGTTTAAACCAATATTCATTCCATTCGTACCATCTTGTCTGTTAAATGGTTTGCCGAATTCAAATGATATAACGAAATTCTTATTCATTATGGCTTTAAATCCAATACCTGCACTCCAGTGAATTGAATCTTTCAATTCATCGTAATATTCCGGAAGTGGCAGCAACGTCATTACAGCAACGGGTTCTTTATAATAATTTATTACCCTTCCAGCGTCTATAAATGGATTGGTAACTAGATACCAGTCTTGTCCCAAAAAGTTGAAATTGCAAAATCTATAACGAAGTTCAAAATTTGACCAAAAAATTCCGTCACCCACAACTCTGTTTCTTAAAACACCTCTTATGCTGTTTATACCACCCAATCCTTCAGATGTAATTTGTCTATAAAAGAGTGTTGTCAAGTTTTGAAGGGCGTAAAAAGGTATATGCCCGGATATTTTGTCCTGATATCCTAATCTGTAAGCAAAAGTTAGTTTTTCCCCAATAACCGGTAAATATCCTCTGTGAATAAAAGATATTCTTGAATAGCCTCTGTTTGAAAACCCTGTACGCGGAGCTGTAGTAACAATGGCTTCGGTGTAAAACCCTTTAGTTGGGTCGGGCTCAAAATTTCTTGTATCATGAACGATACCCGCTTTAAACTCATAGATTCTGCCACCGTTAGCTTCAGATGGATTTATTACCCAATATGATTGAAGGACCTCATAGAGAGAAGTATTTGAAGCAGATATCGGCCTGTCTGCTTTTTTGATGTTATAGTCATAGTATCCAACTCCTAATGCCCATCCAAAGTTTTTTGCAAGTTTACCTTGAAAATCGGCAGTAATACGAAACAAAGTACGATCAATTTTGTAATACCAATTTGCCATATTAGAATCGTAATTGGTAGCATATCCATTGAATCCATAGAAGTCTAACATTCTATCGGTAAGATAAGATAAATCAAAGGTTGTCCTTATTTTTCCCAACAAGTATTTAGAATCATAAAACATATGGTAGACACCTGAGCCTTTAGTATATTTGGAAATCTCAAAATTGAATTTATGAATATACTGTGGATATTTTGTTCCATCTCCGAAATAAAAAAGATCCGTCATAATTCCATATTGAAATCCTTGATCACTAGTATATCCAATTGCCGGAAGAGGCCCAAAAATCCACCCTTTTTTTACAGTCTGTTTAATATCTTTGATGTCGGGAGATGATTGCTGTGCATTCGATGTAGAGTATAAAAACATTATTACTACACTTATGACTATTGATTTTTTCATATTTGAAAAACTTTTAATAATTCTGCAATTATAAAACCAAGATAATTACCGGCTGCATAACCAACAAGACCAACTGTTATGCCTGTAATAATTACACTTTTATTGTGCATTGCCGATGCAATCAATGGAACAAACGGGGGAGAGTTTATAAGGGCAACTGATGATACCACAACAGTGTCGGCATCTAATTTAAATATTTTAGAAAATATAATTTGGAGAAAAAGAGAACCAAAGACAGCGAATGCAATATAAAGTAAAAGGTAAAATCCACCCTCCAGATTAAGTTTGGACAAGTTCGCCATTGATGCGACAACAATACTGAAAATATATACTAAATACATACCGGCATCGTAACTCTTTTTAATTTTTCGGACAGGTCCGTAAAATGATGCTGCAATCCCAAATGAAGTTATTGCTAAAATTACAACAATCATTTGGTATTTTGAATTTATAAGCAAAGATATTCCTCCGGATAATATAAAAATTAAAATTGACAGACCTATCGCAGCAAGTAATGGGTAAAAGTTTTTTTTATAAAAAATTTCATTCCATTGGTTGTTTTCTTCCTCTTCCAGATTCTTATCAATGTGGGAGTCTGCGTTTTTTGAATTTAGAAATTTCCTAAACAACTTTATGCCAAATGAGAGAAGAAATGTAAGATATAGTAATGAGATAGCCATATCATATGAATGAACCATAATATATGGTTCGTGAGGTACATTAAGCATTAATTTTAATGCTGCAAGGTTAGGTGTGCCGCCTGTATATACTCCGGTGAGCATACCTGCGATTTTATATAAATTGCCACCAATTAGTGGATCGTTACCTATAAGGGGCTTAAAAATAAAAAACCCGGCTACGACTGTAATAATTACTGATATAACCCCAGTAAGTAATGTGAGTAAGGCGCTTTTAATATTCCATTCTCGGAAATTACTTGAAAACAACATAAGAGGAATTGCCAAAGGAATGATAATAGTGACCATCAAATCCTGAATTTTAAAAGAGGAATTGTTTATCAGGCCGGAATTTCCTACAATAATTCCAATTAGGTATAAAAGTAGAACCGGTCCGATTTTCTTAAGGAATGGTATTTTTTCGGATAACCACAATACAAATGCAGGTGCCAGAATATAGAATGATACTAAAGCAACAACCATTAAAAGTTATAATTTGTAAATAAAATGTAAATAATTTTCAGGAAAACATTTCGGCAATCATACATCTTGCAGAACCTCCACCATTATTTTCAATTGTAGTAAGATTGGGAGATATAATCTTGCAAAATGATTCCAGAGTATTCAGTTGTTCCTCGTCTAATGACTCTTTTGCTCTTTCCGACATAATTAGTAAATGCTCTCCTTTTGAATTCGTCAATTCAATCATATTTCCGGCGAAATTTTCCATCTGCTCGAGAGAAATTTCGACAATTTCCTTTCCATCCTCTTCTAAAGATTCAATTAAGGATACTCTTTCGTCAATGTTGTTAATTGAATCCAGACATACAACCGCGAATTCTGTTCCGATACACATCATTACATTTGTATGATAAATTTGTTTACCGTCTTTATCAGTTGCTTCAAAGATAATATATTCATAATCAAGTGCAGATGCAAATTCTTCTATAACTTCTTCGGCAGTACGGGGTGATTTACAAGCATAAGCAATATTGTTCACTCTGTCCAACACCAGGCTTCCTGTCCCTTCGAGAAATTTTTGCTTATTCTCCCATTCTGTAAGATCTATAACTTTACTTATGTGTGCTTTATTTTTTACTAAAGAGATTATATCTTCCCTTCTTTCGTTACGTCTATTTTCTGCAAACATTGGATATAATACTAATATACCGGGATGTGTCGAAAACCAGTTGTTTGGAAAAATAGAATCGGGTGTTGGAGGGTCAATTGTGTCATACACCACCTCTACAGTTATATCGTTTTCGATAAGAAGTTTAACAAATGAATCAAATTCCTGAAGAGCACACTCCTGTGCATCTTTTTCAAAACCCTGTTGTTGAAATGAATTATTTACGGCGGTTTGTTCGTTATACCCAAATGATACTGGTCTAACCATCAAAACGGTATCGGTTGTTTGAATCCTTTTCATTCCATTGATTTTATTGAATTTATAATTATATCAACAGCCTCATTCAATTCATTTTCATTTATAATAAGCGGCGGAGCAAAACGAATTATATGACGGTGAGTAGGTTTTGCAAGAAGTCCGTTTTCGGCCATTTTCTCACAAATATCCCAAGCCTCTTTCCCATTAAATGGATTAATAACAATAGCATTTAGCAAACCAACGCCTCTTACAAGAGAAATAAATGGAGATTTAAATTCAGATAATTTTGTTCTAAAAATTTCTCCCATTTTTTCTGCATTGTCGGCTAGATTTTCCTCTACGACTACCTTTAACGCTGCTTCTGCTACAGCACAGGCTAAAGGAAACCCTCCAAAGGTAGAACCGTGCTCTCCCGGCTTAATTGTAAGCATAATTTCGTCATCGGCTAATACTGCTGAAACCGGTAGAACTCCTCCTGATAATGCTTTGCCTAAAATTACAATGTCCGGACGGACATCTTCTCTATCGCAGCAAAGCATCTTTCCTGTTCTGGCAATTCCGGTCTGAACTTCATCTGCAATAAATAGAACATTGTGTTTTTTACATAACTCTTGACACTTTTTCAAATATCCGCTCGGTGGGACAACAACCCCTGCCTCTCCCTGAACAGGCTC
>MTLD01001333.1_pt1 | contig 13645 bp, 13 predicted proteins | sample 1982471 | NCBI WGS metagenome assembly MTLD01 (sample SAMN05712604, study PRJNA340218) | biofilm metagenome | isolation source: sample SPM anode biofilm adapted to -50 mV | place: USA | collected 2012-02-03
GAGCATGTTGAGCCGGTCCTGGACGCTCAACGCCACCGAAGCCTGGGCGTGTTCCGCCAGTTCCTGCATCATGGGGCGCGCAATCCTGCGCACATCCATGTTGACCAGGTATGAATAGCCAAGGGTAAGGGCCGCGGAGTCGAGGCGATATTTGCCGTGTTTCTCGGAATAGCTCAAAAAGCCGAGCATGGTAAGGGTATGGGTAAGACGGGTGATTGTCGGTTTAGGCAAGCCGGTGCGCTGGGCGATGTCCTGGTTGCCAAGGAATCGTTCTTCCGGTTTGAAGCAGCGCAGTATCTCCAGCCCCCGTTCCAGGGCGCGGACCGAGTGGGCTCCGTCGTCAGTATTTTTTCCGGTTTTCACTTTCCACATCCCGTTGCCTCTATGACTCAATTTCTGCTTTTGCGGTTACAACAAAGGATTACACAATCGGAAGCCAGAAGTCAAACCTCTCAATTATTCCAATCAATTCAGGGTGAACCGGCCGGATTCGGACTGTTGACTTTGGCACTGAAAAGGGTATGCTCGCTTCAAACCCATGGCCCGAGGAGTACATGAAGAGAATACTTGACCACCTGAGAAGGATGTTTATAACCGGCCTGTTCGTGGTGATCCCTTTTGGCATCACCATATTTATCCTCAAATTCCTTTTCAACTTTGCCGACGGCATCCTGGGCAGCTACCTGGACAGCCTGTTCACCCTGCTAAGCCATCACGAATCCCACATCCCCGGGCTCGGCATGATCACCGGGGCCGTAGTGATCTACCTGGCCGGCATCCTGGCCACCAACGTGCTGGGCACCAGGCTGTTGCAATGGGGTGACGAGTTGTTGTCGCGCATTCCGCTGGTAAAGTCCATCTATCTCTCCAGCAAGCAGTTGACCAAGGTGTTCCGGGAGGGAAAAACCTCTTACCGGCGGGCGGTCTTTGTTGAGTGGCCCCGTCCGGGAGTGCGGGCAATCGGTTTTGTAACCGCCGAGGTGGAGCGTGACGGCCAGCGGCTGGTGGTGGTCTATGTGCCGACCATGCCCAACCCCACCTCCGGCTTTGCCCTGTTTTTTCGGGAGGATGAGGTGTACGAGAGCGGCATGACCGTGGAGGAGGCTGTCAAGTTCGTGGTTTCCGGCGGCATGGTGGCATCATAAGGCGAAGAGAAACATCGGATAAATATCAGATTCAAATTTGGCAAGTCTCACCACAGAGTCACAGAGGGCACAGAGAAAAACCTTTTTGACGATCATGTGAGGCCTGTTTTTTCAAAAAAACTCTGTGTTCTCTGTGACTCTGTGGTGGAAGAGCTGCTTTTAAAATGTTCAAGGAAATTGCCATGGAAACGAAAGAAGCCCTGCAACGCCAGTGCAAGGCCGCCCTGGCCGCCTTCAGCGCCCATGTTGCCGGTCGTGGCTCGTATCGCATCATCAGGGACCCGGAAGGGACGGTCAGCATCTGGGACATCATCGGCACGAACACGAAACCGTTTGAGGTCACGTTTGCCGACTGCGGGCGCATCAGCCGCACCATTGAGGCAATGTCGCCTGAATTCAAAAAAGGGTTGCTGGAATGCCTGAGCAAGGAAATGGGCGGCCGAAGATGGTGACAGCCGTATTCCGGCTGGCTGTTCAGTTTGTCAGGGATTTCCCCAGGTAGTACTCGTAGTTCCCCTCGTAGACCCGCATCTCCCCATGATCGATCTCAAAGACACGGTCCACCAGCAGGCGCAGGAAGTGGCGGTCATGGCTGACCAGCACCACGGTGCCGCCAAAATCCCGCAGGGCATCCAGCAGGATTTCGCGGGAGCGGATGTCCAGATGGTTGGTCGGTTCGTCCAGCACCAGCAGGTTGACCGGCTGCGCCAGGAGCGTGGCCAGCAGGACCCGGCTCTTTTCGCCGCCCGAGAGGTTCTCGATCCTTTTGTCCACCGCATCCCCCTGAAAGAGGAAGGCCCCCAGCAGGTTGCGGATCACGCCGATATTGGCCATGGGCATGACATCCTGGACCGTCTCGAACACGGTCTTGCGGGGCTCCAGCAACTCCATGGCGTGCTGGCTGAAATAACCCAGCTTCACATTTGCCCCGATGGTGACGCTGCCGCTGGTGGGCTGGGTTTGGCCGGCCAGGACCTTGAGGAAGGTCGATTTGCCTGCCCCGTTGACCCCCACCACGGCGATCTTGTTTTGCCGCCGAATCATGCCGGACACGCCGCTGAAGATGGAATTCTCCCTGCCATCGGGGGTCTGCCAGACCTTGCCGAGATTGTCCATTGCCACCACGTCGTCGCCGCTGCGGGGCGGTTCCCCGAACTCGAAGCGCACGCAGCGCTCCTCTGGCGGGATCTCGATGCGCTCGATCTTGTCCAGCTTTTTCACCCGTGACTGAACCTGGGCGGCATGGGAGGCCCGGGCCGCGAAGCGGGCAATGAAATCCTCCTCCTTGGCCAGCATGTCCTGTTGGCGCTTATGGCTGGCCAGGAGTTGTTCGCGGCGGATATCGCGCTCCCGCTCGTAAAAATCATAGTTGCCGCCATAAGTGGTCACCGTCTTGTTGGCCACCTCGACGATGCGGGTCACGATGCGGTTCATGAAATCGCGGTCATGGCTGGTCATGAGCAGTGCCCCGTCGAACTCGCCGGCCAGCCACTCTTCCAGCCAGATGATCGATTCCACATCCAGGTGGTTGGTGGGTTCGTCCAGCAGCAGCACATCCGGCTTGAGGGTCAGGATCTTGGCCAGGCCGATGCGCATCTTCCAGCCGCCGCTGAACGACTCCACCGGGTGGTTGAAGCGGTCCGGGCCGATGCCCAGGCCGGTCAGCACGGTCTGGGCCCGGGTGTCCAGATCGTAACCGCCGCGATGCTCGAACTCCTCCTGGGCAACGCCGTAGCGCTCCAGCAGGGCCGCCATGGCATCGTCGTCCATGGGCTCGCACATGGCCGCTTCCATGGTCTTCAGTTCCCCGGCCAGGCGCACTGTCTCGGCCGAGCCGGCCATGACCTCATCCAGGGCCGAGCGTCCGGCCATGTCCCCCACATCCTGGGAAAAATAGCCGATGGTGGTCTTCTTGGCACAGCTGATTTCGCCGCTATCCACGTCTTCCTCGCCCATGATGATGCGGAAGATGGAGGTCTTGCCGGCCCCGTTGGGCCCGACCAGGCCATTGCGGCTGCCGGGCAGGATCTGGAAGCTGGCGTCGCGGAAAAGCAGTTGCGAGCCATGCTGTTTGGTAATGTTGGACAGGTGAACCACTTCAATACTCCAGGGTTGAAAAATTCAAAAGCTGAACCTGATACCACGCTTGCGGCCATGTGGCAACCAGTTTTTCCGTCATCAGATCAAGACGCGGCAAACATCGCGTTGATTGGGGTTGTCTTTGGCACTCGAATGACGTCATTTGGGATAGTGATCATTCCTCCTGAGTAGAATCAATCTCCCGCCTTGGCGTCTAAACAATCCCCTCTCCCTGAGGGAGAGGACCAGGGTGAGGGGGTAAAGTTGATATATGTGGCACAGTGGCCCCTCATCCGGCCTTCGGCCACCTTCTCCCTTAGGGAGAAGGGACTACTAGCCAGCCATGACCGGCGTGGCCGCGTTCAACTGCTTTTTCGCATGGTGAGCATTGTCGCTCTCTTTGCCGCGATCCGCTCAAAAGGCAAAGCAGGTGCAGCCGATCCCCCAGTTGCCATGCTCCCCGATTACCGTATGGGTATGCTGATGCAGGGGGTTGCCGCTTGAACTGCTGTGTCTGGCATTTGCACCTGCGGCAGCATGGGTATGGTGGTACGCGCCGCCATATACTCCGGTCGGTGCCCAGCCAGGGGACACCGGCGGCAGGGGTGGCGCCAGGTTGGCGAAGTCACCACTGCCATGCACGATCTTCCCGTCCATAACCGTCAGCACCGACTCGATACCTTTGATCTCTTCTTCCGGAACCACGAAGTAATCGGCAGACAGTACCGCCAGATCGGCCAACTGCCCTGCGGTAATCCGCCCTTTCTTGTCATCGTCGCCGGAGAACCAGGCGCTCCCCTCGGTGTAGAGGCGCAGAGCCGTGTTACGATTGAGCCGGTTCTTCTCATCGTAGAGCGCCAGCCCGCCCACCGTTCTACCGCTTACCAGCCAGTAGAGCGACACCCATGGGTTGTAGCTGGAAACCCTGGTTGCGTCGGTACCGGCCCCGACCGGGATTCCCAGGTTCAACATGCGGGTGATGGGGGGTGTCCGCTGTGCCGCCTCGGCGCCGTAGCGATTGACGAAGTATTCACCCTGGAAGGCCATGCGGTCCTGGATGGCGATGCCGCCCCCAAGAGCGCGCACCCGCTCCATGCTCCGTTCCGTGATGGTCTCGGCGTGGTCGAAGAACCAGCGCAGGCCATTGAAGGGGAGTTCCCGGTCGATCTCCTCGAACACGTTCAAAAAGCGCTTGATGGACTCATCGTAGGTGGCGTGCAGCCGGAACGGCCAGCGGTTGGCCACCAGCAGCCCGATCACCTTCTTCAACTCGGCCTCCAGCACCGGCTGCAGGTCAGGCCGGGGTTCCAGGAAGTCCTCGAAATCGGCCGCCGAAAAGACCAGCATCTCGCCGGCGCCGTTCATCTTGTAGAGGTCAGTGCCCTGGCCGGGCGAGACGATCCTGGTCCAGCCGGCAAAGTCGTCGTACTCCTCTTTCGGCCGCTGGGTGAAGAGGTTGTAGGCGATGCGCAGGGTCAGTTGATTCTGCTCAACCAGATGCTCGATAACCTGATAGTCGTCCGGATAGTTCTGGAAGCCGCCGCCGGCATCGATGGCGCTGGTGATCCCCAGCCGGTTCAGTTCCCGCATGAAGTGGCGGGTCGAGTTGACCTGGTCGTCGAAGCCGAGCTTCGGCCCCTTGGCCAGGCTGGAGTAGAGGATCATGGCATTGGGCTTGGCGATCAGCAGCCCGGTGGGGTTGCCGTGCCGGTCGCGCTCGATCTGGCCGCCGGGAGGGTCGGGCGTCTCACGGGTATAGCCCATGGCATGCAGGCCGGCCCGGTTGACCAGGGCCCGGTCGTAGAGATGCAGCACGAAGACCGGGGTATCCGGCGACGCGGCATTGATCTCCTCCAGGGTCGGCATGCGCCGCTCCTCGAACTGGAATTCGGTCCAGCCCCCCACTACCCGCACCCATTGAGGGGCCGGTGTGCGCAGCGCCTGCTCCTTGAGCATCCGCAGGGCGATGGCCAGTGACGGCACGCCGTCCCAGCGCAGCTCCATATTGTAGTTGAGGCCGCCGCGGATGACATGAATATGGGAATCATTCAAGCCGGGAATCACGGTGCGACCCTTCATATCGATGATCTTTGTCTGCGCGCCGGCCCGTTTCAGGATGTTCCACTCATCTCCGGTCTCCAGGATTCGGCCTTCAGCGATGGCCACCGCGGACACCTCAGGAGTCAACGGGTCCAGTGTCGCTATTTTGCCGTTATGTAAAATTAGTTCGGGTATTTTCATCTCAATTACCTCCCAACGCTACGCTGCCTCAGCAAAGGGCTGAACAGCTTCACCAGCAAGGGCATGACTACCCAGGTCAGCAAGCAAACGATGCCGATCGAAATGACAAGCGCCTGCGAAATCGGCGATAGATTGCCTATCAGGGGAGCCAAGGCATTAGACACGAGAATACTGACCGGCCAGACCCCCAAAACCGTGATGATTGCCATCTTCCAGCGGGCAGGAGCCGTTGCGCCATCCGTTTCGAACCAGTACTCCAGGCCCCGCTCCACATGATATGACGGTTTTTCCTCCCGGAACTGCTCGGCCTTTTTAAGAAATTCCTGTCGTACCTCGGAATTCATCCAGGCCTTCAGATGCTCGTCGGTGTCAAACCTGAAGACGATCACATACTCCGACTCCCTGGCATCGTGATGAACCACGTTGAGCCCGAGATGCCCGGGAAACTTGAGAGCTGCCGCAGAAACATCCCGGAACCAGGCGTCGAATTCCTGCTCGTGCCCTGGCCGGACATGCCAGGTGACCACCACCGTCACCTGGCCGCTTTCGATCTGCGTCACTTTCATGGTCAGTGTCCTGCTGCTCCGGCGCGGCTGGCAGGAGCGCCATGCACCATGGTGTAGGCATATTCGACGCCCTGGCCATAGGCACCGCAGAGCTCTTTAACCACTGCCATGACATCGTTGTAGGTATCCTTGCGGGCCCAGTCTCGTTGGTACTCAAGCAACACCTGCAAAGAGGTGACCGGTACCGCACCGGCCTGCTCGATGCGCCGCATGGCCGCATTGTGAGCCGTAACGCTGGTGCCGCCCGAAGCGTCTTCAACGGCATAGACTTCGTAACCGGCCTTGAGCGCCTCAAGAGCCGGGAATGTCAGGCAGACCTCGGTCCAGAGGGCAGCCATGATAAGTTTCTTGCGCCCGGTGGCGGCAACAGCCTCAACAAACTTGGCATCTTCCCAGGAGTTCATGCTGCTGCGTTCAACCGGCACCTGATCCGGGAAGATGTAAAGAATCTGCGGCCACATATTGCCGGAGAAGCTTTTCGTTTCCACAGTAGTAAGGATTGTGGGGACATTGAAAATTTTTGCTGCCTTGGCGAGAAGCATCACGTTGTTGAACAAGGTTTGGCGGTCGATATTGGCGACCCCGAAGGTCATCTGCGGTTGAAAGTCAATCAGTATGAGAGCGCTGTTCTGCGGGTTTAATAGTTCGGTTTTCATGACAATCCCCCAAAAGGATGATTTTTATCTTGTATGTTTAAACCATAGCCCTATGTCCTTAAAATATCAAGCCGACGAATAAAGGAATGCACCAAGGTCATTTTTTCTGCTTCGCAGCTGCAGCAAAATGGTGACCGGCTGCTTTACAAGCGACCGGTCTCCTTCGGATTAGCCGGAATGTGATCATTCCTTGTTCTTTGACAAGCATCAATCGGCAGATATATAGTATGTATTCATTTATTGTTTTTTATGAGTGCGCTAATCCGATACCGCTGGTGACGGCAAGTAGAAGTAGCCTGAGCATGTTGGCCGGATTCCGGTCAACAAGTCGGATGGAACATTATTTGGTGGTGTAAATGCTTATTTGTCATGTAGTTGTGTCGAGTTTGATTTGTGGTATTTTGAAGTTCAAGTAATGAATGGTGGATGACCGTATTCCGGTCAAATACGAGTTATGCAATGAAAGAAGAGGACAAAAGAAATCATGACGGCATCCCGTCCCCAATCCTACCTGATCGAACGCATTATTGCCGGAATTGGAGCAATTGCATTCTCCACGTACTCGATGATGGTTCTGCAAACACAGCTAAAGGAGGGATTTGATACCCTTGGTGACATTTTTATCGTAGGAAGTGCGGCCGTCGCAATACTATGTTGGTGGGTAGCGTTATTTTACCAGCGAGAACAAAGCAGAAGAAAGATGGGGTTAGCCTTCCGAGGTGGAGTGATTATTGGGGGTATTTCTTTTCTCGCAGGGTTTCTTGGCCCAATAATCATGACTCCGCAGGCAAATCAAGGGCCGCTTGTTGGGATATTCATAACAGGCCCCATTGGGTTTGTTGTCGGGATTATAGCTGGTTATGTTTATTCAACCTTGAAGACCAGAGAAAAAGGCGCATAACCACGTCCTTGGACCTGCCCGAAAAACTTGGCAGGTCAAGGCCGCTCCAGTTGGTCAATAAGAAGAGGAAAAATGAAAAAATTTCTTATCGCAATTGTAATTCTTGGCTATACGGGATTTTTCATTTCGACAGCACAGTTTGCCATGAGGAAAAACGTATTTCAGCTAGACGAGATAATGTCTTCGATGACTTTGATTGCTGTAAATTTACTGTGTTCAGCATGGCTTTATAAAAAAGCAAATAAAAACAAAGTTGAATGGGCTCTTTTCGGAGTTATTGGCAATCTCACCGCTTTGATATCTTTCTGGCTGTTCAAAGATGTAATAGATAACTGGAAGCGAGGCAAACGCAACTTCAGTTGAAAACATGCAATAGCTACAGGACAAATTATGTCATCATCTGATTTTAGTAAGATAACTGAATGGGCTGTCGGTGTGCATCTTGATAGGATCAAGAACATAGAGTTGCTGTTATTGAAGGGTCATCTCCTTCTTGAAGCGGCCATTGATAGTGCTATCCACACACTTGACAAACAAAACACATCTAACCTTAAAGATTTGTCTTTCCATAAAAAACTCATTATTTTAGAAAGGTTGAGGTCAAATGCTTCATCTAATATGAAAGAAGCTCTTGAACATCTCAGAAACCTAAATATTCTACGAAATCGTCTTGCACATGAGTTCATGTTTGATGGTGGTACTGAAGACCTTGGCCGTTGGAGTGAAGCCGTATTGACTGACTTCCCAGGGACAAAGTTTTTTAAACATACCTTTAGAACTAAGATAATACAAGCAATCAGTGCTCTTTCGAGGTTCTTAGTAGACCCAGCAAGTAGTGAAAACAATGTCTTTGATAATGAAACCGAAAGGATCAGCCCGTAAAGTGGATGTTCTGAAAATGGATTCCCAACGACACCGTTGGACACCGACCGGGCGATAAGACTGCCCCGACGGGTCAACGGCGGCCCCGTTATTCTTTTCATGGAGAACAAGAGATGGAAACGTTGAAATCTTTACTTAATGAGCTGAACATAAATACAAAAGATCAGCTAAGAGACTATATTGATGAAAACTATGGGGCAGAAAACATCACCCCGTTTAAAATCCTAAAAAGCACTGATCTAATTAAAGGGGATTCCGAAGATCGTGTATATTGTTCGAGGTTTGAATATGAAAGAACTATTTTTGATATGGATAGGATCGAAATATCAAACGCTAAAGAGATCAGTATAAAAGACTGTATATTTACCGGCACCTTAAGAATCGGAAATAAGGAGGAACATCCTTTACATGTATTCATGGATTATATTGCTTTTGGTAAAGGTTTGATCATTTCTGGAGCAAGCAATACGATCTCAATCGATTTATCACGCGTAAATTCTCCTGAAGCTAAAATTGTGAGCAATGAGATTGACAAATTGTTAATTTCAACATGCAATATATGTAGTCTAATAATTGGAAATTGTACAATCAGTGAATTTATATCTTATTTTAATAAATTTGAAGTTGTTAGTATTTCAGAAAATAATATGGGTAACGTTATATTTCCACATGGACAAATTGACATATTTAAGCAAAAAGCAGTTCATGATGTAAAATGGGAAGAATCTCTTAAAGATAGATTTTCATACTTAAAGTTCCCGCCTCGGATTGACTTAGACCTGGAAGCTGGTTTAGAACGGCTAAAAAATACCAATGAAACTTTTAGATTTCTCATTGGAAAATCAGATTACCACTTGAATAAAGGGGAGCTTTCAAGGCTAAAATATTTAGAATTAGTTTCATCTATAAAGAATCCAGTGAAACGATATTTTTATCGCGCATTCGGCGGCCTTCTAATTCCTTGGCGAATTTTGATTCTTATTGCTGCCGTAATTGCATCGTTCGGTTTCTTGTATTTGATTCCTTGTTTTACATTCAATGCCCCAGGTTCTAGTGGCCATAGCATTCAGAGAGGCTTGTGTATTTTTGAGGCACTGTACTTCTCTGGCATATCATTTACGACAATTGGCTATGGTGATATATCACCTGTAGGTTACGCTAGAGTTATCGCCGTAAGCGAAGGTCTTTTAGGCATGATTTTATCCAGTAGCTTTCTCGTTAGTCTTGTCAGGCGTTATATTGATTAATATGCTAACCAGTAATATGAGAAGAAAATGGAGGGTCAACTCTCCATTTTCCATTTTAAGAAGCGTAAGAGAGGAATGATTTGCCAACAAGACAGTTGGGGGGAAACTAGGGACACTCTCCATATTTCCACAATAAACTGGGGGATGTCCCTAATTTTCTCTAATTTTCTCAAAGCCATGCCCGTTCGGCAATTTTACCGATGACACGGCTAAGCATTATAACATCAACTTTTATCTGAGGATTTTAAACATGATTAAACTAATCATAGCTGATGTTGTAATTGCATTGTTGATTCTATTTAATTGTATTGGGCCTGCATACGCGACAATTATTAACTTTGATGAGTTAAATCAAGGTTTAGTTCCAAACGGTTATGCGGGTCTGGCATGGGGGGCATCAACATTATCGAGGCCTTATGCGGATTCCACGTCTTTCTCTGTCAGCAGTAATATAGGCTATTCTACCCCACACTCATCTCCAAATTTTATCTTAAATGGTTATGGAGTACCTGATCTCTGGTTTGAATTCCCATCCCCAGTTAGTTTTAATGGGGCTTGGTTTGCCGCTCCAAAAAACAATTCACTTGCAGCTCAGAAAATACGCTTTGTTGATGATTTGGGAGAAACTTCTAACTGGCTTGAATTGACTGACACTCCCCAATATCTTGTAGCTAATTTTTCTGGCGCAACAAAAATTTATGTACAGCCGACATTAATATTCGATGGAAACCAGATTAATGGTGGCTGGTATACAATTGATGACATTCAATACGAGTCCATCTCCACATTCTCAATCACCCTCACCGGAACAGGCAGTGGTGCAGTCAACAGCGTCCCGTCAGGATACATCGCCTGCACTTATTCACCACAGACGGGAACATGCGCAACTACTCAGCCTGTCAACACTTCATATACGTTAATTGCAAGCCCCAGTAATGATTCCCAATTCATTGACTGGAAGGGGGATTGCAGCGCATGCAGCGGACTCTCGTGTGATGTAGCGCATGATAGCGACAAAAGCTGCTCCGCAACAATTAATATCCTGCCACTTGTGCGGATCGCAGGCCCGACTTTTTACGCATCCATCACAAAAGCTTATGCAAAACTGCCAGAAGGCGATTCATCAACAATGCAGATTCAAGCAGTTGTATTTATTGAAGACGTGGATTTGAACAGCGACATACCACTTACTTTGATCGGTGGGTATGATGACCCCAGTTTCAGTACACGCAATGGATACTCCATTCTTCATGGAGCCATGACCATAAAGAGTGGCTCCGTAATAGTGGACAGGATTATTTTGAGGTAGTCGCACTGCTTTCAAATATACGTGCAAGAACATGTTGGTTGATTTGACTACACATTGACGGAGGGAAACTAGGGACACTCTCCATATTTCCACAATAAACTGGGGAGTGTTTGAATGCATAAGTAAGAGTTGAAGTGGAAGCCTCCGGTGGTATTGAATAGCTTGTATGAGCAAGCGGTCGGACCGGCCTAGCCGTCCGGAATCAAACTACCACGAGGAGGCTTCCATGAACTCAATTTACTACATTGGCTTAGACATCCACAAGAAGACAATCGCATATTGTGTCAAGAAAGTTGACGGAACGCTCGTCCGTCAAGGTACTGTTTGTGCCGAGCGCAAGGCTTTATATCAATGGCAATCCGAGCTTCCCGGCCCTTGGTATGGGGCGATGGAGGCTACAATCTTTACCGGTTGGGTGTATGATTTCCTCAAACCGTATGCCGTTGATCTCAAGGTCGCTCATCCTGCCATGCTCAAGGCGATCACAGCAGCCAAGAAAAAGAACGACCGGGCCGACGCCGAGATGATAGCCGATCTGCTGCGAGTAAACCTTCTCCCGGAAAGCCAGTTGATGTCGGAAGAGCTGCGTGAACTCAGACGGATACTGCGCTACCGGAACATGATTGTGCGTACCGCCGTCAAGATGAAAAACAAGATGTCCGGTTTATTGATGGAAGTCGGCGCCCAATACAGCAAGAAGCGACTTTGCGGCAAAAAATACTTCAACGCACTTTTAGATCGGGTCGAAGATGTTCCGGATTCCGTAAAAGAGTTGCTGAAACTGAGTCGAAGCGGTTTTGACCTGTATTATGGCATCCAGAAGAAGCTGGTCAGTGCACTACGAGAAAATGAACTGATTCAGGAGCGAGTCCAGCGTCTAATGAGCATTCCCGGAGTTGGTGAAGTTACGGCACTTACCTGGGTTCTAGAAATAGGTGATTTGACTCGCATCAGCTCATCACGCCACGCAATCAGCTACTGTGGATTATGCAGCGCACAACATGAATCCGCAGGAAAAGAACAGCGCGGTCCGATTTCCAAACAGCGCAACAAACACCTGCAGACAACGCTGATCGAGGCTGCCAAACTTGCACCTCGTTGGAATGAACAACTGGCAATACTCCACGAAAAAGAGTTGACGCGGGGCAACCGAAACCGTGCCACCCTGGCAGTAGCCCGCAAGCTGGTAGAATTCATGATGGCAGTAGATCGGCGAGAGTCTGCATTTGAGACCACGAAGCTGGCTGCCTGACTGAAGCAAACATAACCGTCATGTCAAATCGATTCTCCCGCCAGGCCTTGCCGAATTAGGGACTGCGTGAGCAGATTCTGTTGCACGCCCTTGGAAGTGTTTCAAGGCTGGCGGGTTGGCCCTAACTCAATCTTCTGCAATGGCGTAGTTGTTGATTTGCATGACGCCGATTACGACGTCATGCAAATCAACAGGTAATAAAAACCAGGTGCAGCAAATGGATGTCTGGTCGCATGATCGTGCGGACCACTTGGAAAGATTAAAAAGATTGGACGGCATGAAGGAGAAAAACAAGGCCACTGGTGGAGTCTGGAAGGTTATGGGAAATCTCCGCTTTCCCCTTGACAAAACTTATCATGGATGTCCCTAATTTTCTCCTTGGAATTGGTTCTCGCAAAGCTAAGCATACTGTAAAACGTATGCCCAAGGGGGGCTTTACATAGTATCCAGTTGTACCACGCGGACGCACTAAAATGAGCCGGTAACCTCTGGCGTTCGGAGTAAAGAGACAAATGGAACCAATCGACTGGCTGGAACAGCACGTGATGGGATTTCAAGATCTTCCTGGTGAAGATCGCCACGCTATCCTTTGTTTCGCCCTCCTCTGGAGTCTATTTGAGGCGAAAGCCCTGAATGCGAGAGCATCTGCGCAAGCTTTGCTTGCGTTGGTGCATGAAAAAGCTGCGGAGGGCCAGCTTGACGCTCAAGTTTTTATGGACTGCTTGACCTACTTCCGTGCAAGGTACTTTGCAAACGGAAGATTTACCACACACTTCGAAGGGTTGAACCTGAGGTGCAACGATAATCCGGAACTGGTGCGGCAGGTTCTTAATGGAACCAACAATGACCCGGCTGATTCAGTGGCGGCTACGCTGATCATCGTGTACCGGCTGAGAAATAACCTTTTTCACGGCATAAAATGGGCTTATGGGATTCAAGGGCAGCGCCAGAATTTTGCGCAAGCAAATGATGCACTTATGTCGGATATCACACAACTTGCACCAGTTGCCTAATCACCCGCCAAAGAGAAGACGGCTAAATGAGCAATCCTTGGGGACCATCCTTCATTTATTCACATTTAAGGAAAGGAGTGTTCCAACTCTCGCGTAGACTCGGACGCGATAAAGCCGCGCCGGTCACGCTCATGCACGTAATCGCCAATAAAACGACAAGGAGCAAAAATGAACACCTGCCTGATGCTTGTTGACTTTCAGAACGATTATTTCCCCGGCGGCAACATGGAACTCGTCGGCATTGAAAAGGCTGTGGCAAATGCGCGGATTCTTTTGAAAGAATTCAGAATGGCAAAATTACCGGTTATACATATCCAGCACATTTCCGCACGCCCAGACGCGACGTTTTTCCTG
>MTLD01006240.1_pt1 | contig 13642 bp, 12 predicted proteins | sample 1982471 | NCBI WGS metagenome assembly MTLD01 (sample SAMN05712604, study PRJNA340218) | biofilm metagenome | isolation source: sample SPM anode biofilm adapted to -50 mV | place: USA | collected 2012-02-03
TAAAACCAAGCTTTTGGAAACCCTCGGCGTTGAGTTTATTTGGATTAAAATTTACTATAGGAATGGTCTTAGTTGAATAAGCTATTGAATCAACAGCCTTTACATAGGCAATATTAATAGTCTTTAATGAAAGTTCTTTTTTGTATACAATTGTGAATAAATAGATTACAGCCTGAATTGACAATACTGTAAAAATTAAGACTAAAACTCCTTTGGCGTGTGAATTTGTAATTTTTCTCTCTCTCATTTCTCTCCCCTCCTTATTTTATAATTGATTATTCTTCTGCTTCTTGTTTATGCCTCCCCTTTCCTTCAATAACAATAACAATTTCACCCTTAGGTTCATGCTCTTTATACCACATGCTCATTTGGGCAGCGGTAGTCCGCCTATTCTCTTCGAAAAATTTTGTAAGCTCTCTTGAAACTGAAACTTCTCTTTCGGGCCCAAAAAATTGCACAATTTGATCTAATGTTTTAACGAGTCTGTACGGTGATTCGTATAAAATAATTGTTCTTGATTCCTCACTAAGTATTTTTAACCGAGTTTGCCTTCCTTTTTTTAAAGGTAAGAAACCTTCAAAACAGAATCTGTCGCATGGAAAACCGGAATTTATTAAAGCCGGTATAAGAGCAGTTGCCCCCGGTAAAGTTTCAACCTCAATACCCATCTCTTTACATTTACGCACAAGCAAAAAACCCGGATCGGAAATACCAGGTGTGCCGGCATCACTAATTAAGGCAACATTCATTCCGGAAGAAATTTTTTCGCTAACTCTCTCAACCGTTTTATGCTCATTAAATTTATGATGAGACTCTAAGGGAACATTTATTTCATATTTCTTTAGCAGAACCAAACTTGTTCTGGTATCTTCGGCAAGAATAAGATCTGCCGACTTGAGAACAGAAATAGCTCTAAGCGTAATATCCTCCAGATTTCCAATTGGAGTTGGCACAATATAAAGTTTAGACATCAAGCTTCCTCCTGATAATCATATAAAAACGATAAACTGTATCGGAAGCTTCATCCCAATCGGGAAAAGCAGTACGCAAATAGTCAACTGCTTCGTTCAGTGATTTAAGTTCATTAAGTCTTGAAATACTGAGACGATATTGATCTGTATCTCCGTAAAAAAGATCGTTAAGAAACACAATTTTATCGTTAAAAGTTATACCATCATTAATATCGCTGATTCTGGTACCCGGCAAATCTTTTTTCCAGTTTGGTTTAACTCTCATTGCAGCATCAAGAATTGTCTCTGCAGTATCGTCGAATAGTTCAAACTCCTCCTCTTTTGGAGGCTCTACAAACAGATCTCCCGCAAAAATATTATCCCTACGACTCACAACAGGTTTTACAGGTTCTATAAATGGAACTTCTCTTTTAATTTGTTCTTTTATAATATCAGGTTTCTTTGTAGGAAATTTTTCAGGTTCAGGTTCAGAATCAGGCTCAGTGTCAGTGTCAGTCTCAGGTTCCGGTTCAAAATCCTGAATAGAATCTGATGAATAATTTTCTTCTGAACTAATTTGTTCAATTCTTGCCGCCAACTCTTTTAAAGTGATTCTCTCAAGTTCAAATTTATGAGTATTAAGCTTATGTTTAATAATATCAAGAGAAATCATAATATCTTCCCACTTGTAAAGTGGCAGCGTTTCAGTATTTTCCAAAGATTCAATATCCTGCAGAAGTCCGGTTATAAGAATTTTAATTTCAGCCAAGTTATTGTTCATATCCTGCACAACTTTATTTATATTTGCATACAATACAAAAGTAGGTAAAATGTTTTTAGAAAGTGCAAAAAAAGCAGGCTGGATTGAGGTAATTTGCGGGTCTATGTTCTCTGGTAAAACTGAGGAACTTATAAGAAGATTAAAGAGGGCTAAGTTTGCCAATCTTAAGGTAGAAATCTTCAAACCTAAGATAGATGTTCGATACTCTGAGGCCGAAGTAGTTTCACACGATTCAAATCATATAAGATCTACACCGGTGGATTCTCCATCCAGTATTTTACTTTATGCCGGCGATGTTGAAGTTGTAGGTATTGATGAAGCTCAATTTTTTGACAATTCTATTGTTGATGTTTGTCAGCAATTGGCAAATAATGGTGTAAGAGTAATTGTCGCAGGACTGGACATGGATTATCTTGGTAAACCATTTGGCCCTATGCCTCATTTGATGTCGGTAGCCGAACACGTTTCTAAAGTACATGCAATTTGTGTTAAATGCGGAAATATTGCAAACCATTCTCATAGACTTACTAAAAGCGACAAACTAGTTGTTCTCGGTGAAAAAGAGAGTTACGAGCCTATTTGCAGACACTGTTTTAATTCATTGAATTAAGGCCGGCCAAATCTCACAAAATTTAATCTGGTTCAATATATACAAAGAAAAAGCGACAAACCTTTTGGTTTGCCGCTGCATTTCGTAACAAGTTAAATAAACTTATTCAGCTTTCTTTGTAGTGTCAGCTGGAGCTGCTGCTGGAGCTGCTGCTGGAGCCTCTTCAACCTTGCGAGTCAAAGTAGCTTTACCAACTCTAGTTTTGCCTTCTGCAACACCATTGCAAACAACTGTAAGAACATCTTCAGCTACTGCGAAAGTACCTTCAACTGCGAAAGTAGTTGTTCCGCAAGCTACACTTGTAGTGAATGCTGCGCTTGAATCAGTAACAGTAGCAACACCACCGAAAGTAACAGAAGTAGTATCATTTACTTTAAGAACTGCAGTAAATGTGCTGTCTTCAAAATAGCTAAGTTCGATTGGAAGAGTGAAAGAAGTAGTTGAATCAACACCGGTAGAATCTGTCATAGTAACTTTAACAGAATCAACGCCTTGCCATTGACCAACCAATTGTTGTGAAAGTGGTAATTGTTTAGGGCCACAAGAGATGAGAGCTACGCTTAAAGCGGCTGCTGCGAAAATAGATTTTAATTTCATTTTATAAAGATGTTTTAGGTTTAATTGGTATTTCGGGCGCAAATGTAAAAAGTTTTTTATTACTGTAATAATTTTTTTTATACTATTTTTAACTTTGTCACAAAAAAATATTTATGCCTCATTCTCAACTTCTCATAAGCCGCTCAAATCTGCTTCACAATTATCAATTTTTCCGGTCAAAATTGCACTCTAAAACAAAACTCCTTGTACTTGTAAAAGCAAATGCCTACGGACATGGTGATGTAATTATTTCAAAACTCTTAGAGGAGTTTGGAGCTGATTACCTTGGGGTTGCCTACCCTTATGAAGGGGTAAAACTCAAAAAAGCAGGAGTAAAATTACCAATTATAGTATTAACTCCAGGATATAACAATTTTGAAGACATTATAAATGAGGATCTTGAGCCAAGTATTATTGATTTTGAGGCTTTAACACAGTTCAATGAATCATTAAAAAAATCCGGCAAAAAAAACTATCCAATCCATTTAAAAATTGATTCCGGAATGCACAGGGTAGGATTTAGTTCTGAGTTCATATCGCAACTAAAAGGGTTTCTAAATGAAAATAAAGATTTCTATGTAAAATCAATTTTTTCACATCTAGCTGCATCTGACGAAAATATTCACGATGATTTTACACTTTCTCAAATAAATTTATTCGAAGAAATTTTTGACAAAGTAACAAGTATGTTAGGGTATAAACCTCTAAAACATATACTAAATTCATCGGGGATTGAAAGATTCCCACAGTTTCAGTTCGATATGGTAAGGCTTGGTGTGGGAATTTACGGGACAAGTTATGTAGATGAATCAAAACTGAAACCGGTTGCATCTTTAGTAGCTCCTATAGTTCAAATTAAAAATGTAAACGAAGGAAGTGTAGGTTACGGGAGAAAAGGTGTAATAGGTTCTTCCGAGAAAATAATAGCCACTGTTCCTCTGGGATATGCCGATGGAATTGACAGACATTTAAGCAGAGGTAATGCTCATTTTTTGGTAAACAACAATTTGGTTCCTACAATAGGTAATGTTTGTATGGATATGTTTATGCTTGATATTACAGGTATTCCTGCTAAGTGTGGCGATTTAGTTACAGTATTCGGGGAAAAACCATCTGCCGGAGAAATTGCAAAAATTCTGGGTACTATATCTTATGAAGTATATACTTCGGTTTCGGAACGAGTTCAGAGAGTAGTTACAGAATAGGCAATTTTTGTTATAAGCTCCCTAAGCAAATCGTTATCGTTTGCTTCTCCCCTTTCATTGCTCTTGCACATTGAGTCATATTTTCTAATAAGGGAGATTACCTCCATAGTCTTTCTTAACGGAAAATTACGAGCACCTGTTTCATAATCTTTTATAAAATATGGATTAATTCCAAGCGCTGAGGCAACTGATCCGGAATTGGATTTGTTTCCGCTTGACAGTGAGTGATATTTGAGTAATTTTGAAAAATGATAGAACAATGAACCCAATGTAAGTACCATTGGATACTGTTTTGGGTTCGTACCAAAATGAAGTACTATCTTATATGCCCTATCCATTTTTAAATCGGTAAGAGCCTTACCAAGTTCAAAAGCATTGTACTCCCTGCTTATTCCCACATTCAGTTCTACATCAGAAGCAGTAATAACTTTAACACCCTCATTAACAGAAGCTATAAGTTTTCCTGATTCAAGTGCCAGTTTTCTTAAATCGGGGCCACAGAATTCGGCCATTAAGGCAGATGCAGCAGGCTCAATAATATATCCGGTAGATTTTATATAATTTTCTATCCATGAAACAACCTGGTAATCTTTCAACAGTTGAGACTCAAAAACAACCCCATTTCCTGCAATAGCTGACTTATAAGAAGTTCCCCTCTTATCTAAAGATTTTTGAGTAAAAATAATAACTAAGATTGTAGTTGGCATAGGTTGAGCAAAATAAGACACAAAAGCCTCTGTTTGTTTAAGCAGTTGAGCCTCTCTCAGTATAACAACCTGTCTTTGAGCCATCATAGGAAACCTGCGGGCTGTTTCAACAACTAACCTATCGTTGCACTCACCTCCATAAAACATATGAAAGTTGAAACCCTTCTCATCTTCGGTAAGTGCATTTTTAGAGATTTCTGAAAGAATGACATCGGAGTAGTAAGGCTCCTCTCCCATAAGTACATAATACTGTTTAAAATTACCGGAACGAATATCTTCCAGTAACTCCAGAAACGAAGGTTGCTTATCTTTTGATGATTGTTTTGCCATAATGAACTGCGCTAAATTATACAAAAAGCGCAAAAAGAGCAAATTTTGTATCTTTGCTTCCGATATGAGTCAAAACAACAGGCAGATATTTGATCCGGTAAGAAAAAAGAGAGTAGCAGCTACTCCCGAAGAGAAGGTAAGACAAAATCTTATCAGTTATCTTCACACAGAATGTGGTGCTCCTTACGGTCTTATGAGTTGTGAGTACAGTTTCGATATAAACGGAAATAAATACAGGTCCGATTTAGTAGTCTTTGATTCAACCGGCAGAGCCCTTTTGCTGGCTGAATGTAAAGCTCCGTCAGTTGAAATAAGCAAGGCAGTTTTCGACCAGATTTTCGTTTACAATTATCATTTAAAAGTTTCGCATCTGCTATTGACTAACGGTAAATCCACATATTGTGCTAAAGTAGATAAATCAACAGGTACATCTCAATTTTTATCATCCATTCCAAAATACAATGAACTCTCTGAACAATAAAATTTTTTCAATTATTTCTGAAGAAGCTGCCAAATCGGGGGTAAGGGCTTTTGTTATAGGAGGATTTGTCAGAGACTCCTTTTTGCACAGGAACAGCAAAGATATTGACATTGTTGTTGAGGGAAGCGGAATTAAACTTGCCGAACTTGTTGCAGATAGGCTTAAAGTTACTCTGTCTGTTTTTAAAAGTTTTGGAACCGCCATGCTTAGGTATAAAGATATTGAGGTTGAATTTGTAGGCGCAAGAAAAGAGTCTTACAGGGCAGATTCACGGAAACCGATTGTGGAAAACGGCACACTGGAGGACGATCAGTTAAGAAGGGATTTTACAATTAATGCAATGGCATTTAGTCTGCAAAAGGATAATTTTGGTGACCTTATTGACCCATTCGGCGGAATCAGGGATTTGAATTCCGGGATAATCCGAACTCCATTGGACCCGGATACAACCTATAGCGATGATCCTTTGAGAATGGTTAGAGCTATCCGGTTTGCTGCTCAGTTATCATTCAGGATTGTTGATGAATCTATAGATTCAATATATAGAAACAGAGACCGATTGAGTATCTTATCAATTGAAAGGATAAGCGATGAGCTTAACAAAATAATGAGTTCTAAAAAACCTTCAACAGGATTTTATCTGCTCGACAAGACGGGATTACTTGAAATAATCTTGCCTGCCCTAAGTAATTTAAAAGGAGTTGAAAGTGTTGAAGGAAAGGGACATAAGGATAATTTTACTCACACATTGCAGGTTTTGGACAATGTAGCTCATGAAACCGATAATCTTTGGCTTCGATGGGCAGCTCTTTTACATGATATCGGAAAACCTGCTACAAAAAGTTTTGAACCTGGAATCGGATGGACTTTTCACGGACACGATTTTGTCGGGTCCAAAATGGTTCCTAAAATATTCGGTAAATTAAAGCTTCCTCAAAATGAAAAAATGAAGTATGTTCAAAAGTTGGTTTTACTGCATTTAAGACCTATTTCACTTGTTCAGGAAGAGGTCACGGATTCTGCAGTAAGACGCTTGCTTTTTGATGCCGGAGATGACATTGATGATTTGATGACTCTGTGTGAAGCAGATATTACTTCAAAAAATGAATTTACAGTATCTAAGCATAAAAAGAATTTCTCTTTAGTAAGGAATAAACTGATTGAGGTTGAGGAGAAGGATGCCGTTAGAAATTTTAAAAACCCCATCACCGGGGAATATATCATGGAAGTGTACGGACTTCCTCCTGGTAGAATTGTAGGAGAAATTAAAGAATTTATTAAAAATGCCATACTTGACGGTGTTATAAGTAATAATTTTGAGGAGGCCAAAGAGTTAATGAGATTAAAAGCAAAGGAATTGGGCTTGTAATTTTCATTTTTGTAAAAAAAATTTCGTATTTTTGACCACTATGAAAAAGATACTTGTTGTTGACGACGAAGAGGTATTATGTGAAATTTTAAGATTTAATCTTAAAAGCGCAAATTACCAAGTAGATGTTGCAAATTCTGCAGAATATGCTTTTTCCAGACTAAAAAACGGTTACGATCTAATTTTACTGGACGTAATGATGGAGGGTATCTCAGGTTTTAAATTTGCAGAATTACTCAGAGATGATTATGGAATTAATGTTCCAATAATCTTTGTTACATCTATGGATTCAGAAACAGATAAGCTAAAAGGATTTGGCCTGGGTGCAGATGACTATATTGTTAAACCTTTTTCAATTAAGGAAGTTCTTGCCAGGATTAATGCTGTTCTACAAAGAGCAGAAATGAGACAAAATTACTCTGCCAATCTAACTGAGAATGTAGAGAATAAAAAGCCAAAAGAGGAAAAAATTGAGAAAACAATAAAATTCGGGAATTTTCAAATTGACTATTTAACAAAGACAGCATCGGTAGATAAACAAGCTGTATCAATGACAAAAAAAGAGTTTGAAATATTATATATGCTTACTTCCGAGCCTAAGAAGGTGTTTCCTCGAAGTATAATTTTAGAAAAGGTATGGAAGAATGAGGCATATGTTATGGATCGTACTGTTGATGTACATATTGCCCGGTTAAGAAAGAAACTTCAGAAATATGGTGACTGTATTATAAATAAATCTGGATACGGTTACTCATTTAATCCTGACTTAGTTATGTAAAACCCCGGAAATCTTATTCCCGAGGTTTTAAAATGTTTGTTATTGCTTTTGTGTGACTGTTTAATATATCGTATTTTCCGGATCAAAATTTGTCCATCCACTCATCCAATTATCGGTAGATAAATTTGAACGAAAAGCTCCAATAAAATCAACTTTATCAAAAAATGTATCGTTTACTGCCGATTCGGTAAACAATCCTGATATTCCCACTAAAGGACTTGAAGTAACAGGTCCGTAATTTGGATTAGAAATCATTGAATTTGGCTGCGATAAACCCAAAGCGGATATTGCACTATATATCGAATTACTGTTTGCAGATGTTTTGAAATATGCCGACGAAAATGATTCTTGTCCTGGAACAAGTGTAGTAGCATCCGAAGAGTACAAATCGGCGAAACTATTGTCTTTATCGCTGCCGGTTATAGTCATTGCAGCAATTACAACATGTTTAATATTTAAAGCACCCGATGTTGCATAAGACTGAGTTTGAGAACCTTTATCATTACATATCATAATCCCAACAGGATAACCTGTCGCAATTGAATTATAACAATTGAGGTTTGAACTCCTTCTTATTAGCATTGCAGCTTGAAAATTCCCAAGTTTGGAACCATTATTAGGATAGAAATTTCCTCCTGTAATATAAGATGAGTTATTTTGGAACGCAGCATCTTGTCCGATAGGTCCGATTAAGGTAAAGTTGCTAAAGACAGGCTTGGTAAGAGGTGTAAGTGTAGCACCATTTGCCTCATTGTCAGATTCAAAACCGTGTGATCTCGAAACATCTGCAATTAATGGGTTTCTTACTCCCAAACCAAACTGGAGTTTTCCTGTATAACCGTTATCTGTATCGAAATCGTCATCCCAACCATGGTAGGCAACAAGATATTTTCCGTTTACACAACCACCGAAAAACTCGAATGAGTCATCGTTAGAATATGAAACTTGTACGTGATCAAACTTAGTTCCACTACCCACAGAGCCCATTGTTACACCATTAATTTCCTGATCGGTTGCAAAAGGATATCCGGCAAACTCAACCCTCACATATGAAATTACTCCGGAATTATCGGCATTGTCGGAACCACCATGCAAAGATCTTAGCCCACCTTCAATAATCATTTCGGTGTGATTATTAACTGCTTTACCAAGGACAACAAGACCTCCCCAGTCACCCGGTTTTCTAGAACCTACAGGTTGGTTAGATGTAAAAACTATTGGCTTTGAAGCTGTTCCCTGAGCAATGAGTTTTCCACCTCTTTCTACTACTAATGCTGCTTTGGTATCTTTATCTCCTTTAATAATTGTTCCCGGCTCAATTGTAAGTGTAGCTCCATTGGTAATATAAACCCATCCCTTCAGAACATAGGTTCCTTTGGTTATTGTGTGATTCTCTTTAATTTCAAACTCCTGAACACCACTTCCGATTTGGTTATCATTAAAAATTATCTGCTCTTGAGATGCAGGTGTGCTACTCTCTTTGGAACAGGAAATTGCAAATGTAAATGATAAAATGAACAGCGAAATTTTTAGTAATTTTTTCATAATATTGATGTTAATTAAAATTTAATAGTCTATATAGTATTGATAATGAACACTAAAATGTATATTGCACTCCGAAGTAAATGTTTGCTCCCGGTTTAAAATTCCGGCTTATTTGTGCTCGTTCCTGTATTATACCGTTGGAGTCTACGAATCGAGGATACTGTTTAAATATTATACTTTGGTTGAGTATATCTTTACCACTGAGCTTCAATTCTAATTTTTTCCCGATTTTTTTGCTCACAACTAAATCGAGGACATCTCTAGGCAACTCATATGTATCGGGGACATCATTATTTATGCTTGCACCTGAGCTTGAATCTACTCTACCTATTCCAACCAACCTCTCTCCTATTCTATTATAAAGTAATCCGATACTCAATCCTGAACGACTTCTGTCGTAGTACAGTGAAGCATTAATTAGGTATGGAGATTGACCTTGCATAGCTCTGTCTCGCTCCAGACTAGTCAGACGGTCAAACTGAACTTTTGAGGAAATAACCGCTGCATTTAATCCGAGAGTAAAGTTTTTAAGCCCTATAAAAGAGAGGTTCTTTCTAATATCTGCCTCAATACCAAAATTCTTGGCACTTTTAGCATTTTCAAAAGTATATGTATAGGAGCCGCTCGCATCGATATAGGTCTGCTCAATTGGATTAATGAAGTGTTTGTAAAATAACGCAAATGTTATATACTCTTCATTTGAAGGATAGTATTCGTATCGTAAATCGAAGTTGAATATTTTGGCCGGCTTAAGCGAGGGATTTCCTTTGACATCGGAAAAGAGTGTAAAATCGTAAAATACCGAAGATGATAGTTCTCTGAATTCTTGTTTATTTGAGGAAGTACCGAATGCAAAACGAAGTAAATTCTTTCCATTTAAATTATAGCTGGCATTTATTGACGGATGTAAATCAAATCTATTATAAATTTTATCGGAGGTATTATAGTCATAGATTGACGTATAACTTGTTACTGTCATTTGACTTGCTTCAGTTCTAAGTCCAAAGAGCAGATTAAATCTTTTTAATGGGATTTTATATGACAAGTAGCCAGCTCCCAGCAGATTTTTTCCTTTGTAACTATCTCGATTATCGGTATCTTCGTATAGATATAGTTTGTTTGAACCATAATTTGACTCTGTAAGAATATCTTTAAGCACATCTCCATAAACAAAATCAGATGGCAGATTAAACTGATTAAATCTGTAAAAAAACTCCCTGTTTTTGTATTCTCTAATTCTAAATTCACCATACAAGCCGGCTTTAAGCTCGGAATTGATTACCCCGAATAAATTAATTGGGATTTTTAAATCCAGTGCCGGAGTGATTGTGTGCTCATGTAATTTGACAAAGTCCCTTGTAATCTCATTTTGATCAATTGCCATGTGCCCATAATAAGCATCACCTACAATTTGATTCTGCTCCCTGTTGATTATTCTCCTGTCGGGCTGATTTAATCCCGCATAAGAGTAACCGATATTCCAGTCAATTTTTACGGCACCTAGTGTATGAGCCCCTGTAAACTGGCCTGTATAGGTTGTTCGTGAATTATAGAGATACTCGTATTTTTCCTGATCATATCTCTGACTTAAGTTTTGCCATCCGGTTCTTGTTGTATATCGATTTTTACCTATTTGGTTGAAAATGTTCCTGAACTCAATTTTTGAATTTCCTTTAAGGTATGTAAAATTCAACATCGCTCCTACTTTCGCATCAACAGAATATTGGTTATCATTATAATTATATATGTACTCAGGCATATCTGCCACGTTATTGTACACACCAAATCTGGAATTTTTCATATTTGAATATGTCTGATAACTATACGAATAATTTAGTGCTGCCGTCATAGCCACCTTTGCTGAGTTTCTTAGTTTTCCGACTCTGCTTATCATAAAGCTCAACCTTTGGTCGGGCATAGGTTTTTGTTCGTACACATTCCAGTTATTTCTGAATCCGTTCAAAGTGGCGTTGGTAACAGCTTCTGCATCATTATTGTTAAGCCTGCTGCCAACAAATGATTTAATTGACCTCACTCCGTTATCGAACCCAAGAAAATCGGTTGGGGATGATGTGTTGTAAAAATGGTTAAGGAAATGAGTAGAAGAGTTTAGGTTCATTCCATAGGAGATGTTCATTTCATTCTCTTCGGGCATACTTTTAGTTGTTATTTTTACAAATCCGCCGGAGAAGTCGGCAGGTAATTCGGCCGATGGAGATTTAACTATCATAATACTTTCGATTTGAGAGCCCGGAAGCATATCAAATGAGAATGCCCGTGAATCGGTCTCTGTTCCAGGTACGGCTGCGTTGTTGACCCAAACATTATTGTATCTGCTGGCCAAACCTCTTACCATTATGTAACGATCGTTGATAATCGACACTCCCGGAATTCGTTTTACCACATCGGCAGCGCTCTTATCCTGAGATTTCGTTATTGCCCGTCCGGATATACCGCTAACTACAACATCTGCCTGTCTTGATGCCTGTATAACAGCAAGTTCCGAATTCATTCTCTTTACCGATGTAACTACAACTTCATTTAGCAGATTTGCGTCTTCTTCCATAACAATATCCAGAGAATTTGAACCGGACTTTAAATCCAGCTCATTAATTTCCATTGTTTTATACGAAATTGCAGATACCTTTATTTTATAGTGACCCGGAGAGAGAGATTCAATTTTATAATTTCCATCGCTGTCGGAGACTCCCCCCTTTTTTAAAGATTCGAAGTAAACAGCAACACCGGGAATAGGTTCTCCATTTGCTTTGTCGATAATTTGTCCTCTCAGAAAAGTTTTCTCTTGTGCTAAAATTGTTGTTGATGATAACAAAACAACAAGAAGTAATGATCCAAAAATTCTTAATATAAATTTCACTTTTATATGTTTTAAGTTTCTGCCACAAAAGTATCCTTACCGTGTTAAGCAAGTAATAAGGAGTCATTAAGAATTTGTAAAAAACCTATTAAGAAGATATTAAGAAAAAGTGGCTATTTCTCTTTAATTTTGAGTAAGCATAAATCTGCTTACATTTGTATTATGAAAAAAATTCTTGTGGTAGACGACGAAGAGGATTTGTGTGAAATTCTCAGTTTTAACCTGAAGAATGCAAACTTCGAGGTTGATGTTGCATACTCTGCAGAGGAGGCATTTGTTAAACTTAAAAACAAATACGACTTACTACTCCTCGATGTCATGATGAACGGAATATCCGGCTTTAAATTCGCTGAACTTTTAAGAAAAGACTATAATAACGATGTTCCAATCATCTTCATTACAGCTCGCGATTCGGAGATGGATAAACTCAGTGGATTTAGAATTGGCGCCGATGATTATATTACCAAACCTTTCTCTATAAAAGAGGTTCTTGCAAGGGTGAGTGCTGTCCTGTACCGCAGCAAAGACAAAGTTTTAATGGAACTTGAAAACTACAAACGGGAACAGGAATCAATTACCATTATTAAAGAGAACAAACCGGATTTATCTGCCGGACAGATTATAACAATTGATAGTCTTATAATAAACAACTTTACAAAATCGGCATTTATTGATAAAGAGAATCTAAAGCTAACAAAAAAAGAGTTTGAGATACTCTATGTTCTTGCAGGTAAACCAAATAAAGTGCTTACAAGGACAGAAATATTCGATCTTGTCTGGAAAAAAGAGGCATATGTGCTTGAGAGAACCGTGGATGTTCATATTGCCCGATTAAGAAAAAAACTTGACTCTTACGGCAGATTCATAACAAATAAATTCGGTTACGGATATTGTTTCGAACATGAAGAAAATTCTCTTAGTCAATAAAGAATAATAATAGAATTTATCTTCTTACACACTCGATAATTCTTAAATTCTTTGTATTTTTATCGCTTTGGAAAGTCATTATACCTAAACATCTAAATGCATTGTTAAATGAAAAGAATTATCGTTCCATTTTTACTTATTTTAGTCTCGATAACTTCTCGTGCACAGGAGAACATCGTTATTAATACAAATTCCACGCAAATTATTCTAAAAGTAGACAAAGAAAAAAATCTGACCTTCGAATATTTTGGGAAAAAAATAGAAAATATTAACGATTTATTTAATTCAAAGGCAAATACAGGAGTTGATGCATATCCGGCTTTTGGTCTTAAACCGGACAGATTAAATGCTATAAGAGTAAAACATTCCGATGGCGACCTTAGTCTAGTCCTAAAATTTCATTCTTACTCAAAAACTAAAATTGACGATAATACCGAATTAACTACAATCTTGCTAAAAGATGAATTATATCCTTTTTTCGTAA
>MTLD01000151.1_pt1 | contig 13634 bp, 8 predicted proteins | sample 1982471 | NCBI WGS metagenome assembly MTLD01 (sample SAMN05712604, study PRJNA340218) | biofilm metagenome | isolation source: sample SPM anode biofilm adapted to -50 mV | place: USA | collected 2012-02-03
TTGACCGAGAAGCTGGCAACGATGGCCAGATAGGCCATGCGCACCATTGGTTCGTGCCCTTCCTCGATCAGGGACATGCGCCGCAGCCGCTCGCTGTCGCCGGGCCAGCGCCTTGCCACCTCGGCCAGGAAGCGGGCGTTGATCTCGAAAATGATATCCAGGAGCCGAGGCAGCAACAGCCGGAAGATCCGTACAGGCCACTTTTCCAGCGCCTCCGGCAGCAGGGTGTGATTGGTGTAGGCCATGGTGCGGGAAGTGATCTCCCAGGCCCGATCCCATCCCAGTCCATGCTCATCCATCAGGAGCCGCATCAACTCGGCCACGGCACAGCTGGGGTGGGTATCGTTGAGCTGAAAGACGTTTTTATCCGCAAAAGCGGTAAAATCGGTGCCATGAATGCCCACCCAGCGAGCCAGCACATCCTGCAGGCTGGCCGAGGCCAGAAAGTACTGCTGGCGCAGTCGCAGTTCCTTGCCGTTTTCACTGGAGTCGTTGGGATAGAGCACCAGGGTGATCTGCTCGGCCGAATTCTTGGAAGCCACAGATTCGGGGTAAAGCCCGGCATTGAACTCGCCCAGGTCAAATTCGTCGGTGGCCGCTGCCTTCCAAAGGCGCAGGGTGTTGACCGTGTTGTTTTGATAGCCCGGAATCGGGATGTCGTAAGGGATTGCTAAAACATCGTTGGTGTCAACCCAGCGTACCGACAAACTGCCGGCACTGACACGCTGATACTCGGTGCGGCCGCCAAAGCGCACCCGTTGAGTATACTCGGGGCGCTCGATCTCCCATGGATTACCGTTGCGCAGCCAGTGATCCGGCTCTTCCACCTGCCCGCCATCGACAATCTGCTGACGGAACATGCCGTAATCGTAGCGAATGCCATATCCGGTCACCGGAAGCTGCAAGGTTGCGCAGCTATCGAGAAAACAGGCGGCAAGCCGCCCCAGGCCCCCGTTGCCCAAACCGGCATCGTTCTCGCAATCGTCCAGTTCTTCCAACTCCATCCCCAGGCATTGCAGGGCCAGGATTGCATTTTCCTCCAAACCCAGGTTGAGCATGGCATTGCCCAAGGCTCGTCCCATGAGAAACTCCAGGGAGAGGTAATAGGCCTGCTTGCAGCCATTTTCCTCGTAGGCGTAGCGGGTCTGTTTCCAGCGTTCCATCAACCTTTCACGAAGGATCAACACAAGGGCCTGATAGGCGTAGTGAGCCGAGCGGCAGTGGCGGTCGCGCCCCAGGGAGTGGGTGTAATAGCGGCGAAAATCGTTTACCAGGCTAAGCACGTCCATGCCCAAGGGTGGCAGATCGGTCAGAGTGGCGTGCAGCAGGTTTTTCTTGAGTTGTCTGTTGTTCATGGCTTTATTCTCCTTGAAACATACTGCGACACCCGCCAGAGATTAATCAAAGGTAATTGCGAAGGCTCCATCGGCTTTCTGCTCTCGGGGGGTGTTTTGTGCTGGATTTGCTTATGGCAGACGTTACATTGTTCACCTGGGGAGTGCAAGCATCTTGAGAGGCAACTTAAGTAATTACGGATTGTTACAGATCAGCAAAGAGCGTGTATCCCTGTGGCGCGCACCACAAATGGGTAACGCGCGTATAAAATGGGTCACTCGGGATCTCCGGCATCGAAGGGATACTTGTCACCACCCAGAATCCTTTCGATCTCTCCCACTTTAGCGCCGTCAATCCTAATTCCATTGATGAAATAGGTCGGCGTGCCCTTGATCCCCAACTTTGTCGTGACTTTCCTGTTCGCGGCCTCAAGGCCGTGATCGTCACAATGCAAGCCAGGCGCAATCTCGCCGAAATCTAACTCGCCGCCATATACCTGCCGGTAGGCGGTTTCGTGGTCCGAAGCACACAGGATATAGCGCATCTTTGCCACGGTTTCAGGGCGGTTCTTCAGTGCCACAAGAAAAACATAACGGCTGACGTCGTGCCGCATGTCCCAGTAGCGAACCATGCGGCGGCTGAACCGGCAGTCAGGGTCGGAAACTTCGATCACCACCTGCCTGCCGCTGCCGATCCGAATTGCCTGATTAAGGGGGATGTCCTTCAGCCAGGCGTCTCCGGCATCGGCATGAGACAGAAGCGGCAGCAGGCAGATCAGGAGGCTGCTTGCTAGAATAATACGGAACATGGCGATTGAGAAATAAACATTAGATAGAGACTTTCTGTGAAGCTTGCGTCCCGGTACTTTCGAAGTTTACAGCTTTGGTGGCCTGAGGACTACTGGTTGCGCCCGGCCATGACGCCACCGTCCACGTTCCAGATCGCGCCGGTTACCCAACCAGCCTCATCCGAGAGCAGGAACATGATTACAGTTGCCACGTCGCGCGGCATCCCGATCCGGCCTATGGGGTGAAAGGCGTTGAAGGCCTGCAGGGCGGCGTGAATCTCATCGGGCTTGATAAAGGCGCCGTAGATTGGAGTTTCCACTACTGCAGGAGCCACGGCGTTGACGCGTATGCCATGCTCCGCCAACTCCATTGCCAAGTGCTGGGTCAAGGAATGAAGCCCGGCCTTGGCCATAGAGTAGGCCGACGATGGCGTAGCCTTAATTGCCTGATGGGCCCACATGGAGCCTATATTAACCATTGCCCCGCCACCGTTCGCGGTCATGTTTTTCGCCACCTGCTGGGTCACAAAGAAAGCAGACTTGTTAAGGTTCATGTAGGCATCATAATCCTCGCTGGTATGCTCAAGAAAGGACTTGGGAGAGAAAACGCCGGCGGCATTGACCAGTAATTTCACCCCTTTCAGCTCATCACGCACATGACGAAGCAGATTGGCCACATCATCCTTGTTGGTCAGATCACACTGGAAGGTTTGAACACTACTGGGTACAGCAAAGGTTTCACGAGCTGCTGCCAGCTTTTCCGCTTTGCTGCCAACCAGCGTCACCACGGCACCCGCCTTGGCCAGCATCCTGGCCACCTCAAGGCCCATACCGCTGCTGCCACCGATAATTAGCGCCTGTTTGTTTGCAAAGCTCATTATGGACCCCCTCATACTCTTATTTTACTTCGATACAGACTTACTAAAACCCCCTACTGTGCTATTGCATTCAATTCGACGCGGCTTCTGGCCAGCTTTTCATTCTCCGGCGCCTTGAATATGTCGTCTTTCTTCATAAAGATCCGTTCCGCCGGCACCTTGCCACTTTTAACCAGATAGTTCATCACGGCCGCGACCCGTTCCTGGGCCAGGGTCTGCAATTCGGGCGTTCCGACCACGGTGTTGGCTATGATGAGTTTTTCCATCTCCGCCGGTGGCAAATCCTTTACCAGGCCCAGTACGTTTCTCGGCTTGGGAAACTTTTCCTTTTTGTAGACCGCGGCCAGATATTTCGGGGCTTCTCCGGGTGCCAGCTGGATGTTGTCGACTTTCTCGCCTTCCTTTAGCGCCCCTTCCTTACCCAGTGCCAGAAACTTCTCGTTTTTCAGTTTCCGGGTCAATAATTCGCGGCGATACTGTTCAGCGTCCTTTTCGCGGTCCACATAGCCTTTCAACTCCACCTTCAGCGCCGGACGGTCCAGAAGTGCCTTGGCCAAGGCGTTCAGCTTCTGTTCTTCCTGGGGTTGGAGTGTGCTGGTGCCGTAGTTGAACTGGATGGCGCTGAAATCCTGGCCCCCGCCGAACATGGAGGAGAGCAGCGAGAATGGCGAGGTAACCGCTTTGACCATGATATTTTTCAGAACCTGGAAAACGAGCCTCCAGACGCTGAATTTAGGATCGTCCGTGCGGCCGGTCACCGGCACGTCAAGGTGGATCTCGCCCTTGCGGTCCTTGAGCAGTGCCAATCCCAGCTTGACCGGCAGCTTTGTGGCCTGATCACTGTTCACCTTGTCGCCGAACGTGAACTGGTCGATAAATATCTTGTTTTCAGAATCAAGCTTTTTCTTGTCGATATGGTATTTGAGATCAAGGAACAACTTGCCTTTTTCTATTGAATACCCCAGATAAGTGCCGGAATATGGGGTTACCGGCGACAGTTCTATATCCCGGAAGGAAACCTTGAGATCCACGAACAGATCGTCACGCAATGGATTGATCTGGCCGGTGATCTGCAACGGCGAATGGTTCTCCAGATTGCCGCGAAGATCCACTTCGGCGAACTTCGAATCTTCGGAACTCAGGCCGCTGATCCTGCCGCCAAGGTTGTAGAAGGTCGTGGCGAAGTGTTGGGGCAAATGGTTGTCGGTAAAGGATAGAGTGCCGTCCTGAATGGTCACCGCACCGATCTGTATCTGACTCTTGGCCGGTGCAGCCTGTTGTGGAGCTTTCGCTGGGGTCTGGACATTAACCTTGTTTTCTGCTTCTGCTGCCGGCGCTGCCCCGGTTGCGGGAGTTTCCTGTTTGGGCTTTTCCACCAGGTTCTGCAGGTTGAGCGTACCGTCCTTGCGGATAATGATGCGAGAGTATACGCCGTTAAGGGCGATCTGGCGCAGAGCCAGGCTGAACGGTTCCAGGTTGCCCTGAATGTCGTCCAGTTGCAGGCTCTCCCATTTGAGCAGGTCCTCCTCGGCTATGGTATCAATGGCATGGAAGGCGCGAATACCGGCATTGCCCTTGAAGCTGCCCCTGGGCTTGCCATCCTTGAGGGCAATGTCCACAGCCATGTTGGCATCGGCAAATCCGCTCAGTATGAACACGTTTATGTTGGTGGGGAAATAAGCGTCAAAGGCGCGTAGCGGCATGCGGCCAATACCGATGCTCCCCTTGTAGTGGAAAGGATCAGGGGTAATTACTCCGCTGGCCTTGATTGGAGTGGATTTATTGAAAGTTGAGGCAAAGCGCAGCTGTGCCGGAGTGAACCTGGGGCCGTTCAGGTTAGAAAGAACCAGCGATGTGTTGTTCAGGGTAAAGCGGGGCTTGTCGCTGACGGCTTTGTCCACAAATAACGCATTGAACCGTTCGATCTGGATCTTTTTGAGATGGTAGGAAAAATCCTTGGCCTTCTGGGCTTTCGGGGATACGGACCGTTTTGCAACAGTGCCTTTGGCAACTTTGGCGCCACCCGGCGCAGCAGCGCCTTTACTCTTTTTCAGGAGGGACAACAGTGATATTTTGCCATCAGCTTCGCGGGAAAGCGAGATGGAACTGTTCGACAGCTTGACTTCACTGACATTTACCGTGTTTTCCTTTTGATAATAATCAGCTCCGCTGATCTCGAAGCGCTTCAGATCAAAACCTTCCTTATCGCCGTAACGTGCGATGAGATCCTTGGCCCGAACAGTCCCCTGCTTGACCAACACGCCATTGTCTTTGCTGTAGCTGACCGCGGCAGCAATGTCGATGCTGCCCTTGAGCGGCGAAGTCAGAAACTGGGACAGGTACGGCCAACCCCGCTGGAGCTTCAGCCTGTCGAGCTTCAGATTGGCGGTGGCGGCCAGCGGGGTAAGGGAAAAGGTGCCATCGGCGCCAAAGGTGGTATCTTTGTCCAGATCAAGCGACAGCTCATAGCCAGCCAGCTTGTCCGGCGCCGTTGTGAAGTTCTTTACCTCCGCATCGATGCTGGTGATATCGTCCTTGAATCCCCCCTTGGGCAGACTGTCGCTGAAATGGACAGAACCATTGTGAAAACCGAACGAGGCGACCTGCAACAGTGTCTGCACTCCTTGTTTGCCACTCTCCGGCATTTTATCAGGCTCAGCTTCGGCTGTTTTCTCAACTTTTGCAGGCTGCGGCAGAAGCTGGCTGTACATCCACTTACCCTTGGCATCACGATCTACAAATACCTCCATGCCGTCGAGAGTTATATCATCAAACTTAAAGCGCCGGGCAAAGATCTCCAGATCCGAGGCCTTGACCCTGGTCATGGGTAGTCTGAGCAGGGGTCGGCCATTTTTGAGGTTGATCCCAATATTGTCAAGGCCGATCTCGCCCTTGATTCCCAGCTCCGGTTTGTCTTTACTGGAGACACGGTAGGTAACCATAGTGTCGATATCCAGACTGCCGGAAACGAGATCTGCAGGGGGCTTTACCGGGGAATACGCCACCAGTTCAGGCAGCTTGAGCTGCTTCAGGGTGACATGGACCGAGGTTTCCATGGTCTTGCTGAGCGGCTTGACCTTGCCGTTAAAACCGAATGGGGCGCCATCGACCACGGCCGAAATATGGGGGTCGGTATATTTTTCCACCAGATAGGGAATATTGCTGATAAACGGAAGCGCAATTTCCAGGTGGCGTACCGAGTGTTTCCTTCCGCCACTAACGGCCCGGTCGTCGAAATCAATGGAGCCGTTTTTGAGAGTTATATTGTTAATCGAAAAACGCGTTTCCCCCTTGGATTCCTTCTTGGGCTTTGCCTTCTGGAGTTCAATAATGTCATTGAAACTGTAGTTGTTGGCGGCCAGGCGCGCAAAGGTAATTGCTGGAGAGTCAACCGACACCTCGGAGAAAATCAGGGCCCGTTTGTAGATCGATGACGGGCTGAAGGATGCGCGCAGGTTGGCGATTGACACAAATGGCCCGCCATCCCTGGCGTTGATGACAAAGCCTTTGACATTCATCGACAAGGTGAACGGGTTGATGGTGATCTTCTCGATACCTGCCTTACGGCCGGTTTCATCTTGAATGATCTCCACCGCCTTGTTCCGTACGAAAATCGGCAGGAGCACAATAATCACAAACAGTGCCACAACAACGGTGCCGGCAGAGATCAAAGAAATTTTCCATTTTTTTGACATAAATACCTTCAACCTATAAAGAGATTGCGCTACGGCTTACCATTCAAACATGAATTGCCTCTTTGTGCACATCCAGAGCCGCCTCTTTCATTGCCTCGGACAGGGTCGGATGGGCATGGCAGGTCAGGGAGATGTCACGGGCCGTCCCGCCAAAACTCATCACCGCAACCGCCTCGGCTACCATGTCCGATGCCCTGGGGCCGACGATATGGATGCCGAGAATGCGGTCGGTATCGCCATGGGCCAGGATCTTGACAAAACCCTCGGTTTCATCCATGCAACGAGCCCTGCCCAAGGCGGCAAAATTGAACCGACCAACCTTGTACTGGATGCCGGCCTCCTTGAGCTGCTCCTCTGTGTTCCCCACCGCGGCGCCTTCCGGCCAGGTATAAACCACACCAGGGATATACTCGTATTCCACGATGCTTTTCTGCCCTGCCATCCGTTCCGCGCAGACAACGCCCTCCTCCATGGCTTTGTGGGCCAGCATGGGACCGGTTATGAGGTCGCCGATAGCGTAAATGCCTGGGATGTTTGTCTGATAATCGCCATCAACCACTACCCTGCCCTTTTCATCAAGCTTAATCGCCATCTCGCCCAAGCCAAGCCCGGCAGTCAAAGGGCGTCGCCCAACGGCCACCAGAACCCGGTCACAGTCGATCTCTTCGCTTCCGGTCCCGGCATTGAACTGGACAATAGCCTTGGCACCGATGCGCCTCACCCCGGTGATACGCGTTTCCAGCTTGAACTGGATGCCCTGTTTGCGTAGAGAACGGTAAAGGGTGTCGGCCGCCTGGCGGTCCATTGTGGGCAAAACCTGTGGCAACATCTCCAGCACTGTGACCTGGGCTCCCAGACGGCGCCAGATCGAGCCCATTTCCAGGCCGATGTAACCGGCGCCGGCAATAATCAGGTGATCAGGCACCTGATCGAAACAGAGCGCATCACGGGCATTTACTATCACCTGGCCGTCAAAGGGGATGCCGGGCAGTTCGGTTGCTTCGCTTCCAGAGGCCAGCAGCACACGTCGCCCGGTGAGGATTACCGTGGACGTCTGACCAACCAGCAGATCCTGCTGCCGTTCCGCAGAGTGCGAGGTTTCGAGCACAGTCACCAGAACTTCGTGCAGGCCATCTGGGTTAATCCCATTGAGTCTGGCGCTACCCTGCACAGACTGGATTTCGTTCTTCTTGAAGAGATAGGCAATGCCGTCGGTCAATTTCCTTACCACTTCGTCCTTGCGGCGCATCATGGCAGCCAGATCCAGGCGTGGCGGCTCGATGACGATGCCATGCAGAGAAAACTTATCCCTGGCAAGTGCAAACATTTCGCTGGAGTCCAACAACGCCTTGCTCGGTATGCACCCCTCATTGAGGCAAACGCCGCCAAGTTGCGCACGTTTTTCCACTACAGCCACCTTCATCCCCAACTGGGCCGCGCGGATGGCGGCCACGTAACCACCTGGGCCGGCACCGATCACGATCAGGTCAAAACTTGTTGTATCTGTCATTTGATTGTCCCCCACAGAATCTAATGCATCAACATAGGAAAACTCTATTTTTCGCAACACCGAGATTGCAGAAAAGGCGCAATTTCTACCCTTCCAGCAGCAATTCCGCCGGCTCCTCGACATACTCCTTCAACGTTTTCAAAAACTGGACCGCTTCGCGGCCATCGATCAGTCGATGGTCGTAGGAGAGTGCCAGGTACATCATGGGCCGGATGACCACTTGCCCCTCCCGCACCACGGGCCGGTCCTGGATGGCATGCATGCCGAGCACGGCGCTTTGGGGCGGATTAAGGATGGGTGTGGATAGTAGCGAGCCGTAAACGCCGCCGTTCGAGATGGTAAAGGTTCCCCCTTCCAGATCGGCAATGGCAAGCTGGTTGGTCCTGATCTTTTCCACAAAGGCCGCGATTGCCTGTTCGATCTCGTAGAGATGCATTTTGTCGGCATCGCGCAGGATCGGGACTACCAAACCCTTCTCGCCACCAACGGCAATACCGATATCATGGTAGTTATGATATACAATGTTATTGCCGTCGATACTGGCATTGACAGCGGGAAACTGGCGCAGGGCCTGGCAACAGGCCCTGACAAAAAATGGCATAAAGCCAAGCGTCACCCCGTGTCGCTTTTGAAACTGCTCGCTGTATTTCTCCCGCAACGCCTTGATTTGGCTAAGATCCGCCTCGTTGAAGCTGGTCAGCATGGCTGTCTGTTGGCGGACGGCCAGCAAGCGCTCGGCAATGCGTTTGCGGATTGGGGACATCGGCCGGCGCTCTTCCCGGCCGCCTGCATATGCCGGCGCTTCCTCGGAGCGGACCGAACCATGCGTTTCGGGCTGAGTCTTGATAACAGGTGACTGCGGCGACACGGCATTGGGTATAACTGGCGGTGGCGAAACAGTCAATGTCGGAGCGGCTTGGACCTGTGGCTGTGTTTCGACCGCTATTTCTTCGGGCGACCGGCGTGCTTGCCCTTCGATCCGCGAGAAAAGGTCGTTCAGCGTTATCCGCCCCCCTTTTCCGGTTCCGGCAACCGATTCCGGAACAATCCCTTGTTCACGCATCTCGCGCCGAGCCGATGGTGAGGACACCGAGGCCTTGAGATCTTCCTCCAGCGATTCATGGGCGATTACTGCGGTTGCAGGGATTGATGATGACTGGAGAGTGGCCGACTGTTCCGCGATCGATCCGATGACCGTACCTATTTTTACCGTAGTTCCTTCTGCAACGGCAATAGACAGAATGCCCGCAGCATCGGCATTGATATCCAGCGTAATCTTGTCGGTTTCTATCTCGCACAGCGGATCGTCCTTCTTGACCTCATCGCCACTACGCCTGAACCACTTGGCCAGAAGCGCCTCGTAAACCGATTCACCAACCTCCGGTATCTTTATATCCATTACAAAACTCCTTGGGATCATCAGCATAATCTGCCAAAACAGGTTAATTCTAGCGCACTTTTAACATTTTTCCATAAAGCGAAAGGGCGATCATAAATGGTCGCCCTTTCGTAAAACCAACCTACCAAAAACAAACCTATTTCTGCCCTTTGAGATATTCACGTCCAAATGGGGACATCAGCCTCAACCGGGCAATTATTGGAGGCAGCTCCCGTATGACCGTGTCGATCTCATCATTGGTGGTGAAGCGCGAGAGGGAAAAACGGATCGAACCGTGGGCACAGGTAAAGGGTACTCCCATGGCACGCAGAACATGGGACGGTTCCAACGAACCTGAGGTGCAGGCACTGCCAGAAGAAGCGCAGATGCCCAACTCAGAGAGTAGAAGTAAAATGGCCTCACCCTCGACGAATTCATAGGCAATCGAGGTGGTATTGGGCAGCCGCTCGGCGCCGCCACCGTTGATGCGCGCATTGGGGATGCTAGCCATCAGCTCGTCCTGCAAACGGTCGCGCAACACCTTGACCTGGGTATTCTCCTGCTCCATGTACTGTGCAGCCAGCTCACAAGCTTTACCCAATGCTATGATGGCGGCGGCATTCTCTGTGCCGGCCCTGCGGCTCTTTTCCTGGTGCCCACCAACCATGAAGGGACGGAAGGGCGTACCGCGGCGCAGATAGAGCACACCGATCCCCTTGGGGGCGTGTAGTTTGTGTCCAGAAAGCGAGAGCATATCGATGTTGGAATTCGCCATATCCAAGGGGATCTTGCCCACGGCCTGGACGGCATCGGTGTGGAAAAGGGCTCCTTTGGCCTTGGCAATGGCCGCAGCCTCCTCGATGGGAAAGATCACCCCGGTCTCGTTGTTGGCGTACATCAGGGAAACAATGGCGGTATCGGTATCAACCGTGGCCTTGAATTCTTCCATATCCAGCCTGCCCTCGCCATCCACACCGATCTCGCTGACGCGATACCCCTTCTGCGTCAGGTTGCGGCACTGGGTAAGCACGGCAGGGTGTTCCACGCGCGAGGTGATGACATGGCGTTTTTCCGGAAAGACCTCAAGGGCCGAGCGAATGGCAGCGTTGTCGCTCTCGGTGCCGCAGGCTGTGAAGATGATCTCGTCCGTTGAAGCTCCAAGCAGTGAGGCCACGCGGTTTCTGGCCTCATCAACTTTGCGCTGGACCTGGCCGCCGAAAAAATGCATCGAACTCGGGTTGCCGTACAGCTCGCAGAAATAGGGACGCATTTCCTCGAAGACAGCCTCGTCTACCTTGGTGGTGGCGTTATTGTCAAGATAGATCTCTTTCATGCCACGACCTCCTCTACCACGATATCTTCGGCCACCAGATCACGCAGCTTGATTTCTACCATGCGAGCGGTGTTGCCCGACGAGGCGCAACCGGCGCAGGCCTTGCGAAAGGCCACCTGAACCTTTGGGCCGTCGATGTCGATCAGCTCCAAATCGCCACCATCTGCCCACAGGAGGGGCCGGATATCCTTCTCAAGAACCTCCTGAATTAATTGCATCTTTTTCATATTGGAGAGCTTTTCCGGACGCTTGCGCGGTTCCTCGGTCTGGGTGCCCATTACCTCGGCAATCAATTCATTGATCTTGGGGATGCAACCGCCACAACCACCGCCAGCCTTGGTAAAGTGAGTCACTTGTTCAGCCGTAGTCAGGTGATTTGTTTCAATGACTTTTTTCAGGAAGACGTCGGTGATGCCGAAGCACTTACAGACAATGGTGCCCTCCTGGTCGGGGTATTCAGGTCCGTGATCATGATCGTGGCTGTGGATTTTGACTTCGTGGCCCCGGTACTTGGCAATGGCAACTTCCAATGCTTCCTGCCCCATTACCGAACAATGCATCTTCTCCTCGGGCAGGCCGCCCAGGAATTCGGCGATATCCTGATTGCTGATGGCCAGGGCCTCGTCCAGGGTCTTGCCTTTAACCATCTCCGTCAACGCTGACGAAGAGGCAATAGCGCTGGCACAACCGAATGTCTGAAATTTGGCATCAACGATCTTGTCCTTGTTTTCATCCAGTTTCAGGTACAGCTTTAGGGCGTCACCGCAGGCCAGGCTGCCCACCTCGCCAACGGCATCGGCATCGGATATATCCCCGACGTTGCGGGGGTTAAGAAAATGGTCCTTAACGATTGGTGTGTAATCCCACATAATTGTCTATCTCCTTACGAATTGATAAAAAAATATTAAGTAATACCTGGATGGACAGGGTGAACAAAACAGAATATCTTACATGCGGTTACCAAATATTATCTCGTCCTTACCCTTCGTCATCCCAATCAATATTGGTTCTGGTTGTTTAACCCAAAATAAACTTTTTGCCGGCCGCCATTATCTCGGTCAGACGCGCATCATTGCTGGCCTCGCCATAGAGACGAACCACCGGTTCCGTGCCCGATTTTCGGAATAGTATCCAACTGCCGTCCGCCAATAGCAGCTTGGTCCCGTCGATCCTGATCACCTCCTTGACTTTCGTCCCGGCGACCTCGGCGGGAACCGCATTAATCTTGTTTGCATAGGCAGCTTCCAATTCCGGCGACAGCTTGAGGTTGTCACGGCGGGTGATAAATCGGCCCACTTCTCCATAAAGCCTTTCCAGTAACTCCTGGACTGTTTTCCCTTCGCGTGCAACCATCTCGGCCACCAGGAAACAGGCCAGGATGCCATCCTTCTCTGGCACATGCCCTTTTATCGTCAGGCCAGCGCTCTCTTCTCCGCCGATCACGATCTTGTCCTGGCTGATCAGCTCGCCGATATATTTGAATCCTACCGGTGTCTCGTACAGGGGTACGCCATGTTTCCGGGCTACCGCATCGATCAGGTGAGAGGTTGCCACACTTCGGGCAACGCCACCTTCAATTTTGCGCACACGCACCAGGTAATCAAAAAGCAGGGCAATGATGTAATTGGGCTCAATAAATGTGCCATCAGCATCCAGAATGCCAAAGCGGTCGGCATCCCCATCGGTAGCCAATCCCAGGCGGATTTCGGGATCGTTTTTTACCAGGGAGATGAAGTCAGGAATGTGACTCTCCGATGGCTCCGGTGGCTGGCCGCCGAAATATGGGTCCAGATGGTCATTGATCATCACATACGGAATATTGCGCTGTCTGAGCGGGGCATCCAAATAACCGCGTCCGGTTCCGTATAGAGGATCTAGTGCCACCTTGCCCAGACTCCTGATGCAGTCGAAATCGACCTTTTGTTCCAATGATTGCAGATAAGCGGAACTGGGATCAATATGCTCCAGCAAGCCTAGCTTCAGAGCATCGTCAATGGGGAGTTCCCTGTAGCTGACTTTGCCGATCATCTCATTGGCAAAACGTTCGATCTCCTTTGTGGTTTCCGGCAGGGCAGGACCGCCCCAGGATGGAGAAAATTTTACACCATTGTATTCAGGTGGGTTATGGCTGGCGGTAAAATTAACCGCGCCGGCGGTTTTTCTTCGCAGTATTTCGAATGAGATGACAGGTGTTGGAGTGTCGCGCTCGCACAGAAAAGTCTTGATGCCGGCTCCGGCCAGAACTCGAGCAGCCTCCTGAGCGAAACGCTGACCCATGAAACGGGTGTCGCAACCGACGATTAAACCCTTTTGCTGTTCTCCTGCCTTTGTGAGGTATTCGGCAATGGCCTGAATAACTACCTTGACATTGTCAAAGGTGAAGTCTTCGCACAAAATCCCGCGCCATCCCGAGGTTCCAAAGGCGATATGAGTCATGGTCAGCCCCCCATAAGATAATAAGACAGCTTTAGTCGTATTACAGTAATACACCGGCGCCCGTCCGTCAAGTCAAAGAGCCGTTTGTGTAAGGATTTTTCCGTTGACTTTATTCCACCTAACTTGTTACAGTTACTTCTCAGGTTAGAACAAAATGTCAGGAGGAAGAAGCATGCAGTGTCAGACAGTACTTCCAGGTACCGAGTGTACCTTTTGGGGGAAACAAGGTTGTATTTTCCCGGATGGCTCCTGCCAGACGATAGTAGAAAATTGTGAAGGGTG
>MTLD01000974.1_pt2 | contig 13630 bp, 14 predicted proteins | sample 1982471 | NCBI WGS metagenome assembly MTLD01 (sample SAMN05712604, study PRJNA340218) | biofilm metagenome | isolation source: sample SPM anode biofilm adapted to -50 mV | place: USA | collected 2012-02-03
GGCTTCGACTTCATCTGCGCCCAGGTCGCCGGCGTGCCGGCGGCCGTCATGCAGGCCATCGCCCTCGGCACCGGCACCAATACGCCGGTCGCTTCTCAGACGGCCCTGACGACCGAGCTGTGCCGGCAGGCGGCGACCTACGCGCACACCAACGGCACGCAGACCTTCACTCTCAGCTCCACCTTCAACCCTGGCGTGGGCACCGGCGCCATCACCGAGGCGGGCGTGTTCAACAACACCGCCGCCAGCTCCGGCACCATGCTCGACCGCGTCACCTTCTCGGTCATCAACAAAGGCGCGAGCGATACGCTGACGGCACAGTTCCAGTTCACCCTGAGCTAATACGGCCCAGAAGTGGGGGAGGGGAGAGGTTTTCATGGCTTATCTGACGACGGTCGACGTGTCGTCCGTGGCCGGCGCCCCCTATACCTGGGCGGGTGCTGGCTTTCCTTGGGACAGCGTGGACGGCATCAAGACCTGGGCGACGGCCTACCCCCTCACCTACACCCTGAGTGTAGGCGAGGGCTGGGCTGTCGCCGAGGCGCAAAAGTACCAGTATACCCTAGCTCCCCGCGAAAACTGCCGCCTGGCCGAGCAGCTCGCCAAAACCCTTGCCCACACCATCGAGGAAGCCTGGCGGGTGAACGATGTCTGGGCCGACGTCTGGATGCCGATGTTACGGGTTTTCGAGGTGCTGGCCACGGCCGAGGCCCTGGCGAACGCCACGACCCTCCCCCAGGACGAAAGTTTGCAGCTCGCCGAGGCATCCTCGCGGGCGCCACAGGTTAGTCCGCAGGAGGGCTGGGGTGTAGGCGACGACCTGGCGCAGCAGTACGGCCTCTCGCCCGAGGAGAACTGGAATATGGCCGAGATGGACGGACGGGCGGTGGACAGGCCCCTCCACGAAACCTGGCGCATCGCCGATGCGCCGCCGGTCTGGACCGCCCTCTTGGCGTTCCTGGAAGCCTGGGCTAACAGCGAGACGATGACTCACACTTGGATGGACTTCCTCACCTTCGTGGAGGGGTGGACGATGGCCGAAACGCCGGCAAACGATGTAACCCGGCCGTTCTCCGAGACTTGGCGCACCGCCGAGGCCCGCACTGCGGCGACTACTAAGGGGGTGCCCGTCAGCCTTCGTGTCGGGGAGGCGGTGACGGCCACAAGCACATTCAAACGGCTTTTCGCGGAAGCCTGCCATCTGGCCGAGGGTCTTTCCAAAGCACAGGTTATGGCCGTTTTTGAGGCCCTGGCCCTGGACGAGGCATACCTGCGGAACGCCAACGCGGTAATTAGCGACCTGGCCTTCGCGTCGGGCGACCTGACCGTGGAACAGTTCGCCGCTCTGGTTTCCTCCCCCGCCGGCTACGGGCCGTTCTCCCCGTTCATCCCCGGCGAGCTGGAGTACCAGAAGGCGCTCGTCGCCATTATCCTGGCCGGTCCGCTGACGACGGGCCGCCCGCGAGTGAACGAGTGGAAGCTCACGGTCGACGTGCCCGATCGGACGGACGGCGGCACACGGACTCTCTCGGCGGCGGCTACCTTCGTCCCGTTTAAGGCCCGCTTCTTTGCTCCGCCGGAGGTCATGGTCCAGCTCCGGGGCGGAAGCACCGGCACTCCCGATATTATCAGCATTACCGAGGCCGGTTTCTATGTCCAGATTAACGACGTAGCCGGGCACCCTGTCGCCAGCGACATCGTCTGGTCGGCCGTCGGTTACTAGGAGGGACACAATGCAGCAATTCGTCAGCATCGGCAGCGGCGAGAAACTCACGGACAGCCGCCAAGAGATCATCAACAACGACCTTACGGTGATGTCCTGCAACAGCGGGACGTCCTTCCCGACCACGAACCTCGAGGTCGGGATGTTTTGTTTAAGGACGGACTTGAATCAGCTTTTCCAGCTTGCCGACTTGGCCCCGACATGGAAGATGGTGTTCGACCTGAGCAAAACCGTAACATGCAAGGAATACGTCGATGCCCAGGATGCGGCGAAAGTCAACACCTCGGACGTCGTGGCTGTTGCGGCGGCCGGCAAGATTCTTAAACTTGACGCCAGCGGGAAGCTGCCGGCGAGCATCACCGGCGACGCGGCGACAGTTGGCGGGGCCTTACCCGGTGCGGGTGCAAATAACGTGCTACTGTTGGATGCAGACGGTAAAGTTCCAACGGGCAACCTCCCGGTAGCGACGCCCTCGGCTATCGGCGCGGTCAAACCCGGTACCGGCCTGAGCGTAGATGCCGGCGGGGTCTTAACGGTAGCTGCTTCGGGCGTACCGTCGGGGGTCATCTGCATGTGGAGCGGCTCCGCCGCGTCAACTCCTACCGGCTGGGCTGTATGCGACGGCAATAACGGCACCCCAAATTTAACCGACAGGTTTGTCTTGGGGGCGGGCGGCTCTTACGCCGTGGGGGCTACCGGCGGCGAGACTTCTCACACGCTGACTGTAAACGAAATGCCATCCCACGCCCACAGTGAGTATGGTCTTGTGTCTACCAGTGGAACTAATGTCGGTGGTGGTAGTGCCTACAAGTATATGGCTCAAACATCAGGCTATGCGGGTGGCGGTGGGTCTCACAATAATATGCCTCCATACTACGCCTTGTGTTTCATCATGAAATTGTAAAGGAGGATAAACTGTGGCGACTTTTCATCACCATCCTGATGGGCTTATTTATGTTCGTAATGGCGAGGTAGTGTATTGCGATAGCGTTGCAAACCTTGAGGAGGATTCCGGACGCAACTATGTCGGGTTTCCCGGCGGTTTTATCGAGAGGTATTACGACCCTGGCAAAACCCACTATCTCTCGACCGGCTCTAGTCAAACTAAACAACCTCTATCGTGGGAAATTGGCGACACCTATATAGCGGAGCTGGCCGACCTTTTTGCCACGCAGCAGAACCGCCTAAACCGCCCACCTACCTTCCAACAACTCCAGGCCGCCAAAATTGCGGCGCTGAACAGCGCAGCCGCTGCCGCTTATGTGGCCGGCTTTTATTCGTCAGCTTCCGGCACTAAGCTTTGGTACGATTCCGATGTAGACACGCAGAACGTGCTAAACCGGCAATATCTCATCGCCCTAAGCAACCCCGACGTATATTCTTCGACGGTCTTCTTCACGGGGGTGCCCGTCGGCGTAACCCCGGTAAGGGCACGCCAGCACGCTACCGACCCCGACAGCGCGAAGACCGTCCAGCTTATTAACGCGGCCCAGATGGTCCAGCTGGGCGCCGACCTAGCCGCGGCCTGGGCGGGCGTGAAAGGGACGCTCTGGGGCCTACAGGCCAAAGTGTACGCCGCCGCCACCGCGGATGCCTTAGCGGCCATCAACTGGCCGGCGTCGTCAAACTGACCGGGTGGACGGTCGACACATTACTGGAGAGGGGGCGCTGCTGTGGCCCAGGATACTTCTCAGAGCGAGTTCCAGAGAGAAGTGGTGGACAGGTTGGCGCGACTTGAAACCATGCTGAGTGTTGTTACTCGGGATTGCCCGCCGTGTCAGGCCCGCGTCGGAGCATTGGAGGTCCAGGCAGCCAAGATGGCCGCCAGCGCGGCGAGCGCCCACCACCGCATCGACGGTTTGATTTCGACGGCTCTGTGGGCGGCTGGCGCCGCGGGCGGCATAACGGCCGTTCTCATTCAGCTCGTGCTGTATTTCCTTAAACTGAAAGGGGTGAGCGCCGGTGGCGATATTGCGACGGTGGTTTTCCTTCTTGCACGATAATTGGGTGGGCGTCATCTTGACAATGACGCTCCTTCTTTTCTTCATCTTCATTTTCGCTTTCTTCCGGAACGGCGAATATGGCGCACATTATGATCTGGCCGCCTGCTGGTCCGGCGTCAGCGCGATTGCGGTGGCGGCCGCCACCGGCTACGGCAAGTGGTGGACAGACAGCAAGTACAATACTGACCAGGGGAAACCCCCGGAAGGAGGCTGCTAATGCTCGACAACACCCTTCTCGGCTACCTCAGTATCCTGGGCGAGGTCGGTCCGAACGCGGACCCCGGCACAGTAAGCCAGAACCCGGACGACGCCGGAGGCTGGAGCTACGGCCTATACCAGCTCTCCAGCAAGGCCGGCGCGGTGCAGGCGTTCGTTGCTTGGCTGCAGCAGCTCCCGCAGCCGTGGAAGAACTATGGCGATGTCCTGGCGGCCGCCGGCGATCCGCGGTGGGACGCCCCCTTCGTCACGGCCTGGCAGAACATCGCCGCGGTCGCTCCCGTACATTTCAGCCAGCTACAGGACGACTACGCCGCCGAGCGCTACTTTACGCCAGCGGCCGCCATCCTACTGGCCAGCTACGGCTTCGACATTGGCCCGCGCTCGCTGCCGCTGAAGCAGGTCCTGTTCGCCAACGCCGTCCAGCACGGCCCGCGCTACGGCGCGGAGGCGTTCAAAGACGGCGCGGATAGCGTCGGCCAGTCCCCTGGCGACATGGGGGATGCGGACATAATCAAGGCCCTCTATGACAACAAAATCGCTGACCCGGCCTGGTCGAGCGGGTCCCCGGCCTGCCGGCCGGGCCTGTTCGCCCGCTGGGGGCGCGAGCGGGACACCGCCCTGGAGTTGCTGGGCTAACTCAAATATATGGAGGTGCTTTAGTGTCAATAATCCGATGGCTAGCGGCTCCCGAACGGCCCGCTATTCTCGTTCTGCTGGTTTTCCTCGCGACCATGGCCGTCTGCTACGGCTGGGCGCGACTGCACCCTCCCCATCAGGCGGTGTTTGAAAGCCAGCAGCAGGCTTCGACACCGGCCGGGGTGGAAGAGGCAGCTAATAACGCCCAGGTGCCTCTCGCAGCCTCTCAGGCGTCGAGGGTGGCACAATCTATCCAGGCGGCCACAAAAGCGCAACCAGCGGCCTATGTCGTAACGACCGGTGCCAAAATGCAGGCAACCGTACAGACGGAACTGAAAAAATCCGGCGGCCAGTTCGCAATCGTCACCGATCCGGCTCATCCGGACAGCACACCCGTTGCCGTGCCCGCCGGCAAGCCTGGGACGCTGAACGCTAAGATTATTCCGCCGGCCGCCACGGTGACGCTTAACCAGTATAATATAAAGGCCTATCCGGATCGGCTGATCCAGATAGGCTTAGGCTACCATGAAGTATTTGCGGGCTACAGCTGGCGGGTATCAGTCCCTAAGCTTCCGCTGTTAGCTCCGCACGGTGCTGCAGGCTACCTGGGCGCCTATGCCCACATAAACACCGATCAGCCGGCCAATTCCCGCACTGGCGTTCTGCTGACGATACCGCAATAATCAGTTTGTCCTCCTTGGGTATGCCGCTCATCCTTCGGGGTGGGCGGTCTTTTTTTATCTACAAAAAAGGAACGCTCTCATGATTGGACCGACAGCGGTTAATACCGAAATATATGTCGTAGAATATGATCGGATAAAGGTGAGATGGAAGACCTCCAGGATAAGCGGTCAGTCGTAACGCGGGCCGAGATCGCGCGGCGGGAAACGCTCGAACGGGTGCAGGAAATCAATAAGGTGTTGCGGGGTCTGGGCGGGGTGCAGGAATTCGATGAGGGGCTGTTCGGGGTGCTGGTTGAGCAGATAAGGATGATAAATTTGGTACAGGTGGAGTTTGTGCTACGGGCAGGGTTGGTGGTCACAGAGGTGCTATAAAAGCTGGAATATTATTGGTACAGCGCCCGCACAGGAAAATTGCCGAGCGAACAATGACGTAGTTCAAGAATTGGCCCGTATTGCGGGCCTCTTTTTTATCGTCTTTAAGGGCTGGTCGGTTTAGGACGATAATTACCGGGTAAACTAAAAATTATTGCTAACTTAGGGAGTTGTCTGCCATAGACTACAATATTTCCTCCAACCGGGCCAGGGCTAGCGGGACTAGCCAGAATACCTCCAGTCAGTCTACACAGGGCCAGGGTCAATCGGGCGGCACAAATCAGGCCGCTACTCAATCGCAGGGACAGACGCCGCGCCATTCAAAGGGGATGATGAGTCCCCTGGCTACCAATTTCGTACATCTTAGAAACCCTTATATCATCGCCTGGTGGTCTATGACCTATCCCGGGTTCGGCCACATTAGCTTAGGCAGTTACGTTACTGGATTTTTATTATTTTTATGGGAGATGCTGTCGAACACTCAAGGTAAAGTTAATCTCGCTATTCTCTACACCTTTACCGGCCGCTACGACATGGCTAAGGAAGTGGTTGATAACCGTTGGCTGTATCTATATCCTTGCGTATTCATTTATGCAATATGGGACAGCTACCGACGAACAATAAGTTTCAATCAGCGAGCTATATTAGCCGACCGGGCGGGGGAGGTAATACAACCGGAATCTTACTCGTCCATGGAAATAAACGTACTTGACAAAAGGTCTCCATGGGTGGCAGCGGTTTGGTCGGCAATCCTTCCGGGACTTGGTCATCTTTACACCCATCGGATACCGACGGGGTTCTTCTTATTGGTATGGTGGGTCGCCATTGCCTACTTTTCATCGCTTTACCAGGCCGTCGAGTACTCCGCTCTTGGTCTTTTTGAGCAGGCCAAGGCGGTGGTGAACCCGGGATGGTTGATGTTCATGCCATCGGTAATCTGCTACGCCATATATGACGCCTATGTCAATACCACCGAGTACAACCGCCTGTTTTCCAAAGAGCAGACATCGTTCTTCCGCAAGGAATACCAGAATCCTAGCTTCGTCATGCCTGTGGAGGTGCAGTCGGAAGTGTATATAACTGCCTGTTTTGAACATCACACACTGCTGGAATTGGCCATTTCGGAATTGGAGCAGAAAGGTATAGTAAAACAAAATATCTGCTGCATCCCCATCGACGTCCCTCAGAAGGAACGGGCCCTGTTCGACACTATCCATCGGGCCGACGGACTTAGTATGTTTGACCTAGCCTGCGTACTGAGCACTGTGTTTATGTTGTTCGGGGTGATGTGGGGGTTCATGTGGAAATGGGGGCCCATCGCCTGGGGACTTATTGGGATGCTTTTTGGGGGGGCTTTGGGCTTTGCCTTTAAATATTTTTACTACAAGCTATATGCCAAGAAACAGCCGGCCATCGGCAAGACTACCGAGGTTGTGATGATTGTCAGTTGCCACAACTCCGAGGTGGAAATGGTCGAGCGAGTGCTTGCCGGACATAATGCTTTAGGTATCGGACGCAAGGAATGAACAGACAAAATAGGTGTGTTTATTGTGATTAATATGGATCAAATTATTATGATAATTTCGGCAATAATTACCTTACTATTGCTAATCTTCGCTGTAGACTGGCGATATGTTCGTGATTGGGTCGTTGTTTTCTTTTTTAAATGTACTATCGATTTTGCTTGGGGTGGTGCGGTTCAAAATCTTAACCTTATACAGTATCCTGTTAGGTGGTTACCTGCATATTTTCAGACAAGCTTACTTTTTGAAGTGTGGGTATTCCCGGTGTTATGCATTCTGTATAATCAGGTTACTCGCAAACGGGGCCTAGTAGCAATTATTTGGTATGCCTTGTTGTTCAGTGCAGGTATGACCGCCATAGAATATCTACTTGAACTCTACACTGACCTTATTAAATACATACATTGGAGCTGGTTTACGACCTTTTACACTTTAACACTGACATTTCTTACGTCAAGGGCTTTCATTGGAATTTACCGATGGATTTGCGATCATTTCAAATAGAGTACCTGCTTTCCTTTAGCCTGACAATTATGTTTTCTTTCCACACCTTTATTGGAACCTCGATGCATGCTGAGTGCGTGGCGTTGATAGTAAGACGGTAAACTTAAAAAGCCTTCAACGTAAAAAAACACAACACGTTGGAGGTTTTTAATGTGTTTTCTTTCGAGGACAATGCGCAAGGAGAGGCAGGAGAGAACATTACAACCATAGAACATTACAACCATAGAACATTACACGTATATGTGTGGCTGTGTCGTAATCTCGCTATTTCAGGCTGGCTGTTGACCTATTATGCTGTCGTTATTGTAGAAGGAGAGGGCATATTGAAAAAAAGTATTATCGGCAGCAAACAAGCGGAACAGCCGGATTGTACGCTCGTCGGCATCGGCGCTTCGGCCGGCGGTTTGCAGGCGCTGCTGCAATTGTTCGAAAGTATGCCGGAAAAGGCAGGCATGGCCTTTGTGGTTATCCAGCATCTGGACGCCAACCATGAGAGTGCCTTGGCCGATATATTGGCCAAGGCCGCAAACATGCGTGTCAGCGAAGTGAAGGAAAATACCCCGGTTCAAGCCGAGAATATCTACGTGATCGCCCCCGGCAGCGAGTTGATCGTCGCCAATGGTGTACTCACCGTCCGGCCGCAGAAAAGCGGCCAGCGGCGGCATACGCCGGTAGACACTTTCTTCGAGTCGCTGGCTCAGGATATGGGGAGCAGAGCGATCGGCGTCGTTTTATCAGGGAACGGCGCGGACGGTTCGCGGGGCCTGAAGGAAATAAAAGCCGGCGGCGGCATCACCTTCGCCCAAGATCCGCAGTCGGCGGAGTACGAAAGCATGCCAAGCAGCGCGATCGCCACCGGCACGGTGGATTTCGTCCTGCCGCCGGCTGAAATCGCCGCCGAACTGGCGCGCATCGGCCGTTCACGGATTCTTTACGGCCCGATAGCCGAAGCTGATGAGCTTTTCCCGGACGGGACCGATGATTTAAAGCGGATTATCGCCCTTCTGCGCAACGCCGGGGGCATCAATTTTGCCGAGTATAAGGAGCAAACCTTAAAAAGGCGCATTATGCGCCGGATGGTTCTGCTCAGGATCGAGAAGCTAGGGGATTATGCCGCGTGTCTGCGGGAGGACAACGCAGAGCTTGCCGCCTTGCAGCAAGACATGCTCATCAATGTCACGAATTTTTTCCGGGAGCCGCAAGTTTTTGAAACTCTGAAAAAAAACGTTTTTCCGACCATTGTCAGCAAGGCGGCCAATGCGCCCATCCGGCTGTGGGTGCCCGGCTGCTCGACGGGCGAGGAAGCCTATTCGCTGGCGATGGCTCTGCTGGAATACCTGGCCGATAACAATGCCGACAGGCGAATCCAGATATTTGCCACCGATATAAACGAAACGGTTGTCGAAAAAGCCAGGGCAGGGATTTATCCTAAAACCATCGTGAGCGACATATCGCCGGCCAGGCTAAGTCGATTCTTCGTCGAGGTCGAGCAGGGCTATCAGGTCAGCAAGACTATCCGCGACATCTGCGTCTTCGCCAGGCAGGATATCGGCCAGGACCCCCCCATCTCCCGGGTGGACCTCGTCAGCTGCCGCAATGTGATGATCTATTTCGGGTCGGCGCTGCACAAGCGGGTGTTCCCGATCTTCCATTACGCCCTGAATCCCAACGGCTTCCTTGTACTGGGGGCGTCGGAGTCCATCGGCGAGTTTTCGGACCTGTTCGACCTGGTGGAGAAAAAGCAGCGGATTTATAAAAAGAAAACGGTAGCGACCACGCTGGTTTTCGACTTCGCGGCTGCGGAACACGGGGCGGCGGCTCAGCGGGCGAGCAATGAAGCGGCGAGTAATTCCGGCAGCGGGTCATGGCTCAATGTGCAGAAAGAGGCCGACAGGATCGTTCTCGGGAAGTATGCCCCCCCGGGCGTCATTGTCAACAGCAAACTGGACATCGTCCAGTTCCGGGGTCGCACCGGTGCTTATCTGGAACCGGCGGCGGGTATGCCGAGCGTCAACCTGATGAAGATGGCCCGCGACGGTCTGTTCGCCGGGCTGCGGGCCGCCGTCAGCCAGGCAAGAAAAGAGAATGCCCCGGTCCGGAAGGAACGGCTGCACGTCATCAAGAACGGGCACGCCATCCTGGTGGACGTCGATGTCGTGCCGCTAAACGGGCCATATCCCACGGGCGAATATTTCTTGATACTGTTCAGGGAAGCCGGCTTGCAGCCTGCAGTCGACTGCCCGCCTACCGTCGGCGGCTTGCCAAAGCCGGGGGAAGATCAGGAAGCCGCGAGCGATGAGGTAATGCGGCTAAGGCAGGACGCCGCGGCCACCAAGGAATACCTGCAGTCGGTCATCGACCTGCACGAAGCGGCCAACGACGATCTCCGGTACGCGAACGAGCAGGTCCAGTCGAGCAACGAAGAACTGCAGAGTATGAACGAGGAACTGGAAACCGCCAAGGAGGAACTCCAGTCGAGCAACGAAGAGCTGATAACGCTGAACGAGGAACTGCGCACCCGCAACATGGAGCTGAACCACGTCAGCAACGATATGATCAACCTGCTCCGCAGCATCAACATCCCCGTCCTCATCTTGAGCGGCGATCTGCGCATCAAACGCTTCAATTCGGTCGCCGAAAAGGTCTTCAACCTGATCGGCGCCGACGTCGGGCGGCCGATCGGCAATATCAGGCCCAATATCGATATCCCCGACCTGGAGCAGGCCAGCCTGGAGGTGATAGAAACCCTCCACAGCAAGGAGCAGGAAGTCCAGGACCGGTGGGGCCATTGGTACTCCATGCAGATACGCCCCTACAGGACCATCGATCATAAGATCGACGGCGTGATTATCACTTTCGCCGATATCGACGCTGTCAAGCAGAGCCTGGAAATTTCCCAGGACGCTCGCGAGTATGCCGAGTCCATCGTGGAAATGGTGCGGCATCCCATGTTGGTCCTCGACGTCGATTTGCGGCTTAAAACGGCCAACAAGGCTTTTTATCAGACCTTTGGGCTGACGCCGGAGGCGATGAGCGGCCAGTCCATTTTCCAGAGCGGGGCCTGTCCGTGGGCCGATTCCCGGCTGCGGGCACTGCTGACGGATATCCTGGAGCACGACACGGCGTTCGAAGATTTCGCGGCCAACTGCGATCTTCACGATACAGGCAGGCGGAAACTGCTGATCAACGCCCGCCGGATAGTGAACCCGCTAAGCAAGACGGTGCACATTCTCATGGCTTTCGATACTGCCGCCGAACAGGCGTAAAGACCTTGACGGCGGATGCCCGGCTGACAGCGCGACCGGCAGGGCGGGATGATCGGCGACCTGGGGCAACAGATGCACCCACGCCACGGGAGGACACTTGTGGCACGAGCGGATGCGAGAGGCAGGCGGGGAACCGCTGCCGCAACAGAAGAAATAGAACGGCTGAAGCATGATTTGCAGGCGCGGGAAATCGATCTGGAAATGCAGTGCCGCGCGATGCAGGAGACCCTGGGCGAGCTGGAGGAGTCCCGCAGCCGTTACGCCGAGCTGTACGATTATGCGCCGGTCGGCTATGTGTCTTTCGACAACAAGGGCTGCATCAGGGCGATCAATCTCACCGGAGCGGCGATGCTGGCCATGGATAGGTCCCGCCTCCTGGGCACGCCGATGGCTATCTTTGTTGAGAAGAACAGTCGCAAATCTTTCTTCGATCATCTGCGAACCTGCCGGCTGACCGGCAAGCAGGTGATTACAGAACTGCAACTGGCCCCGAAAAACGCCGCGGCCTTCCATGTGCAGATTATCAGCAAGCCGCTGCCGGCCGCCGAAGGCGATGGAGCATGCTACCGGTCGGTCATCGCCGATATCTCCGAGCGCAAACATCTGGAGAATGAGATGCTGCGCCTGGATCGGCTGAACCTGATCGGCCAGATGGCCGCAGGCATCGCCCATGAGTTAAGGAACCCGATGACGACAGTGCGCGGGTATTTACAGACCTTCATGCGGCGGCCGGAATACGCCAATACTCAGTCGCAACTCCAACTGATGGTCACGGAGCTGGACAGGGCCAACGCCATTATCACCGAGTACCTCGCCCTGGCCAGGAACAAGCCTATCGACCAGTCGCCGCAGCGCCTGAACGATATCGTCACGAGCCTGGTGCCGTTGTTGGAGGCCGATGCTCTATTGCAGGGGAAGTGGCTTATTGCCGAACTCGCGGACGATCTTCCGCAGCTGCGGCTCGATGTTCAGGAAATCCGTCAACTGATCCTCAATCTCGTCAGGAACGGACTGGAGGCCATGTTGTCGGGCGGACGTCTGACGATTGGCACGGCCCTGGAAGGCGACCTAGTGGTTTTATTCGTCCGGGATGAGGGGACAGGTATACCGGAGGAAGTGCGGGCGAAATTGGGCACGCCATTTCTGACGACGAAAGATAATGGTACCGGGTTGGGTTTGGCGATATGCTACAGCATAGCCCATCGGCATAATGCCGAGATAGCGGTTAATACGAGTGAGGCCGGGACGACTTTTAGCGTGAAGTTTCCGCTGCCTTAGCCACACAGGCATAAAGAACGCCCTGCTGCCGGACAGACAGCAGGGCGTTCTTTAGATTGGAGAACCGTCATGAATTGCCAGCAAAACCCCGGCGTTTTCTTTGGCGGGCTCCCATTGAAAGACAGGGATAAATCGTGCCGATTTACGGATACTGAGTTCAGGCGGGGGCGTTAATCCACCAGAAAAAGAGGTGATTTTTTTCATGTCGAAAACTCTCTATGTCGGCAACCTGCCGTGGGAAACCACCGAGGCTGACCTTGTCGACATTTTCCGCCAGCACGGTACGGTTATTTCCAGCAGAATTGCTACCGACAGAGACACTGGCAGGGCCAGGGGCTTTGGCTTTGTGGAAGTGGAGGATGCTGATGCCGAAAGAATGGTGGCGGCGATGAACGATACCGAACTCGGCGGGCGCCGGGTTGTGGTGAACGAGGCCAGGCAGCGATAGCATGGTAAACACGGCTGGGGGGATATTTAGCTATAAATTATAGACTAAGCGAGGCGGGGGAGTTCTCCCCGCCTCGCTTAGTCTGTTTGCCAATAAACATGGCGGCTATTTCTACGATGGACGGCCCAAAGTATGACAATGAATTAAGAAGGGTGACTTTTTCGGGAATGCCTGAGTTTTGATCCATGGTGAGGCGGTCCTTCATTAGTTTTGGACTTGCGACGGCTTCGCAGATTAATTCCGCTGTGACTGGGGGCATTTTTAGCTAACAGCTTTTTGGGTTTGGCAGTGACAGCGGGGGGCTTCCTCGAGGATACATCGCCAGCAATGCCCCCATTATCCGCAATACCCTTGACCTCTTTGGGCTTTTGCCTTTTGATAGAGGCCCGGATGCCTTGCTCGATTATTCGCAGATATGTATGTTCCCCCGGAGCGACGAACGTGACAGCCGTGCCGGTTTGCCCCGCGCGCCCTGTTCTGCCGATACGGTGGATATAAGTGTCGGCGTCACGGGGGATATCATAATTAAATATGTGGGTAACGCCCTCAATATCGAGGCCCTCTCGCGGCTATGTCCGTTACTACCAGTATTTGAAGCTTGGCTGCTCTGAAACGCTTCATTACTTGCTCACGCTTGGTTTGGGACAAATCCCCATGAAGTTCATCCACTTCGTAGCCGCGCTGAGCGAGCGCAATGTTTAGTGAAACGGCGCGCTGCTTTGTATGGCAAAAAACCAGCGCCAAATAAGGCCGATATTCATCTATTATAGTGCAAAGTCTGTCTGTTTTTTCTTCCTGGGTAGTCTCTACAATGAGCTGACTTATCTCGTCCAGGGTAACATTGTGGGTCTGCACGCGGATATCGATGGGTTTATCCATGTAGCGCGCAGCCAGTGAACGGATTTTCGGCGGGATAGTCGCCGAGAACAACATTGTTTGGCGATTGTCTGATGTCTGGCGTATGATTTCTTCCAC
>MTLD01001049.1_pt1 | contig 13630 bp, 13 predicted proteins | sample 1982471 | NCBI WGS metagenome assembly MTLD01 (sample SAMN05712604, study PRJNA340218) | biofilm metagenome | isolation source: sample SPM anode biofilm adapted to -50 mV | place: USA | collected 2012-02-03
TCTGACTATGAAGCTGGTTTGAGGTCCGCGACAATGTGAGTGGAAGGAGGGGATTCGGTGCCGACATCACCCAGGCTGAATCGCCGATCGGTCGCCCAGCAGGTCCGTGACGACCTGCGCGGTCGGATGGCGAGCGGCGAAATCGCCTCGGGGGCACAGCTGCCCTCGGAACCTGAGTGCTGTTCGGTCTACGGCGTATCGCGCGCAACGGTGCGGGAGGCCTACCGATTGCTGGAGCAGGAGGGTCTGATCGAGGTGCGACCCGGAACGGGCCGATTCGTTCTGGCCAACGTCCAGCGGCAGATTCAGGGATCGGTCAACGTATTCCGGAGCATGACCGACTTCTTGGTCAACGCGGGCTACCGTCCGGTCAACACGGTGATCGGGCTTACCACCAGGATGCCCACTGCCGAGGAGATCGATCTGCTCGAACTCGCGCCGACACGAGAGGTCGTCGAACTCGAACGCCTCCGTTTCAGCGATGGTGCAGCGATCGTGCACTCACTGAACGTCTTCGATGCGCAGATTCTGCCGGTCGACCTCGACCAGGTCGACTGGTCAGGGTCGGTGGTAGAGCTGTTCCGGTCGAACGACCTCGACGCCGTGTCGTCGATCGTCGACGTCCGGGCGATCAGCCTGCCGGAGCGACTGGTGACGCGATTCGACCTGCCGACGTCGGTCGCCTGGTTGTGCCTTTCCGGGCCGGCGTTCGACAAGCGCGGCCGGCCCTTGTGGTGGTCGCAAGACATAGTGCGTGGCGATGTCCGAACGATCCGGATTGTGAACCGGTCGGACCCCAACGAGGACTAGCCGCTCGCCGAAGACGGGGCGACAGCTCCGACAAGAGACCGTCGATTGAAACCTCAAACCCAGTTCTGTTGTTGCTGATGACTTCAGATAGGGATCCAACATGAACCGTTTGACGCGGTACGCAGCAGTGGCGCTGACACCGTTGCTCACTCTCGCATTCTCCGCCTGCTCCGCGCAGGACCCGACTAGCACCGCAGCGTCGCCGTCAAGTACAGGCGCTGCAGCCATCGACACCTTGAAACCCGGTGTCATCACGGCTTTGACCATGAGCGACGGCGCTCCCTTTGCTTCCATTCAAGACAACGAGTGGACCGGCTACGAGATCGAGTTGCTCAAGAAGATCGCCGGAAACCTGAACCTGAGCATCGAATTCACGGCTCGTGACTTCGACACCATCATCCCCTCGGTCGCCGGCGGTCAGGCCGACATCGCCTTCGTCTCAATCGCCGACACCGATGCCCGGCGCGAGATGGTGGACTTCACGCTGCCCGACTACACCGGAACCAACAACCTCGTGGTGACCGACGACTCACCGATCAAGGGCGGCGAGCAGCAGGTGGGCGAGAAGGTGGGTGCCGACGTGACCGGCAAGCGGGTCGGCGTCCTGCAGGCCAGCATGGGCCTGCAGTATGCGCAGACCTACTTCACCGACGCCCAGCTGGTGACGTACCCGAACAACAATGCGGCGATCGTCGGTCTCAACTCCGGCAATGTCGACTCCATCCTGATCGACGGCCAAAGCGCCTACCTCTATCAGGACCAATACGACGTCCACACCGCCTTCACGACCATCGACCCGGCAAACCGCGGCGCCGCGATCGTGATCAACAAGGACCGGGGCGCGCTCCGCGAGGCGATCAACGCGCAGCTGCGCACGATGCTGGAGGACGGCACGATCACCGCCCTGCTGAAGCAGTACGACCCCAAGGAGCCGGCGGAACCCGTCGTTCAGTTCCTGCAGGAGTACTACTCCAACTTCCCGAGCAACAGCTACCCGCACTGATCGCAACGCCCCTTCTGCCGGCGTCCGCAGAAGGCCCACGAAGGGCATTCGTCCCGATTCGTGGGTGACGGCTCGGCTGGCGGGGTTCGCCCGCTCCTCGACCGAACGGCGTCAGCCGAGTCCGTCTGCTAATGAACGAAAGAGATGCTGCGACCATGTTCTTTGACATTGAACGAATGCTCGAGGTCTTTCCCACCCTCCTGACCACGGGCATTCGCAATACCCTCATCCTGGCACTGGCCTCGACCGTCCTCGGCCTGCTCTTCGGGCTCCTGCTCGCGCTCGGAACCATCTCGAAGGTGGGGCCGTTGCGCTGGTTCTGCCGGGTCTATATCGACGTGTTCCGGGGCCTTCCTGCGATCCTGACCATCTTCCTGGTCGGAGCCGGGTTGCCGATGGCCGGGTTCCATCCGTTCGGCTACGAGTCCTACCCCTACGGGGTGACCGCACTCGGGCTGATCTCTGCGGCCTACATTGCAGAGATCTTCCGGTCCGGCATCGAGGCGGTTCCGTTCGGTCAGCTGGAAGCTGCGCGCACGCTCGGAATGCCTTACCTCACCGCGATGCGCCTGGTCGTGGTCCCGCAGGGGATCCGCAACGTTCTCCCGGCTCTGACGAACCAGTTCATCGGCGCGATCAAGGACTCCAGCCTGGTCTACATCCTGGGTTTCACCGTGTCCCAGCGCGAGGTGTACCGGATCGGCCAGGACGCGTCCCAGGTCACCGGAAACCTGTCTCCGTTGGTGGCGGCAGGCCTCACTTACCTGCTGCTGACGGTGCCGTTGACCTACTTGGTCAACTTCATGGACCGGCGTCTCAAGAAGGGTCCGCGGCCGGCTGACGAAGCAATCGCGGCGACGGCTTCGGCTCTGACCGCGGAGCCCGGTGCGGCAACCACCCCGGACGCCCTGGATGCGACCGAGACCGCCGCCGACTCCACCGTGACCCCGCTGATTCCCCGTAGCGCGGCATCCGCCATCCGCACGAGTGCAGTGGACACCTCCGATCGGCCCTACGCGCTGCAACTGCGCGGGGTGCACAAGGCATTCGGCCGGCACGAGGTGCTGCGGGGCATCGATCTCACGATCCGTGCCGGCGAGGTGGTCTGCGTCATCGGCCCGTCCGGTTCGGGGAAGTCGACGCTGCTGCGGGTGTCCAACCGACTCGAGGAACCCGATGCCGGCACCGTCGAGGTGTACGGCGAGGAGATCACCGCACCGAAGGCGGACGTCAACCGCATCCGCAGCAACATCGGCATGGTGTTCCAGAGCTTCAACCTCTTCCCCCACATGTCCGTGCTCAAGAACGTCACGATCGGCCTGCGTCGTGTGCGCCGGCTGCCGGCGGATCAGGCGGAGACGGTGGCGCGCGACCGGCTGCGCGACGTCGGACTCGACGCCAAGTGCGATGCGCGGCCGTTGCAGCTGTCCGGTGGCCAGCAGCAGCGAGTGGCGATCGCCAGGGCGCTCGCCATGGACTCGCAGATGGTCTTCTTCGACGAAGTGACGTCCGCCCTCGATCCCGAACTGGTCAAGGGCGTGCTCACGATCATGACGCGTCTCGCCGAGCAGGGCATGACCATGGTCGTGGTCACCCACGAGATGGGCTTCGCGCGCCACGTCGCCGACCGCGTGATCTTCATGGACGACGGCGTGATCGTCGAAGAAGGCACCCCCGATCAGATCTTCGACGCCCCGCAGACCGCGCGACTGCGGAGCTTCCTTTCCCAAGTCCTCTAGTACCTCAACTATGGAGAGCAACAGATGAACAGCAATACCCGGCCGGTGGCCGACCCGCGTCCCGCATTCGTGGAGAACCCCGAGCAGGCCGATCAGCAACAGGCCCTCGGGCGACGGATCATCACCGATGGCATCCGGACCGTCTTCCTGGTTGGCTGCGGTGGATCCCTCGCCGCCTACGGACCATCGGTGTACACCCTCGACAACCGCGTCCCGCAGCTCGTCGTTCAGGCGATGAACAGCGACGAGTTCAACTACCGCAAGCCGGCCGGCCTGGGGCCGACATCGATCGTTCTGGTCGGTTCCCATACCGGCACGACGGCGGAGACCGTGCGCGCGATCGACACAGCCAAGGCTGCGGGCGCCGAGTCGGTCGTCTCGCTCACCAGCGACCCGGAGAGCCCCTTGGCGACTCGCGCCGACCTCGCCTTCACCGACCGGCCCACCAAGTGGGCCTGGGATCCGAAGGAGATCGCCATGGCGCGGATCACCCAGGGCATCCTCGACGCGGCCGGCCTGGCCGCGTCCGGCTTCGACGAGGCGCTCGCCGCGCTCCCGGCCGACATTCCGAACGTGTTCGCCGATCTCGACCCGGCCCTGCACCGGATCGCCGAGGACCTGGCGACGAAGCCGATCACCTACGCCCTCGGCTCGGGCCCGATGGAAGGCATGGCTCGCGCCTTCGCCATGTTCTACATGCAGGAGATGCTCTGGCGGCACGCGGCCGCCTACAACGCCGGCGAGTTCCTGCACGGCCCGTTCGAGATGACCGAGTCGCAAACGCCGTACCTGGTGCTCTGCGGAGAGGACGCCACCCGTCCAATGACCGACCGGGCGCTCGGCTTCCTGAACCGCTACTCCGAGCACGTCCATGTGATCGACAGTCGCGAGTTCCGCCTGGCCGGGGTGCCGGACGGCGTTCGGGCCGAGATCGCCCCCATCGTGATGAGCGCGGTCACTACCCGCCTGGCGCAGCATCTCGAGGCGGTCCTCGACCACGACCTGTCCACCCGCCGCTACATGTTCTCGGTCGAGTACTGAGCCCCCGACAGCCAAGGAGTGATCATGATCGACTTCCACACTCACCTCACAGCGGTGCAAGGGGACTGGCCCCCCGACCCGGAGCTCAACCGCGCGTGCGAGGAGGTCTTCGGCATGGGACCGTTCCAGCCGATGAAGACCTTCCTTGCAGCCATGGACGAGGCCGGGATTACCCAGTCGGTGGTGCTGCCCATCGACTGCACCACCGCTCACGGGTGCAAGGTCTTCTCGAACGAGCAGATCGCCGCGATCGTGGCCGAGCAGCCGCGCCTGATCGGCTTCGCCTCGGTCGATCCCAACCGGCCCCAGGCGGCCGGTGACCTCGAGCACGCCGTCCGCGACCTCGGCCTGCGCGGTCTCAAGCTCGACCCTGCCGTGCAGGACTTCGACGTGACCGACCGGAAGCTCGCCTACCCGGTGTTCGCGAAGGCCGCAGAGCTGGATATCCCCGTCGTCATCCACGCCGGGCTGAGCTGGGCGCCGAACGGACGCTCGGCGAAGGCGCACCCGCTCGCCCTGGAGGCCGTCGCTCACGACCTGCCCGAACTCCGATTCGTGATCGCCCACTTCGGGTTCCCGTGGGTGCGCGAGGCGGCCATGCTCGCGCTGCGCTTCCCCCAGGTGTATCTGGACACCGCAATCATCTACAGCGGGAGCCCGAGCGACTCCGTGGGCAGAGTCTTCCGCCACGAGATCGGAATGGACGTGATCAGGCGCAGCCTGCGCAACCAGATCGTGTTCGGATCCAACACGCCCCGGATTCGCCCCAAGCGGATGTCCCAGGCCATGACGGCCCTCGATCTCGATCCGGACTTGTATCGAAACATCACCGAGGTCAACGCCCAACGGCTGCTCGGAACGAAGGAGGCATCGTGATTTCCCAGGTACAACGGGTCAGCGTCGACACCCCGTCCGACACGGCCATGCTCGAGATCACCCAGACTGTCCAGCGGGCGGTCCGGGAGTCCGCGGTCACCAGCGGCGTCGTCTGGGTCACCACGACGCACACGACGACCGGCATCACGGTCAACGAGGGGCTGCCCGATGTCGAGGCCGACCTGATCGCGATGCTGCGCCGCTTCGCGCCCACCGAGGATCCCTCCTATCTGCACGCGCGCTGGCTGCCCAGCGACGGCGCCATGGCGATCAACTCCGCCACCCACCAGCGCGCCGCCCTGCTGGGGCCGCAGGTGGCCTTCCCGATCGACGAGGGCGAGGTGGTGCTCGGATCGCGTCAGTGCATCTACTTCGTCGAACTCGACGGGCCGCTACGTCGCACCTATCTGATCCACATCCTCGGCGAAGCGGACGCAGCCTCGGCCGGCCAGGGGAAGGACACCCAGTAGCCATGAGCGGCCTGTCCATGCAGAGGGTTGCGCCGATGAGCGAGGCCTACGTGTTCTTCACCTTCACCCACTACCTCGATGCGGCCGTGCGCGAGGGACTGCAGGTGATCGACGTCTACGGTGGCGCGCCGCACCTGTGGCTCGAGGGCTGGTCGGCGGACAAGTCGCGCAGGATGCGCGAGCAGATCGACAGCCGCGGGCTCTCGGTCTGCAGCTACACCCCCGAACAGGTCGCCTACGCCGAGAACATCGCCGCCGCGGACGACGACCTTCGCCGGGCGAGCGTGGAGTACTTCCGTCGGCACTTGGAGGTCGCCAGCCAGCTCGGTGCGCCGCAGATGCTGGTCTGTTCGGGGTGGGGCTACCTGGACGAGCCGGTCGAAGCCGCGTGGGAGCGGTCGGTGGCGTCCATGGCGTTGATCGACCAGCGCGCGCAGGAGTACGGCATCCGGTTGGCTTACGAGCCCCTCCAGCCCAAGGAGACCAACCTGGTCACCGACCTGCCCAGTGCCGTCCGGATGCTGAACGACCTGTCGTCGGACAACATCGGCATCTGCGTCGACACGGTCGCGATGGCCGTGGCCGGCGAGACCATGGACCAGTGGTTCGACGCCTTCGGCACCCTGCAGCACCTGCACCTCAACGACGGGGAGACCCATGGGTATCTCGCCGGTCACCTGACCTGGGGCGACGGATCGCTGCCGCTGGCGGAGTATCTCGGCGAGCTCGACCGACGCGACTACGCCGGCTACATCACCTTGGAACCCCTCAATCTCCGCTACCGCCACGATCCGGACGCGGCGCTCGCCCAGGGCGTCCGGCAGGTGCGGGCCGCGATCGAGGAGCTGGGATGAGGGTTGCGGCCGTCGGCGACAACTGCATCGACGTCTACGCCGAACTGGATCTCGCCTACCCGACTGGAAACGCCGTGGATGTGGCCATCCAGCTCTGCGAGCTCGGCGTCGCGACCTCGTTCGTGGGCTTCGCCGGCGACGATCACTACGGTGACTGGATCGCCGACACCCTCGCGGCGGAGGGCTTGGATCTCTCGCACTTCGGGCGGCTGCCAGGGCCGACAGCGATCGCCGAACTGAGCCTGGACGGAGTGGAGTGCATCCACCGGCGTTACCACGAGGGAGTCCAGGCCGACGTGCGGTACAGCCCCGAGCAGATCGTGTTCGCCGCCGGTCACGATCTCGTGCACAGCGCACCTTGGGCCCATCTCGACGAGAGCCTGCCCGCGATCCGAGCCGGTGGGGCGAAGATCAGCTACGACTACTCGGATCGCTACGATCGTCCGGAGTCGGCGCGAACCCTGCCGCTGGTGGACTACGCGTTTTTCTCGCTGCGCGAGCAACGCGACGATGCCGAGCGGGTCGTCCGCGGAGCGGTCGCCCAGGGCGCAGGCACTGCAGTGGCAACCCTGGGCGGAGCGGGAAGCCTGGCTTTCGACGGCGCTCGCGTGGTGAGCTGCCCGATCGTGGAGGCCGAATCCGTGGTCAACACCGTTGGCGCGGGTGACTCCTTCATCGCCGCCTTCCTCCGCGCGACACTCGACGGAGGCGAACTGGCTGATTGCCTGGCCGCGGGTGCTGCCCGAGCGGCAAGGGTCGTCGGCCTGTTCGGCCCGTGGGCGGGCGCACCTCTGCGCAATGCGGCGGGGAATGCGCCGAAGGGTTGAGAGCGGGTGCGCAGGCTGCTGCCCGCGCTGGCAGCGCCGATCGCCAGGCTCCCCGGCGCCGAGTCGTCCCCGCCGAGGCGACCCGCGCAGTCGCGAAGTTGACGACGCCGCGCTGAGGCTCTGGCCACCCCTGCGGCCGCGCCGGGTCGGCTTGTGATGTGTCCAGACCCACTGCGGGCGTCCGGACGGGCACCCGCCGGCGGGCGTGGCATACGGCACGGAGTCGTCCGGGCCGGCACGTGCTAGCTTCATCGGTGATGCCGGTCTGGTGACGGGGGTGGGAGTGCAGGAGTCGGATGGCCGCCAGTCCGCGACCAGGGGATTGTCCGACCGGTTGCGCCAGTGGATCACGAGCGATCTGGCGCCTGGCGCGCAGTTGCCCTCGGAACCGGAGCTGGCCAGCAGCCACGGAGTGTCCCGGTCCTCGATCAGAGAGGCGCTGAAGGCTCTGGAGCAGGATGGGCTGGTCTACTCGGTGCGCGGGCGGGGCAGGTTCGTCTCCCCGATGGGCACGGTCAGCGTCGACCGTCCGGTCACCCGCTACGAGTCCACGACCGCGATGCTGGAGTCGCTCGGCTTCTCGATCACCACCGCGGTGCTTGAGGTGCAGGAGACCCAGGCGGACGGTCGCGCCGCCGAGCTGCTCGACCTCGCCCCGGGCACTCCCGTGATCGCATTGACCCGGTTGCGGGTCTCCGAGGACCGGCCGCTGGTCTTCTCCCAGAACATCGTGCCGAGGCACGCCCTGCCCGGGCCGGTGCGCTACCGCGACTGGTCGGCGTCGCTGACGGCAGCGCTCGCGGCTCACGGTCACCACCTGACCACGTCCGCCGCCCGGATCACCGCGGTGGCACTCCCCGCGGAACTCGCCGATCGCTATCACCTGACCGGTCTGGATCCGTGGCTGCTGATCGAGGAGACCTCGTTCACCAGGGACGGCCACCGGGTGCTCTACTCGCGCGACTATCACCGCGGCGATCTGATCGGCTTCAACGTCCTGCGCACCAGCTGAGCTCAACGGCACCCCTCAACCCTTCGTCCCGGGGAGTCAACCCCGGGATTGACGCACGCCTGACTCCGTTCTGTGATAGGACAACACCTATAGTTGTCCGACAACAGGAGTCAGCATGTTCAACATCGATCCTCAGCACCACCTCGACACGCAGCGCCTTGCGGTGGCTGCCGCAGCCGCTATTCGCCGCGCCGCCGCCGCCGAGGTGGCTCGCGGGCTCGACAACGTCTTCTTCGCCAGCGCCGGCGGTGTCGCACTGCTGACCTATCCGGCGGCCAAGCTGCTGCAGCAGCGCTCCAGCCTGCCGGTGTTCATTGAGCGGGCCGCCGAGCTTGTCGCGAGCGACAATGCCAACCTCGGGCCGCGGTCGCTGGTCGTGCTCTGCTCGGTCTCCGGCACCACCAAGGAAGCGGTGGCGATCCTGCACGCGGCGCAGGCCAAGGGGGCGCGCGTGCTCACCTTCACCGGCACCCCCGGGACGCCTCTCGCCACCTTGTCTGACATCAACATCGCCACTCCGGCAGCAGACGACACATCCAGTGAGACCTACCTGGTTCAGACGCTCGTCCTGGCCCTGGCATTGATGGAGGCGCGAGGCGAGTTTGCCGATCTGGACGAGATTCTCGCCGAGCTCTCCCTGCTGCCGCAGGCTCTGGTCGCGGCGAAGGAGCAGTTCGAGCCGCGGGCCGCCGAGCTGGCCACGGCGCTGGTCGGTCGTGACCGTCCGCTCATGTTCACCGGTGCCGGCGGCGCCTGGTACGAAGCGTGGTACTTCGCGATGTGCATCCTGGAGGAGATGCAGTGGATCTGGACTCGACCGATTCACGCCTCGGACTTCTTCCACGGCACCTTCGAGTTGGTCGAGGCCGACGTCGCGGTGGTGCTGCTCGCCGGCGAGGACTCCGCCCGTCCGCTGGCGGAACGGGTCAAGGCCTTCGTGCCGGCGACCGGCGGAGATCTCTTCGTCATCGACGCCGCGGAGTTCGAGTTGGCCGGCCTCAGTGCCGCCACGCGGGCCCTGGTCTCGCCAGTGGTCCTGGCCACCGTGCTGGAGCGACTCAGCGTCCACATCGAGGCGTTGACCGGCCACCCGCTGACGACCCGCCGCTACTACAAGCGGATGGAGTACTGAGCGCTGCGCCGGGCGGGCCGACCCGGGCTGCGCGGACGCGCGGCACCGTTCCGGGTCAGGCCTGCCGGGCCAGATCTCGGATCGATCCCCGCTCGATCCACGTGGTTGGGAGGACGTGGGTCTGCCGTGGCCCGTCCGGGGCCTGGATGCGGCGCAGCAGAGCCTGCGCCGCACGGGCGCCGAGGTCGTAGGCGGGCTGGGCGATCACCGAAAGCGGGGGACGCACGACCGTCGTCCACTCGGTGTCGTCGAAGCCGAAGATCGAGACCTGGTCGGGGACCAACAGCTCTCGGCTGTAGACCGCATCGATGATACCCAGGGTGAAGCTGTCGTCGAGGCCGAACACCGCGGTCGGTCGATCGGGGCGGCCGAGCATCTCGGCCACAGCTGTGCGCACCTCGGAGCGACCGTGGGCTCCGGGAGTGTACGCCTGCGGCACGGCCAGCCCCGCCTCCGTCATCGCGTCCCGATAGCCCTGGTGTCGTTCGTGCATGGTCGAGATCAGATTGGCGTGTCCGTCTCCGCCCTTCGTCCGAAGGATGGGGGCGGCGATCCGAGTGTGTCCCGCGGCGATGACTCGCTGGACGGCCTGATACCCGGATTCGTAGTTGTTGACGACGACGACGTCGGTGTCCAGGCCAGGGATGTACCGGTCGACCTGGACCAAGGCCTGACCGCGTTCGATGGCGATGGCGAGGTGTTCGCCCACCTCCTCGCTCGCCGGGGCGACCAGAATCCCGTCCACCCGCTTCTCGGTGAGGAGCTTGAGTCCGTGGATCTCGGTGTAGACGGTCTCGTCGGTGTTGACCAGAACTACGTCGTAGCCGGCGCTGCGGGCGCCGTCGGTGAATCCGCGGATGACCCGGGCGAAGAAGGGGTTCGAGATGTCGGCGATCAACGCACCCAAGGTCATGGTCTGGCCGGTGACCATCGAGCGGGCCACGGAGTTCACCGAGTAGCCCAGGCGCTCCGCTGCCGCCTCGACCCGTCGTCGAGCGTCCTCGCTCACCGAGCCGTACCCCCCGAGGGCGCGCGCTGCGGTGGCCCGAGACACGCCGGCCTCGCGAGCGACGTCGAAGATCGAGCTTCCCTGGGCGGGTACGGATGCTTGCACGTCGGGCAGCATAACCGGGATCGCTGCTCAACAGCATCACGTTCTTGAAACAAATCGCCGATCGGTGTTGACATCGGGGTGGCGCGAGTGAGAACGTGCTCAACAGAGGGATTGAGCACGTGCTCAAGCCCCGAGCATGAAACAGCGCTACGGCCAACGTGGGTCGCGAAGAGTGGATCGCTGCCTGCCGTGCAAAGTGATTGTGTTCGGGCATCCCTGCGTCTGTACAAACGGAAAAGGAGTCATTCAAGCCATGGCCGTCGAAACGTTGCCGTTGTCCCCGATCGAAGCGGACCTCGAAGCGAACCTCGAGAAGACTGTCGGATACTACGACAGGATCAAGAAGTTCGTGGAGGAGTGCGTTCACAACGGACTGAAGAACGTCTATCTCGTCGGGGCCGGTGGCTCGCTGATCGCATCCTTCCCTGCGTTCTACCTGCTGCACCGGACGGTCGACATCCCGGTGTTCCAGATCCAGAGCGACGAGCTCAACTACGGACGTCCGCGCGCCCTCGGGGCCGGGTCGCTGGTGATCATCGCCTCCTACACCGGTACCACCAAGGAGACCGTGGCTGCGGCTCAGTACGCGCGGGACGCCGGCGCGACCGTCTTCGCGGCGTGCCGTGCGCACAGCCCGCTGGCCGAGGCCGCAACCCTCGCGATCGAGGGTGGCTCGGACATCCTCGAGCTGATGGCCGCCTACGCGCTGTGCGAGGCTCTCGGCGTCGAGCTGGACTACGCCGCGGCTCGCGCCGCCTTCGCTGCCTTGCCCGCAGCGTTCCGCGCTGCCGTGGAGGGACAGGAGCAGCACGTCCACGACATCGCCGTGGCACTGAAGGACGAGCCGCTCACCTACGTGCTGGGCTCCGGCCCGTCCCACGGCTGGGCCTACGGCCTGGCCATGTGCTACCTGCAGGAGATGCAGTGGATGCATGCGGTGTCCTTCGACGCCGGCGAGTTCTTCCAGGGAGCCTTCGAGGTGGTCAGAGAGGACACTCCGGTGATCCTGCTGCTGGGTGAGGATCCGTCCCGTCCGATCGCGGAGCGCGCGCAGCGCTTCCTCCAGACCTACACCAAGCGGGCGCACTACCTGGACGTGCGGGACTTCGACCTGCCCGGGATGACGCCGGAGGGACGCGCCATCGTCTCACCGCTGATCCTTCCGAAGGTGATCAGCCGGCTGGCCAAGCACTACGAGGCGGTTCGCGGCCACAACCTCGACCAGCGCCGCTACATGTTCCGTACGGTCTACTGATCGCGCGGAGGAAGCCAGCCATGAAGGTCGTAGCCATCGGTGACAATTGTCTCGACTGGTATCTGGACCGGCAGACGGTGCATCCCGGCGGAAATGCACTGAATGTCGCGGTCTATTCCCACCGGCTCGGCGCGGAATCCGGCTACATCGGTCAGTTCGGTACAGACTGGGCCGGAACCGTGATGATTGCCGCGCTCGAGGCCGAGGGCGTCGATATCAGTCGAATTCGCCGAGTCGAGGGTACGAGTGGATACGCGACGATCGAAACCATTCGAGGAGACCGGGTCTTTCGCGGTTCCTCGGACGGGGTGGTCGAATTCACACCGACCCCCGAGGACTACGCCGCCATGGCTGGCGCGGACGTCATACATACCGGCGACTCCTCCTTCCTGGACGAGTACGTGGCCGATTTCGCGGCCATCGCGCCAGTGAGCTTCGACTTCTCGACCAAGCCGTCCGACTACTGCGAACGGCTGCTGCCGCAGGTCACCTACGCCACGTTCTCCCGTCCCGACCTGGCTCCGGAAAAGGTCAAGGACCTGATCGGGTGGGCGCGCGAGCTGGGTGCGGCCGAGGTCTACGTGACCCAGGGCGAGTCGGGCTCCTTCTCCTGGGCCGACGGCCGGCTCCACTTCGAACCGGCCGTTGCCACCGCGCCGATCGTCGACACGCTCGGGGCCGGCGACTCCTTCGTCGCAGGCATGCTCGTGGCGCGCCTCAACGGAGTTCCTCTCGACGCGGCTGCGGCCCGCGCCAGCGCGTTCGCAGCCGCGTCGTGCGGCACCCTCGGCGCCTTCGGGTACGCCGAGTCGGCAGCTCGGATGACCGAGGCTCCCGACCATCGCTTCGCCTCCTAGTGGTTCAACCGACAACCGAAAGAAAGGAAAGTCAGGTGAAGAACAGATCCATCGTTGGCATCGTCGCCGTGATGGTCTTCGCGCTCATCAGCGCAGGCTGCAGCGGCCCAACCCAGTCCGGGAGCTCTGGCGCGACCAGCACCGGAGAACTCACGGGCAAGATCTCCTTCCTGGAGAAGTGGCCCGACCCGAAGTACAAGGTCTACTTCGACAAGGTCGTGGCCGACTACACGGCCGCGCACCCCGGAGTCGAGATCGACCACCAGGCGGTCGGCGACCAGCCGATCAAGGACCAACTCCGGGTGCTGACCAGCGCCAATGAGCTACCCGACATCTACTTCGCCTGGCCGGGCGACTTCGCGAACAAGTTCATCCGAGGTGGCTTCGCCGCGGACCTCACCCCGTACCTCGATGGCACCGAATGGGGCAAGAGCTTCGCCTCCTCCGCGCTCGGTGCCTACCAGTACGAGGGCAAGAACTACGGCATTCCGATCAACCTCAACGGCAAGGTGTTCGCCTACTCGACCGAGGCCTTCACCAAGGCCGGAGTCAGCGTGCCGACCAGCTTCGCAGGGCTGAAGTCCAGTTGCGCCGCGCTGTCCAAGGCTGGCTACACCCCGATCGCCTTCGGCAACCAGTA
>MTLD01007519.1_pt1 | contig 13601 bp, 12 predicted proteins | sample 1982471 | NCBI WGS metagenome assembly MTLD01 (sample SAMN05712604, study PRJNA340218) | biofilm metagenome | isolation source: sample SPM anode biofilm adapted to -50 mV | place: USA | collected 2012-02-03
CGTTTTTCCCCGACACACCGAGGAGAAAAGATGTACTATCGGGGAAATCGAGCCCGCCGATAGAGAAGGCGCCCTCTTTATCAAGGATGTATGCCTGCTGATAATTTATTTTAGGTGCATACATCATAAGCATCGCATTATGAGTACTATTCTTAAAAAATCCCGACACAGAACCGGACACCGCCTGTGTGTACTCTTTTTCAAAAAAAGGTTTTTCGGTATAATAATACCTCCACCCCTGAGTAAGTAAAAGGAGGTCGAGATACCTCTCTTTTTCGGGAGTTCTATCAATAAAATAGTACCCCGGATCCTCTATCCTCCCTTTCACTTCGCTTGTCAGTTCCATATAAGAGACAATGTTTTCACGAGCTACATTTTCATTAACAAAAAGTGAATCAGTAACTGAAACTGAAAAATTCCCTGTCAAAGGATTGCCCTTATTGTCGGACAGCGATATGGCAACAGATACCATATCTCTTGATTTGAAAGAAGGTTTATTAACCTCAGTTCTGATAACAGTCTCATTAACTTTAAAAACATAAAAAAGTCTCTCTGCAATTACCTCCCCCTTGGAGTTAATGATTTTTGCACTACTCACACCTTCCGGCAATGATGCCAACGGAAACACATCGGTAGAGGAATTTGATTTTATCTCTTTTGCAAATAAATTACTTCGACTGTTAGTCAGGATAATATAGTATTTGTCGCCGGTATTTGTAGCATTAATATTAACCAGAGAAGAACTTACCAACAATGCAGTACTTGTTCTTTTCACGGAAATACCTGCCCCTGACGATTCCGGAGCAGGCAGGTCAAATCTTTTAGGACTACCTATTGAAGGATTAACCATAACATAATACCCCTCTATATCGGGAGAAGGTATAGAAATAACCCCCATTCCGTTATGTTTTGTCTCGATATCACAAACAAAAGTCCCGTCTTTTTTAAATAGCGAACCCTTTAGTTCAACAGAGTACCCATCCGACCCGATAGCCTTGAAAGCAATCTTAGTGGGAACACCCGGAAAATATCGTCCACTCTCGGGAAAGAACTGAATGTCAAAATTGTATTGTGGAATTTTGACCTTAGAAATATTACCGCTGGCAGTTTTTAGGCTATTTAACTCGATCTCTTTTGTAAACATATACTCGAAAGGAAAGTTCTGCATCCAGCGAGTGTAAGCTCTTAAGATGTATCTGCCGGATTTTAAGTCATTGTCGAGTTTTATATGTCCGGTAAAACCATCCTCGGAGTCTTTTATTTTAACCCGACTCACCAAAGAGTCCCCCTGCAGTTCAACATAAATGAAAGAGCTAATCTCTTGTCGTGAGTCAATAGACGAATTAAGCAGATACCCTCTAAACCAGATATTTTCCCCAGTGAAGTAGGAGCTTTTATCGGTATGGATGTAAAGCTTCTCTCCATTGTTCAGTTTAACAGCAGGAGCGAGCGAATCGATAATCTGCCCATTAAGTAATGAGCTTGTTAATAATAAAATAGAAACTACGACGCTTTTCATCTCATTAACTATTAATTAGATAAAAGATACTTAAGGGTAATTAAAAATCTTTTTTCTATGACTATTATCCCTTTTTTACAAAAATATAATAAAAATCCTTTCGAAATCCTTAAGATTTAGCCTAATGGAGACAGTTTTAAATGAATTAACTTTTTAAAGATCGAAATAAGCAAGTTTGTCTTCACCTTCTAAATTTTTTCTAATAATGTATGCCCTATTGTTTTTTTCATCTATAGCGAATCTGTTAACTCCGCCATTTACTATATATTTTTTTACTGGTCTTCCTTCCCAATCAAATACATAAATATAATTGCCATTCCGAGTCTTTTTAAAATCCTTTAATTTACCACCGTAAAAAATCGTATAAATGTACTTCTCTGTAGTTTTTACATTCCAGAATCCTACGTATGAGTTATCTGACATAGTAACATCATTATTATTCTTAAAGAGAAATGTAGGAGGAAGAATACGAATCTCTTTATAAGGACTTATTTTATTACCATTAAGTGTAAAAATCTCAATTATTGCACCCATAAATGTAGCAGAAACTAATTTGGTACAATCTGGTTTAATATTTATTTCATGACGGCCTGTATATAATACTTTTTTAAGAATACTACTATCTTTTATTTTATTAAAAACAGGGTAATGAGAATAAATATTTATTAAATTACCTAGACTGTCTTGGACCATAAATCGAGATTTAATAGTAGGAATGGATATAAATCCCCCTTTGTAAGGTACAACTTGAAAAAAGCCATTTACTCCCCTTAGTTTAGTTTTCTTGAAAGGAGTGAAATTCGTCAAAAAATCATTTCGATAATAATTCATAATACAAAGTTTCCTATCATAGATGCAAAGTGTATCTCCTATAAAATAAAAACTTACTGTCATTGAGTATTCACCAGGACCTCTTCCTGAGGGGGCAAGTCCTGCAACGAAATCACCATTGGTTTTATTGAAAACCTGAATGAGATTGCTTCCGTCAAATGATTTATATAAAAGATAATTTTTATGTACCTGAATATCACGGATTTCTCCGGCCGGTTTTGTTGTATTAATTATAACAGGAGAGACGGTTACGATGTTTTTAAATTTTGGTTCAGAGTATTTTTCCTGAGTGCTTGAAGTGCAGGATATTAGTATAATGATATACGTAAATAACGATAAATATTTTTTCATATTACTAAATATTTAAAAATTTTATTGAATAGAAAAGAGGGTAGTTAAACCCCATATACTGCCAAAAAGCTATTTCAACTTTACAATCATAATCCCAGGATTTCCATTTTCATCTTTCGGAGGAATCGCCATTAGGAGATATCCATATTTGTTTGAATATGTTGGCCAGAAAACAAATTTGTTATCAATATCATTTTTGAAACCAAACTCATTATTGTCAGGTCGTTGCAGTAATTGAAGCTCTCCGCTTTTTTTATTATATAACCCTCTTACCCATTTTGGGACAACATCTTTTGGCAGATTATTTCCGAACATATAAGTATAAAAAATATAATTTTCTGTTTCAATTGTTTTAAATCCAATGAGTTGAATGTATTTCATCTTTTGAATAGGATCTGTACAATTATCGGGAGTCCTGAACTTGCCGAAATCCTGAACATAAATCCCCCTAAAATTGCCATTGTAATATTTGAATATTGTATCGTTGGAAGGTTTATAAATATTTAACTCGTTATTATACTTTACGATATACATCAAAGTTGAATTGAACTTCATAAAGACAGCCGGGTCAGGATTATTGTTTTCAAGATTGTATCCATCTGGAAACTCTCCAATAATTTTACCGGTTTCATCAATAAAAATCAAATCGTTTTTAAGGTTGCTGACATTTCCGATGTTTAGAACATATCCATTTATATATCTCTTAGCCATCATAACAGTAAAACTTTTATCTTTCATAGTAGGAATTGGGATGTCTTTTATAAAAGACCCTTTTACCGAAAACTCAATTATCTTATTATCGGAAAATATATAAACATTATCAGTTTTACTGTCGAACGATATCAGATTACTTCCTACTCGGGTGTACTCCCCGGGACCCCTTCCATTGCTTCCCAGATTCCCTACATATTTTCCCTCCTTATCGAAGATTTTATATGTGCCGGATTGAATATCTGAAAGATAAAAATATCCGTTTTCAAATACAGGAACGGAAACTTCGCCTAAAACAGAATGTCCGATAGTGTCAAAGTATATATATTTAACCTCTGATGCAATCTGGCTGAGATTCAACTCTTTTTCTTTCCCGATAGCATCAATAACCGATATCATTTTCGGTTGATTTTGGTTATTACTACACGAAGTGATTAAAAACGTGATTAACAGAACGATGGTAATTTTTGATTTCATGACATAATTTTTTAGTGCCTATTAATCATAAAGTTAGAAATATTTCTTTAATAATGGTTGACATCATTTTGAAAATAATGATGAATTTTGAAAATAATTGACCACATCTCTTATTTCTTCTAATTCAGCAAGATATGATATAAAGAAATTAACTAAAGACATATCAAAATTGGAATGTCTTTCAACAATATTTTCTAGAATTAAATTGTTAGTACTTCTAAAAGATCCAATAGAACATTTTGCAAATAATCCAAATGGAGTACACCTTGTGCTCATCATTGAGAGATATTTTTAAAATGATTTAATTATGTCGTCCTTATTTTTATATGTAATAGAACCTTTAAGGTATTTATTGAGACCATTGTAAAGATCTGAAGATGCTAGATAAATTGCTTCTAACACAGTTTTGTCGACGATGAAACTCGATAAATCTGAAAAAATAGAGTCAATATTGTTGTATGGCAATGTTGTAGTCTTTAAAATGAACTTATCTAAAATTTATACATGTTTATTTTTTTATAGTAAAATAACATAAAAGCAGATCACCTTTTGGTTCATGATCTTTTAGATACAGAGGTAATTTTAAATTGGACATAAAGTTTTTGAAAATATCTCCCTTTTTGATATGTAATTCTGAACAGAAAACAAGGTTTGACCTCTTTCATCCATGAACAGATTATTGCTTCCCTGTATATAGAAAACAGTTTTAGGGGCTGTCCACATTGTCAATCCAGGATAAAACGGCCTTATGTGCGAATCACATATTACAGTACTAAAATATTTTTTATTCCGGAATCTTAGCAGCCATGTGTCGTTTAATCTCCAAAAATTAAGCAAACATAGCCTGTCATTATCTTTTATTAATCTCCTTTTGTTCCGGAAAGAGACTCTGTCATTGCCTATTTTGACAAAAAACGCAGGCTGCCTGCCAGCTGCGGTGTAATTATAAATTGTGTCGTTAAAGAGATATTTGATCAATAAACCGTGAGGGCTCTTGCTATAAACATATAATGGAGCAGCATTTGCCACAAGAGAATCATATTGCTCCTGAGTGGGAGTGAAACTCTTTTTTTTCGGTTTGTCTATGTAAGTTCCTCGATCTGTTTTCGTATTTACGACATAAGTCACAGGAAAAGGAAGACTCTTCGCCGTGATAAGTAAATTATCATTACCCAGACAGAAAATATTACTATACTCAAATTCGGGATTAAGGGCTATTTCTTTCTCTTTTACGCCGGTAATACTGAAGCAGATAATGCGTGATTTTTTTGAATCCAGTGTATAGAGCCTGTTATTCAATGTGTCGTAATCAAAAGCCTCAAATCGATAATCGCTTGAATTGTATGTTCTTATCTGGCGACTTGTTATCATGTCGTACAGAATGATTTTGTGCTTGTTTAACATTACTAAGTTGTTATTATAACAAGTTAGATTGGCAACATCCTTTACAAGAAGAGAATCAGAGTTTTCCAAGAAGAAAGCGTAATGATCAGAGAATGTTTTGCTCAGACTTGTATCTATGACAGACTCATTAAGGCTGTTCAGATACTTAAGATCGATTGTTTGTAAATTGAGTTCTGTTTTTCTGCCACATGAAATTATCAGCAGAATGCTTAGAATTAACACACTCCTTCTCATTTCAATTTGTATTTAATAAGTACGGGGTTACTGTCTTCTTTTATGTTATAATCCGGATCTGACTTAAGAATTTCTGCAGGATAACGTAAAAGAATAATACAGTCATCTTCGAATCCGGGAAATACCTTATCTCCAGACTGAACAGACATATAATCCGGTTTATTAACGATGCTTACATTTTGATGATATGACCCTGTTTTGTTGTCGTACATTGCCAGAAAACTGCTAAACCGTTTGCCGTTAATTTTTGAAATGGTATAGAAGATTAAAGTATATCTTCCTCCGCTGGTTATGCCAGATATTTGAATTTTTTTATCATCAATTGGCTTGTCCAGATTTGACAGCTCATTAAACGTAAATTTATAATTTCCGGTATTTATTACAAACTCCGGTTCAAGACGAAAGTTCTTAAGTTTATATACTGTGTCATTGAAATAGTTATAAAGAAGAGGCTCTATACGCGATCCAAAATTAAATATCCTTCCCAAAATACCCTCTCCGGCAACCATGTCTCTCTCCTTCATTGATAACTCATCAAGTGATCCATTCCGTTCATTATAACTATAAAGTTCCATCTTCAACGAATTGTTGGGAACACCCATAATAACCTTGTCTTGGTACAAAAAGAGCGTTGATACAAAGGATAGCTTTGGAAGTTTCAATTTGAAAGAGTTAATAAACTCACCGTCAAAAGAGTATTTTAAAAGTTTTTGACTGTTATAATCAAGGATGTATAAGCATTTATTGGCTTCATCTATATCCATGCTTTTTAAATATAGATATTCCTGCGGGCCTCTGCCTTCACCGCCTATCTGCCTGATATATTGACCATTCTTGTCAAATTGATACAATCTGTTAGCGGAAACTATAAAAAAGAAGTCTTTTGATTCATATAAAAAGATTTTGCCACCAATCATACAACTGTCAACGGATTGCAAGGAGATAATCTCTGTATTGGACACAATGGAATCGGCCGGAAGAGAGAACTGTTGATCAATTTGAGAAATGTCGGATAATACCACTGAATTTAATTTCTGTTTTTTATTACACGATAAAACAGCAATGGCTACAAGAAGAAAAATAAGTTTTTTCATATGCTTAATTTAACCATCATTATACCTGGATTTTTTTCTTCATTTTCCGGAGGTATGCTCATAAGAAGATACCCGTCAGAATTGTAGTATGAAGGCCAGAATGTAAATTTACCGTCTAAATCGTTTTTTAGTCCGTCATAATCCTTTTCAGGTCTTTTCAATAATTGTAATGACGTCGAATGTTTATCCAGAATAGCTCTGGACCATTGTGGTTTAATATTTTCAGGTAGATTATTGCCAAAAAAATATGTCAGAAATATATATTTCTCAGTTTCTACTGTTTGAAGCCCTATAAGGCGAATATATTTTTTCATTTCTTCCACATCGCTACAATTTTTGGGTGTATGGAATTTCCCAAAATTCTGAATATACAAAATTGATTTTTTGCCGTTTAAATAATTAAAGATTGTGTCATTATCAGTATTATAAATTCTAACATTTTCTCCAAATTTTTTTAAAATTGGAGTACTCATTGCATTAAAATATCCAGAGCCGTAATTTATAGTATGCATCTCAGACTTTAGCTCATAATTTTTTGGGAATTCACCGATTAGATTCCCGTTATTGTCAATTAAAATAATATCTCCTGAAGCATTATAGTTGTTAAAAATACAAACGATGAATTCCTTTTTATCCCTGAAAATATTACTGATAATCACGTCTTTGTCGTTCAAAAAATTAAGAGCAATTTCTCGCAGATATTTCCCGGTTTTTGTGTATTCGATTATTTTATTATCAGAAAATATGAACACATTGCCGGTCTCCTTTCCAAAAAAGATTTTAGCCAATCCAATGTTTGAATATTCTCCCGGTCCGCGACCAACAACTCCCATATTGCCAATATATTCCCCCTTTTCATTGAAAATACAGTATTTGTTTGACGAGGGTAGATAGAAATAACCATTTTCAAAAATCGGCTGCCGTATGTTCCCAATCAAACACACAGGCGATGTCTCCAATTTGATATATTTCACTTCAGATGCTATTTCGCTGAGATTCATTACCCTCTCTTTCCCGATAGCATCAATAACCGATATCATTTTCGGTTGATTTTGGTGATTACTACAAGAAGTGATTAAAAACGTGATTAACAGAACGATGGTAATTTTTGATTTCATGATATAATTTTTTAGTGCCTATTAATCATAAAGTTAGAAATTTTTTCTGAATAATGGGGTCAGCCACCATTTTCCCAATAGTTGGAAGATTTGCGGAGCACAGCTCTTCGCAAGAGAACCTAACCCCTGTGCTCCGAAATCCGAGACTCTCCGCAGTCAGGCTTTACCTAAGCATAGAACCACCAACCCTTGTGTATTCATACTTTTTTACGGAGAGTCTCAACCCATTAATAATATCAATAGAAAAACTAATACTTAAAAAATTCCCGATACAAAATTCAAAACAATATTTTTAATAATCCTGTCTAAATCCTTAATTTTTTAAGAATATTAAAATAATTTGCTGTAATTCCATACAAGCCCCACATTTATTGAACTAAAAACTTGAAATCAATTTGAAATTTTCTTCATTGCAATTATGATTTGTTTCTAAAATAGCCTAATTATTATCCACTTCACTATTTCTTGAATTTTATCAACATGATGACAGGGCCGTCGTTTTCTGTTATGTTGTCGGCTATTTTTTTTAGTTGTGGAGGAAGGCTATCGTATTTTTCTTTAAAATATGAATGAGAAAGTGATTTTATGTGATATCCTGAATTCATTGATCCGCCTTCGGGAAATTGAAATATCATACTTTCTGATTTAATTGGAGATTTTATATTCCCAGGGCAAGAGTAAATTTTACTTGTTTTTTTGTCATAGACGAAAAATTTAAAGTCATTAATATCAATTCTCTCATCATAGACATATGCAATATCAGTTGATAAAAATATATACCTTTCCGATTCCGCAATAGGATATATTCCAATATTATTAGGTGTCCTATATTTGTTTTTACTGTAGTGGGTAATATTTACAAATTTTGGAGTTATTTTAAAATTGCGGTCAATAAAGAAAGTTGTATCTGATCGCAAAGTAAATATGTATGCCCCATTATCAGATGATAAAATTGAACAGCTAGAGTGTAGATGTAATGCATCTGGAGCCGCCCGCCCGAAGTTAATATCAGGATGCTCTTCTAATGTCAGACTGTCTTTATCAATATAAAGCAGAGAACGCTTCCCGTTCACCCAGATTTTGTCACCACCATATTGCTTTCTTAACCATTCTCCTCTGATTTTGACACTGTTCCCAGAGAATATCATTAGTGTGTTGTTATTTATATTATCAATATTACTAGTTAAACCAATGCATTCATTATCAAAAGATTTTGATTTTATAAATAATCCGCTTAAATCAAAAACATAGATTTTTTTAATGGTATTATCCCAGATAAAAATTTCATTCCTTACGGTGTCAACTATAAAACTAACTGGATTCAAATATTCTCCAGGACCATTTCCACGCTGGCCAATTCGATAAAGTGGTTCACCAGAGCGATTATAAACGATAATTTTGGGGTCTGTTCGATTGCAATCATTTATAAATATTTTGTCTTTTGTTATAAACACGTGTCTCGGAATTACAGTACTAGATATATACATTAAAGAAGGGTTACTACTACCTTTCAATGGAATATAACTCACATCTGCAATGTCGGAAAGCTTCAGGTTCAGGACCGGGTAGTTTTTGTGGGCATCTATTTTTACTATAGAAGAATCGTTGTCTTTTTCACTGGAGCAGGCTATAGCCCAAAAAAGGGTTGAAACAATAAGGAGTGGGGTAATAGTTTTCATATGTTTATATATATAATTTTTGCAGTGTCATTGCACCCTTTAATTTGGAGCTTTTTTGTTGTAAGTGTCGTAATGCCGATATAAAAAGATAATTTATTCATTTGACACTAACGATTATGAAATTTCTAAAAATATTTAAAATTTAATCTTTTGAATTTCTATTCTCGTTGTCAAATCTGGTATGCCTTTTTAACAAATTTCCAAATAAAATATTATTTCCATCTTCAAATTTTCCTATTGAACATTTTGTAAACAGTCCAAAAGGTTTACAAAGCGTACTCATTATTGATAGGTATTTAGTTAAAGCTACTTCCAAATGCGTATTCGTTTTTAAATCAACTCCTTCTTTTTTCGCTTTTATTAGTGATTCATAAACATCTTTTGAAGCAATATATATTGATTCTTGCATTGAAAAATTATTAAATACCGTTTTTAAATCTAAAAATCAACAAATATTTCATTACTAAAAGGTAACATTGGTTTTCTTAATACATATTTATCAAATATTTTATACATTATTACATATTGTTAGTTAAAACTATTTAGTGAATAGTAGCATAGAAGTAAATTATTTTTTTCGTTATATCCATTAATAAAATCGGGTAAGATTTGAGTGTCTGAGCTTATCTTTTGGATGGTAAATAATGTGCCCGAAACTTCATCTACAAGCAGATTGCTTCTTCCGTTAATACAAAAAACCGATTTTTCCTTGAACCAAACAATTGTAGTTATACTTGGATTCATCATTGAATCACATACCATATATCTATTAAATTTTTATTACCAAACCTGATTAAATACTTACCTTTTAAATTCCATAAACCAGTTAGTGACAATTGATTGTTTTTAGCAAATATTTTTTTCTTGTTTGCATATTTTAGTCCATCTCTTCCTTTGTATAAGTAATACTTTGGTATTTTCCCATGGGAAGTATATGCAAACACGGTATCATTGAAAATATACTTTATTAATAATTCACGATTGCTTCTACTGTGAATATATAGAGGTGATTTATTTAAAATTATTTCTCTAAAAATTTTATCATTCGGAGTAAAGATTTTTTTAGTTGTTGAATCTATTGCCTTGACATCCCATGTTATAGTATTAATGATAAATGTTACCGGATAAGGAATGGTTCTAGTAGTAAGTAATAAGTTATTATCATTTATCCTGATTAGATCATCATACTCATAACCTAAGCGTAGTGGGATCTTGAATTTAATGTTTCCTGTTTTGTCATAACAATAGAGCATTGGGTTTTTAGAACTGACTACAAATAATTGATTGTTTGTATTATCGAATTCGAATGCAGATATCGAACAGTAAGGTGTCCCTTTATAAAAAGATTTATCGCATTTTCCGGTAGAACAATTATAAATTCGCAATTCATTCTTAATTTGTATATAAAGATAATTGTCTATTCGTATAATTTTTCTTACCTCTTTTTCAGAAAACTGAGTTGTGTTTTCTAACGAAACAGCCTTTTGTTCTGTAAATCTTTTCGACAGAGATGTGTCTAGTAATACAGTGTTTATATTATTAAATGCCCTTAAATCAATTATTTTAAGTTTTAAATCATCTGTTTTTTTGCATGAAGAAATCAGAAGTATTAATAAAATATAATAAATAATACTATTTTTCATTTTATCCAATATTTTATTAAAATTGGATTTGAATCATTTTCAAAATTAAGGTGAGAACTCGTTTCTGATAACGTATGTGGATATTTTATCATAATAAGTGTATTTTTCTCATTGCCTTGAAAAACGATGCAATTACCTCCATTTAATGACGCCCAGTCATCAGCTGTATCTTTAATGTTAATATTTGAATAGTATCTATCTTCTTTAATATTGTACAAAGCCATGAAATTTGTCCACATTTTATCCTGAATATGGGTGATATCGTAAAAGATGAAAATATAATTCCCTGCCTTAACAATATTTTTTATAAATAGTTCTTTACTCGAGTTTGGAACAGGAGGCTTATCAATATCGATTATTAAATTTGACCTTTGAATTTTTAAATCGCCCAGTTCAATTTGAAAGGTAGGGATTAGTTTTGAATCAACTAATGTAAAGACTGTATCATTAAAATAATTATAAACCATTGGAGAGTATTCAATCCCAAATGGAAAGAAATTTTTAATCATTGCCTCATTTGTATGTATATTTTCTTCTGATTTAGAAATATACTTAGCAGTACTGTCAAATTCATTATAACATATAAGATTCATCTTTTCAGAATTAGTAGGGGTGTATAGTACAATTTTGTCATTATAAGAGAAGAAATAGCTAAAATATATATCATTAACACCTTTGAGTGGAGTAATTTTATTTATAAATTCTCCATTGGAGGAAAATTTTAAGACTTTTCTGCTTAAATGGTCTAAAATATAAATACACTGATTAGACTCTTTAAAGAATAAATCTTTGATTGATAAATACTCTTCTGGTCCTCTTCCTTTTTGTCCAACACGTTTGTTGAATTTTCCTGTTTTGTCAAATTGATATAGTATGCCATTGGACACAATAAAATAAGAATCTTTAGATTCACAAACATTTGATATTTCTCCTAAAAAACAGCTGTTGCTATCTTGCAGTGTAAAAATATCCTTTTTTTGAACGACTGAATCTATTGGAATCAAATCTGATGTACTTAAATTTTTTGGCACATTTGAGAGCACTATAGTATTTTCTGTAATATTTCTATTGTGGTTACAGCTATTCAAAAATACTATGCAGGCTATTACTAAAAGTTTATTCATTCTTTACTTATTTTAAATATTAATATATCATTTCAAGAAAAGGATTCTTTCAAAACAATTTTGCTCAAATTCTGATAAAATTGATAGCTTTACACCACTACTACCGTTAAGAATTTCATCCCAAATGTTCTACTTTTGAACTGCCCGAAAAAGGGAGTAGGTCAAGATGAATCATTATTGATATTTTCAAATATTTCATCGACAAGCTTGTCTGCAGAATTTGCGAATAATTCATTATTGCAATATTTACTATACCGATACAAAAATATTGCAATTCCCATTTTCCCGTCGAGTAACCCATCATTAAGTATCTTATAACTATTTATCATTAACTCATTTGCAATGCATTGAATTTTATCTTCAAGATTTGATTTGATTGGGTTCATATTTGTATTTAATCAGGTTGATTTTACTATAATTGAAATATAAATCACTGTTATTGTCTCTATTATAGGAATATTCTTAATCTCTCTTAATTGTCGTATTCTTTACAAACGGATTCCCATCGCGGAGTAGCCCTTCAATTCTTACGTTCATTTTATTTTTTCTGTCGTCGGTGTAAAAATTGAAAGACGCTTTACCTAATGAGTCTGTTTTTATACAAGGGTTCCAGTAGATTGTATTTCTAAAATCTTTATTGGGATTGTCCTTTTCTTCCTTTGTCTCGTATTTGGGAGAATAGAACTTAACATTCGTCTGATATCCAAGTGGTGAAATTTTTCTTACGTTCGTTTTCTCTCTCTCCTCAAATACTTTATCTGCCCGTCTTGTTGCTAATAGTATTACTCCGTTGTTTGTGCCGTATAATGCTCCCTGAGGTCCTCTCAGAAAAATCATGCTGTCGAAATCCATTACCATCATTCCGTTAAGTTGAACTGTACTTCTCCATCTCAAACCATCAACATATAATAATGGTTCTTGGTGAGTGCCGTCCATATTATAAGCTCTGTTTGATAAAATTATAGAACCTCCTTCGACAGATCCAATGCTAAGACTTGCGAATTTTGAAACTAAGAAACGTTGTACATCAGTCTGGTCCCAATCTTCTAGTTTCTTCCTGTCTAAGATTTGATCTTCCGGGAAACTTTGCAAAAATGGAGATATATTTGTTTTTGGCTGTACTCTTTCTTTAGCCCGCTCTACAACCCGAATTTCTTTAAGTGTTCTTGTTGTAATATTATCTTTTGCTAAAGAGGGGGCAGCTAATTTTTTTGCTGCCAATAATGACAGAGTATCGGGTTTAAAATTTTTTCTCCACGGTATAGCCTTAAAAGGGGGGAATGACTCGCGAGCTATCTCCAAATTAAAGTATTGACCTCCGTTTTTACCCGACACACCGAGGAGAAAAGATGTACTATCGGGGAAATCGAGCCCGCCGATAGAGAAAGTGCCCTCTTTATCAAGGATGTATGCCTG
>MTLD01000356.1_pt1 | contig 13597 bp, 9 predicted proteins | sample 1982471 | NCBI WGS metagenome assembly MTLD01 (sample SAMN05712604, study PRJNA340218) | biofilm metagenome | isolation source: sample SPM anode biofilm adapted to -50 mV | place: USA | collected 2012-02-03
TATGCCGGGCTGCTGACCCAGTTCCCCCGCTCTGCCGAGGGGTTGCAAACCCTGTTGCGGGATAGCCTGGGGGTAAGCAGGCTGGAGGTGGAACAGTGCATCCTGCGCAAGGTGCCGATTCCTGCCGATCAACGGATGAGCCTGGGGATTTCCGGCATGAGGCTGGGTATGGACACCGTCCTGGGGAGCGAGATTGCCGATCGCATAGGCAAGTTCCGCATCCTGATCGGGCCGCTGAAGAAACAGGAATTCGATAGTTTTCTGCCCGGCACGCCGCAACACAACAAGCTGCTGGGCCTGATCAGGCTGTACGTCCTTGATCCCTTTGACTTTGATCTAAAGGTCACCCTGGCTGCCGGCGAGGCCAGGCCGATAACCCTGGGCGATGCAGCCGGGCCGCGGCTGGGTTGGAATACCTGGTGTTTCGCTGGCGATACGCTGGGAGAGGTCAGCACGATATTTTCCCCGGCACACTCCAAGGCAAAAGCACCCGCGCCCGCTGAAGATGAGTTCGACGATGCGCCGGAAAACACCGAACCGCCCACGCTGCTCGATTATTACAAAACGGAACTGGCGCTATTGCGGGATCTGGCAGACGACTACATCAAGGCCCATCCCGACATGGCCCCGCTGGTCAGTGGCCACATGGCCGACTCGGGTGTGGAGCGGCTGTTGGAGGGCACAGCCTTCCTGAATGCCCATCTGCGGATGAAGATCGAGGACGATTTTCCCGAGGTAATCCACGACGTCATCCATGCCATACAGCCCAACTACCTGCGACCAATCCCGGCTACGACCATTATCGCTTTTACCCCGAAAGCAAATTGTACCGAGCCGCATCTTATCCCGGTCGGTACAGAGCTCAAATCAATCCCGGTGGATGGAACCGAATGCCGCTTCACCACCAGCTACCCCGTCGAGATTCACCCGCTGGCTCTGACAAATGCCAGCTTTGCCCAACCATCCGGAAAACCGGCGGCGATCACGCTCAATCTGAAACTGACCGGCTGCGCACTAAAGGATTGGCAGCTAAACAGTCTGCGCTTGTTTCTGGCTGGTGACCACAAAGACGCCTTGAATCTGTATCTCGTGCTGATGCGCTATCTGAAGAGGATCGTGATAACACCGGCCCAGGGCGGCCAACCCGTAATCCTAGCTGCAGAACAGCTGAAAGCGGTCGGTTTTGAAGACACGGACCTGCTTTTCCCCAATGACGCCTCTGGGTCAACCAGCCAGCAGGTGCTGCATGAATACTTTATTCAGCCGGACAAGTTTCTGTTCATTGATCTGCACGGCTGGGAGAAGTGGTTAGAACGTGGCGAAGGGACGGAGTTCGAGATCCGTTTTGAGCTGGATACGCTTCCCTTTGCGCTGCATCAGGTGAGCAAGGCGGATTTTACGCTGTTTGCGACACCGGCGGTGAATCTGTTCAGGCAGAAGGCGAAAACAATAGTTACCAACAATCTGCGTTCCGAATATAAGCTCAGACCAGCTGCAAGGCGTATCGCAAATTTCGAGATTTTTTCAATTGATGCTGTTCACGGATTTTTGAACTACTCAAACCAGACTATTTCTCTTACACCAAACCGATACCGGAACAATCAAAGCTCATCTGCACCTATATATCATCTAAAACAAAGGAATGCGGCTGTTGGTGGAAATATCGAAACCTTCATGTTAGTTGAACAACATCAGGCAACTGCTAAGTTGTTTATAACCAGCTTGGTAGCAGAACTCACATGCACCAATGGCAAGCTGGTTGATAAACTTCAAATCGGAGACATTTGCACAAATACTGACAAATCGCCTGTGATTGCTGATTTTATAAACTGCAAACCGGTCATGCGTCCTGAATATATCTGTAATGAAAACAACATGCTTTGGAGATTATTTTCACTTTACAATCTTAATATTTCACTACTTAAAGCCAAAAGTCTGCAGGTAGTGCTTGAGACAATATTACAAGCGTGCAGCCTGGACTATAAGACTAACAAGTACTGCAAAGACCAAATCAAAGGAATAATGGATTTGCAGATAAAGTCAATTGACAGTCTATTTAACGGATCAATCAGGCGAGGGTGGGAGTTCAGTATAATTCTCAATCATTGCGCATTCGAATCTTCGGGCGAATTGTATATTTTTGGAGCTTTGCTTGAGAATTACCTAAACAGCATTGTATCGCAAATGTTCTTTTCAAGAACCATTATTGAAGACACACAAGACCATAAAAAATATATATGGCCCCAAAAGATGGGTAAGCAGTTGCTGTTGTAGAACAATGTGAAGAATATACTGATGAAATACATGATGATTTTGCATCATTTATGCTTTTAACAAAATCATATTTTGCCGTTAAAATCTTTGAAGCAGAACTAAACACCTTCTTTAGCAAGGGGGCATACTTACAGATTTAGTGGCTACTGATTAAATGACAGGAAGTGGATGTTCAAAAATAAAATTATGGTATCGGCCAATGATGTGCAGGTATATGACAGAAACTGGTGCTACGCTTTCATAAGCAGTGCACTATATAAATCCTGAAGATAAGGATAATTATGTTTACAACTCTAAGAAAAGGCAGCAAAGGATCTGATGTCTTGGAATTACAGAAGCTGTTGAATAGTAAGCTTGTGCCTTCTCCGGGCCTTAAAGAAGATGGCGAATTTGGGAACAATACATTCAATGCAGTATGTGACTTCCAAAGACTTGCTGGCCTAACAACAAGTGGCGTAGTCGGTTTTTGGACCTGGGCACGACTGTACGTTAAACGGGTACTAAGTAGCGCATCATGCATCAGAAGACCTTTGCCTGGGAAGTTGCCAGGTAGTCCGATCTCAAATACCACAAGTACAACAACTGTAAACGTATCTAAAGCAGAAAAAGATGCTGCTCCTTGGATGGATTACGTAAGAGAAGAAATGGAAAAAGGTGTCACACGAATAAAAGGCAAGGGAGATGATCCTAGAATCCTCGAATACTTTACTGCCACCAACCTGGGGCACCCACACTGTGATAGCGATGATACAGCTTGGTGTTCTGGATTTGTCAATTGGATTATGAAAAAATCTGGATATAGAAGGACAAATTGTGCAACTGCTTTGAGTTGGAGAGATAACAAATGGGGTGGTAAACGTCTTGAAGAGCCAAGATATGGGGCCATAACAGTGATATTTCGTAAAGCAGCAAAAGGAAAGCAAAGAATTCGTCATGTTTCTTTCTTTGTACGGCAGACATCCACAAGCATTTACCTTCTGGGGGGTAATCAGACAAAAGTAAGCATAAACCCAAGTACCAAAAAGAAAATAGCACTAAGTACTATTAAAGAATCAGGATATTCGAAGACGGCTGGGTTAGAGGTTACTTATTTGTGGCCGACTAAAAATGAATAATTGATATAGTAGCTTATTTGTTTATTGCGTATTGTTAAAGGAGCTTTTATGAGTAGTTCTCTAAAAAAAATTAAAATTTTATTCCTTGTTTTGATCGCTTTATTGACATTCACCGGATGTACAAAAGAGAACCAGAGACCTCAACAGAACTCCACTGCAAAGGGTGCCCAAAAATTACCCCGCGACATAACCATACAATCAGCCAATGATTTTTGGCTTAAATTTCGCGAGGCTGTAATGGTTGATGACCAAAAGTCCATAACATCTATGACGAGCTTTCCATTTAAAATCATCTATATAAATGAAGGGAATCCAGATTTTTCTTACAATATCGATTCGTTTCCAATTGTATTTAATATTTTGCTCTATTTTGAAGACTCGGAAATTCAGCAAACATATAAATTAATCAGACAAACTGAGACGATTCCAAATGAGAATTTTGGGAATGATGGATATCCCTTTTTTAGAGTAGGTGTGTTCAATTTTTATAGCGTCAATGGTAAGTGGTCACTTTCTTTTGCACAACTTACCGACTATCCTGCAATATTAGATACAGGCCCTAATGGTACTCCACAGCAGAGCATACAGGACTTTTGGAATAAATTTCGTAAAGCAGTGCTAACAAACAATGAAGATGCCATTGTTTCAATGACATCCTTTCCGTTTACAATATATGGTAACGAATTAGATCCAGAAATAACATATGACGACTCCAAATCTTTTCTTGCTGCAATAGACACTATTTTAAACCTTGATAGTGGTGCTAAGAGCAATCCTGAAACAATGCGTAATTTTATAATCCGTAATAAAAGTATTTCTAAAAATCTAGAAAATACTGGTGACATTGGTAGTTTTGCTTTTTGTAAAATTTTGGGTAAATGGTATTTCATCAGGGCGACAAAAGGTGAAAATGCAAAATAGACATCGAGTTAACGGATGGCTATCCATGCTGCTTTAATTCACATCTTGAAAAAATATCTAGTAGACCGTCAATTTATCAATAAGCAAAAGGAGTTAAATATGTCCGCATCAGATGCCTCATATCTGTTTTCAATTACAGGATATTTAAATAAATTATCAGTGACTAATTTTTGTACTTTTGAGTCATTGTCAATGCCATACAATGTAAAAATCAATTTGGTAACATCAGCTGAAATTGAAGACTATGACAACTTGATTGGCAAAGAATCATTGACAACAATCAGCAATGACTACGACATTACCGGAAACACTGACCGATATTTCCACGGGATAATAAGAAAATTGGAGTATACCGGCTCTGATGGCCCAAACTATTTCTACGAAGCCGAAATAGTTCCCAAATTTTGGCAACTCTCATTGCGTAAAAATTGCCGCATCTTCCAGGAGACAACTACGGAGGAAATTGTAGATAAGCTATTTGAAGAAGGCGGAATTGATTTAGACCATTATCGCTTTGATTTGGTGAGTGAAAGCTACGAACGTGGATTCTGCGTTCAATATAATGAAAGTGATTTCGATTTTATCAGCAGACTGTTTGAGGAAGAGGGGCTTTATTATTATTTCGAGCATTTCAAAGACAAGCATATCATGGTTATTTGTAATGACATAACCACGCATGCGCCTATAAAAGGCAATAAAACGCTAAGTGTAAATCCTGGTGGCATGGAGGCTAATGAGGAGAGCATAACTGCTTTTACTTTTTCGCAAAAAATGCAATCCGGTGAATTTACGCATCGAAATTTTAATTTCAAGAATACTTCGCTTGACCTTACTGAAAAGCAAAACGCGCCTAATAAAGAAACATTTGAGGTTTATGAATATCCTGCCTTGCACACGACTCAAAAAGGCGGCAGTGAATTAGCTAAAGTGCGCTCTGAAGAATTTGCCACAATGCAGAAAAAAGGGCACGGAGAAACCACTTCATGTCGCCTAACACCTGGTCATACTTTTACTCTCGCGGAGTATGATTTAGATGCATTAAATCAGGATTACCTAATCACAACAACAGTCTATTTGGGCGAACAGCCTCAAACTTTGGAAGAAGGCAATGGTGAGGGTTTTTCATTTGGTGCTGAGTTCACTGTCATTCCTGCTTTTGTACAGTATAGACCCGCTAGAACTAGAGAAAAGCCATTCATCAAAGGCCTTCAAACTGCCATTGTTGTCGGTCCCAAAGGCGAAGAAATCCATACCGATGACCATGGCCGGGTAAGGGTGCAGTTCCATTGGGACAGACAAGGAAAGAAGGACGACAAGAGTTCCTGCTGGCTGCGGGTAGCTCAAGCCTGGGGCGGTGGCGGTTTTGGTGCTCAGTTCATTCCCCGCATTGGTGACGAGGTGCTGGTTGACTTCCTTGAAGGCGATCCCGACCGTCCTATTGTCACCGGCTGCGTCTACAATGGTGACAACCGACCGATCAACAACCTCAAGCAAAGCGTCACTCAAAGCGGTTTCCGCACCAAAACCCATAAGGGCGAAGGTTTCAACGAACTGCGCTTTGATGATAAAAACGGCGCCGAAGAGATTTTTATTCACGCCGAGAAGGACTGGAACATAACAATCAAAGACAGCAAAAGCCAAGCCATCGGCGGCAGTAGCAGCACCACCGTTGCAAAATCATTATCCGAGACAGCCGAGGACATTACCCTTACTGCCAAATCAAAGATAACGCTCGTCTGCGGCGGCAGCACGATTATCATCGACTCTTCGGGGATAAGCATCAAGGGCGGCAAAATCAATTTGAATGAATAGGCCCGGACAATAATGAAACGACATACATCAGATGTCAGGAGAAAAGCATGCTCTATCAAATGCAGGAAGGCTATCTGACGCTGGCAACAGGTGATTGGCAGGACCGCACCGTGAACATGCTGGCCGCGAATCACTTGCCGACCAAAGGCACAAACCTTGTGGTCACCCGCGAAGCACTGCCGCCCGGAGTCGGTTTGGCGGATTATATCGGCAACCAGAAAGCCATACTGACCAAGGAATTGGCCAAATTCAAACTGCTGGTGGACTGCCCCGATAAAATCGATGAAACGCCGGCCCATTTCCTTGAATTCAGTTGGGACAATCAGGGCAACGCCATGCACCAGATTATCTTCATAATCAACGACAAAGCCAACATCCTGAACCTGACAGCCACGGTTCCCGGAGCGATGGACGACGATACCCGCGCAACGTTGCTTGCCGCCATAAAGAGCTTCAAGTTCGGTCCCGCACCGGTCGGGCAGGAAGACGCCCCCAAATGAGCGAACCTGAAGAACCAACCGCACAACAAAAGCTGGATGCGCTGCAAAACCGCGACAGCAACACCCCTGAAGTTGCAAAGATCGAATCCGCAGGGCATACCGCCAGCACAACGGTCACGGCGGCAACCATCGGCTATGGCGCCGTTGGCGCAGCAAATACCGGCGGCGTCGGGGCGTTGGCCTGTTACGCCGCGCCCCTGGCATCCGGAATTGCCGGGGTTTTGGCCGGAGCCGCCCTGGTCAATCATTTTTCCCTTGATGAAAAACTGCTGGACTTCATGGGCAAACCCAAGCTGGCCAAACCGGGCCCCCAACCGGCAACCGTTGGCAGCGAGATCGCCCATGGCTCTCCCTTTACCGGGGCCCTGGGCGGCCTGCTTGCCGGCGTTGTCGTCGGCGCCCTGTGTGCCGCCGCGGCTGTTGCTGTGGTTGGAACAGGAGGCTTGGCCGCTCCGTTGCTTATCGGCGCCGCTGCCGGTTTGGGCGGCGGCTTTGCCGGCGCCCTGGTCAACGGTTTTTTTTCCAAAGGCGGCGATGTCACCGGCAAGATAACCAGCGGTTCGCCCGATGTCTTTTTCGAGGGCAAACCGGTTGCCCGCGTAACCGACAAGGTCAGCTGCAGCAAACACTCCGTACCGCCGCAGATTGCCGAAGGAAGCGATACCATCTCCGTCAACGGCCTGCCGCTGGCCCGCACCGGCCACAAGACCAGTTGCGGCGCAACCATCCAGGACGGCTGCAATACCATCCATGGCGACAGCACCACCGGACAATACGGCCCCATAGACTCCCAGATGTCGGTGGCGCAACAGGCCATCGTATCCCTGGCCGAAGTGGCACTCTGCTTCAGCGCCGTGCGCATCAGAAGCTCCAAACTGGGCAAAAAAACCTTTGGCGAACCGATTGACCCCTCCGACGGCAGTTACGTGGATTTCCGCACCGATTTCGAATACCCCGGTATCCTGCCGTTACGCCTGACACGGACATATTCCGGCAAAGATACGGTTACAGGGCTTCTGGGCAATAAATGGCTCTGCAACTGGTCGCAACGCCTGGTTTACGACCCCAATGCGCCGACTGCCAACCTTGAGGACGGCAACGGCGAGGTTCTCCAGTTCGCACTGGGCCTAGCCCCTGAATTCAGCTCCCGCAACCTGAAAGCCCCCCATTACCACCTGAGCGGCACACGGCAGTCCGCCCGCCTGTTCGACACCCGCAGCCAGCAGACGCTGCTGTTTCAAACAACGGAAGCAACCCCTGACACCGGCCGCCTGAGTGCCATTGAAGACCGCAACAGCAATCACATCGACTTCATCTACGAAGGAAACCATCTACGCCGTGTCGTGCATAGCGACGGCACTACCTTTCACATCACCACCACGGACCAGGGCAACATTGCAACCATAACAACCGAAGAGAGCGGCCGAATCCAACCGCTGGTGCAGTACAGCTACACCCCGACAGGAGAACTGGCTGGCGTGCAGGGCCTGTTCAGCAGCGACTTCCACTACGGCTACACCACGGAAGGATGGCTCAATCACTGGCACGACAGCGGCGCCACCCAGGTCGATCTGGAATACGATACACAAGGCCGCGTCATTGCCACCCGCACGCCGGACGGCATGTACAACGACCGCTTTGTCTACTTCCCCGACGAGAAGAGAACAGAATACTACGATGCCACCGGCAGCCGCACCACCCACTGGTTCAACAACAACGACCTGCTGATCCGCGAACAGGACGGGCTGGGCAACATCACCACCCATGAGATCGACGGCCTGGACCGCACACTCTCCACCACCGACGCCCTGGGGCGCACCACCAGCTACGACTACGACCCCTACGGCAACCTGACCGACGAAACCGACTGGACCGGCCGCACCACCAGGCTGGCCTATGACAAGCAAGGCCTGATAACGCAAATCGATTACCCGGACGGCACCTCGTCCTCCTGGAAATACGACCACAACGGCAACCTGCTTGAAGCAACGGCACCCGACGGCACAACCAGCAAATTCAGCTACGACAGCAACGGCCGCCTCATCTCCGAAACCGGGCCGGACGGTACAGCCAGCCGCATCTCCTACGACCAGCAAGGCCGCCTGGCATCGTGGCGCAACGCCCTGGGTGAAACCACCGGCTTTGAACTGGACCGCTGGGGACGGCTGCTCAAAGCCACCGACTCGGCGGGCCATAACACCCGCTACGAATACAGTAGGACCTTGGACAACCCGCGCGGCAATGTAAGCCGCATCATCCACCCGGACAACGGCGAGGAAAGCTTTAGCTACGATAACGAAGGACTGCCCAAAACCCACATCGCACAGGAAGGGCAGACCACCAGCTATCAGCATGGCGCCTTCGACCTCCTGCACAGCGTCACCGACCCCAAGGGATACACTACACAACTCGATTACGACAACGCCGCAAGATTAAAACGCATCACCAATGCACACGGCCAGAGCTGGAACTACAGCTACGACCTGGCAGGCCGCCTGATCCATGAAACCGACTGGGCCGGGAGAAGAACCACCTACACAAGAGACGCCATGGGCCGGGTACTCACCAAACAACTGCCCGATGGCATCGAACAGCACCTGACCTGGGATGAACTGGACCGGATCGCAGCAGTAGATACCGAAAATCAGCGCATCACCTACGAATACGACAAAGCAGACCGCCTCGTCAGGGCCGCCACCTGGACCAGGACCAACACTGAACCGGAAAGCGACCTTCAGTTCAGCTACGACGACAAAGGCCGCCTGGCAAAAGAGATCCGGAACGGCGCAACCATAGAATACAAATACGACACAACAGGGCGCCGCATCAGCCGCAAAAGCGAAAGCGGCGAAACGGAATACGCATACGACCTACTGGGACAATTCAAAGGAATAAACAGCAACGGCCACACCCTCAACTTCACCAGAAACTCGCTGGGGCAGGAAACAGAGCGCCACTACCAACAGCAAGAAACCACACAACTCGACGCCTTTTCCCTGAAACAGACCTACGACCCCTGCGGCAGACTGGCCAGCCAACTGGCCGGGCAGAAAACCGATCACCCAACCCTTGCCCATGAAAAACTGGCTGAAATATCCCGCAAATACAGCTGGGACAAATCCAACAGACTGGTAGGGGTAAAAGACAACAAACGTGGCACCAGCAGCTACCAGTACGACCCCAGAGACCAGGTCAACCAAATAACCCGCATCACCGGCCTCAACAAACAGACAGAAGAACAATTCGGCTACGATGCCACAATGAACCTGGCCTTCAGCAAGGGACAACAGCACCAGTACGAAAACGGCACAATCAGGACAATCGGGCAGAACAGCTACCGTTACGACATCAGGGGCAGACTAAGGGAAAAGCGGGTGGTAAAGAACGGCTTCCGCCCCAAGAGCTGGCATTACCGATGGGATGACTTTGACCGTCTAACGGAAACCCACACGCCGGATGGCTCAATCTGGAAATACAGCTACGACGCCTTTGGCAGAAGGATAAAAAAGGAATGCACAAAAGCCGGTGAGCAAACAAGACAGCAGAGCACAAACTATATCTGGCAGGGCGCCACGCTGGCGGAAGAGCTGACAACAACCGGCACAGCAACCGAAGTAACCAGATGGCACTTTGAACCCGGTACGTTCAATCCGATTGCCAAGGAGACAAACGGCAACTTCTACCCGATAGTCACCGACCATCTGGGTACGCCCAAGGAATTGTTCGACACCGACGGTAATTGCGTCTGGCAGGCAGAACATGGCCTGTGGGGTGAGGCCGAGGTTTCATTTGTAAAGAAGGCTGAAAACTATCAACCGATTGTTGATTGCAACCTGCGATTCCAGAACCAGTGGGAGGACAAGGAAACCGGGCTGTACTATAACCTGAACCGGTATTATGATCCGGACAGCGGGCAGTATCTGTCAACCGATCCGATTGGCCTGCAAGGTGGCTTGCGGACTCACGGTTATGTGCATGATCCTATGCAGTGGGTGGATCCGTTGGGGTTGGAGGGGTGTTGGGCAGATACTACAAAAAGTAGCTCTCATAAAAGTAGTCTGTACAAATCAACATTAAAAAAAATAGATGCTTTAGATTTTACAACAAAACCCAATAAAGCTGTATTTTATTCAGGACCTGGAAACAGAATAAAAACACTTGAATTTGCATCAGCAAAAGGCAAAACACCTATAGATGCTACGCCAGGAGGACAATATTTAGATTCTCTGGATCTTTATAATAAAATACAATCAAGACAAGCAGATAAAATTTGGGCTGCTGCTTCTAAAAAATATGCTGAAGGGGCATCAGGTGAGATTAATTTATTTATTAAAGGCGCACGTCAAGATAGAGTTTTTAGAATAGTTGAGGAACCAATATTAAATAATAGCGCAAAAGTTACTAAATGGATTTTTAGGGGGTACTGATGAAATTCCGAAAAACAGGAATTAATGCTGTTAAAGCAGAAGAAGGTTTCACAGTTTGCCGAAAAAATCGTTTTGAACTTGAATACTGTGAGGCAGGTAAATGCATATCTATCGAAGTTGAGCCCGGTGATGGTCTAGCTATTTATGTCTCATCAATCAATCTTGATGCTGAGAACAAGAAGCGAGTGATAAATAATATTTGTGAGGCCTTGAGGTTTTTGAAAATTGACTACGTTCTTGATTGATATCAAATTGGAATCCAACCTGATTGGTTTTGTTCAGTAAAAGCCCTGCACAGAATCATAGGTGCGGCGTCCCAATTCTTAACATTTGTCAGCAGTTGAGACATCACACCTTATTTTTCCTCTTAAGCTTCTAAATTAATACCTGGTTGGATACACTATGGGGCCAGCACAATGCAAAATTCACGGAGTACATGAATTTACATTGACATCACCTCTGATAGCATTTGCTATAAAACAAAAAGATGCTTTGAAAAATATTATTATATGCCCATTTAAAATTGAATCATATGGTAAGGTTTTTGAGTATTATGTTGATTCTAGTTTTTTACAACAATTTGGAATACCAATTGATAATAATGGTATCTATTTTAAAGACAGTAATACAGAAATCAAGCAACTTAATGACCGGCTGATAATTCGTCGCATTGTTAAAGACATGATAAGTGTATGTCCAATCTGCTTACAAGTTGCTATTTCCGAAATATCAGCAAATAATCTTTAAAACCTCATTGCAGCAGTTCTCATTCTTCTTGCTAACCTCCAAATATTGAGGTGAGAATATGAAAGAAGCCATAGTTAAGCTAATGAACCCAAATAAAGATGTGCAAATAGTTAAGTTTTATTATCCAGAAACCGAACCTTGGTATATAGAGATGTCTTGCAATGAATTGCCAACTGCAAGATATGAAGGACATGATCTTTTCAGGTGTCTCCGTGCGTTGAGAACAAAGCTAGAGGTATTAGGCATCAAAGTTCTCTGTAATGGTGCTCGAATTGATGCGTGTGTTTCAGGGATGTTAGGGCAATCTGGTGCAAGAAAAGTGTATATAGCAACAATGGGAAAACAAGTAAGTTCTGCGGATTTAGTTAACATTTTTGATGAAGCAGCACCAGAACAAGTCGGAACCGTTGAAGAGCAAGAAGACTTTAATAAAAAATGGTTTTACAGTGGACAATAAATCAGAATCCCTAGTTCAAGGCACTGCATAGGTAAAAATTTCAGAGGAGCTAAATTAATTTTAAGAGTTAAGGGAATTATCGACAATGACCCGAATGACAAGAGAACATTTTACCGGATGCCTTTTGGCAGGCGCTGTGGGTGATGCACTGGGCTGGCCGGTAGAGTTTTATTGCATTGATGAGATAGTGAAACGTTTTGGGCCGGTCGGCATTGAAAAAATGGTACCGGGCGAAGGCGGGCTTTTTGAGATAACAGACGACACCCAGATGACTCTTTTTACATCTGAAGGGCTTCTACGGGCTTGGGCAGCGGTCCGTCACAGTGGTGGCGTACCGGACTTTGCCTCCGCAGTGAAACACTCCTATTTGTGCTGGTTGAAAACCCAGGGCGAAACTCCAATATCCCCGAATCCGGAGTTTTATATTAATGGCTGGCTGTCGGATATAGAAGGTCTGTATCGGCAAAGGGCGCCTGGCAATACCTGTTTGTCCGCTCTTCGTGAAGGAGTATACTCAGAAAACGGTATTGCCACTAATAATAGCAAGGGATGTGGCGGAGTAATGCGAGCCGCTCCGGCGGGGTTACTGCCAGCACGTATTCACAAGGAAGACCTTGCAAGTGCCACACGCTTGGCCTTTGAGATTGGTTGCGCAACAGCAGCGCTTACACATGGTCAACCTTCCGGTTTTTATCCTGCTGGTGCGTTGGCTGTAGTTGTTGCAACCATTCTTGCCGATGGATCTATTGAAGAGGGCATAAATACCGCCCTTGGTTTTCTTGATGGGAAAGCAGGTTCAACCGAGACAATTGATGCAATACAGGCGGCACTCAACCTCTGGCGAGATCAAAGCGTATTACCGTCCCCGGAATCAATCGAATCACTAGGTGCTGGCTGGGTAGGCGAAGAAGCACTGGCAATTAGTCTCTACTGTGCTCTTGTTGCCGGAGAGGATCTTGCAAAAGGGATTGGGTTGGCGGTCAATCATTCCGGTGACTCTGACTCTACCGGATCTATTACAGGAAATATCCTTGGAGCCCTGCTTGGTGAACAGGCCATTCCTCGTGATTGGTTGAATCAACTTGAGTTGGTTGCTGTTATCAGACAAGTCGGTAATGATCTGTTCACCACTTTTGAAAGCTCTGAAAGTTGGCTGAAGAGATATCCGCCTGACCATGACTAGACCAGTGATTCATAGCTGTCAGGCATTGACATCTTGACGACATAAAATAATAGAAAAATCTTTGAAAGAATGAAAAAGGTGGCAGCCCGCGACATTGGACATAAGAAAATGAAAAACCAGATGCTCAGCCTAGTGTCTTGTGCGGTTAGTTCTTTCTAAAT
>MTLD01000085.1_pt1 | contig 13580 bp, 9 predicted proteins | sample 1982471 | NCBI WGS metagenome assembly MTLD01 (sample SAMN05712604, study PRJNA340218) | biofilm metagenome | isolation source: sample SPM anode biofilm adapted to -50 mV | place: USA | collected 2012-02-03
GCTGGCGTTCTGCTGGATGACCTGGTCCAGTTGCTGAATGGCCTTGTTGATCTGCTCGGCACCGCTGTCCTGCTCCCTGCTGGCGGCACTGATCTCCTGAACCAGTTCCGCAGTCCGCTGGATATCGGGAAGCATCCTGTTGAGCATGTCGCCTGCCTGCTCGGCAATGGCTACGCTGGTGGTTGACAGGGTGCTGATCTCGCCGGCGGCGGACTGGCTCCGTTCGGCAAGTTTTCTGACTTCAGAGGCCACAACGGCAAATCCTTTGCCGTGCTCTCCGGCGCGGGCCGCTTCAATGGCGGCATTCAGGGCCAGCAGGTTGGTCTGGCGGGCTATCTCTTCGATGATGGATATCTTGGTGGCGATCTCCTTCATGGCAGTTACGGTTTCGTTGACCGCTTTGCCCCCTTCCCTGGCGTCGGATGCGGATTTGATGGCTATCTTCTCGGTCTGCAAGGCATTGTCGGTGTTCTGGCGGATGCTGGCGGCCATCTCTTCCATGCTGGAGGAGACTTCCTCGGCGCTGGCAGCCTGTTCCGTCGCTCCTTGCGACATTTCCTGGGCTGTGGAAGACATCTCCTGGCTTCCAGAAGCAACGTTATCAGCGGCAGCCTGGACTTCCATGACAACCTCTTTGAGCTTGCCCACCATGTCCGCCAGGGATTCCATCAGTTCATCCTTGTCGCACCGTTTTTTCAGCTCAATCATGAGATTGCCCTGGGCAACCTGCTTGGCATTGGAAGTGATGTTGTTCAGAGACTCAATTAAAATATTGAGATTGTTTTTGATGGCGTTGAAATCGCCGTTATAGATGTCGTTGATGATGCCGGGCATGTCGCCCTTGGAGATGCGGGCAACGTAGTCGGCAGCCATGTTCAATGGTCCAATGACCGCGTCCAGGGTACTGTTGATTCCCGCAACGACTTTCTGGAAATCCCCCTGGTGCTTGCCGGCATCGGCGCGGGTAGCCAGTTTTCCCTCCATCGCGGCATGGACCAGCATATCAGTATCGGCAATCATGGAGCCGACGGCTTCCTTTACCTTGGTGAGACTTTCATTGATTTTGACAAAACCTTCCCGGGTTGCAGCAGTATGCTCATCAGCCTCCTTGACATGAAGATTCAGATCCAGATTACCTGAGGAAAGCTTGGTGAGGTTCTCCGCCATGCGTTCGATTTCGCAGTTGGTGTAGTCGCGGTTCCTGAGAATCGGAGTAAGGTCCGAAACAACTTCCACGTAACCGATCTTCTCTCCCTTCTTGTTGAGCAGGTAGGAGGTGTCTTGCTTGCACTGGGAACCGCACCAGTCGAAGAAGCTCTCGCCTACTCCCCGCTGAAGTTGGCGGATACCGCACTTCTCGGTATTGCAGATGTTGGCCGCAGCGCCGCTGCACGGCTTGCCCACGGCAGCTTTGCGGTCGGGAACCACTCCGCTGTCCACCATCAATTTCTCGAAAGCCTTGTTCAGCATGGTCCAGTTCATGTCCATGTCAATGACGTGAAGCGGAAACGGTACTGCATCAATAATGGCCTCATACCAAGCAACTTTATCCACGATGGTGTCCAGGGTAGCGTTGAAGCCGCCAACGATCTTCTGGAAATCCCCCTGATGCCTGTTCACATCGGCTCGGGTCTCGAAATTTCCGTGTGTTGCGGCATCGGACAACAGGTAGACGTCGCTGACCAAGGCGCTGATGGCTTCCATCATGCAGATAAATGGCGGAACCAGGTTGTCGTTTTCGCTACGCCTCCCCTTGCCGTCACCGATTGCCTTGTATTTTTTCAGGTCTCTCATATCGCCACGGGCAATGTTGTTGGCGGTATCGGCTACGTGTACCAGCCTGTCCCTGACATCATTGACTGCCCGGCCCACCTCGTTATAAATCCCCAGATACTGCCCCTCGACCTTGAGTGAATGATCATTGACGGCCATTTTCTGCAGTACGTTGTTTGCCTCTACAAGGCCGCCAAGGCCTTCGATACAGCGGTTGAAACTCTGCTTGATATGGTTGTAATCGCCACGATATTCCTGGGTGATTTCTGCCGGAACCTCGCCTGTGCTGATCTTCTCGATGTATTCGGCTGTCGTCTTCAATGGTGTGGTGAAGTTTTCAAAAATATTGTTCAGGCCGCCAACAGCCCTGGAGAAGAAACCTTGATGTTTTTCCGGATCAACGCGGGTATCGAAATGTCCTTCATAGGAAGCAATGCACATCGTGCGAATATCCAAACGCAGCGCTTCATTTGCCTGCCTGCAACGGTTGAGGCTCTCACGCAATTCCTTAAAATCACCCTTGAAGCCATCGGTTATTTCTTCAAATATTTCCCCGCGGCTCAACAGATCGATATATTTTGCTGCATCGTGAATCGGCTCGACCACCGCGTTCATGATCCTGGAGCCGAGACCAATGACCAGCACAACTCCGGCTGCCAACAATGCCAACGTAAGCACCATTGAGTTTTGTGCAGCTACAATACCTGTTCCCAACGTCAATTTTACCGCCATACCGCCGACTATCCCACCGATAAGTGCCATTGAGACAAACCCGCTCACCAGCATCTTTTTCAGTCCCATATCCTTGAACATCTGTCTGCTCTCCTTTTTATCTGGTTGTTTATTTCGTTTTTCTATTCCGGCAGATCCGTGAGCACAAGAGAGACACCTTCTTCGGTCATTTCCTCAATCGCGTGCGCTGATTCATCCGGTAACATCTTGTCAATATTGAGAATCATGATGAACTCGTTGTTATATTTGCCCATGCCATTGATAAAATCGGTATTGAACTGAGTGCCGACCCTGGGAGCAGCTTCGATCTGGCCGGGATCGAGTTCCATCACCTCGCGAACCGAATCCGCCAGCGCACCAATCACAAAAGCCGAACCATCGGCAACAATTTCCATGACGATAATGCAGGTATTGACGGTAGGCTCCACCTCGGACAAGCCGAAAAGCACCCGCATATCCACAACAGGCACAACGCTGCCCCGCAGGTTGATAACGCCGCGCATGTATTGCTGCGTCTTCGGCACCCTTGTAACGGTCGAGTATTCCAGTATTTCCCGCACTCTGGCCACGTCTACCGCAAACACCTCGTGGTCGAGAACAAACGTGAGATACTGGGTTGTTGACAACTCTTCACCCATACTTCCAACTCCTTCCGGCTTCAGATTCTGATGTATTCCATTTTTTAATGAATACAACACGCATGCCAATGCCTGACAAAAGTGAGGACGCCGGACCATTAATGAAGACAACAGACCGATTTGACTGCGTTACTATGAATGGTCTATTTCATGGACAATATTCGGGTTGGAGGAAAAAGTGGGAGAAGAATAAAAAGGAGAGAGTGCCATGTCACACAACAAAGTGTGTCATGGCACACAATGAGTGTGTCATGACACGGTTGTCGGCTCAGACGACACGGCCGTATTGAAACAAATTTTATGTACTATCTGAATCGTGACGCTGGAATGGCTCCTACTTTATTTCGGATTCTTCCAGATGGCGGTAAATTGTGCGGCGGCTGATCCCCAGCAGGCTTGCGGCACGGGTTTTGTTGCCGCCGGCCATTTCCAGAGCCTCTTCAATAGTGAGAGGCCTGCGAGGCGCCCCCGGAAGACGTGCGCTCGTAGAACCAAGACTCACTCCGGATTTCAAGGAGTCGAGCAGATCCTGGGGAAGGTCGTGAAGGGAGATGATATCGGATTTGCAGAGAATACAGGCATGCTCGATGGCATGTTCCAACTCGCGGACATTGCCCGGCCATTCATGAGCGCGAAAAGCGTCCATGACATCACTTGACACAGCCATGATATCCCTGCCGAGTTTGATATTGAACTTGGCAATAAAATGGTCCACAAGCGGCTCAAGATCGTCCTTGCGCTCCCTGAGCGCCGGCACTACCAGGCGCACAACGTTCAAACGGTAAAACAGATCCTGCCGGAAAGCCCCTTGATTAACCTTGTCGGCCAGGCTCTGGTTGGTAGCGGCGATAATACGTACATCAACCTTGATGGGAGTCGACTCCCCTACCCGCTCAAACTCGCTTTCCTGCAGAACCCTCAAAAGCCGCATCTGCACGGCCGGCGAGATATCGCCGATCTCATCCAGAAAGAGCGTACCACCATGCGCCTTTTGAAAACGGCCGATTTTGTCGGAAATCGCACCGGTGAACGCTCCGCGCACATGGCCGAACAACTCGCTTTCCAAAAGTGATTCCGACAACGCCGAGCAATTTACTTTTACAAACGGACCGGAAGAGCGCGGCCCGCTGGAATGAAGCGCCGCAGCCACAAGCTCCTTCCCGGTGCCACTCTCTCCGTTGATCAGAACCGTAGTCGGCACCTCGGCCAAAGCTTCGATCAAGTCAAAAACGCGCTGCATCGGAGCCGAAGAGCCGATGATATTGTGAAACCTGCCACGTTTGCGCAGTGACTGTTCCAGGCTTGCCAAACGAGTTTCATCACGGATAACAGCCACAGCCCCGTCAACCAAGCCGTCCGCCTCGACCACCGGCGTGGACGTAAAACAAGCCACACGTGTTTTTCCTTCATAATTGCAACACTCGAAACGCCGCAATTCCCGCGGGACGTGGCGGTGCAGCGTTTCCAGTAACGTCGTGCAGCACGTGCCGTTGCAGCGCAGATCTATGGCCGAAACATCCTTCCCGATCATGTCGTCGGAGAATCCGCAAACATTTCCGGCAGCCGCATTGAACTGAGCCAATCGCCCCTCCCGGTCAACCATGATAATGGAATCGGTAACGGTGCGAAAAATGGCATCCAGATTGGCACGATACAACTCCCGCTCGTCGTTCATCTTTTTGGAGCTAAGCGCATGGCGGCTAACCGCCATGATGGTTTCATGGCGGATCGGCTTGGTGAGATAGTCGAATGCTCCCAAACGCACCGCTTCCGCAGCCGAATCAACCTCAGGCTTGCCGGTTATCATGACCACCTGTGTAGCAGGCGACATGTTTTTAATGTCGCGCAACAGCTTGATGCCACTCTCTCCACCCAGCATGATATCAACAAAAGCCAGGTCATATGGTCCAGTCACGAACAGCCCGACGGCTTCCCTGCGAGTGGACGCCACATCAACCTGAAATCCCTCCCTTTTGAGAATGCATCCCAATGTGAAGCGAATTCCCTCCTCGTCATCCACGAGCAATATGCGATAATCCGATGGTTGCATGGAAAACCGTCACCTTCCGTCCGTATTCATTGGCAAAAAATTAAAACAAGAGGCTCTTGCAAAAGTCGAAAATGTTCCTTCCCCCCTGGCGGGGGAGGGTCAGGGTGGGGGGGTAGTTGCCAGAATATCCGTATGATGCACCTTCACCCACCCCCCAACCCCCTCCCGTCAAGGGAGGGGGAGTCGATTTCCAGGACTTTTGCAAGAAGCTCACAATGATCCGTGAATTATCTCGATAAATTTACATGTTATACTTGCATCCCGCAATTGTCCATCCCCATAAGCCGGACCTTGAGACGATTATTTCACGCAACAGCGAAACGACACGACGTTTAGAACTGTAAAATAAGAAAGCCCGAAATGGACTTCGGGCTTTCTTACGATTGATATACGCTTTGCCGTTAGCGTACGGCAATACTCCAGGCGGCCCCATTCAAGGAGTTAAACAACACGCTGGATCTGAAAGTCGTTCCGTTCATGAGCCAGACGGCATTCTGGCCGGTGGTGGGATTTCTCCAGAGAATGTCGATTTTGCCGTCATTGTCATAATCCCCCACACCGCCGACATTCCAGGCAGTGTTAAGGGAATTAATCACCACACCGGATCTATATGTCGTTCCGTCCATAAGCCAGACGGCATTCTGGCCGGTGGTGGAATTTCTCCAGAGAATGTCGGGTTTTCCGTCCGAGTCAAAGTCACCAATACCGCCGACACTCCAGGCAGTACTAAGGGAATTAATATACACACCGGATCTATACGTCGTTCCGTTCATAAACCAGACGGCATTCTGGCCGGTGGTGGAATTTCTCCAGAGAATGTCAGGTTTTCCATCCGAGTCGAAGTCGCCCACACCACCGATACTCCAGGCAGTGGCAAGTGATTTGATCAACACACCGGATTTGACACTCGTACCGTTCATAAGCCAGACGGCATTCTGACCAGTCGCGGAATCCCGCCAGAGGATATCGAGGTTTCCGTCCGAGTCAAAATCACCGACACCACCAGTATTCCAGGTAGTACCAAGTGAAAAATGGAGCCACGTACCCGAAACATACGTCGTCCCGTTCATAAGCCAGATGGCATTCTGACCAGTCGCGGTATTTCTCCAGAGAATATCAGCCTTACCATCGTTATTAAAGTCGTTTTTGGCAGCCGCCACCCGGTAAGGACGCATCATTTCGTTGTCTTCATGCTCAACGATATGGCAGTGCCAGACATAAAGCCCGGCTATGTCGAACTTGGCCTTGATGCGGGTTATCTGGCCCGGCAAGGCTATTACGGTATCTTTGTATCCGACCTCGTTGGGATTGGGCGGAATCGATGCACCGGTCGGAACCAAATTGCCGGCCAGAAGGGCGACCGGGTCAAGCGCCTGCCGATCCACCACTTGGAAACCGACCAAGTGCACATGAATAGGATGGGCATCCACAGTGGTATTGAATACTTCCCAGACTTCAGTGCTATTCGGAACTGGAGTCTCGGTTATCCCGTCGCCCCATCTCTTGGGTACGGCAACCAAGTTGCCGCCTACCGTAGCCAGCACGCCCAGTTGCGCCTGACGTGGTTCCGCCGGTATCGCGACGTTTCCGGCAGTTGCCACAACGGAAGCAGCGCACGTGGCTAAAAAGGTTGGGTCGCCGGGGGTAGTGCTGAAGATTGTGCGAGCGACTGTTCCGGTCAGCGGATCGACTTCGACGCAAACCTGATCAGAAACCCTTTCATTGAGTGAAACCTGGCGTGTCTTTGTTGCTGCTCCCAGAGATGCTTCAGCCGGAAGCACGAGGTTCTGCACAGCCGTGGTGGTGGCGTCGGAGGGCTGGGTCAGAGTGGTGTTGACAATGAAATCCATTACCTGGCCGCTGGTCAAGGTGTCGGCTGCCACTGTCGGGAAGCCGCCGAAGGGTGCGTCCGGACCGGTGTTTATCATGCGAATTCGGGTGCCGTTGGGCTGGCCGGTGAAATCCACGATAACGTCGGCCCGCTCTGCAGGCCCCATGAGCAGTGCCTGAGCGACATTGGGCGCAGCCGTTTCAGCCGGGATAGTGCCATTACCCGGAAGTTGGGTGGCAAAACCGGTCCTGATCATGGCGACTTTGGGCAGGAACCCCTGTTCGGCGCCGATCTGGTAGAAGGGTATTTCCGTACCCAGAGTATCGTCGGCGGTACCGGGGACACCATCGGCGCCAACGCTGGTTACAACGAACATGGCCAAGTTCAGCGTCCTGGAGTTACAGCCGTCGAGCAGCCTCAGGCGATAACGCGCAGGCGCAACTTCGAACTTGGGCCAGGTGACGCCATTGACAACTATGGTGTTGAAGAAGGCTTCAGGGTTCCAGATACCCGACATGTCCGAAGGCCCGGTGGGCGGAGGACCGTCATTAAAAGGACCGTTGAAACCCGGATTGCCGATGAAGGGGCCGGTGAGACCGTCGAAGAACGTGCGGTCAGCGGGGTAAAACAGCGAACCGTCAAGGTTGAACGAGCGATCCTGAATCACGACCGGAATTTCACGGATAGTGGCGCGGGTAACCGCATTGAAATTCGGATCGCCCCCTGCTACAGGCGCCGGACTGGGTAGTTTTCCGTCATTCAGAGGAACAGTCGAACTGTCATCCACGAAAGAGTCGCCGTTCGCCCCGCCCCGAATAAGCCAGAAGCCGGCCGGACCGGCATAGACGTTAAGCCGGGTCATACCCAGCGCATGATCATGATACCAAAGGGTTGTAGCGGCCTGCGTATTGAGGTAGCTGTAGTAAGCCGAGCCAACGACGGTATTCGCGTCATTTCCCTGGGTATAATGGGAACCGCGTTCGGCATAGCCCAGAGGAATTCCTTTGGTGCCGGGAGCACCGGGGAGGAACCAAGCCTCAGGGTAGCCATCGCTATGAGCCTGGACATGGGCGCCGTGGACATGCGTCACCAGCGGGATCGGACCGGTATAGGCTGCGGCAACGGCGGTTTCACAGTCAGTGCGATTGGCCGGCATCATGGTACAGTTGGCTTTGGGTGGGTTGGCCCAGTGGAGCGTTTGATCTACGTTGAACAAATGGGGGAGGAAATTACCGGAAAGAGGATCCACCAAGTCATTGATCCAACGTACGGTGGTGGTAGCAGCCGAAGTGTTTTCAACGGTAAAAGCCGGATAATTAAAACTCGAGTTGGTTGCCGGCGCAACCCCTGCAGCCCCCCCGGCAATTCCGGACGAATCGGGCACGGGGTCAGCAGCACGACCGTAACTCCAGACTGTAGTAGCAGGCAGGGCCGGGATCGTAGTGGCGTTGGGACCGGGGAAAGTGGCCCCCCAGACCCCTCCGGGCAGAACCTGCTGTTTGAACTGTCTGACGGCAATATCATAGTTGGCTGCAGGAGCGGGTGATGCGACACTTGTGGGCATAACCGGTGGAATAACCAGGGGTGTCACGTACTTGGGAATTGTTGTGGGATCGAGGGTGCCTCCCGGAACTGGAGCAGCCAGGGCTGGACAGTTCAAGGCCAGGCTGACAGCCACGGACAGCGCCAAGCTGAAAGGGCCGGTTTGCCATGATGACTTACTTCTCATATCGTTCTCCTTTGTTGGATTGGGCATCCGGTCGGTGATGTGCGATCTTGGGTCAGGAGTTTGTCAATGGTATCAGCTTCTCACCTTGCAAAAATCAGGTAATCCAATACCTGTCGATTCCGATCTTAAAATATTCACCTCCTTTCCTCTTTTTTAAAAGCTTACGCCCTCCTAATCCTTTCGATTTCACCGTTCTGTCTCAGCTTTGCCGGCTTTGAGCGCAGAACTTCCTCTTCAGACAAGGCGATATTCTCGCCACTTCGGAAGTTTTTTGATTAACCAAAGAAACTCAATGACAACAATGGGAACAGATCTCCAGCAAAAATTCCGTCGCCTCTTGCCATCTCTCAGAGGAAGAACAATTTTTGAATCTCTCCGGAAATCCGGATAAACTATTAGTGCTGTTCTTTAGTACGGAAGCTATTTTGCAGGTATAATTGAAATGAGTTCCATGTCATATATCAGGACGCCGGCATCGTCCATGGCATCCCGAGCGCCTGTTGCGGTGGGTGGAAGGACAACCTGCCATTTGGATCCTTCATTCATCAGCAACAGAACCTCCTGCAGTCCGGGCATGGCTTTTGACAGCTGATAGATCCTGGGTTTCCCTCCAACGTAAGTGCTTGCAAGTTCTTTTCCGTCGATTCGTGAAATCCGGTAGTGAATCCTGACCTCGTCGTTCTTTGCGGGTTTTTTACCGGCGCCTTCCTTCAGAACCTTATACTGGACGCCGCTTGACAGCACGGTAACACCCTTGACCTTCGCATTTTTCTCAAGAAAGGCTCCATCAGCTTTGCGTTTTTCCGCTGCCGCCTTCTTCACGGCTGCCTTTTCATCGGCCAATATCTTTTTCTTCAGGTCGACCAGTACCGAGTCCATCTCCTCCTTGGTCAGGAGAGGCTTATTCTTGTCGAGGGCATCCTGGATTCCCCGCAGCACAGCCTCAGGCTTACAAGTGATGCCCTGCTTATTAAAATCCTCACCAATCTGATAGCCGACGCTATAATTGACCTTGTCCATTTCACTCTTCAAATCGATCGCGCCCGCTGTCATACAAAACAGGGGAACAGACAACAAGCCCATCGAAATAAAAATTTTAATTTTCAAACACTTAGAATAGCATTCCATTGTCATTCACCTCCCAGTTCGAATCGGCAGAATAAGCTTACCAAGGAAAATTTGTTTAACAAGCCGCAAAAATCATACCTGAATGAAAACCTTTAAACTGGCTATTGACTGCGATCGAAGTTACGGCGACTACCCGACGCAAAGATAGCAATAAACGGTTTTCATTCCACTTCACACGTAAGCCACATATATGCTTTCCAGCGCGTGTCCCGGCCTCAAACAGTTCCTATTCCATGTTGACCTGACCGCTGGAGTGGGGTACTTTGTAAAATACCATTCATAAAAGGAACTTCCTGCATGCAACGCCCCTCCTGGGACAAATATTTCATTGACATCACCCGTCTGGTAGCCACCCGTTCGACCTGTCTGCGACGGGGCGTGGGCGCACTGCTGGTCAAGGACCGCAACATCCTGGCCACGGGCTATAACGGCGCTCCGTCCGGCATCAGCCATTGCAGTAAAACCGGCTGCCTCAGGGAGCAGTTGAACGTGCCTTCGGGCGAGCGCCACGAGTTGTGCCGCGGCCTGCACGCCGAGCAAAATGCCATCATCCAGGCAGCCAGGCATGGCATCAACATTGATGGCGCTACGCTTTATTGCACGACCATGCCATGCGTGATCTGCACCAAAATGCTGATCAACGCCGGAATAAAGCGGGTTGTCTACTATGAGGGCTATGCCGATAGTCTGGCTCGGGAGATGATTGCCGAATCGGGCATCGAGGTCGTTCATTTTCAGGAGAGCCCGGAGGGTGAAGAGCCATGAAATGTCCATTCTGCGGCAATGCCGCCAGCAAGGTAGTTGACTCCCGCCCGGACAAAGGCGGCAGCGGCATTCGGCGGAGGCGTGAATGTGAAGAGTGCTTCAAACGCTTCACCACCCATGAGCGCATCGAGGAGATGCTGCCGCTGGTCCTCAAAAAAGATGGCCGCCGCGAGCCGTTCGACCGCATGAAAATCATATCCGGGATTAAAAAAGCCTGCGAGAAGCGCCCTATCTCTGTAGAGGAGATCGAACGCCTGGTTGACCGCCTTGAAACGCGCCTTCAGGAATCATCCGAAAAGGAAATATCAACAACCCTCATCGGCGAATGGGTTATGAAGGAACTGCACGACCTGGATGAGGTGGCCTATGTCCGTTTCGCCTCGGTTTACCGTTCTTTCCGCGATATTAACGAATTCATGCAAGAGTTGCAGGAGCTTCTGAAAAGATGACCGGCGACATCAAATATATGAAACAGGCCCTGACCCTGGCCCGCAAAGGGATCGGCGCAACATCGCCCAATCCGGCGGTGGGATGTGTCATCGTCAGGGACGGCAAAGTCGTTGGTACGGGATGGCATAAGAAGGCCGGCGGTCCCCATGCGGAGATCCACGCTTTGGAAATGGCGGGGCATCTGGCACAGGGAGCCGATGTATATGTAACCCTCGAACCCTGCTGTCACACCGGCAAAACCCCGCCGTGCACCCAGGCCTTGATCCGGGCCGGTGTGGGACGGGTGGTGGCTGGCATGGCCGACCCCAACCCCAAGGTCGGGGGCGGCGGCCTGAAAGAACTGAAGGCAGCCGGAATCCAGGTTGTCTGCGGCGTACTGGAGGATGACTGCCGTGATATAAACCGTCCTTTCATCAAGCACGTCACCACCGGAATGCCCTATGTAACGTACAAATGCGCCATGACCCTGGACGGCAAGGTTGCCACGGCCACCGGCGCATCCCGCTGGATCAGTTGCGAGGATTCGCGCACCTACGTCCACCGCATGCGCGCCCATATGGATGCAATCATGGTGGGAGTGGATACCATCATTGCCGACAACCCGGAACTGACGGTCCGGCATGTGCTGGGACAAAATCCGTTGCGCGTAGTGGTGGACTCGACTCTGCGGACTCCGGAGACGGTCAAGGTTCTCAGCGACCAGAATACTGCAAACACCCTTATTGCCACCATCGAAACCAACCCGCAGGCGCATCTGCGCTACCTTAAACAGGGAACTACCGTGCTGGTATGTGAACAGGACCAAGGCCGGGTATCAATGGAAGACCTGATGTTCAAGCTGGGAGAAATGGGAATTCAGTCGATTCTGCTCGAGGGAGGCGGCCGTTTGGCGGGAAGCATGCTTGAATCTGGTCTGATCGACGAATTCGTCTTTTTCCTGGCACCCAAGATCCTGGGAAGCGACGGTTTCTCCCCCTTTAACCTGGTGGGAAAAACCAGCATGGACCAAGCCTACAGGCTCAACATTATTCACGTAGGGCGAAGCGGCTCGGATATTGCCGTGCATGCTCGCCCGGAGGCATCATGTTCACCGGACTGATTGAAGACACCGGCCGGATAACGGCTTTTGAACGAAGCGGCCAAGCCGCTTGTTTGCAAGTAGAAACCTCACTGCCGACGGATGAGATTGCCATCGGCGATTCGGTGGCGGTCAACGGAGCCTGCTTGACGGTTACCATCAAACGCAACCACCTGCTGACGTTCGACGTATCTCCTGAATCGCTCACTGCAACAACACTCGGCAATCTGCGCAGCGGAAGCATTGTCAATCTGGAACGGGCTATGCGTTTAGGGGACCGCATGGGAGGCCACATCGTCACCGGCCATATCGACTGCATCGGCCGCCTTACCCGCATGAGCGAAACATCCGGAAACCGTGTGCTCGAATTTTCCCTGCCGGCTGAAAACGCCCGTTATCTGGTAGCCAAGGGATCCGTAGCCATAAACGGCATCAGCCTGACCGTCAACACGGTTACCCAAACCGGTTTTTCGGTCAACATCATCCCCTTGACCCAAACGGCAACCACCCTGACAAGCCTCAAGATTGGCGACGAGGTCAACATCGAAACCGACATTATCGGCAAATATGTGGAGCGACTGACGCAGCCCTGGAAGGGGGGCAACACCCTGACAATCAAAGCCCTGGCCGAAAACGGTTTTTTGTAAAAGGAGACCGGCAATGTTACGGAAAGGATATGTACAGGTCTACACGGGAAACGGCAAAGGCAAGACAACAGCAGCCATAGGACTTGCCATCCGCGCATTGGGTGCGGGACTGCGGGTTCTTATGCTGCAGTTCATGAAGTCCAAGGTCTACAGCGAACATGATATTCTTCCGGGTATTTCTCCCAATCTAACTCTCGAAACCATGGGCAAGCCCTATTTCGTGATCGAGGAAGGCAGTGTGCCGGATGAGGAACTGGCCAAATGGAAGGATGAGGTGGTTATCTTTCCTCCGGGAAAGCCGCCCGCCGATTATGTAGAGATTGTGAGAAAGGGGTTGGCGCGAGCCAGGGAAGCCGTGAGCAGCGGCGCGTATGATCTGGTTATTCTGGATGAAATTGTCGTGGCGCTTCACTTCGGTCTGGTAACCTGGGAGGAGCTACGGGAAATTATCGCCTGCAAACTGGATTCGGTGGAGCTTGTCCTGACCGGCAGGGGTGCTACCCCGGAATTGCTTGCGGCTGCCGACTTGGTGACGGAAATGCTGGACACGAAGCACTACTATGACATCGGAATCGAAGCGAGAAAAGGGATCGAATGCTGAGAGAATCGTTTTAAAGGCCTCGACAAGTCCTGCTACCTAATACACAAAAGCGCCGATCGGAAAAGACCGGCGCTTTTTTTTACTATATTTTCTATACTACTGAGCCTCTTGCAAAAGTCCTGGAATGCGGCTCCCCCTCCCTTGACGGGAGGGGGCTG